>Ga0153956_1000259_pt1 | contig 64928 bp, 63 predicted proteins | sample TSFL040MetaG_FD_104704 | JGI IMG/M metagenome (GOLD analysis project Ga0153956, IMG submission 104704) | Attine ant fungus gardens microbial communities from Florida, USA - TSFL040 MetaG | ecosystem: Host-associated > Fungi > Mycelium > Unclassified | place: USA: Florida, Wekiwa Springs...
CGCCAGAAGCACGATGCTGGAAAGCTTCGGGCTGGTGAAGATCATCATCCCCATGGCGCCGAGACAGAGGATGAGGTTGCGCAGTGCCACCGACGCCGTGGCGCCCACCGCCGACTTGATCTGCGTGGTGTCGGCAGTCAGCCGCGAGACGATCTCGCCGGAGTGGTTGACGTCGAAGAAGGAGGGGGAGAGGCGCGTGACGTGGTCGAAGACTTCGCGGCGCACGTCCGAGACGATGCGCTCGCCGAGGGTGATGACGAAATAGTAGCGCAGCGCGCTCGCAACGGCCAGCACGACCGCCATCGCCATCAGCATGACGAAATAGCTGTTGATGAAGCTGCTGTCGGCGCGCGAAAAACCGTGGTCGATCATGCGGCGGACGGCGAGCGGCAGCGCGAGCGAGGTGATCGCCGCGAGCGTCAAGGCGACCAGCGCGCCCGCGACGATGCTGCGATAGCGCTTCAGATAGGGAAGGAGCCTGCCGAGCGGCCGGATGGTTCTGGTCTTTTTCGCTTCCGTCTCGGCCAAGCCGTCATTCCTCGTCAACATGGCGCTCGCGCCGCGGTGTCCGCGGGCTCGCGCGAAGGCCCTTGTTATCCTTGCGGCCTTCATGTATAGGCACGGCATCTCAATTGGAAGCCGTAGCCTTCATCGGTCTGCGGCTTCATTTATTCAATCGGTCCGATTGCCGCAATGGCTTGCGACAAATGGACCCTGGCCTGGCAGGAAGATTGTTATGAAGGCGAACATCCACCCCGAATACCACGTCATCAAGGTCGTGATGACCGATGGCACCGAATACGAAACCCGCTCGACCTGGGGTTCGGAAGGCGCCGTCATGAACCTCGAAATCGATCCCAAGTCGCATCCGGCATGGACCGGCGGCAACCAGCAGCTCATGGACCGCGGCGGCCGCCTGTCCAAGTTCAACAAGCGTTTCGGCGGCCTCGGCCTCTAATCGCTGCTGCAGCGGAATTTCTAGAAAACCCGGCTTCGAGCCGGGTTTTTTGTTGCAAGTCGTCGGAGTCTGCCCCTCTCCCCGCCTGCGGGGAGAGGGGACGGAGACGGCGCGGCATATCCCTTCTCCCCGCTCAGCGGGGAGAAGGTGGCGGCAGCCGGATGAGGGGCAGACCGACAACAAAAAACCGGCTGCGCATGGCGCAACCGGTTTCGTGATTTCGATGATCCGTTCGGCTCAGTTGAGGCCGAAGGCGGTCTGCAGCAGGTTGAGCTGCGCCTTGACGCTGTTCTGGTTGTCCGGGACGATGGCGGCTTCCGCCGGGCGGTAGATTTCGCGGTCGAGCAGGGCGACGCGGTTCTGGAGGCGGATGGAGCGCTCGACGAGATCGCGGAAGGATTCGGGCAGCTCGTTCCAGCCGGGGGCGTTGCGGTCGACGTTGAAGCCGTCGAGGCGCACCTTGCTCTTTTCCGCCACAACCTGATCGCGCGACATTTCGCCGTTGTTGACGGCGCGCTGCAAGAGCAGCCAGGAGGCCATCTGCATCAGGCGGGTGGTGAGGCGCATCGATTCGGCGGCGTAAAGAACGGAGGCCATGCGCGGCAGGACCTTGGACGCGGCGCGGCCCTGGCCATCCAGATAGCCCGCGGTTTCCTCCACCAGCGCCATGCCTTCGGAATAAAGAGCCTTGAATTGCGAGGACGATGCGGCACGCCCTGCGAAGCTGATCGTGTTCAATCCAAGTTCCGACATAAAAGTAATCCCTGTTCACGCATCACTTTTGTTCAGGTAACGCCGGCAAGGCGGATATGTTTCGCCGTGGCGCCTTCTGTTGCTCTTGAACATGGTGTTTCTAGCTGAAAACCGCAAGGCGTTTCTTAAGAAAGGGTTAATCTCCACAGTTTCATTGGAGAGCCCGGAAAAACGCAAAAAGAGAGCCGCAAAGGCGGCTCTAAAGGTAAAACAGGGAGAAAATCAGACCAATTCGCCAAGATGGAGAAGCTGTCTGAGTCCAGAAAAGATCCGGATGCTCCAAGTAATATGTCGTAAAGCTTAATATATCGTTAACAACGCCATCGCCCTGTGCCGATCATGCGCAGGCGGCCGCTGAAAACGGGGAGGGGCGCGCCCTCAGGAGCGGAAGAGATTCTCGGCCGCGAGCCGGCCTGAGGCCTTCTTCGTGCACTCGGCCTCCAGCCGCGCGATCTCCTCGCGAAGGAGCGCGATGCGGGCTTTCAGCTCGTCCACGGACAGCAGGGAAAGATCGCTGCCGATCTCGTGGGCGGTGGGCTTTTTCGGGCGGTCGTCCTCGAACAGGCTCATGGGCTGAACTCCTTTCAGCCGTACTTTACCGCAGGATCGTCCTCACCGGGAAGCTCCCCGCCGGGGGAGGCGAGCGACATGCTCTCCGGCGTGATCGTCTGCGCGTTGGCGGAGGGGAGCGTCGTATAGGCCTCGCGGGCGCCGACCGGCACCGGCGCGCGCCGCCGGCTGCGGAAGATCGCGTAGGTGGTGATCATGACGTGGGAGATCGCGGTGACGAAGAAGAGCGCATAGGGGCCGACGAAGGACATGACCGGGCCGCCGAGCGTCGGGCCGATGATGGTGCCGATGCCGTAGAGCAGAAGCAGGCCGCCGGACACCTTCAGGAAATCCTCCGGCGAGGCGAAGTCGTTGGCATGGGCGACGGTGATTGGATAGAGCGTGTTGGCGGCGGCGCCATAGACCACGACGAGGCTGATCAGGAAATAGGGATTGGCCGGCTTGAAGAAGAAGATCAGCAGGCCGGCGACGGCGGCGACGCAGGCCATGCCGGCGAGAACGTGGCGGCGGTCCGTCCGGTCGGACAGCCGTCCCGCCGGGAACTGCATGACGGCGCCGGCGAAGATGGTGAGCGACATCATCAGCGCGATTTCGCTGGAGGGCAGGCCGGCGCGCGCGCCGAAGACGGCGCCGAGCGTGCCGTAGGCGCCGTTGGCGATGCCGACCAGCAGGATGCCCCAGCAGGAGACCGGCGAATTGCGATAGAGCGTCGGCAGGTCGAGCTTCACCGCCTTCAGCGGCTGCGGCGAGGCGGCGGTCGAGAGCGTCGTCGGCAGCATCGCCACGCAATAGCAGATGCCGCAGATCATGAAGAGATAGGTGGTGTGGATATCCGAGAACGGCACCAGCATCTGGCCGGCGACGGAGCCGATGAGGGTGATCGCGATATAGAGCGAGAAGATCGCGCCGCGGCTTTCGTTCGTCGCCCGCTCGTTCAGCCAGCTTTCGATGATCATCGAGGTGCCGGCGGTGCAGAAGCCGGTGACGGCGCGCAGCGCCACCCACCAGACGGAATCGACGATGATGCCGGTCAGAAGCGCGATGATGGCGATCACCGAAATGAAGCCGGAAAAGGCACGCACATGGCCGATCCGCCGCACCAGCTTCGGCGCCGTCAGGCAGCCGAGCACGAAGCCGGTCGCCCAGAAGGTGCCGAGCAGGCCGAGCGTCGTCGTGGCATAGCCTTCCGCCGTGCCGCGCACGGGCAGCAGCAGGCCGTGCAGGCCGTTGCCGATGAACAGGAAGAGCGTGCCGAACAGAAGGGCGAGGACGGGCAGAAGATTTCGTTTCATTTCCTCACTCTCGGGTGCTTCCGCTTAAGAAACCGATAAGGTTGAGCGACGAATGCGCGCAGGCATTGATTGTGGCACGGATAGTCTTTAACGGCTGGAGACGCTTGTCTGTTGGCGTGCAAAAATGTCGGTCCTATGACCGAGCCGAACGGTAGGGGACCATGACGAAACTGATCGCGGTGTTTCTGCTGCTCGCCATGGCCGTGCACATCGTCAAGCCGCTCAATCTGCCGGGACTGCGGCGGCGCGTCGATTTCTGGCGGATCGCCCTCTTCGCCTTCGCGGTCTGGACCGTGGCGCTGGTGCTCAACGAGGCGCTTTGAGGCGCGCGGTGATTTTAGAGCGCGATGCGGCCGCTCATGACGTCGATGCAGCGGCCGGCGATGACGACGCCCGTCACCTGTCCGCGCGCCTTTCCGACCGTCAGGTCGATGATGCTGCGGCGGCCCATTTCGACGCCCTGCTCGATGCGGATCGCCACTTCGGCCTCCGGTTCGGGCAGGAGCGAGACGAGGTAGGCGCCGAGGGCGGCCGATGCGCTGCCGGTCGCCGGGTCTTCCATGACGTTGTCGAGCGGCGCGAACATGCGGGCGCGGATTTCAAAGGGGCGCTTGCGGTCGCGCACGTATAGGAACAGGGAGACGTCGCGCTGGTGCAGCCTGGCCGCCTCGTGGAAGACGGCGACGTTGGGGCAGGCGCTCCCAAGTGCTTCGAGGCTTTCCAGTTCTGCCAGCACGAAGGGGAGACCGACCGAGGCGAAGACCGGTGCGTGCGTCGTTTGGCGGACCGCTGCCGGATCGATCGAGGCGCAGCGCGCGACCAGATCGACGTCGACCGTTGCGCCGAGCGAAAGCGGCTGCGGCGCCCGGATCGCGGCGCCGATGACCTCGCCGCTCTCGCGGCGCAGATCGACTTCGACCAGCCCCGCCTTTTCCTCGAAGCGCAGCGTGTCGCCCACCGGGCGGCCGAAAAGTAAGGGCTGGCGTCCGAGCACGTAGGCGGTGCCGACATTCGGATGGCCGGCGAAGGGGATTTCCGCAGTCGGCGTGAAGATGCGCACCCGCGCATCGTTCCGCGGGTCTTCCGGCGGCAGGACGAAGGTGATTTCGGAATAGTTGAACTCGGCCGCGATCCGCTGCATCGCCCCCTCACCGATGCCGCGCGCGTCGGCGAAGACGGCCAGCGGATTGCCGGCGAAGAGGACGGCGGTGAAGACATCGACGGTGACGTAATCGGCGGGCATGGCGATCTCCGGGCGCGTGGAGACACCAGTTTTAGCGGCGCGCGGCTGGGGGGAAATGCGAAACTTGTCGCTGTGACAATTCACCCGATGGGATGCAAATGGCCGCGAGGAAGGGGAGCCTACCCTCAAGTCTCCGTCATCCCTGTGCTCGTCACAGGGAACCAGTGTGCGCAAGTCCTTGCGCACAAAAGACTCTTTCGCGCCGCCGACGCGGCGCGGCTGGACCCCGGATCAAGTCCGGGGTGACGGAGAGAGGGCGACGGCCTTTGCAAACAGCTGAAAGGCCGCCCTGAGGCGGCCTTTCGATACCGTCAACATGGCCGCCGCCGATCAAGCGGCCTCGAGTTCCTTCTTCCAGCTTCCCTTGGCGGCGAGGTGGTTCATCTCGGCGCGGTGCGCGAAGGCGCGCTGGCCGGCGGCGACGTTTTCCTTTTTGCCGCCCCAGGCCTTGATCGCGGTGTCCTGCAGCGCGCGGCCGTAGGAGAAGGTGACGTGCCAGGGCAGGTTGAAGCCGGAGTTGATGGCGGAGAGGTGGGCGGTGGCTTCCTCGTTCGACTGGCCGCCGGAGAGGAAGGCGATGCCCGGCACGGCCGAGGGCACGGTTTCCCTCAGCACCTTGACGGTGCGCTCGGCGACCTCGTTGACGGAGGCCTTGCGCGCCTTCTTGCCGTCGATGACCATGCTCGGCTTCAGGATCATGCCTTCGAGCCGGATGCGCTGTTCGGCGAGTTCCTGGAAGACGGTCTGCAGCACGAAGCGGGTGACCTCTTCGCTGCGGTCGATGTCGTGCGTGCCCGGCTCGCCGTCCATCAGCACTTCCGGCTCGACGATCGGGACGATCTTCGCTTCCTGGCAGAGTGCCGCGTAGCGGGCGAGCGCATGGGCGTTCGCCTTGATCGAGCCGTAGGTCGGGAGCTTGTCGGATACGGCGATCACGCCGCGCCATTTGGCGAAGCGGGCGCCGGCCTCATAATACTTGGCCAGCCGCTCGCGCAGGCCGTCGAGGCCTTCGGTGATGGTTTCGCCGGGGAACCAGGTCATCGGCTTGGCGCCGGTGTCGACCTTGATGCCGGGAATGCTGCCGGCGGCGCGGATGAGGTCGACCAAGGGCGTGCCGTCCGCCGCCTTCTGGAAGAGGGTTTCTTCATAGAGGATGACGCCGGAGATGTATTTCTTCATCGCGTCGTCGGTGCGGAACAGGAGTTCGCGATAGTCGCGGCGGCTTTCCTCGGTGGAGACGAGATTGATCGTATCGAACCGCTTCTTGATCGTGGAGGTCGATTCGTCGGCTGCCAGAAGGCCCTTGGCACCCGCAACCATTTTAACGGCAATGTCTTCCAGTCTTTCGCTCATGTCTCGTTCTCCCAGGCGATTTCGGTCAGGAACAGGAACAGTCGAATTCGGCGATAACAGAAGTTCCTATCGAGTGAAATGGCGGCGTAAGTCTTTGAAACGATTGAAATCATTTCAAACGTTTGAAACTTGCGGAGATGATCTTAGCATTTACGAAAAGGCTGCGAAAGCAATCGCTTCCGCAGCCTCGATGCGGGTCCCCGTGGAAACGTTTGGAACGTTTATTTGCCGCGGCTTAAGACCGCGACGCCCGGCAGGACCTTGCCTTCCATCCATTCGAGGAAGGCGCCGCCGGCGGTCGAAACATAGCTGAAATCGTCGGCGACGCCGGCGTGGTTCAGCGCCGAAACCGTGTCGCCGCCGCCGGCGACCGAGGTCAGCTTGCCGGCTTTGGTGCATTCGGCGGCGTGCTTTGCGGCCGCGACCGTCGCGGCGTCGAAGGGGGTGATTTCGAAGGCGCCGAGCGGTCCGTTCCAGACAAGCGTGGCGGCGCGCGAGATCCAGGCATTGACGGATTCGACGGATTTCGGCCCGACGTCGAGCACCATGGCGTCGGCGGGGATGGCATCGACCGAGACGACCTCATTGGCCGCATTCGCCTTGAACTCGCGGGCGACGACGCCGTCTTCCGGCAGGACGATGGCGCAGCCGGCGGTCGCGGCCTCGATCATGATCTGCTTGGCGGTATCGGCAAGGTCATGCTCGCAGAGCGACTTGCCGACATCGGCGCCGCGCGCGGCGAGGAAGGTGTTGGCCATGCCGCCGCCGATCACCAGCGCGTCGACCTTCTTCACCAGGTTCATCAGGAGGTCGATCTTGCTCGACACCTTGGCGCCGCCGACGATGGCGACCACCGGGCGGGCCGGATTGCCGAGGCCCTTTTCCAGCGCTTCCAGCTCGGCTTGCATCGTGCGGCCGGCATAGGCGGGCAGATGGTGGGCAAGGCCCTCGGTTGAAGAATGGGCGCGGTGCGCGGCCGAGAAGGCATCGTTGACGTAGAGGTCGCCGTTGGCGGCGAGCGCCTTGGTGAATTCGGCGTCGTTCTTTTCCTCGGCCTTATGGAAGCGGGTGTTTTCCAGAAGCAGGATATCGCCGTTCTGCATTTTGGCGACGGCGTCCGCCGCCGGGGCGCCGATGCAGTCGGAGGCGAAGGCGACGGCGTGGCCCAGCACCTTTTCGACGGCCGGCACGATCTGCGACAGCGAGAATTCCGCGGCGGGGCCGTCCTTCGGGCGGCCGAAATGGGCGAGCAGGATGACCTTCGCCCCCTTCTTCGACAGTTCGAGGATGGTCGGCGCGACGCGTTCGATGCGCGTCGTGTCGCTGACCTTGCCGCCCGTCACCGGCACGTTGAGATCGACGCGCACAAGCACGCGCTTGCCTGCGATGTCGGAAAGGTCGTCGAGGGTCTTGAAGGTGGGCATGGGTGATACTCTCGTTGCTCCATTCAGAGTGCATCTGGCTCATGCTGAGCCAGATGCACTCTGACTTTCTTTGTTTTCGTTTGTCTTTCGGGAAAACCGGTTCCCACTTTTCCCTGACAAACTCCGGGGTGCGCCGACCATACTACGGATGACGGCAGACGCAACAGCGCCGCTTGCCGGAAGGCCGCCGGGGACGGCGGTAACGTGTTACGGCCGCTCACAAATTTCGGCAGATCTCAGCTTTCGTCCGGGGCTGTCGATGCGGTCTCTTCGCGTTGCTTGCGCCGCCGCTTGTAAGCCTCGCGGATGCGCTCGACGATATCGTGGAGGTTGATGAAGATCGGCAGGCTGGAGGAGGCTTCCACCTGTTCCAGCGACATGCCGACCGACTGGATGTGGTCGTTCTCGTCGAGGTCGCGCACGATCAGGATGAGCGAGCCGAGGCGGACGCGATCGGCATAGTCGGCCTTGCCGCCGAGGCGATGGCGCATCAGTTCGGCGATGGTCATGTGCTTCTCCTGTTCGGAGAGCAGGCCGGGGCCGTAGGCGGCGTCGAGGTCGGCGGCGGGGCGCAGCGGCGAGATGGCGAAGGCGCCGAAGAATTCCGCATCCTCGGGATCGACCGGCGCGCGGCTGGCGAAGAGCCGGTCGAGCAGGCGCGAATAGCTCGGCGCGATGAAGAGATAGACAAGATCGTTTTCCCTCAGCCGGCCGGCATATTGGTAGCGCATGGATTTGCCGTCGCGCACGACAAGCGAGGGCATCGCCCAGCGGGGAATGCGCTCGCCGCGCAGCACCGGGCTGTCCTTGACGACGCGGTAGGAGAGAAGTTCGTGGTTGGCGGCGCCGGGCAGGTCGACCTCCACCTTGTCGACGGCGCCGAGGCGCGGCGGGATGATGAGGCCGAGCCGCCGCGCGACCGGCTTGATCGTCCAACCCTGGATGAGCAGCGAGACCAGCACGACGATGAAGGCGACGTTGAAATAGGTCTGGCCGGCGTCGAGATTGCCGAGGATCGGCATGATCGCGAGCAGGATGGAGACGGCGCCGCGCAGGCCCACCCAGGCGACGAAGCCGGTCTCGCGCTGCGTATAGTCGAAGGGCATGAGGCAGAGCCAGATGGCGGCCGGGCGCGCGACGAAGATCAGGAACAGCGCCAGAAGCACGGCGGGGATGGCGATCGCCGGAAACTGCGACGGCGTGGCGAGCAGCCCGAGCACGAGGAACATGATGATCTGGGCGAGCCAGGTCATGCCGTCCTGAAAGCGCTTGATGCTGGCCGAGGCCGGCATCTTGCTGTTGCCGGCATAGATGCCGGCGACGTAGACGGCGAGGAACCCGCTGCCGCCGACCGCGCCGGTGAACGAGAAGACCAGCAGCGCCAGCGCGAAGACGAAGATCGGCGTCAGGCCGCGATCGGTCTCCAGCCGACGCACGATGAAGACGATCATCGTGCCGCCGAGAAGGCCGAGGATCAGGCCGAGGCCCATCTGCTGCACGAACATGGCGAGCATGGCGAGGTCGATGCCGTGATAGCCTTCACCCCTGCCGATGGCTTCCACGAGCGCGATGGTCAGGAAGATCGCCATCGGGTCGTTGGTTCCCGATTCGACCTCCAGTGTCGAGCGCACCTTGTCGCGGATGTTGATGCCGCCGATGCGCAGCAGGAAGAAGACGGCCGCGGCATCGGTGGAGGCGACGATCGAGCCGAGAAGCAGGCCCTCCAGCCAGGTGAAGCCCAAAAGCAGCGAGGCGCCGACGGCAAAGAGCGCGGCGGTGAGGACGACGCCGAAGGAGGCGAGCACCAGCGCCGGGGCGGCTGCGATGCGGAAGGACTGCAGCGACGTGCCGTAGCCCGAATCGAAGAGGATGACGGCAAGCGCCAGCGAGCCGATGATATAGGCGAGATAATTGTTGCTGAACTGGATGCCGAGGCCGTCGCCGCCGGCGATCAGGCCGATCACCAGGAAGAGCAGCAGGAGCGGCGCGCCGAAGCGGAAGGCAAGCAGGCTGGAGAAGGCGGCGGCAAGGATCAGCACCACGCAGACCAGCACAACGATATAAAATGCTTCCACCGATCGTTCCCCTTTCCCTCTTCGCGCTCATGCGCGACCGCCTGCACTCACGTCGTCGTTTCCGCCGGTTTCCTTCTTTCCTCCAGCGGGCGGCAAAGCCCGGCAGCACCAACCTGCCACGGTCTCCCGGCGAAACATATCGAAATGTCCGCCCGGCCGTCGCGTCGTCGGTTGAAAAACGCTTCGCCAGGACGGCGAAGCGGATCGGAATGTCCGTGAGTATCCCCACATCGGGAGCTACCTGCCAATCTGGACGAGAGCAGGGCAAAAAGCGGGAAAATTCAAGGAGATCGAAGGAAGGCGCGCTGCGACTGCGCGCGCCCTCAGGATGCCGCGGCGGTCAGGCGAACTGGCCGACCGCCGATGCGCCATGCCGCAGACCGTCGAGGGGCACGAAACGCTCGTCGCTCTCCGCCGCGATCTGCTCGTAGGCGGCGTCGAGCCTTTCGCCGCGATGCGCCTTCCAGACCTCGGCGAGCTGCGGGTTCCAGATGATCTCGTGGTTGCTCGGCTGGTTGGTCCAGGTGAGCGACCTGTTCTTCGACTTGTCGACGATCTCGTTTGCCTGCGCAAGGTCGATGTCGCGCCCGACCGCCTTGCCGAGGGCGACGATCTGCGTCGGCTCCCACAGCCGCTCGTAGACGAAGAGCTTGTCCTTGCGCCATGACAGGAAGGACGCATAGGTGGGGAAGAACTCCGCCGCTGCCTCCGGGCCGAACCAGCGCAGCCAGCTGATGAAATTGTTGCGCGGATTGCGGATGATCGTGACCGTGGTCAGGTCCCGCAGGATATCGCGCTTGCGCCACGAGACATGGGCGTGCACCACCGACATGGCGGGGGCGGCCCGCAGCAGGGCGGCCACTTCGGCGCGGCCGGTCACCTTCGGCGTGTTCTTCAGATAGTTATCGAAATTCCGCTTGGCTTCCGGCGAGAGGAAGATCGACTCCTCATTGTAATCGATGCGCCGCCCGTAGCAGGGCTTGTCCTTCCGCAGGCCGCGGACGAAGGCATATTTGTTGAAACCCATCGCCTCGACCGCCTGCAGGAGGGCGTGCGTTCCGGATTTCGGCGTGCCGTTGCAAATAATCGGAAATGTCGTCAACGTCTCGATCCCACCACTTTCGCTTGATCGCCAATCCTTCCCTCTCATGCTTTCGCGAGCCTTGTGCGACGCGGCGGGAGAGGGATTTCAGACGGCAACCCGTTGAAAAAGGGTCGGATAGTCGACCACCAGGCCGTCCTCGTCGACGGGCAGTTCTATGGTGACTGACCGGTCGGACGCCTCGTAGCGGTAGAGCCTTGCCTCCTCCAGGCAGGTGTAGCGCTGGCCGTCGCGGCGGGGCGTGAAGCTGTCGAAGGGGATATAGAGCATCGAAAGCGCGGCTGTGCCGGAGGCGGGCGTCAGGCCGAGGCGGCGGATGGGCAGCGTGTTGGTGAAAGGCGTGCCCGCAAGATCGATGTCGATGCAGCCGTCGAATTCGGGACGTGCCGTGCCGTCTTCGTCCCGCCAATGCCCCATGCCGTCGGATGCCATGGCGAGGCGGCGCGTGTCGGTGATGCGGATGTCGAAGGAGAGGACGCGCCAGTCGGCGGCGCAGTCGATGCGGTAGCTGACGCCGTAGGGGCGGCCGCCACGGGCGCCGATGACGGTGGAACTGGCGCGGATGGCCGCGCCGGAGCCGTTGTCTAGGGGAGCGATCGTCAGATGCTCCAGGCCCTCTCCCTCGATCGGGCGCCAGCGGACGGTCCTTGAAGGGAGAGGGCGGAACATGGTCGTCAGATCAGCTTGGAGAAGGCGACGGCCGTGTCCGACATGCGGCTGGAGAAGCCCCACTCGTTGTCGTACCAGGAGAGGATACGAACGAAGTTGCCTTCCATGACCTTGGTCTGGTCGGTCGCGAAGATCGACGAATGGCTGTCGTGGTTGAAGTCGCGGGAAACGAGCGGCTCGTCGGTGTAGCCGAGGATGCCCTTCAGCTTGCCGTTGGCGGCGGCCTTGATGGCTTCGTTGATTTCGCCGACCGTTGTGGCCTTCTTGGCGACGAACTTCAGGTCGACGACCGAGACGTTCGGGGTCGGTACGCGGATCGAGGTGCCGTCGAGCTTGCCCTTGAGGTGCGGCAGGACGAGGCCGACGGCCTTGGCGGCGCCCGTCGAGGTCGGGATCATCGACAGAGCCGCGGCGCGGGCGCGGTAGAGATCCTTGTGCATCGTGTCCAGCGTCGGCTGGTCGCCGGTGTAGGAGTGGATCGTGGTCATGAAGCCGTGGTCGATGCCGACGGCGTCATCGAGAACCTTCACCACCGGCACGAGGCAGTTCGTCGTGCAGGAGGCGTTGGAGATGACCATGTGGTCCTTGGTCAGCTGGTCGTGATTGACGCCGAAAACGACGGTCAGGTCGGCGCCGTCGGCGGGAGCCGAGACGATGACGCGCTTGGCGCCGGCCGTCAGGTGGGCGGCGGCCTTGTCGCGGGCGGTGAAGATGCCGGTGCATTCCATCGCGATGTCGACGCCGAGGTCGCGGTGCGGCAGCGTTGCCGGGTCCTTGATGGCGGTCACCTTGATCGGCTTGCCGCCGCCGACGATGATCGTGTCGCCTTCGACCTTCACGTCGGCCGGGAACTTGCCGTGGATCGAGTCGTAGCGCAGCAGGTGGGCATTGGTCTCGACGGGGCCGAGGTCGTTGATGGCGACGACTTCGATGTCGGTGCGGCCGGATTCGACGATGGCGCGCAGAACGTTGCGGCCGATACGGCCAAAGCCGTTGATGGCAACCTTTACAGTCATTTGCATTCACTCCCTAGGAGGTGGGCTTGCGGATAGAAGTTTTTGGGATAGCGCCGCGGGCGCTCTCCCTTAGGCTTAGAGCTTGGCTTCGGCAGCGGCGACGATGGCGTCGGCGGAGATGCCGAAATGCTTGAAGACGTCCTTGGCCGGGCCGGAGGCGCCGAAGCTCTTCATGCCGACGAAACTGCCTTCGGGGCCGATGAAGGCATCCCAGCCCTCGCGGACGGCGGCTTCCGCGGCGATCTTGATCGGCGAGTTGCCGATGACGTCCTGACGATAGGCGTCCGGCTGGTCGAAGAAGAGTTCCGTGCAGGGAACCGAGACGACGCGGGTCGAGACACCCTTGCCTTCCAGCGTCGCGCGGGCGGCGACGGCGAGTTCCACTTCGGAGCCCGAAGCGAAGATCGTCACCTTGGCGTCGGCCTTGCCGGCGAGCGTGTAGGCGCCCAGTTCGCAGAGGTTCTTCTGGCTGTATTCGGTGCGGACCGGCGTCAGGTTCTGGCGGGTGAGCGCCAGGACGGAGGGGTGGTTCTTCGTCTTCGCCGCGATCTGCCAGCATTCGGCCGTCTCGGTCGGATCGGCCGGGCGGAAGACGCGTAGGTTCGGCACGGCGCGCAGGCCCGCGATCTGCTCGACCGGCTGGTGGGTCGGGCCGTCTTCGCCGACGCCGATCGAATCATGCGTCATGACGTGAACGACGCGGATGCCCATCAGGGCGGCAAGGCGGATCGGCGGGCGGCAGTAATCCGAGAAGATCAGGAAGCCGCCGCCATAGGGGATGAGACCGCCGTGCAGCGCAATGCCGTTCATGGCCGAGGCCATGCCGTGCTCGCGGATGCCCCAGTGCATGTAGCGGCCGGAGAAGTCGGTCGGGGTGATCGACTTCATCTGGCTGGTCTTGGTGTTGTTCGACGGCGTCAGGTCGGCCGAGCCGCCGAGCATTTCCGGCACGATGCCGTTGATGATTTCCAGCGCGTCCTCGGAGGCCTTGCGGGTGGCGATGGTCGGGCTGCTTTCGGCAAGCTTCTTCTTGTAGGCGTCGATCGCCGCGTCGAAGCCTTCCGGCAGGTCGCCGGCGAAGCGGCGGGTGAACTCGGCCTTGTGCTCGGACTTGGCAAGCCCGTCTTCCCAGGCCTTGACCAGCTCGACCGAGCGGGCGCCGGCGGCACGCCAGGCGTCCAGCACGTCGGCGGGGATGACGAAGGGTTCGTAATCCCAGTTCAGCGCCTTGCGGGTGGCGGCGATTTCCTCGGCGCCGAGCGGGTTGCCGTGCACCTTGTGGGTGCCCTGCTTGTTCGGGGCGCCGAAGCCGATCACCGTCTTGCAGGCGATGAAGGTCGGGCGGTCGGACTTGTGGGCGGCTTCGATGGCGTCCGCGATGGCCGCCTGGTCGTGGCCGTCGACCTCGATGGTGTTCCAGTGCACCGCCTTGAAGCGGGCGATCTGGTCCGTCGAGTCCGACAGCGAGACGGCGCCGTCGATGGTGATCGAGTTGTTGTCCCAGAAGAGGATGAGCTTGTTCAGCTTCAGGTGGCCGGCCAGCGCAATCGCCTCGTGGCTGATGCCTTCCATCAGGCAGCCGTCGCCATTGATGACGTAGGTATAGTGATCCTGCAGGTCGGCGCCGAATTCCTCACGCAGCTTGCGCTCGGCGATCGCCATGCCGACGGCATTGGCAATGCCCTGGCCGAGCGGGCCGGTGGTGGTCTCGATGCCGGTGGCATGGCCGTATTCCGGGTGGCCGGCGGTCTTGGAGCCGAGCTGGCGGAACTGCTTCAGGTCCTCGACCGTCATGTCCGGATAGCCGGTGAGGTAGAGCAGCGAATAGAGCAGCATCGAGCCGTGGCCGGCGGAGAGGACGAACCGGTCGCGGTTCGGCCAGTGCGGCTTCTTCGGGTCGAAGCGCAGATATTTGCTGAAGAGAACCGTCGCTACGTCGGCCATGCCCATCGGCATGCCGGGGTGACCGGAATTGGCCTTTTCGACGGCATCCATGGAAAGGAAACGGATCGCATTGGCCATCCGGTCGTGTTGTTCGCGAGAGATCATGGTCTTTCCACAGCTCCGAGTTCGGGTGAGCGGTCACAACCGCGGCAGGGTGGACCACCGATGACAAGGCTGCCGGATTGAAGACGTCGCTCCTCTCCGATCACGGGCGGCCTCAGGCGGCTGACACATAGCAGTTGCGGCGCGCAAGTCAACAAACGCGGGGCCATTCTGAAAGGCGCCGGCGGGTTCATCATCCACAGAATAGGTCGGGGACGGAGACCAGCACTTTATTGACGTGCCGTTGCCGAGGTGAATACTGTTGCAAAACAGATCGGTGACCGGATGCGACGATTCGGAGCGCCTGGACTGGGAACCGGAAGAGATGACGCCTACAGGCAAAACAGTGGATGCGGCCCTCGACGATCTGCGCAGGGCGATCGCCAAGCTGGACAACGCCATCGACGTGCGCTTCGAGCGCGAACGCGAGCGCAGCGAGGTCGACGGCGAGGTGCGGCGGGTGCACGCCGACCGCTCGCGGCTGGCCCAGGAGCTGGATCAGGCCGAGTTTCGCGCCAACCGTCTGGAAGAGGTCAACCGGGAAGTTTCGCGCCGTCTGGTCACGGCAATGGAAACCATTAGGGCCGTGCTCGACCGCTGATCTCCGAGAGGGATGAGGCGGCCGGCGGCGATATGATCGGGAATCTATGGCACAGGTCACGGTAACCATCGACGGCAAGGCCTATCGCATGGCATGCGAGGAGGGGCAGGAAGACCACCTGACCGATCTCGCCACGCGCTTCGACCGCTATGTCAACCATCTCAAGGGCCAGTTCGGGGAAATCGGCGACCTGCGCATCACGGTGATGGCGGGCATCATGGTGATGGACGAAATCGCCGAACTCACCCGCCGCGTCGCCAGCCTGGAGGCGGAGCTGGAAGCGTTGCAGAACAGCCGCGACACCGTCATTGCCGCGACCGCGCGCACCGAGGAAAGTCTCGCGACCGCGCTCGACGAAGTGACGGCCAGCATCCGCGGCATCGCCGAAAAGCTGGTCGCCAAGCCGGCGCCGGCGACGCACTGACCGGCCGGCGGCAATTTTGCCGCGGGGCACCCCCGCACCTCTGGCGCGGCGGAAAAAATCGCCTTATATATGAAACGCGTTCTGCGCTTCCCGACAGGAACCACAATCCCTGGGGCCATACTCGATCCAAAGGGAGCTGTCCCTGACCAGGCTCGTGGGCTTGGTCACACGGTGCCCACCTACGTTTGTAGGCACCCAGGATCGTAAATCTCCATCGGTCGCCGTGGATCGCACTCTTAATTCCTTTGTTTTTACGCAATTCCGGACGCAAAACCGCTTCGCACTTTTGCTGGAATTGCTCCAGGACATCGGCCCCGTCAGTCGGACGGGGCGCAAGGCCAGCTTGTCGGCGTCTTCAGCCCGGCGGGCAGCTTCGTCTTCGCATCGCCGCAGGCAAGGTCGATCTGGGATTGCTCGAGCCCGGTGGCGGCCGAAAGATCCAGCCCCTCTATCCGCGTCAGGAACATGAAGGCGCGGTCGAAGGAAAGCGGGCCTTCGAACACGGCGCTGGTCAGGTCGGCGCGCGAGAGGTTGGCGAGCGGAAAGCGCGTGCCGGTCAGCGTCGCCCCGTCGAAATTCGCGCGCCCCAATTCCGCCTTTTCGAAATTCGCGCCCGTCAGCCGTGCGCCGCTGAAATCGGCGCGCTCCAGTTCGGCGCCGCTGAAGACCGCGCCGGCGGCGGCCGCATTGGCGAAGCTGCTGCGATAGGCCTCGACGCGGGTGAAGTTCGCCTTCTCGATGTTGGCGCCGTTGAACCAGGTGCGCATCAGGTTGGCCTTTTCGAAATTCGCGCCGGCAAGGCTCGAATCGCTGAGATTGGTCATCGAGAAATCCGCCTCGCCGAGATTGGCGCCGGAAAGATCGCTGCCCTGCAGGACGAGGCTCTTCTTGCTGCACTGGCGCCAGTCCAGCCCCGGACCGGGGGCGCCGCTGCAATCGGCGGCTTGGGCAGACGGAAGGAGGGCCGGCGAAAGGGCAAGCGTGACGGCGAGCGCCAGTGGGGAGACCCAGCCCGTCAGCCCGTTGAAAAAATTAGTCATTCAGCGGTTTCCTGTTCCTGATCCTGATTTTTGACCGGGGGTGTTTCCCGCTCTTGCCGGAGAGCCGTCGGACGTGATTACTTCTCATGACCTGCCATTGCCTGCGAGCCGGACACCATGACACTACCTGCAGATATTCTCATCCTCAATGCGCATATTCTGACACTCGATCCGGACCGCCCGCGGGCTCGGGAAGTGGCGCTGCGCGATGGGAGGATCGCGGCGGTCGGCGCAAGCGGCGAGCTTGCCGTGCTCCGCGGACCGCAGACGAAGGTCGTCGATGCCGCAGGCGGTTCGGTGGTGCCGGGCTTTTCGGAAAACCACATGCATCTCTTTTCCGGCGCGGCCGAACTCGGCCATCTCCAGCTTTACGGCATCCGTGGGCTGGAGGCGCTTTCGGCGGCGGTGCAGGCCTATGCGGCCGGCCGCGACGGTCAGAAGGTGCTTTTCGCGCAAGGGGCGGACTATGAAATCCTCGGGGCCGAGGAGCGCCTGACGCGCCACCATCTCGACCGCATCCGGCCGGACCAGGGGTTCATCCTCTTTGCGCCGGATCATCATACCGCCTGGGCGAACACCAGGGCGCTGGAGCTTGCCGGCCTTCTCCACGGTGCGGCACTTCGCCCCGGCAACGAGATCGTGATGGGCGACGACGGGCTTGCCACCGGCGAATTGCGCGAGATGGAGGCCTTCAGCCCGGTGCAGGCCGCCGGCGGCTTCGCGCGCTACCGGCTCGGCCTTGCGACCGGCGGCGAGCCAACCCCCCGGCCGACCGAGGAGGAGTGGCGGACCGACATGGCGGTGATGCGCCTGGGGCTCGACTACTGCGCCCGCCACGGCATCACCACGATCCAGAACATGGACGGCAACCTCTACCAACTGGAGCTTCTTGCCGCGATCGAGAAAGAGGACGGCGGACTGCCCTGCCGCGTCAACATTCCCTTCCACTTCAAGAATTTCATGGGGCTGGACATGCTGGAGAAGGCCTCGGCCATGGCCGAGCGCTACAACAGCGATTTCCTGCGCTCCGGCATGGTCAAGCTCTTTTACGACGGCGTGCTGGAAAGCTGGACGGCGGTGATGGTCGAGCCCTATGCCGACCGGCCGGATTATCGCGGTGAGGGGCTTTTCACGCCCGAACGCTTCCGCGAGGTGGCGGTCGAGGCCGACCGGCGCGGATTGCAGATCGCCGTGCATGCGATCGGCGACGGCGCGGTCAAGGCGGTGCTCGACGGCTACGAGGCGGCGCGCGAGGCAAACGGCGCGCGTGACAGCCGCCACCGCGTCGAGCATATCGAGGTGGTGCATCCGGGCGACATTGCCCGCTTCGCCAGGCTCGGCGTCATCGCCTCCATGCAGCCGCCGCATCCGCCGGGCTCGATGGGCCTGCCGCTGGAGCCGACCGTCTCGCGCATCGGCCGCGACCGCTGGCCGCTGAGTTATGCCTGGCGCACGCTGAAGAATGCCGGCGCGCGCATCTGCTTCGCCTCCGACTGGCCGGTGTCGCCGATCGATCCGATCCGCGGCATGCAGGCGGCGATCGTCCGCAGGCGGTGGCAGGAGAGCGACCCGGACCAGAGCTTTTCGCTCACCGAGGCGCTCGCGGCCTATACGGTCGAGGGCGCCTATGCGGAATTCCGCGAGGACTGCAAGGGCCGCATCAAGCCCGGCTACCTTGCCGATATCACCGTGCTCAGCGCCGACATCGAAGACGTCGCGCCCGAGGCCCTGCACGAGGTTCGTCCCGTCCTGACGATCTGTGGCGGCCGCGTCAGCTTTTCAGCGAATGGAAACCCGGAAGTTTTGCCATGAAGACCGTTTTTTCGCCGCGCCATATCGGCCATTCCAACCAGCTCGAAATGAATGCGGGAGAGCTTGTGCCCGGCTTCGAATTGCCGCTTCGGCCGAAATATGTGGTCGAGCGCATCGAGGCGGTCGGGCTGGGGCCGATCCTGCCGCCGGCCGAGCACGACCTGTCCACCGCCGCCAAGGTGCACCGCCGGGACTATCTCGATTTCCTGCCGACCGTCTGGGATCGCTGGACGGCGGCGGGCCGCAAGGGCACGGCGCTGCCTTTCGTCTGGCCGGTGCGCGGCTTGCGCGGCGACGTGCCGCCCGACTTCATCGACGGGCTGCTCGGCTATTACAGCTTCGACGCCGGGGCGGGCTTCGTCGCGGGAAGCTGGGACGCGATCAAGTCGTCGCATGACGTGGCGCTCACCGCCGCGGGGCTGGTCAAGGGCGGGGAGCGTTCGGCCTTCGCGCTTTGCCGCCCGCCGGGCCATCATGCCGGCAGCGCGTTTGCCAGCGGCTATTGCTACATCAACAATGCGGCGGTCGCGGCCCAATGGTTTCGCGACAATGGTGCTGCGAAGGTTTCCATTCTCGACGTGGACTATCACCACGGCAACGGCACGCAGGAAATCTTCTATTCCCGCGCCGACGTGCAGGTGATCAACCTCCATGCCGATCCCATCCAGGAATATCCCTATTATCTCGGCCATGCCGACGAGCGCGGCAGCGGCGCGGGCGAGGGATTCAACCTCAACTTTCCGATGCCCTTCGGCACGACGTGGGAGCGCTGGAACGCTTCATTGGAGCAAGGCTGCGCGGCCCTGGCGGCCTATGCGCCCGACGTCGTGGTGGTCTCGCTCGGCGTCGATACGTTCGAGAGGGACCCGATCAGCGAGTTCAAGCTGACGTCGGCGGACTATCCGAAGATCGGCGCGCGCATCGCCGCCCTCGGCCTGCCGACCCTCTTCGTCATGGAGGGCGGCTATGCGGTCGAGGAGATCGGCGTCAATGCGGTCGGCGTGCTGACCGGTTTCGAGGGCGGCTGAGGGCGCTAGCGGAAGTAGGCGCCGCGCTCCGATTCCGAGCGGTTGACGGCGTTGCGGAGCTGCAAGAGGTCCTTCCGGGCGATGAGGCCGATCAGGACGCGCGTCTGCGGCTCCACCACCGGCACGCGGCCGGTTTCGCCGGCGATCATCATGTCGGCGACGCGGCCGACCGTATCCTCCGGGAAGGCGACGGGCAGCGAATCGTCGGAGACGAGGTCGTAGAGCGTCTGGTCGGCAAGGTCCGTCCGTCCCTGCCAGCGCAGGCCGTCCGCCCGCGACAGCATCCCGACGAGGCGCCCGGCGCCGTCGACGACGGGATAGTGGCGGTGGGCGCCCTGCCGTCCGGTCAGCGCGGTGAGCGCGTCGGCGGCCGACATGGTGGCGGGGAGCGTATCGACCTTGCTGATCATGATGTCGGCGGCCCGCGTCAGCTCGAAGGGGTCGATGCCGTATTCGCGGGTGATGTGCTGGCCGCGCCGCGCGATCTTTTCCGTCAGGATCGACCGCTTGAGCAGGAGCACGGTGATCGCATAGGCGGAAACGGTGGCCGCCAGCAGCGGCACCAGCGCCTGCAGGTCGCCGGTCAGCTCGACGGCGAAGAAGGTGCCGGTCAGCGGCGCGCGCATCGTGCCGCCCATCATCGCGGCCATGCCGAGCAGCGCCCAGAAGCCGGGATCGCCGGGCATGACCAGCCCGACCAGCCAGCCGAGCGCGCCCCCGAGGATGAGGAGCGGCGCCAGCACGCCGCCGGAGGTGCCGGAGGAGAGCGCCACCAGCCAGATCGCCGCCTTGACCAGCAGGATCGACAGCACCGCGCCGGCGACGATGTGGTCCTGCAGCAGATCGGAGATGATGTCGTAGCCGACGCCGAGCGCGCGCGGCTCGATCAGGCCGCCGAGGCCGACGATCAGGCCGCCGAGCGCCGGCCACCACATCCAATGGATCGGCAAGGCCTCGAAACTGTCCTCGATGCGGTAGAGCAGCGTCGTCAGAAGGCCGGATTGCAGGCCCGAGACGATGCCGAGGCCGACGCAGAGCAGCAGGCCCCACCAGGGAAGCGCGGCATCGAAATGGGCGGGGAAGAGCGGTCCGCTACCGAGAAGGAACGGGCGCCAGCCAATGGAAACGCAGGTGGCGATGGCGACGGGAATGAAGCTGCGCGGCTTCCATTCGAACAGCAGCAGTTCGACGGCGAGCATGACGGCTGCGACCGGCGAGCCGAAGATCGCGGTCATGCCGGCGGCCGCGCCCGCGACGAGCAGCGTCTTGCGCTCGGCAGCGCTCATATGAAAGAACTGGGCGAAGAGCGAGCCGATGGCGCCGCCCGTCATGATGATCGGGCCTTCCGCGCCGAACGGGCCGCCGGTGCCGATGGAGATCGCCGAGGAGAGCGGCTTCAGCACCGCCACCTTCGGCGACATGCGGCTGCCGCCGATCAGGATCGCCTCGATCGCCTCGGGAATGCCGTGGCCGCGGATCTTTTCCGAGCCGAAGCGGGCCATCAGGCCGATCACCAGCCCGCCGATCGCCGGCGCAAGCACCATCCAGGCCGAGCGCGGCACGGCGGCGAAGGACACCGGCTCGACGCTGATGCGGAACATCCAGACCAGATTGGTGACGAGCGCGATCAGGTTGACCAGCAGCCGGGCGGCGGCGGCACCCCCGGTGCCGACCACCAGCGCCATCGCCGCAAGGACGAGGACGCGGCGGTCGGTGGTGAAGTCGCCATTGTCCTTGCGCGACGCGCCTCCCGAAAAATCGTGGGCGGGCCGAAGGGTCGTTCGATTGTCCTGCATGGGTTGCTTTCTATGCTAAGGCTCGACAGAGATTTTTGGATTTATATCGTAATACGACATAAATCAATATCCGCGAAACGGTATGGCAGGAAGGAAGAGAACGGAATGCGATATTCGCATCAGACGCTTTCACAGGCGGATTACGAGGCGCTGGCGACGCTGCGCTACACCCTGCGCAAGTTCACGGATTTCAGCACGTCCGCGGCGCAGGCGGAGGGGGTGCCGGCGCAGCAGCATCAGGCGCTGCTTGCGATCAAGGGCAATCCGGCGGGGCAGGCGATGACGGTGGGGATGCTGGCGGAGCGCCTGCTGATCGCGCCGCACAGCGCGACGGAGCTGGTCGGGCGGCTCGTCGATGCGGGCTATGTGGTCCGGCAGGCCGACCCCGGCGACAAGCGCCGCCAGACGCTTCTGCTGACGGAAAAGGCGGAGGAGGTGCTGCAACGGCTGAGCGCCATCCATCTGCAGGAAATCCGCGATATGGCGCCGCAGCTCGTGCATATCCTCACCCGGCTGCAGGGCGGCGACCTGTAATTCGGTCGAGAATGGACAGCGCATGGCCGGATAACCTAAACTTAAGGCAGGCAACATCGGAAGGAGCGGTCATGACCATCGGTATCCGAGTTTCGGGGCGCATCGCCCGGCCAGTCGCAGAGGTGTTCGACGCGGTCGTCAATCCGAAGAAGTTGAGCGGTTATTTCACCACGCTCGGCGGCGCCAGCGCGCCGCTGGTGGCCGGCACGACGGTCACCTGGTGGAAAAGCGTGCCCGTCGAGGTGGCGGAGATCGTTCCCGACCGCCGCATCGCGCTGCGCTGGGGCGGGGAGAGCGGCGAGGGCGCGCCGGTGTACCAGACCCTGATCGAGATGACCTTCGAGCCGCTGGACGACGGCGCCACCATGGTCACCATCGACGAAACCGGCTGGCACGAGAGCGAGGGCGGCCGCAAGCAGTCCTATCTCAACTGCCAGGGATGGACGCAGATGCTGTGCTGCATGAAGGCCTTCGTCGAATACGGCATCAACCTGCGCGAAGGCTTCTATCTCAGCGAGATGCGGGGCGAGCAGGCGAGCGGGCCGGATCGCTGACGCCTGACCTGTCAGCGAACAGGGCGTTTGCGCCAAAATTGCCAAAATTCAGTTGGATGAGCGCGTGAAGTCTCTCAGAAATTTGCGCGGTGGAGGCGAATTGAAATATTCGCGCCGCCGCGCATCTGCTATGCGCGTCTTTAAAGAAGCGGTTTCTAACAGGTAGATCATGTCTGCTCCGGTCGATTTGGAAAAATCCAGCGAGGATGAAGGCGCGCGCGGCGGGCTGGGCGGGCTGTTCCGGCGCTTCCGGACGCATCTGCTCGCGCTGGCGAGCGTTGCCGTCTTCGCGTTGGTCGCCTTTGCGATCTTCCACCTGACGACGGAGGTGCGCTACGACGACGTCGTGCAGGCGCTGCGCGAAACGCGCCTGTCGTCGATCCTGCTCGCGCTGTTCTTCACGGGGTTGAGCTTCCTGGCGCTCGTCTTCTACGACGTCAACGCGCTCGAATATATCGGCCGGAAACTGCCGTTCCCGCATGTGGCGCTAACGGCGTTCAGCGCCTATGCGGTCGGCAATACCGCGGGCTTCGGCGCGCTCAGCGCCGGGGCGATCCGCTATCGCTCCTATACGCGGCTCGGGCTGACGCCGGAAGAGATCACCCGCGTCATCGCCTTCGTGACGCTGTCCTTCGGGCTCGGCCTTGCGGCGGTCGGCGCCATCGCGCTTCTGGTCATGGCCGACGAGATCGGGCCGTTGATTGCCGTCGACGGCATCTGGCTCAGGCTGTTCGCCGGCGCGATCATCGCGCTTCTCTCGCTGCTGCTTTTCGCCGGGCGCGGCGGGCGGGTGCTGACCATCGGCCAGTTCGACGTGCGCCTGCCGGATTCGCTCACCTGGTCGCGGCAGTTCCTGGTGACGGTGCTCGATATCGCCGCCTCCGCCACCGTGCTTTACGTGCTCCTGCCGGATTCGTCGATCGGCTGGCCGGCCTTCCTCGCGGTCTATGCGATCGCCGTCGGGCTCGGCGTGCTGAGCCACGTACCGGCCGGCCTCGGCGTCTTCGAGACGGTCATCATCGCCTGGCTCGGCAATGCGGTAAACGTCGATGCCGTTCTCGGCTCGCTGGTCCTCTACCGGCTGATCTATCACGTCATTCCGCTGCTGATCGCCATCCTGGCGGTGGTGATGACGGAACTGAGGCGTTTCGTCGATCATCCCGCCGCCTCCAGCATCCGGCGCATCGGCGGCCGGCTGATGCCGCAGCTTCTCTCCGCCTTCGGGCTTTTGCTCGGTGTCATGCTGGTGTTTTCGAGCGTCACGCCGACGCCGGACCAGAATCTCGAATTCCTTTCCGGCTTCCTGCCGCTGCCGATCGTCGAAGGCGCGCATTTCCTGTCGAGCCTTCTCGGCCTTGCGCTGGTCGTCGCCGCCCGCGGCCTCGGCCAGCGCCTCGACGGCGCCTGGTGGGTCTCGATGCTGAGCGCGGCCGCGGCACTCACGCTGTCGCTGCTGAAGGCGGTGGCGCTGGTGGAAGCGGCCTTCCTCGCCTTCTTCGTGCTCGGGCTGGTCGCCAACCGGCGGCAGTTCCGCCGGCCGGCCTCGCTGCTCAATCAGGCGCTGACGGGCGGCTGGCTGACGGCGATCGCGGTGATCTGCATCGGGGCCATCGTCATCCTGTTCTTCGTCTATCGCGACGTGGAATACAGCAACCAGCTCTGGTGGCAGTTCGAGTTCACCGGCGAGGCGCCCCGCAGCCTTCGCGCCGTGCTCGGCATCACCATCGTCGCCTCGGCGATCGCGATTTTCAGCCTGCTGCGGCCGGCGACGGAGCGCCTGCAGCCGGTGTCGGAGGATGCGGTGGACCGCGCCGTGGCGATTGCCGTCAAGAGCGGCGTGGCCGACGCCAATCTGGTGCGCATGCGCGACAAGAGCATCATGTTTTCGGAAAAGGGCGATGCCTTCCTGATGTACGGCAAGCAGGGCCGCTCCTGGATCGCGCTCTTCGATCCGGTCGGCGCCCGGCAGTCCGCCGCCGAGCTGGTGTGGCGCTTCGTCGAGGCGGCGCGCGCCGCCGGCTGCCGCGCCGTCTTCTACCAGATATCGCCGGCGCTTCTCGCCTCCTGCGCCGATGCGGGCCTGCGCGCCTTCAAGCTCGGGGAGCTTGCGGTGGTGCACCTGCCGGGCTTCGAGATGAAGGGCGGCAAGTGGGCGAACCTGCGCCAGACGGCAAGCCGGGCGCTCCGCGACGGGCTGGAATTCGCCGTCGTCGAGCCGGAGGAGGTTCCCGCGATCATGGGCGAGCTGGCCGAGGTGTCGGATAGCTGGCTTGCGGACCACAATGCCAAGGAAAAGGGCTTTTCGCTCGGCGCCTTCGATCCGGACTACGTCATGTCGCAGCCGGTCTGCATTCTGAAGAAGGACGGCAAGATCGTCGCCTTCGCCAACCTCCTCCTGACGGAGACGAAGGAAGAGGGATCGATCGATCTCATGCGGTTTTCGCCCGAGGCGCCGAAGGGTTCGATGGATTTTCTCTTCGTGCAGATCCTCGAATACCTCAGGAATGCCGGATTTCAGCGCTTCAACCTTGGCATGGCCCCGTTGTCGGGCATGTCGAAGCGTGACGTGGCCCCGGTCTGGGACCGGGTCGGCGGAACGGTTTTCGATCACGGCGAGCGGTTTTATAATTTTAAAGGACTGAGGGCGTTCAAATCGAAATTTCACCCCGAATGGCAGGCGCGCTATCTTGCGGTGTCCGGCGGGGTCAGCCCGATGATTGCGCTGATGGATGCGACGTTTCTCATCGGCGGCGGGCTTAGAGGAGTGGTACGGAAATGATTCTGAAATATGCGCTCTCCCTCCTCGTGGCGGTCGGGCTTGCAGCAGGCGCCGCGCATGCCGCCGAAGACACAAGGCAATACGATCTCGGCCTGATCCCGCAGCCGCACATCCTTTTGCCGCAGGGCAAGGTGCTGGGCGAGGTGGTGCTGATCTCCGACGGGGGCGGCTGGGGACCGAAGGAAAACGCCGTGGCGCAGAAGCTCGTCAGCACCGGCTCGGTGGTGATCGGCATCGATTTCCCGGCCTACCTGAAGGCCCTGCAGGCCTATGACGTCAGCGAGAACGACGGCTGCATCTATCTCGTCTCCGATATCGAATCGCTGAGCCAGCAGGTGCAGCGCGCCACCGGCGACGCGGCTTACGAGCTGCCGATCGTGGCCGGCGTCGGCGAGGGCGGGGCGCTGGCGCTGGCGATCGCCTCGCAGACGCCGGATGCGACCATCGCCTATACCGTCGCCGTCGATCCGCTGGCCGGCATTCCGCTGACCAAGGACCTGTGCACGCCGGCGGACAAGACCAGGGTGGGCGACCGCGTGATGCTCGGCATGTCGGAAGGGCCGCTGCCCAACCCGATCATCGCGAGCTTCACGCCGGCAGGACCCGCCGACGGCCGCGCGCATGTCGAGGCGATGCGCAAGGGGCATCCCGAAATCGAAATCCGCGATTCCACCGAAGACCCTTACACCACGCTCGGCACGATCCTCGCCGGCGTCGTCAAGTCGCTGGATACGTCCACCTCGCCGCTCGGCCTGCCGATCAACGTGATGGAGACCAAGCCGACGCAGAACACGCTGGCGATCATCTATTCCGGCGACGGCGGCTGGCGCGACATCGACAAGGAAGTGGGGGGCGCGCTGCAGGCGGCCGGTATCCCGGTCGTCGGCGTCGACTCGCTTCATTATTTCTGGTCGGAGCGCAAGGCGCAGGAGACGGCCGACGATCTCGGCCGCATCATCGAATATTATACCAAGCATTTCGGCGTGCAGCATGTGCTCCTGATCGGCTATTCCTTCGGCGCCGACGTGCTGCCGGCGAGCTTCAACCGCCTGCCGCCCCGTCACCGCGACCGCATCGTGCAATTGTCGCTCCTGTCCTTGTCGAACAAGGTCGACTACGTCATTTCCGTCATGGGCTGGCTCGGCGCCTCCAGCGAGGGCAAGGGCGGCGATCCGCTGACCGACCTGAAGACCATCAATCCTAAGATCGTTCAGTGCATCTACGGCAAGGACGACGACGAGGATGTCGCCTGTCCGGCGCTTGCCGGCACCGGCGTCGAGGTGATCGGCATGGAAGGCGGCCACCATTTCGACGACGACTACGAGACGCTGGCGAACAAGATCATTGCCGGCCTGAAGAGCCGGCTCGGCGAATAACCCATGAAAGGAAATGGATTGTCCTCCCACCCGGTTTCCGCCTTCGACAGGCGCTATGCCGCGTTCCTCTTCGATATGGACGGCACGCTCATCAACTCCATCGCATCGGCCGAGCGCGTCTGGGGCGCCTGGGCGAAGCGCATGGGCCTCGATGTCGAAGCCTTCCTGCCGACCATGCACGGCGCGCGCGGCGTCGACACGATCAGCAAGCTCAACCTGCCGGGCGTCGACCCTGTCGCAGAGGCGCACCAGATCGGGCTTGACGAAATCGCCGATGTGGAGGGCGTCGTGCCGCTGCCGGGCGCCATCGACTTCCTGAGTTCGCTGCCGCCGGACCGCTGGGCGATCGTCACTTCCTCGCCGATCGCGCTGGCGAGGGCAAGGCTTGCCGCCGCCGGCATCCCGATGCCGCGCTTCATCGTGACGGCGGAAGACGTGACCGTCGGCAAGCCCAATCCGCAGTGCTACATCCTCGGCGCCGAACGCCTCGGCGTCCGGCCCTCCGATTGCCTCGTCTTCGAGGACGTCCCGGCCGGCATTCAGGCCGGCGAAGCCGCCGGCGCCGACGTCATGGTGATTACCGCGACCCACAGCCATCCGGTGAAGACCACGCATACGACGCTCTCCGACTATCTCGGCGTGAACGCCCATGTCGGCGCGGATGGGCGGCTCTTGCTGCAGCGCGAGGCGATTGCGGCAGCTGGGGAGTAGTATTCCAGCCGTGAAGGCGGAGCCGTCACGCTCCGCCTTCACGTCTCTTACGCCGCGCGCGCGCCGCCATCTGGGGCGACGTTCTGGTTCACCCGGAAGAGGTTCCGCGGATCGTAGCGCCGCTTGATTTCGGCGAGGCGGCGGTAGTTGTCGCCGTAGGCGGCTTCGACGCGGTCGGTCTCGTCTTCCGGCATGAAATTGATGTAGGCGGTGCCGATGGCGTGCGGTCTGGTCGCCTGGAAGAGATCGCGCGCCCAGCCGGTGCAGGCGCTGTCCATGGATCGCTCACGCCAGCGGGCATGCACGTTCATGACGAAATGCGAGTTTCGCTGCGGGAAGGCCGTCGCGTCGAGCGGAATGCGGCCGGCCTTGCCGCCGACATGGCCGATGAAGATTTCGCATTCGGGTCCGGGCAGCCGCTTCACTGCGCCGAGCAGGACGTCGATCGCCGCATCGGAAAGGGCGGCGAAATCCTGGCTCTTCCAGTAATTGCGGGCGCCGGGTGCCAGCAGCGGATCGAAGGCCTGCTGCCAGCCGACGAAGGGCGCGGGGCCGACGACGTCGGCGATCGGCTTGCCGATGCCGCGCAGGCGTGCCGTCGCTTTCTCGCCGGCTTCGATGTCGCCGGCATAGCACATGGCGAGCACCGCGATCTTCCGGCCGTGCCATTCGGCCGGCAGGAAGGGAAGCGGCGGCGCCTCGCGCATCACGACCCAGCAGGTCAGTTCGTCGGGGGCGACCTCCAGCGCTTCGCGATATTGCTTCAAGAGCGCCTCTGCGTCGTCGAAGGGGTGGACGACGAGGCCGGCCAGCACCTGCGGGTTCAGATCGTGGAGCTGGAATTCAAACGAGGTGACGACGCCGAAATTGCCGCCGCCGCCCCGGATCGCCCAGAAGAGGTCCGGCTTTTCCTTTTCGCTCGCCTTCGTGAGTTTGCCGTCCGCCGTGACGATGTCCACGGAGAGAAGATTGTCGAGGGTGAGGCCGAATTTCCGGGTCAGCCAGCCGAAGCCGCCGCCGAGCGTGAGGCCGGCGATGCCGGTGGTCGAGTTGATGCCGGTCGGGAGCGCCAGCCCGAAGGCCGCCGTTTCCTTGTCGACGTCGGCGAGCAGGGCGCCGGGTTCCACCCGCGCGCGCTTGGTCTCGGGGTCGACGCGCACCGACTTCATCGGCGACAGATCGACCGTGACGCCGCCCTCGCACAGCGCATTGCCGGCAATGCCGTGACCGCCGCCGCGCACCGAGAGAAGCAGTCCGTGGTCGCGCGCAAAGCGCACCGCATTGATGACGTCGGCGGCCCCTGCGCAGCGCAGGATGAGCCCCGGCCGGCGCTCGATCATCGCGTTCCAGATGGCGCGCGTCTCTTCGTAATTCGCATCCGTGTCGGAGACCAGACTTCCACGAAAGCCGGAGGCCAGCGCATCGACGGCCGCATGGTCGATGGCGGCACGGCCCCTTTCCAGGGTCGTGAGATTGAGATTGTCCATGATTGTTTCTCCTCGCCGGGCGAGGCGCCGCCTCGCGGGCGGCGGGATTTTGCTCTCCTCGGCCTTCATTGACAAGTAATCACTAATACTCATGCCGGGGTGAGGCGCATTCGCCTCTTCGGGCCATTGCCGGGGCTTGCCGCGGCTCAAAGCCTTTGCATCCGCAAGCCGGCCATCTATGGTCATGCGGTCCATCCGAATCCCGAAAGCCGTCATGACGCCGAAAGAATTGAAAGCCGAGATGCGCCGCGAGCGGCTGGCGCTGCGCGATGCGATCACGCCGGACGCCCGCGTCGAAAAAAGCCTCGCCATGGCCGCCCATGCGGCGGAAACGATCAGATTGCAGCCCGGCGAGATCGTGTCCGGCTTCCTGCCGATCCGTTCGGAGGCGGATATCCGCCCGCTGATGGCGCGGCTGGCGGCGCGCGGCGCGCGGCTCTGCGTACCGGTGATCCTCGACAAGCAGACCATCGTCTTTCGCGAACTGGTGGACGGCGCGCCGCTCGCCTCCAGCGGCTTCGACACGGTGGGGCCGGGGCCGGATGCGCCCGAACTCGACCCCGACCTCATGCTGGTGCCGCTCTCCGCCTTCGACCGGACGGGCCACCGGATCGGCTATGGTGCCGGCTATTATGACCGCGCCATCGACCGATTGTGGCAAAAAGGGCTGGACCCGCAGCTGATCGGCATTGCATTCGATTGCCAAGAAGTGCCATCAGTGCCCGCCGAGGCCCACGACGTCCGGCTGGACGCCATCTTGACCGAAAGCGGGCTGCAGATTTTTTCGCCGGAGATTGGATAGGAATGCGACTGTTGTTCTTGGGTGACCTGGTGGGCAAGACGGGACGGACGGCGGTCTGGGACCGCTTACCCGGCCTCGTCTCCGACCTGAAGCTCGATTTCGTCATCGTCAACGGCGAGAACGCCGCTGGCGGCTTCGGCATCACCGAGGACATCTTTCAGGAAACCATCAATGCCGGCGCCGATGTCGTCACCACCGGCAACCACGTCTGGGACCAGAAGGAGGCCGTCTCCTTCTGCGAGCGCCACGACCAGTTCCTGCGCCCGGCGAACTATCCGGCCGGCACGCCCGGCCGCGGCTCCGGCCTCTATTACGCCCGCAACGGCGCGCGCGTGCTCGTCGCCAACATCATGGGCCGCGTCTTCATGCATCCCGAACTCGACGATCCCTTCAAGGCGGCGGAAAACATCCTCGCGGCCTGCCCGCTGAAGGAGCAGGCGGATGCGATCGTCTTCGACTTCCACGCCGAGGCGACCAGCGAGAAGCAGTGTTTTGGCCATTTCGTCGACGGCCGCGCCAGCTTCGTCGTCGGCACGCATACGCATGTGCCGACCGCCGACGCGCAGATCCTGAACGGCGGTACCGCTTACATGTCGGATGCCGGTATGTGCGGCGATTACGACAGCTCGCTCGGCATGGAAAAGGAAGAGCCGCTCAACCGCTTCATCTCGAAGATGCCGAAGGGCCGTTTCGAGGCGGCCTCCGGCCCCGCGACCATCTGCGGCGTCGGCGTCGAGATATCGGACCGCACCGGCCTTGCGGAAAAGATCGCGCCGCTGCGGCTCGGGCCGCGGCTGGCCGAGACCATCCCGGACTTCTGGCGATAGATCACGCGAACTGAAGGTGACGCCGAAGGCCGACTTCGGGCTCGGTTTCGTCGCTGATGTTGGCCTTGGCGATCTCCCAGCCGAATTTCAGCGTGCTGTCGGTCGAGACCCAGATTTCGGCGTCGTCGACATGCAGCGCCAGCATCGTCAGATGCGGGTCCTTCTTGCCGCCCTTGTACCAGGCGGCGACGATGGAACTCCAGTATTCGTCGATCTTGGCCGGATCGGCGCGAAGCTCGATGCTGCCGGCGAGGCAGGCGTGATAGTCGTGGTCCTTGCCGACGACGCAGAAATGCGCCCGCGCGCCGGGCTTTGCGGCCCTGGCGATATGGGTGTCGTCCTTGGTGTAGAACCAGATGGTGTTGGTCGTCGGATCGGCGAAGGGGGCCATGGGCTGCATGTGCATGCCGCCGCCGTCGATGCCGAGCATGCCGGCATGAATGTCGCCGATCTGCTTCCAGAGCTGGTGCGCCGGGTCTTTGCGCGCTTCGCTGAAACTCGCCATGAGGGTTCCTTTCCTTTCGCTGATGTCCGATTGAAACGTGACGCTCCCGGCTTTGTTCCGCAGCGGCCGTACCGGCTTTTTGCTTGAATAAGGCCGGCTTCGCTTCTATAAGGCGGCCCATTCCGAACAATTGAGACGTGAACAGGGGTGCCATGGCTGGCCATTCACAGTTTAAAAACATCATGCACCGCAAGGGCCGTCAGGACGCCGTGCGGTCGAAGCTGTTCTCCAAGCTGGCGCGCGAAATCACCGTCGCGGCCAAGGCGGGCTTGCCCGACCCGATGATGAACGCGCGCCTGCGCCTGGCGATCCAGAACGCCAAGGCCCAGTCGATGCCGAAGGACAATATCGATCGCGCCATCAAGAAGGCGGCCGGTGCCGACGGCGAGAACTACGACGAAGTCCGTTATGAAGGCTACGGTCCGGGCGGCACGGCGATCATCGTCGAGGCGCTGACCGACAACCGCAACCGCACCGCCTCCAACGTCCGCTCGATCTTCACCAAGGCCGGCGGCGCGCTCGGCGAAACCGGCTCGGTGTCCTTCTCCTTCGACCGTGTGGGCGAAATCACCTACAAGCTGTCGGCAGGCGATAGCGACAAGGTGATGGAAGCCGCGATCGAAGCCGGCGCCGACGACGTCGAGACCGACGAGGAAGGCCATTACATCACCTGCGGCTTCGAAGCCCTCGGTGAAGTGGCCAAGGCGCTCGAAGGCTCGCTCGGCGAAGCCGATACCGTGAAGGCCGTCTGGCGCGCGCAGAACAACGTGCCCGTCGACGAGGAAAAGGCACAGTCGCTCCTGAAGCTCATCGACAGCCTGGAAGACGACGACGACGTGCAGAACGTCTATTCGAACTTCGAAGTCTCGGAAGAAGTGCTGGCCAAGCTTTCGGCGTGATTTCCTTGCCCGATGGATCGACAAGAGAACCCGGCCGCCGCCCGCGCGCCGGGTTTTTTGTCAGAGTGCTGCCGCGCGGACGAAATTGTCGCGGAAGGCGGTGAGGTCGGCGGCGTTGACGTCCGAGACGGCGGAGAATAGAAGCCCGCCTGCCGACCATTCCTCGATATTGTAGCCGTCGCGGACGGTGGTCTTGGCCGCCGTCGGCGGTCCCGGCCAGACGAAGACGTTGATGACGTGTCCATGCCGCCGATAGATCAGCGCGGCGACCACGCGGCCGTCGAGATAATCGACGCGGCCGCCGACGAGCGGAAAGCCTTGGGCGGCGAGATCGACCACCGGCGGCGAGAAATCGAGCTTGCCGTTGAACCAGGGTTTTACCGTGTGCTGGTCGGAGGTTTCCACGTCGGTCAGGTGGTCGGCGAGCAGCGAGCGCACATGGCTTGCGAGAAGCTGGTTTTCCAGCGAGAGATCCGGGCGCGGCGCGTTGACGAAGAGGAAGGCGCTCGCGGCGAGTGCGGCGAGCGAGGGCACGAGGCTCCAGCGCTGGATGAAGCGGAGCGTTTTCCGCCATAGCGGTTCGGCAGGCAGCCTTGCGGCGGCTTCCGTGGCGACGGCCACCAGAATGCGCGACCGCAGCGCCTCCGGCGCCTGCCATTTGACATCGTTGCGGGCGAAGATGCGGCGGGTTGCCAGAACCTGCTGCATCTCGGCCGCGCAATGCGGGCAGCCGGCCAGATGCTCCTCGACCTCGGCGGCATGGACGGAGTCAAGCTCGCCGTCGATGAAGCCGTGGAGCCTGGTGTTCCATTCGGGGCAACTGGCCTGATAGGGCGCGCTCATGGCCTTGCTCCTTCGCCATCGATCCGGCGCCACGCCTCGCCGAACTCGTGGCGTGCCCGCGCAAGCCGCGACATGACGGTGCCGATCGGCACGCCGATGATATCGGCGATCTGGCGATAGGAGAGGTCTTCAAGCTCGCGCAGCACCAGAATTTCCCGCATCGCCTCCGGCAGGCCGTGGATGACGGCGCGGACGCGCTCGGCATCGCTCTTGTGGATCATCGCCATCTCCGGCGTGTCGTCGTCGGAGGCGAGGGCATGGGAGGCCGGCTGATCGTCCTCGGCCGCCTCGTCCGCGATCGGCAATTCGAAATGCGCCTTGCGGCGGCACTCCTGCCGCCAGGCGCGGTAGCAATTCCGGACGATGCTGAAGAGCCAGGCGCGCGGGTCGCCGCCGCGATAGCCGTCGAAATGGCGAAAGGCCCGCAGAAAGGCTTCCTGCACGATATCCTGCGCGGCCTCCGCATCGCGGCTCAGGAAGCGCGCGAAATTATAGGATGCGTCGAGATGCGGCACGATCGTCTGATGGAAGCGGCCGGCGGTGTCGTCGGCCGCCATTGGGCGCGAGAGGGCGGGCGAGCGCATCCGCGCCCCGGCGGCTTCCATCGCCAGAGCGAGGCGCGCTAGCAACCGTTGCGCCGAGGACCAGCCCCAAACGTCGAAGAAAACGGGCGATAGGATGCGGATGCCGGTCATGCCTGCTCCTCGATAGGCCCCGATGGAGTGTACGCCTCCGCCCGAACGGCACGCAATGTCGCGCTCTCTCTCTAGATCGCGCAAGCGTGCGGCTTATTCCCCGAGGCTTCGATTTTTTCCGGCCTAAGGATCGATGGGGGAAAATTTCCTATATTTTTCAGTGTGTTGAGAGAATTTAGCGAGCCTTCGGGAATAAGCCGTGTGCTGCGCCGCTCTTGTTCGTCAGCGGTGGCAGCAAGCCGCCGCACCAACGAAGGAGACATGGCAATGCTCTCTATGACACGTCGCGCCGTTCTCGGATCGGCAACCGCTGCTGCCGCCTTCGGCCTCTCGTCGAAGCTGGAATTCGTGATGCCGGCGTGGGCGGAAACGCCGCTCGAACCCGCCGTCGGCTTCTATCGCTACACGGTCGGAGACGTCGAAATCACCGCGATCTACGACGGCATCTGGCGCAAGCCCCACGATCCCGCCTTCATCAAGAACGCCTCGATCGCAGACACCAAGGAGGCGCTTTCCAAGGCGGGGCTCACCACCGACTTCATGCCCATTCCGCTGACCGTCGTCGTTCTGAAGATCGGCGACCGGCTGATCATGATGGATGCCGGTTCCGGCGTCGGCCAGTGGCAGGCGAACGCCACGCATCTGCCGGCCAATATGGAGGCCGCCGGCATCGACTATCGCAAGATCGGCACGGTGATGCTCTCCCATTTCCACCCCGACCATGTCTGGGGGCTGATGGAAAAGGGCACGAATGCGCCGGTCTTCGGCAATGCCGAGCTGATCGTCAACGCCACCGAATACAATTGGTGGACCGAGCCCGGCCGGGTCGAGAAGCTGGCGCCCGGCCGGAAGGATGCCGGCAAGCGCATCGCCCAGGTCTTTCCGAGCTGGAAGAACTGGCGGCCGGTCGAGGATGGGGCGGAAGTCGCGCCGGGCATTCAACTGATCGCAGCACCCGGCCATACGCCGGGGCATTCGGTCTTTCTCGTCGATGCCGGGAGCCAGCAGTTCATGGTGTCGGCCGATACCATGTATGTGCCGGCGCTGCTTGCGCCGCATCCCGACTGGCAGGGCGCGTACGATCAGGATGGGCCGATGGCGGTCGAGACGCGCCGGAAGGTCATCGACCGGGTCATTGCCGACGATATCAAGATCTGCGGCTCGCATTTCCCGTTCCCCGGTACCGGCACCTTCGTCAAGGACGGCAACGCCTATGTCTTCACCCCCACCGTGCAGGCCTGAAACCGAAAGGACAAGATCATGATGAAGCAACTTCTTCTCGGCCTCGCCGTGCTTGTGGCCGTGCCCGCCGCCGCGGTTCTCCCGGCCCATGCGGTCGACAACATGCAATCGACGACGGCGCCCGACCTGACGCAGGTGCGCGCGAAGATCGCGGCCAAGGACTATGCCGGAGCGCTCGTCGATCTGCGCGGTCTCGCGGAGGAAAGCCCGCAGGCCGATGTCTACAATCTCATGGGCTTTACGCTGCGCAAGACCGGCGACTACCGGACCTCGCTCACCTATTACACCAAGGCGCTGGAACTTCAGCCGGACCACCGCGCGGCCCGCGAATATCTCGGAGAGCTGTATATCCAGACCGGCGACATGCCGCATGCCCGCGAGCAACTGGCGGAGCTGACGCGGCTTTGCCCCTCGGGCTGCGAGGAGCGCGACGACCTGCAGCGGGCGATCGCTGCCGGCCGCGCCAACTAGCCAAACGGCGCGCTGGACCTCAGCGCGCCTTTTCCATCAAGGGCAGGCCGGCGAAGAGTTCGACGGAGCGCAGACGCGCCTCGATATCGTGGATCGGCATCGAGATGATCACTTCGTCGGCCTGCGTTTCCTTCAGGAACCCGGCAAGCTTGGCCTCGCCCGTCGCCGGCGAGCCGACGACGGCGTAGCGCAGCGTGTGTTCGACGTTGATCTTCTCCATCGGCGTCCAGATGTCCTCCATGCTGTCGACCGGCCGCGGGAAGGGCGTGCGCACGTTGCGCCTGAGGTTGACGAATTGCTGCTGCGACGAGGTGAAGAGGCGCTGCGCCTCCGCGTCCGTTTCCGCAAGCGCGCCCATCACGCCGACCATCACATAGGGCCGCTCGAGCGCCGGCGAAGGGGTGAAGCGGCTGCGGTAGAGGTCGATGGCGTCGAGAAGCAGGTCCGGCGCGAAATGCGAGGCGAAGGCGTAGGGAAGGCCGAGGGCTGCGGCCAGATGCGCGCTGTAAAGGCTGGAGCCGAGAAGCCAGATCGGCACCCGCGAATCCGTCCCCGGCACGGCGAGGATGGGCTGGTTTTCGTCATAGGGGCCGAGCAGGCGCTGCAATTCCACGACGTCGTGCGGGAAGTTTTCGGCCCCGGCGTCGAGATTGCGGCGCAGCGCGCGCGCCGTGCGCATGTCCGTGCCCGGCGCGCGGCCGAGTCCGAGATCGACGCGGCCGGGAAACAGCGCCTCCAGCGTGCCGAACTGCTCGGCGATGACCAGTGGCGAATGGTTCGGCAGCATGATGCCGCCCGAGCCGATGCGGATGCGCGACGTCGCCGCGCCGACATGGCCGATCACGACCGCCGTCGCCGCACTCGCGATCCCCGGCATGCCGTGATGCTCGGCAAGCCAGAAGCGCGTGTAGCCAAGCGCCTCCGCCTTCTGCGCCATGCGCCTGGAACCGTCGAGCGACTGGCGGACATCGCTGCCTTCGGCGATGGGCGAAAGATCGAGGATGGAAAAGGGAACCATGGTATGACCTGCTGGAAAATGGAAGAACCGGTGCCGCTGATGTAGGTGCGGCATCCGGTAATGAAAGAGTTGGTCCTTGAAAAGAAGAGGCCGGCGGGACGGCCGGGCATCCAATGAAATTTATCAACCCCATCCCGTTCGTCCGCGACATTGATCGTTCCAGGGAGTTTTACCGGCAGAGGCTTGGCCTGAAAATCCTGGAGGATTTCGGCAATTTCGTTCTCTTCGAAACCGGCTTCGCGATCCACGACGGAGCCTCGCTGGAGCAGACCGTCTGGCGGGACATCGCTCCCAAGCAAGAGCCCTACGGGCGGAGAAACCTGCTTTTGTATTTCGAGCACGACGATGTTGATGCGGCTTTCGAGAGCATCGCGCCGCATGTGGAGCTGATCCATCCGGTCGAGCGGCAGGCGTGGGGACAGCGCGTGTTCCGCTTCTACGATCCGGACCGGCATGTGGTGGAGATCGGCGAGCCGCAGAAACTCGCGGGCGAGACTTAACGACAGCCGGAGGGGTCACGTTTCGCGTGTCTGCATAGACCTTACGCGAAGGTCGAATGTTGTTGTTTTGTTCACATTTTGCTGGCACATGCTGGGACGCAACGATAGGGTGGTCACATGCAAAGCACGATTCGCATCATCGGCATCGATCCGGGCCTGCGCCGCACCGGCTGGGGCATCATCGACACGCTCGGCAATTCGCTGCGTTTCGTGGCCTCCGGCACCGTCACCTCCGATGGCGAGAAGGACCTCGCCTCGCGGCTTTGCGAGCTTCACGACGGGCTTGCGGAGATCGTGCACGCCTATAAACCCGACGAGGCCGCCGTCGAGCAGACCTTCGTCAACAAGGACGCGGTGGCGACGCTGAAGCTCGGCCAGGCGCGCGGCGTCGTGATGCTGGTGCCGGCGCGGGCGGGATTGCGGGTATCGGAATACGCGCCGAACGCGGTGAAGAAGGCCGTGATCGGCGTCGGCCACGGCGAAAAGCAGCAGATCCACATGATGCTGAAGATCCTGATGCCGAAGGCCGAGTTCAAGGGCAACGACGCCGCCGACGCGCTGGCGATCGCCATCTGCCATGCGCACAATCGCGGCGCCGGCCGTCTCCGGCAGGCGGCTCTTGCCGGGCAAAAATGTTCTTGACATGTTCTGGTTTTTCGGCAAGTAATACCTGAGAGGTATTACCATGCGTGTAACGGAAAAAGGCCAGGTAACAATCCCCAAGGATATCCGCGACCGCCTGAAGATCGGTCCCGGCTCCGAGGTCGATTTCGTGGCGGACGAAAAGGGCGCCCGGCTTGTCGTGCTCTCCGGCGGCATCGACGCGCCGGGGGAAGATTTCGCGGCATGGCTGAAGCAGATGCGCGGGACCTTCGACACCGGAGACATGGCAACGGACGAGTTCATGGAATGGTTGAGAGGGCCGCGTGACGATCTCGGTCCTCATTGATACGAACATCTTCATAGACGTTTTCGGGCCGGAGAATCCGTTCTCCGACTGGTCGGTTCGCGCACTTGCCGCGCTCCGAACGGAGGCGCAATTCGTCATGAGCCCGGTCGTGTGGGCCGAGCTTGCCGGCATGGCGCCGTGCGAAGAGGCGCTGGCCTTCCTCCTGTCACGCTTCAATCTGCTGCGCGAAGCCCTGCCTTTTTCGGCAGCCTACCGCGCCGGTCTTGCGCACGCGCAGTATCGAAGGAATGGCGGTCAGCGGGAGCGAACGCTGCCTGACTTTCTCATCGGTGCCCATGCGGCGGTCCGATCGCATCGTCTGATGACGCGGGATGCGGCGCGATACCGTTCCTATTTTCCCTCGCTCGACATCATCTCTCCTGAAACCCATCCCTGACGGACACGGCGCAATGATCGGCAAGCTCAAAGGCACAATCGACGAACTCGGCGACGACTACGTGCTCGTCGACGTGCATGGCGTCTGCTACGTGGCCCATTGCTCGGCGCGCACGCTGTCGAAGCTCGGCTCGGTCGGCGAGGCCTGCGTGCTCTTCATCGAAACCTATGTCCGCGAGGACCAGTTGCGGCTCTTCGGCTTCCTGTCTGCGCTGGAGCGCGAGTGGTTCAACCTCCTGCAGAGCGTGCAGGGCGTGGGCGCCAAGGTGGCGCTCGGCGTGCTGTCGGCGCTGACGCCGGCGGAGCTTGCCAACGCCATCGCCCTGCAGGACAAGGCTGCCGTTTCGCGCGCGCAAGGGGTGGGGCCGAAGGTCGCGGTGCGCATCGTCACCGAACTCAAGAACAAGGCGCCGGCCTTCGCCGGCGAGGCGATCAACATCGGCCTCAAGCAGGAAATCGGCGAAGGCGTCGCCTCGGCGCCGGTGGCGGACGCGGTTTCGGCGCTCACCAACCTCGGCTATTCGCGCGACCAGGCGGCGAACGCCGTGGCGGCGGCGATGAAGGCCGCCGGCGAGGACGCAGACAGCGCCAAGCTGATCCGGCTGGGATTGAAGGAATTGTCGCGGTAGTGTAGGATTATTTAGAAATATTCCGCCAAAATTTTATTTTTCCTACGACGTAAAAATGGAAGGAGCGATGGCAGATGCGGGGAGAATTCATCCTTTCGTCCAAGGGCCAGATCACGTTTCCGAAGGAATTGCGGGAAGCGCTCGGTCTTCAGCCCGGCGATCAGTTGGTGTTTTCGATCGTGGATGGCGAATTGGTCGTGACCCCGAAGTCGCTCGATTTCAACGATCTGGCGGGCCTCATGGGGACGCCGCCGAAGGGCTCTGCATCGCTTGAGGAAATAGACGCCACTGTCACCGATGCCGCGGGCGGCGATGTTGTCGACGAAGCAAGGCCGTCCCGTTCGGATGTCGCCGCATGACGGTCTATGGCGTGGACACGAATGTCCTGCTGCGGCTTGTCGTCGATGACGATCCGGCCCAGCGGGCGGCGGCCCTCAAGTTCGGCGCCGGCCTCGGCAAGGACTATCGTGGTTTCCTGTCTCTTCTCAATCTGGTGGAGTTCGATTGGGCGCTGCGGGCACGCTTCGGCTTTCAGAAGAAGGATGTCGCCGACGCCATCCATAAGCTGACGCGCGTCAGGGGATTGGATGTCGAAAACCAGACGGTCGTCCTCAAGGCGCTGCGTGCGGTGGAAACGCGCAACGCGGACTTCGCCGACGCGCTGATCGCGTATCGCGCCGCCGAGGAAGGCTGCAAGGCGACCAAGACGTTTGACCGGCACGCCTTGAAAACCGTGCCGGGTATGGAGTTGCTGACATGAGCGAAGCGGCGCGACTGATATCGTCGGAAAAACGCGGCGAAGACCTGGACATGACGCTGCGGCCGCAGTCGCTGGACGAATTTACCGGCCAGGCGGAGGCGCGCGCCAATCTGAAGATCTTCATCGAGGCGGCGAAGAACCGCGGCGAGGCGCTGGACCATGTGCTCTTCGTCGGGCCGCCGGGGCTCGGCAAGACGACGCTGGCGCAGATCATGGCGAAGGAACTGGGCGTGAATTTCCGCTCGACCTCCGGGCCGGTGATCGCCAAGGCGGGCGATCTGGCGGCGCTTCTGACCAATCTCGAGGAGCGCGACGTTCTCTTCATCGACGAAATCCACCGGCTCAATCCGGCGGTCGAGGAAATCCTCTATCCGGCGATGGAGGATTTCCAGCTCGACCTCATCATCGGCGAAGGGCCGGCGGCGCGCTCGGTCAAGATCGATCTGGCCAAGTTCACGCTGGTCGCCGCCACCACGCGCGCCGGGCTTTTGACGACGCCGCTCCGCGACCGCTTCGGCATTCCCGTCCGCCTCAGCTTTTACACGGTCGAGGAGCTGGAGCTGATCGTGCGGCGCGGGGCGCGGCTGATGGGGCTCGGCATGACCGGCGACGGCGCGCGCGAGATCGCGCGGCGGGCGCGCGGCACGCCGCGCATCGCCGGCCGGCTGCTGCGGCGCGTCCGCGACTTCGCCGAGGTCGCCCGCGCCGAGGCGGTGACGCGCGAGATCGCCGACGAGGCGCTGACGCGGCTTCTCGTCGACAATGCCGGCCTCGACCAGCTCGACAAGCGCTATCTCAACATGATCGCCGTCAATTTCGCCGGCGGGCCGGTGGGCATCGAGACGATCGCGGCCGGGCTTTCCGAGCCGCGCGACGCCATCGAGGATATCATCGAGCCCTACATGATCCAGCAGGGCTTTATCCAGCGCACCCCGCGCGGTCGCGTGCTGACGGCGACCGCATGGAAACATCTCGGCATGCAGCCGCCGAAGGATCTGGAAGCGGCGCAGTTCCGGCTGTTTCAGGCGGACGATTGAGCCGCGCCGGCGGGCGGCATGGTTGCGGCCAGCCTTCTCACCGTCTCTTCGAGCAGCGGCAATCCGCCGCCCGACCAGCCGAGTGCGCGGAGCTTGGCCGTGTCCATTTCGCCGGTGAGCGTGTGACGGGAGGCGGGCAGCAGCGGATGCGGCGAGCCTGTTGCCTCTTGCAGCGGCCGGAGGATCGCGCGGGTGTCGGTCGCGATGTCGGAGACGTTGAAGACCTCGCCGGCGACCGCATCGGGAGGTGCGGTCAGCATCAGGCGGACGGCGTGTGCGAGGTCGCAGCCATGTACTTCCGTCCCGGCGCGGGCAGGGACCGGCCGGCCGGCGAGATAGTCGGCGAAGAGGCCGTCCCATTTGTTCGGCCTGAGGTCGCCATAGACGCCCGTGGCACGGAGAACTGTCGGGACGAAGTCTGCATCGCCGAGCGACAGCAGTGCCCTTTCGGCGTCGCGTTTTACCTGTCCGTATAGGGTTTCCGGGGCCGTTTTCGCCGTTTCCCGCAGCAAGGCCGTACCCGCCGGGTCGCCGTAGACGGCGCGCGAGGAGAGGAAGACGCAGCGGCGGACGCCGGCGTGTCTGGCGGCTTCGAAGAGGGCGACCGTGCCGTCGAGATTGAGCCGGCGGAAGCCGGCGGGATCGGTTCCTTCGCCGCCGCGATATTTGCCCGGAACATGGCTGAAGGCCGCGTGCACGAAGGCGTCGATGTCGTGGAAGATTTCTGTCTGGTCCGTCTCCGGGTCGAGCGTCAACGGCGTGAAAGCGACCCTCGGGGGGAAGAGGTGCAGGGGAGGGGCGTGCCTTCCGCCGACGGTGACCGCATATCCGCGCGCATCAAGCTCTTGGACGATATAGCGCCCGACCAACCCGGTTCCGCCGGAGACGAGCACCTTCATCGCGGCACGGCGGGGTTGGGGAGTGCTGCGATCTCGGGGATATCCTCGCCGTCGTGAAAACGCTGCCAGAGGTCGATCAGCGGCCGCAGGCGGTCGGCCTTGGGATGGTCGGTCTCCCAGGGCTTTTCATACTGGTAGTGCAGGATCGAAATGCTCTTCCAGTCCCAGAGTTCGGGCAGGCTGAACCAGACATATTGCAGCATGTTCATATAGACCGGCAACCCATGCCAGTCGGGGAAGAAGGCTTGCAGGAAAGTCTGGTCGGTGCGCGGCCAGAAGGCGCCCCGCAGGTCGAGCTTTGCGAGCATTTCCGCGAAGGTCACGAACGAGGGGCGGGCGACGAAGACGCCGGAGTTCATGCGGTGGAAATCCGCAAGGCTTTCATAGACGTTGGGGGCGGCGGAAAATTCGGGATAGTCGAACAGCCGGTCGATGTTCTTCAGCACCAGCGCGTCGGCGTCGATGAAGACGCAGGCCTCGTAATCGATAAGCTGCCAGAGCCTGAGCTTGCAGAAATTGTCGAGCGGCGAGTGAAAGTCCGGCTTCCGCCCCTTGGTGAAGGGCGCGCTGGCATGCTGGTTCTCGCGGCTGTGGCGGGCCTTGAAGGCATCCGAAAGCGGCAGCGGCAGGGCCTCGATCAGCCGGCAGCCGAGCGCCTGCAGCGGCGCAAGGCCGCCCTCCGCCACGCCCGGCAGGTGGAGCACGACGATATCGGCGGTCGTCCGGGTGTGCCGCAGCGAGCGAACGAGCGCCAGCGCGCCGATGGCATAATCGGCATTGCTGACGAGCGTCACGAAAGCGCGCCGCGATGCGGGCGCCGTGCGTGGGCGAAGTCCTTGGGGCAGGGCGTCGGGCATCAGGATACCGACTTCAGCCGCCGGCCTTCGGGATCGTGGTTGACGGTGGCGGCGAGGTCCTTCGTCCAGGCGGAGACGGCGGGCACGCGCGAGCGGTCGACGCGATAGGCGTATTTTCGCCCGACGTTGACGATTTCGCTCATCAGGCCGGCTTCGAGTGTCGTCGGCTTGAGGCCGAGGTCGAGGAATTTCTCGTTGTGCACGACAAGGTCGTTTTCCGGCGCTTCCTTGCGTGGATTGGGCAGCCAGGCGATCTCCGCGCCGCTCATGGCGGAAATCATCTGCGCGAGATCGCGCACGCGGTGCGTCTCGGTCATCTGGTTGAAGATTTCGACGCGGGCGCCGCGGACCGGCGGGTTCTTCAGCGCCAGCTCGATGCAGCGCACGCTGTCCTGAATGTGGATGAAGGCGCGGGTCTGCCCGCCGGTGCCATGGACGGTGAGCGGATAGCCGATCGCGGCCTGGATCAGGAAGCGGTTGAGAACGGTGCCGTAGTCGCCGTCATAGTCGAAGCGGTTGATGAGCTGCGCGTGGCGGCGCGTCTGCTCGGTGTGCGTGCCCCAGACGATGCCCTGGTGCAGATCGGTGATCCTCAAGCCATCGTTCCTCGCATAGAACTGGAAGAGTAATTGATCCAGGCACTTGGTCATGTGGTAGATCGAGCCGGGATTGGCCGGATAGAGGATATCCTGGCGGACGGTGCGGCCGTCTGCGGTGTCGATGCCGACCGGAAGATAGCCCTCGGGGATGGCCGCGCCCACCGTCGAATAGCCGTAGACGCCCATGGTGCCGAGATGGACGAGATGCGCGTCGAGATTAAGCTCCACCAGCGCGTTCAAAAGATTGTGCGTGGCGCCGACATTGTTGTTGACGGTGTAGTTCTTGTGGCGGTCGCTCTTCATCGAATAGGGGGCGGCGCGCTGCTCGGCGAAATGCACGATGGCGTCGGGGCGGTGGTCGGCAAGCCAGCGCTTCAGAAGCTCGTAGTCCTTGGCGAGATCGATGAGATTGAAATGAATGCGCCGGCCGGTCTGCGCATGCCAGATGCGGGTGCGCTCCTGAATGGAATCCATCGGCGTCAGCGACTGCACGCCGAGTTCCGTGTCGATCCAGCGGCGGGAGAGAATGTCGAGGATATGGATGTCGTGACCGGCGTCCGAGAGGTGAAGCGAGGTTGGCCACCCGATGAAACCGTCACCGCCCATAACCGCAATCTTCATGAGATCCTCTCCGTCGACACGTTCGTTAGCTGTAGCCCCTCCGGGGATAGTTAGGAACTGTGACAATTGTTCAATGCTTGCCTGGAGAAGACTCTTCCGCCAAAGAGGGGCGACGTTTGCAGCAGGAGAGCAGCGATGAGCAACGGTCCCTTCCTGATCGCAGGGGAATTGACGAGCGGCGGGCACCGGCTCGTGCAGCGGGTCTATTACGAGGACACCGATTTCTCCGGCCTCGTCTATCACGCCCGCTACCTGCATTTTCTGGAGCGCGGCCGCACCGATTACCTGCGCTGTCTCGGCGTGGGACAGCACGAGCTGCTGCATGCGGACGAGGAGGGGCTGGTCTTCGTCGTCCACCGCATGGAGATCGACTTCAAGGGGCCGGCGCGCATGGACGACGTCCTGACGATCCAGACCGTCACCGAGAAGGCCGGCGGCGCGAAAATGGTGCTGACCCAGGAGATCCGGCGCGGCGACGCGCTCCTCATTGCCGCAAAAGTGATCGTCGCCGTCATCAACAAGCACGGCCGCCCGCGCCGCCTGCCGGAAGAGCTGGCGCAGCAGCTTCTCGCGGCTTCCGTCGCGCCCGAAAAGGCTGCCGAAAACCCGCTTGCAAAAACTTGAATTTCATGTGAAGGAATTCCCGCGCTGCAAGGAGCGCTCGGGTTTTATCCGCCCCGACATGCCGATTCGTCCGCAAGCGGGGCCTTCAGTCTGCTATCGCCATCTCCGCCGGCACTAACAAAGTTTTAACCATAATAGTGTCTTACTGGCTAAGTCGGAGATTGTGCGGTGCACGCCTTCCTTTGACCAAATTTGACGGCAAGAAGGCAGAAGGAAAGCTTGGAGGCTTGACCAGGGCGTTCAACGGCGGCTGCCAGACACTTCTTGCGAGATCATTTTGAGCCGCCCGGTCTAGCGCCGGGCGTTTGGATTCGGGGATTTTGGATCAATGGAACAAGCTGGATTGGCGGCAGTGACGACCGACGTGACCCTGTGGTCGCTGTTCATGCAGGCAGGCCCGGTGGTCAAGCTGGTGATGCTCGGATTGCTCGCGGCGTCCGTGTGGACCTGGGCGATCGTCATCGACAAATACCTGAACTACGGCAAGGCCCGCCGTCAGTTCGATCATTTCGAGCAGGTCTTCTGGTCGGGCCAGTCGCTTGAGGAGCTTTACCGCAGCCTGTCGGACCGGACGAACACCGGCCTTGCGGCCATCTTCGTCTCGGCCATGCGCGAGTGGAAGAAGTCCTTCGAGCGCGGCGCGCGCTCGCCGATCGGCCTGCAGATGCGTATCGACCGGGCGATGGACGTGACGCTGGCGCGTGAGTCCGAACATTTCGGCGCCCGCCTCGGATCGCTTGCCACCATCGGTTCGGCGGCGCCCTTCATCGGCCTCTTCGGCACCGTCGTCGGTATCATGACCTCGTTCCAGGCGATCGCCGGTTCGAAGTCGACCAACCTCGCCGTCGTAGCACCCGGTATCGCCGAAGCGCTGCTTGCGACCGCGATCGGCCTCGTCGCCGCTATCCCGGCGGTTATCGCCTACAACAAGTTCTCCGCCGACGCCGGCAAGCTGCAGGCGCGCATGGAAGGCTTCGCCGACGAATTCTCCGCGATCCTGTCGCGCCAGATCGACGAGAAGCTGCAGCCGCGCCAGGCCGCTCAATAACCGGAACCTGAAGGAGTTACGCTGATGGGTATGTCGGTTGGAGCGAAGGGTGGCGGCGGCGGCCGGCGCGGCGGACGCCGCAACAGCGGCCGGGGCGGCCCGATCTCCGAAATCAACGTGACGCCGCTCGTCGACGTCATGCTCGTGCTTCTGATCATCTTCATGGTGGCGGCTCCGATGATGACGGTCGGCGTGCCGATCGACCTGCCGGAAACGCAGGCCAAGGAGATGAATTCCGATACGCAGCCGATCACGATCTCGGTCAATCCGGCCGGCGACATCTTCATCCAGGAGACGCCGATCGCCATCGACGACATCGTGCCGAAGCTGCAGGCAATCGCCAAGACCGGCTACAACGAGCGGATCTATGTGCGCGGCGACAACGCCGCCGGATACGGCACGGTGATGAAGGTCATGGCGAAGATTTCGGCCGCCGGATACAAGAACATCGGCCTTGTGACCCAGCAAGAGAAAACGAAGTAATCGTCCAAGATGAGAGGCAGTCTTGTCACATCTGCGGTTTTGCACGGCTTGGTGCTCGTAGCGGCTTTGGTGACCATTTCGGCGCCGAAGTCGTTCGAGGTGCAGGACGTGGAGGCTTTGCCGGTCGATCTTGTGCCGGTGGAGTCGGTGACGCAGATCCAGCAGGGCGACAAGAAGGCGCCGAAGAAGGACACCTCCCACACTAAGGCCACGACCAAGCAGACCGAAGTCGCCAATGCCGAGAACACCGGCGAGAACGAGGTCGACCTGAAGACGCCGCCGACGCCGAACGTCAAGCCGACGAATGTCGAGGCGACCGCCGCGCCGAAGAAGACGGAAACGCCGCAGCCCAAGGTCGATCCGCAGCCGAACGACGTGAAGACGGTCGAGAAGGAAGAGACGGACGTCGAATCCGCGCCGAAGCAGGTGGCCTCGATCCCGCAGCAGAAGCCGGATGTGACGCCGACGCCGCCGATCCCCACACCGCAGCCGCCGCAGCCCCAGACCCCGCCGCAGGAACAGCAGCCTGCCGAGCAGGCCGCGCCGCAGAGCGTTCCGGTGCCGGACGTGAAGCCGCAGCCGCCGCAGCAGAAGCCGGCCGAAAAGCCGCCGGAAAAGCCGACGCCCGACACCAAGGCCGCCGAGAAGCCGGCGGAGAAGAAGCCCGACCAGACCGCGCAGAAGTCCGACGACTCGAAGAAGAAGGACGACAAGAAGCGCGAGACGGCCAAGGCCGCGTCCTCCAAGGACAGCGACTTCAACGCCGACGAAATTTCCGCGCTTCTGAACAAGCAGCAGGCGTCCGGCGGCGGCGCCAAGCGCTCGCATGAGGAAGCCTCGCTCGGCGGCAAGAAGAACACCGGCGGCTCGAAGCTCAGCCAGAGCGAGATGGACGCGTTGCGCGGCCAGATCCAGCAGAACTGGTCGATCATTCCCGGCATGGCCGATGCGAAGGATGTGCGCATCCAGGTCCACATGAAGCTCGACGAAACCGGCGCGATCATCGGCGATCCGGAAGTGACGGTCACGGGCGGTTCGGAAGCCTCGCGCAACGCGCTTGGCGGCGGCGCCTACCGTGCCGTCATGAAATCCGCGCCGTTCAAGAACCTGCCGCGCGACAAATACGACGCCTGGAATGAAGTCATCGTCAACTTCGACCCCAGCGATCTGGCACTTTAATGCTGAAAGGCTCGATACTTATGGTTAAGCGTTCCTTCGTCCGTCTCCTGCTGGTCCTGGCAGGCCTGATGGCAGCTTCTATTTCCCCGGCTTACGCATTGGTGGAGATCAACATCAACAAGGGCAACGTCGAACCGCTGCCGATCGCGATCACGGATTTCATTTCGAACGGCGATATCGGCCAACGGATTTCCGGCGTCGTCGCCGCCGACCTGCAGCGCTCGGGCCTCTTCGCGCCGATCAACAAGTCCGCCTTCATCGAAAAGATCACCAATCCGGACGCGGCTCCGCGCTTCGAGGACTGGCGCTCGCTGAACGCGCAGGCGCTGGTCACCGGCCGCGTCACGCAGGAGGGCGACGGCCGCCTGCGCGCCGAATTCCGCCTCTGGGACACGTTTGCCGGTCAGCAGATGACCGGCCAGCAGTTCTATACGCAGCCGGAGAACTGGCGGCGGGTCGCCCACATCATCGCCGACGCGATCTACGAGAAGATCACCGGCGAGAAGGGCTATTTCGACACCCGCGTCGTCTTCGTCGCCGAAAGCGGCCCGAAGACCGCCCGCAAGACGCAGCTCGGCATCATGGACCAGGACGGCTTCAACACCCGCATGCTGACCGACGGCAGCGACCTCGTGCTGACCCCGCGCTTCTCGCCGAACCGCCAGGAAGTCACCTACATGTCGTTCGCCAACCAGCAGCCGCGGGTCTACCTGCTGCAACTGGAAACCGGACAGCGCGAAGTGGTGGGCAACTTCCCCGGCATGACCTTCTCGCCGCGCTTCTCGCCGGATGGCCAGAAGGTCATCATGAGCCTGCAGCAGGAGGGGAACTCCAACATCTACACGATGGACCTGCGCTCGCGCACGACGACGCGGCTCACCTCGACGGCTGCGATCGACACCTCGCCCTCCTATTCGCCGGACGGCACGCAGATCGCCTTCGAAAGCGACCGCGGCGGCAAGCAGCAGATCTACGTGATGAACGCCGACGGCTCGAACCAGCACCGCATTTCCTTCGGCGACGGCTCCTATTCGACGCCGGTCTGGTCGCCGCGCGGCGATCTCATCGCCTTCACCAAGCAGGGGGGCAACACCTTCTCGATCGGCGTGATGAAGCCGGACGGCTCGGGCGAGCGCCTCTTGACCTCGGGCTTCCACAACGAAGGCCCGACCTGGGCGCCGAACGGCCGCGTGCTGATGTTCTTCCGCCAGCCCGCCGGCGCCGGCGGGCCGCAGCTCTACTCGATCGACCTGACGGGCTACAACGAGCAGCCGATCAAGACCCCGACCTTCGCCTCCGACCCGGCGTGGTCGCCGCTGATGGAATAAGACGCATCCCGCGAAAGCGGGGACCGGTTTCGGGGCAGGGCATGCGGATAAACACGAGATTATCCACAGCCTGCCACGATCCCGCCGCAAAGGCCTGTGACGGGATCGGTCCCTTTCCGCCGTAGGACAAAATTAACCATAAATGTTGAATCACGGTTAACCCAGTGCGGTTACAGTCTGGCAACCTTAATTCAGTCGCAAGGAGAGACCGGCCATGAGCCGAATTGACACCCCGGCCGCAAGCCGCATGCAGACCCTCGCCCGTAACCCGATGATGATCGCGCTTTTTGTCGGCCTGTCGCTGGCGGGCTGCGCCTCCAAGAAGAACCTGCCGAACAGCGCCGGCGACCTCGGCCTGAACGGCGCGGGCGGCTCGGCCACTCCCGGCTCGCCGCAGGACTTCACGGTCAACGTCGGCGACCGCATCTTCTTCGACACCGACAGCACCTCGATCCGTGCCGACGCCGCCCAGACGCTCGACCGTCAGGCCCAGTGGCTCGCCCGCTACCCGCGTTACGCGATCACGGTCGAAGGCCATGCCGACGAGCGCGGCACCCGCGAATACAACCTCGCTCTTGGCGCCCGCCGTGCAGCCGCCACCAAGGACTACCTCGCTTCGCGCGGCGTCCCGGCCAACCGCATGCGCACGATCTCCTACGGCAAGGAACGTCCGGTCGCCACCTGCGACGATATTTCCTGCTGGTCGCAGAACCGCCGCGCCGTCACCGTTCTCGGCGGCGCCGGCTCCTGATCGGCCGAAGATTGCTGTGGAACAGGCAAAGGCGGCCCTCACGGCCGCCTTTACTTTTTTGACCACACTTTGGCCGAACTCCGTTGCTTTTTGGGACTGATTGTAAAAATCTCCTGCCGTGCGAAAAGCGCGAAGAATCAAGGAAACAGGACGGATAAACCATGAGAAGACTTGTCGTGGCAGGCATGCTTTGTCTTGCGGCGATCGCAGGCAGTGAAAGGAGCGCGTCGGCGCTGTCGCTCTTCGGGATGCATGTCGGCCCGCGCGAGGCGCAGGACGCGCCGACAGCAGCACCTCAGGGCCAGCAGGGGATCGCGGGCGACCGGCCGGTCGTTCTCGCCCAGAGCAGCGATGCGGAAGTCCGCATCCAGCAGATGGAAGAGCAGATGCGCCAGTTGAACGGCCGCGTCGAGGAAATGAGCTACCAGCTTCTGCAGATGCAGGAGCAGATGCGCAAGACCCAGGAAGACAACGAATTCCGCTTCCAGCAACTGGAAAAGAAGGGCGGCGGCGGCGGTGGCGGCGGCACGACCACCTTCGGCGGCGGCTCGATGAAGAAGAGCGAGGCGGACGTTGCTCCGCCGGCTACCGGCGGCCAGGCTGGCGGCGGTCAGGGTGGTGGCGGCGACGACGTCGCCAAGGTCATCCAGCAGCCGTCGGACGGCGGCGCTGCACCGGCCGTTTCCAGCCAGGACGGTCTCGGCAAGCCGCCGAGCCAGCTCGGCTCGATCCAGTTCGACCAGAGCGGCAATGCCGTCGGCGCGACGGCGAACGCCAAGGCGAACAACGGCTCAGGCGCGGGTGCCGCGCCCGCGACGGCCTCCCTCGGCAGCGAGGGCGACAGCTACAAGGCCGCCTACGGCCATGTCCTTTCCGGCGACTACGGCGTCGCCGAAACCGAATTCCGCCAGTATATCCAGAGCTATCCGAACAGCACGAAGTCGGCGGATGCGAATTTCTGGCTCGGCGAGGCGCTCTATTCGCAGGGCAAGTACAACGATGCCGCCAAGACCTTCCTGAACGCGCATCAGAAATACGGCACCTCGGAAAAGGCGCCGGAAATGCTTCTGAAGCTCGGCATGTCGCTTGCCGCGCTCGACAACAAGGACACCGCATGCGCGACCCTGCACGAGGTCACCAAGCGCTATCCGAAGGCGTCCAAGGCGGTCGTCTCCAAAGTCGCCAGCGAAGAGAAGCGGCTCGCCTGCTGATCCGGCCGTCTTCCATGGCCGCAGAGGGCGAGACGCCGCAGCGCGCCGCCGACCGCCTGTTCGCCTCGCTTCGCGCGCCGGCGCATATTCTCGTCGCCATTTCCGGCGGCAGCGATTCCACCGGTCTCCTGATTGCGCTCGCCGAACGGCTGAAGCAGGCCGGATCTTCCGCATTTTCCCTGTCCGCCGCCACCATCGACCATGACCTGCGTCCCGAATCCGCCGCCGAGGCGCGACAGGTCGACGCGCTTTGCGCCCGGCTCGGCGTGCCGCACGTCACGCGCCGCTGGGAAGGCGGAAAGCCCGCAAGCGGGCTGATGGCCGCCGCACGCGAGGCGCGCTACGATCTGCTGCTCGGCATCGCCGGGGCGCTTTCCGCCGATATCATCGTCACCGCCCACACGCTCGACGACCAGCAGGAGACGCTGGCGATGCGCGCCGAACGGCGCGCGGCGGGCGAGGGGATGCCGGCTACGGGCATTGCCGACACCGTGCTGTTTTCCCGCCGCCTCTGGGTGCTGCGGCCGTTCCTCACCTGCCGCCGGGCGGCTATCCGCCGCTTTCTGGCGGAGCGCGCGATTGGCTGGATCGACGATCCGAGCAACGAGGACCCGCATTACGAGCGCGTCCGCATCCGCCGGCGGCTCGCGGCCGACCCGCCGCCTCCGGCTGAGGATGAGGGCGCCCTGCGCGCAACACTGTCGGCCCGCGCCGCCGATTGGCTCGCCGCCCACGCGACGGTCCATGGAAACGCGCTCTGCGTCATCCGCCGCGAGGGCCTTGCCGCCGATCCCGCGGTGTTGGCCTATGCGCTATCGCATCTCGCCGCCGTTTTCGGGGGGAGAGCCTTTGGCCCCGGTCACACGCAGCTTGTCCGTATCCTCGACTTTCTAGGCCGTGGCGATCCCGGCCGCCGCACCGTTGCCGGTGTCGTCTTCGATCTCCGCCGCGACGGTCTCTACCTGATGCGCGAGAACCGCGGCATCATGCCGCTCATGCTCCCGCCGGGCGCTCGCGGCGTGTGGGACGGCCGTTTCGACGTGGTGAACGGGAGCGATGCCGCAATCCGCGTCGAAGCGGGCCTTTCGCCAAGCGATCTCCCCCTGCCGGAGGGCCTTCCCAAGGGGGCGGCGGCACGCGCACGCGCGGCTGCGCCGCGGCTCGTTTCCGCTGGCTCGCCGGACAAGGTGCGGATCGTGCCGCGGCTTGCGCCCTTCGACCGGTTTCTCACCCGCTTCGATCTCGCCTTCGCCGACCGGCTGGCAGCCCTTCTCGGGCGCGAGCCTTATCGCCCGCTGCCCGTCGCGACATGAATCTTTCGACAAGGGGACGCTTGCGGGGTTTCGCTTGCCGCGTCGAGCGGGTATTGAACCTAAAACGCGGCCGGCGGCGCGGTTTGCCTTGGCAATGGCCAAGCGCAACCCTATGTTAGGACGTAAGTAAGTGGGCGCCAGCAGGCGCCTGCTCCAGTGTCGGGGAGTTCAATGAACCCTAATTTTCGTAATTTCGCTCTATGGGCAATCATAGCCTTGCTGCTGATTGCCCTGTTCAGCATGTTTCAGACTGCGCCGGCACAGACGGGTTCCCGTGAAATTCCCTATTCGCAGTTCCTGCGCGAGGTGGATTCGGGCCGCGTGCGCGACGTCACGGTCACCGGCAATCGCCTGGTCGGAAGCTATGTTGAAAACGGAACGACCTTTCAGACCTATGCTCCCGTCGTAGACCAGACCCTGCTCGATCGCCTGCAGACGAAGAACGTCACGATCTCGGGCCGCCCGGAAACCGATGGCTCCTCCAGTTTCTTAAGCTATCTCGGCACGCTGCTGCCCATGCTGTTGATCCTCGGCGTCTGGCTGTTCTTCATGCGGCAGATGCAGGGCGGATCGCGCGGCGCCATGGGCTTCGGCAAGTCCAAGGCCAAGCTCCTGACCGAAGCGCACGGCCGCGTCACCTTCGACGACGTCGCCGGCGTCGACGAAGCCAAGCAGGACCTCGAGGAAATCGTCGAATTCCTGCGCGACCCGCAGAAGTTCCAGCGCCTCGGCGGCCGCATCCCGCGCGGCGTCCTGCTCGTCGGCCCTCCCGGCACGGGTAAGACGCTCTTGGCGCGCGCCATCGCCGGCGAAGCCAACGTGCCCTTCTTCACCATTTCCGGTTCCGACTTCGTCGAAATGTTCGTCGGCGTGGGCGCCTCGCGCGTCCGCGACATGTTCGAACAGGCGAAGAAGAACGCGCCCTGCATCATCTTCATCGACGAAATCGATGCCGTCGGCCGCCATCGCGGCGCCGGTCTCGGCGGCGGTAACGACGAACGCGAGCAGACACTGAACCAATTGCTGGTCGAGATGGACGGCTTCGAGGCCAATGAAGGCATCATTCTGATCGCCGCCACCAACCGTCCCGACGTGCTCGACCCGGCGCTCCTGCGTCCCGGCCGTTTCGACCGTCAGGTCGTCGTGCCGAACCCGGATATCGTCGGCCGCGAGCGCATCCTGAAGGTGCATGCCCGCAACGTACCGCTCGCGCCGAACGTCGATCTGAAGACGCTCGCCCGCGGCACCCCCGGCTTCTCCGGCGCCGACCTGATGAACCTCGTCAACGAGGCCGCCCTGATGGCGGCGCGGCGCAACAAGCGTCTCGTCACCATGCAGGAGTTCGAGGACGCCAAGGACAAGATCATGATGGGCGCGGAACGCCGCTCGTCTGCCATGACCGAAGCGGAAAAGAAGCTCACCGCCTATCACGAGGCCGGTCACGCGATCACGGCGCTCAACGTCGCCGTCGCCGACCCGCTGCACAAGGCGACCATCATTCCGCGCGGCCGTGCGCTCGGCATGGTCATGCAGCTCCCCGAGGGCGACCGCTACTCGATGAGCTACAAGTGGATGGTTTCGCGCCTCTGCATCATGATGGGCGGCCGCGTCGCCGAAGAGCTGACCTTCGGCAAGGAGAACATCACCTCCGGCGCGTCCTCCGACATCGAGCAGGCGACGAAGCTTGCCCGCGCCATGGTCACGCAGTGGGGCTTCTCCGACGAGCTTGGGCAGGTCGCCTACGGTGAAAACCAGCAGGAGGTCTTCCTCGGCCACTCCGTTTCGCAGTCGAAGAACGTTTCGGAAGCGACCGCGCAGAAGATCGACAACGAGGTGCGCCGCCTGATCGATCAGGCCTACACGCAGGCCCGCGATATCCTGACCGAGAAGCACGACGAGTTCGTCACGCTCGCCGAGGGCCTGCTCGAATACGAGACGCTGACGGGCGAGGAGATCAAGGCGCTGATCCGCGGCGAGAAGCCGTCCCGCGACATGGGCGACGATACGCCGCCGAGCCGCGGTTCTGCGGTGCCGAAGACCGGCGCCAAGAAGGACGGCTCGCTCGGCGCCAAGGGCGACGAGCCGGAAGGCGGCTTCGAACCGCAGCCGCGTTGACCGGAAAAGAGTTGATAAGTGATCGGCCGGCCCCTGTTTCCTAGAGCGGGATGCCGAAAAGTGTTTGCGGTTTTCGGGCGACATCCCGCTCTAACTTTTTGATGTAGAGGCGGATTCAGATTTCAGGTCGATTCGACCTGAAATCATCCGGCTCTACGGGCCGGCCTTTTTGCGCGGTAACGCCATATGATAGGTTTTCTCGCTAATTGACGTGCCGGTCATGCGGAAATATGGCAATACTTCATGGGCGTCTATCTGGGCGCGAAAAGGGGAGGCCCCGACACGTCGAGACTGCGCGTAGCCCTTTCCTCATCGTTGCCGATTTGAGGATGCGCGTGAGCCTCATGGTCAAATGTCCATTGTCCGGCGAGGGGACTTCAATGGGCAGGTGTGCCGCCTTTGGCGGCGGGCTGCAATTGCAGGAGCAAATATGAAGCGTCATTATTTCGGAACGGACGGTATTCGGGGGCAATCGAACGTTTTTCCCATGACACCGGATCTGGCGATGCGGGTCGGCATCGCGGTCGGCACGATCTTCCGTCGCGGCAATCATCGCCATCGCGTCGTCATCGGCAAGGATACGCGCCTTTCCGGCTACATGCTGGAAAACGCGCTGGTCGCGGGCTTCACCGCCGCGGGGCTCGACGCCTTCGTCCTCGGCCCGATCCCGACGCCGGCCGTCGCCATGCTGACGCGCTCGCTGCGCGCCGATATCGGCGTGATGATTTCCGCCTCGCATAACCCTTACGAGGACAACGGCATCAAGCTTTTCGGTCCGGACGGCTACAAGCTGTCGGACGAAATCGAATCCGAGATCGAGGATCTGCTGGAGCAGGACCTGAACAGCCAGCTCGCGAAATCCGACGATATCGGCCGCGCCAAGCGCATCGACGGCGTGCATGACCGATATATCGAGCACGCGAAGCGGACGCTGCCGCGCGATGTCACGCTGCAGGGCCTGCGCATCGCCATCGATTGTGCCAACGGCGCCGCCTACAAGGTCGCGCCCGCGGTGCTCTGGGAACTCGGCGCCGATGTCGTCACCATCGGCAACGAGCCGAACGGCACCAACATCAACCTCAACTGCGGCTCGACCAGCCCGGTCGCCCTGCAGAAGAAGGTGGACGAGGTGCGCGCCGACATCGGCATCGCGCTCGACGGCGACGCCGACCGCGTCATCATCGTCGACGAGACCGGCACCATCGTCGATGGCGACCAGTTGATGGCGGTGATCGCCGAAAGCTGGGCCGAGAGCCAGACGCTGCGCGGCAACGGCATCGTCGCCACCGTCATGTCGAACCTCGGCCTCGAGCGCTTCCTTGGCGACAAGGGCCTTCAGCTCGCCCGCACCAAGGTCGGCGACCGCTATGTGGTCGAGCATATGCGCCAGCACGATTTCAACGTCGGCGGCGAGCAGTCGGGCCACATCGTGCTGTCCGACTACGGCACCACCGGCGACGGCCTGGTGGCCGCCCTTCAGATCCTTGCCTGCGCCAAGCGCAGCGGCAAGCCGGTGAGCGAAGTCTGTCGCCGGTTCGAGCCGGTGCCGCAGCTTCTGCGCAACGTCCGCATCTCCGGCGGCAAGCCGCTGGAAGACGTGGTCGTGCGTCAGGCGATCGCCGATGCCGAAAGCGAGCTTGCCCGCAAGGGCCGCCTGGTGATCCGCCCCTCCGGCACCGAGCCGCTCATCCGCGTCATGGCGGAAGGCGACGACCGCGGCCAGATCGAGCGCATCGTCAACGACCTGATCGGCCTGATCTCCAACGTGCGCACGGCGGCCTGAGGGGCATCCACGCCCTTCTCGCCATACCGCATGACGGCCGAACGGCTATGGTCCTCCCCAAATGGACGTAGACGAATTGCAGGCTCTTCTTTTCCGTCTCCTGCCGTCACAATGGCTCGACGAAATCGGGCCGTATGCGCGTGCGGATGGAGACGGCGATGACGGATATGCGTTCCACATCGGAAGAGATGCCGAGCCAAAGCGCGAACCAGAGCGTTCTTTCCGGTTCTTCCGCCGGGCATCTGGCGCTGGTTCCGACCTGGATGCCGCTGGATATCGCGCCGGATGCCGGCCACACTTCTGCCGGCAGCGGCGGCGACGGCTTTTCCGCCGGCGTCATCAGCGCCACGCCGACGGCGGTGTTCACGCCGTCGAATGCGGCGATCGCCAGCCCCTTCGCCTCCACCGTCGAGGCGCATCAGGGCAATGACGCGCTGATGTACCAGCATTCCAGCGAGACGGCCGGGATCGGCGGCGACGGCGGCGTCGGCAACGTGGTGCTCGGCGGCGGCGACGGGCAGGGCCATGCCGGCAGCGGCGGCAACGGCTATTTCCTCGGCGGCCTCGTCAGCACGGATGTCGGCGTGTTCGCGCCGGTCAACACGGCGGTCGCCGTCGGCCATGGCACCTCGGCGCTCGCCGACCAGACCAACGACGCGCTGTTCATCCAGGGTTCGAACCAGATCGGCGGCGTCGGCGGCATGGGCGGCGATCACAATGTCGCGCTTTCCGACGGATCGATGGGTCCAAGCCCGGCAGCGGCGCTGATCATGAACGGCGACGCCTATGCCGGCCACGGCGGCAACGGCTATTTCCTCGGCAGCATGGTGGACGTGAACGTCGCGATCTTCTCGCCGATCAACATCGCGATCGGGGCCGCGGGCGGCTCGGCGGAAGCGCATCAGACGAACAGCGCGGTCTTCGATCAGGGCGGCGTGCAGATCGCCGGCATCGGCGGCTCCGGCGGCGGCTTCAACCTGTCGTCCGACACGATCTTCACCGGCAACGGCATTGCCGGCGGTGGCGGCCTCGGCTACTCGCACGGCACGATCTCCGACGTCAATCTCGCCTATTACCATCCGATCAACATCGCCATTCCCGCCGGAGGCTCGGCGGATGCCGAGCAGGTCGACCATGTGCTGACCGACCAGCACGCCTTGCAGATGGCCGGCATCGGCGGTTCCGGCGGCGAGGGAAATCTCTCCGACGCCCACTCCGCCCTGGTCGACGACATCCTCCATTCGCTTCACGTCTGATCCTCCTCGACGTCGATGCCGCAAACGCCGCGCCCGGTAACCCGGCGCGGCGTTTGCGCGCGGGGGTAACCGTTCGTCCGTTCACGCAAGGGCAGGCCGGGGCGGGATACATCCCACCCAAAGGAACGTCCCCGAATATCCATCTAGTTCCGGGGTGGCTTCACGCGCAGTATTTCCCGGCAGTTATCTTGCCTGGCGGCGAATGCCGGGTGCGGGGCCGTGAAGGACACGGACGAACCGAAGTCTAAAGGAGATGACATCATGCCTATCCCGCAAATATCTGACACGATCCAGTTGAGCCATTCCAACGCGGGCGACGCAAGTTCCGGTAACGGCGGCGACGGCTTCAACTATGGCAATATCGACTACAATCCGGTGGTCAGCGTCAACAACGGCCAGGCCGTCTACGGCTCGTCGACCGACCTGCACAATGGCGACCATGTCTGGCAGAGCGCCGACTGGGAAGCCGGCGGCGGCGGACACGGCGGCTTCGCACAGGCGAAGGACGGCTTCCTCGCCAGTATTTCGAACACCGGCTCGGGTGGCGCAGGCGGAGCGGCAACCTCCAACGGCAGCGAGAACAACACCAGCGGCCACGACACCGCGACCGTCAATGCGGCCACGACCGCCAGCCAGATGACGGAACTCATGGCCGACCAGCATGCCAACATCGCAGCCGGCATCGGCGGTAATGGCGGCAACGGCAACACGGCGACCGGCGGCAGCATCTCTCCTGTCGTGCTCCACATGCCGACGACGACCGAAACCTCGACCGATCTGACGTCGGTCACGAACACGCTGGATCATTTCAGCGCCGATTTCGGTCATATCGACCTCAGCCATATGGGGTCATGAGATCGGGGATGCCCGAACCCGGACGACAGGGATCGCCGCTTGGCGATCCTTCCGTTTCCGGCGGAGGGTCAAGACGCCATCGGTCGATATCGCAAGCGAGAGCCGATAATGACGAGCAGCCCGACGCATACGCAGCGTGCCCCGACGCATCTGGTGGTGGCCCTGAGGGCCTGCGCCGGAGCATTCGGCCTGGTCTTCGTCTATAGCTGCGGCTACAACGTCTTCCTTCTCGCCCCTTCCGTCTATCTCCTGCAGATCTACGACCGGGTGCTGTCGAGCCGCAGCGCCGATACGCTGGTGATGCTGACGCTGATCGTCGCGGTCGCGGTGGTCGTCGGCTCGCTGCTCGATATCGTGCGGAGAGCCGCCCTTTCGCGCATCGGTAGTTGGCTGGACCATCGGCTGCGGCCGGCGGTGCTGGGGGCATCGTTCGAATATGCCGCGCGCGCGGACGCTGCCACGGCGAGCGAGTGCTACCGGGATCTCGCGGTGCTGCGGCAGTTTCTCGATTCGCCGGCAAGCGCCCTGATCTTCGACATTCCCTGGGCGCCGGTTTTCCTGCTTCTCCTGTTTCTCGTTCACCCCCTGCTTGGAGCGATCGGCGTATTGAGCGCGCTGGCGCTGCTGCTCCTGGCGCTGGCGACCGAGATGGCGACCCGCAGGCCGCTCGCAATGGCAAGTGCTGCCCTTGCCCGCAGCTATTTCCGCTTCGCGACCGCGCTGAAATACCTGCCGGTCATCCGCGCCATGGGCATGCAGGACGGGGCGGCGCAGGTGGTCTACCGCGACGCCGAGGTGGCGCGGAAGGCGCATGACAGCGCCATGCACCGCACCGAGATCATTCTCGGCTTCTCCAAGTCGGTGCGCACGCTCACCCAGATCCTTGTGATGGGGGCGGCCACCTGGCTGGTCCTGGAAAACGGCAGCAGCCCCGGCATCATCTTCGTCGCGAGCCTTCTGCTCGGGCGGGGGCTCGCGCCCGTCGAAGGCGCGATCGGCGCCTGGCGGGCCTTCGCCTTCGCGCGCAAGTCCTTCAATCGGCTGAACGCCATGCTGGTGGCCGTCGCGGCCGACGGCGACGACCGCATGGTGCCGGTTCCCGAGCCGAGCGGCATCGTGCTCGACAATATCGGCTATACGCTGCCGCTCGCCGCCCGCCCGATTCTCCGGGGCGTGAACCTCAGGCTGCTGCCGGGCGATTGCGTCGCCGTCATCGGGCCGTCGGGCGCCGGCAAGTCGACGCTCGGCCGCATCATGGCGGGCATTCTGGAAGCCTCCAGCGGCTGCGCGCTGCTCGGCGGCGTCGAGATTTCGGCGCTGCGGCTTTGCGGCGGCGCGCGCCATGTCGGCTACCTGCCGCAGGATATCGAGCTTTTCGGCGGCGCGATCAAGGACGTCATCGGCCGGCTCGACGGCGAGGAGCCGGGCAAGGCCATCGAGGCGGCGAAGCTCGTCGGCCTGCATGAGGCGATCATGCGGCTGCCGCAGGGCTACGAGACGGATATCGGCGAGGGCGGCAGCCTGCTTTTGAGGGCGCAGCGCCAGCAGCTCGGGATCGCCCGCGCCGCCTACGGCAATCCGGCGCTCGTCGTGCTCGACGACCCGAATTCCAGCCTCGACTATGACGGCGAGCGCCTGCTGTTCCAGGCGATCGAGCGGATGCGCGCGCGCCAGATGATCGTCGTCATCATCACCCACCGCATGGGCGTTCTTCCCGTCACCAACAAGATCGCCATCCTGCGCAACGGCACGATAGAGGCCTTCGGCGAAAGCGAGAGCATCTACGACAATTATCTCCGTCCGCCGGCGCGCAGAGAAAGCTGAGGGATCGAGACGCCATGACGCTCACCACCGTCGAAACCGCGCCTACCCGTTTCCCGAAGGTCCTGAGCCCGGCGGCTCCGCCCGCCGGCGCGATGCGCAAGCTGCTGGCCATTTCGCCGGTCGGCCTGCCGGATCAACGCGGTGTAGCACCGCCGTCGCCGATCCCGCGGCTTCGCGGCGTGATCTGGTTCGGCAACCTTTTGATCGGCGTCTTCATCATCGGCTTCGGCCTGTGGTCGATGGTGGCGCCCCTGAAGAGTGCCGCGATTGCCGCCGGTGTCGTGGAGCCGGAGACGAGCCGCAAGACCATCCAGCATCTCGAAGGCGGCATCGTCAGCCAGATTCTCGTCAAGAACGGCGACGAGGTCACCACCGGACAGGTTCTCATCAAGCTCGACGACACCAAGCCGCGTTCGGAGCATGACAGCATAGAGGGGCAGCTCTGGGATGCTGAAAGCAGCCGGGCGAGGCTGCTGGCCGAGCAGGACGGCCGCGACCGCATCACCTTTCCCGCCGAGCTTGAGGCATCGACCGATCCCTCCGTCAGGGGCATCATGATCGGCCAGCAGAAGATTTTCGAAACGCGGCGGCAGGTCATGCAGTCCGAGATCGCCATCACGCATGAGAAGATGGGCCAGATCCAGAAGGAGATCGTCGGCCTCACCGCCCAGAAGGCGGCGGTGGTGGCGCGGATGGAAATCTCCCGGCAGGAGCTTCAAACGGCTCTGGAGCTGGCGGCCAAGGGCGCCGACCGCAAGAGCCGGCAATATAATCTCGGCCGGGAAAAGGCGGAGCTGGAAGGCCAGCTCGGCGATCTGGAGGCGCAGATATCGCGCGCCGGCCAGGAGATCGCCGAATCCCAGGCCTATCTGGTCAAGCTGGAAAGCGACCGGATGAACGAGGTGGCCGAAGGCCTGCGCGACACCGAAAACCAGATATTGCAACTGAGCGAACGGATGCGCTCGCTGGAGGATCAGCTGGTCCGCACGGCGATCCGCGCGCCGGAGGACGGCACGATCATGAACCTGCGCGTCCACACCGCCGGCGGCGTCATCGGGGCCGGCGAGCCGCTGGTGGACCTCGTGCCGCGCCGCGACCGGCTGATCGTTTCCGCCCATGTGCGGCCGGAGGATATCAATCTGGTGCATTCCGGCCTCAACGCGCAGGTCCATCTTCTGCCCTACAATCAGCGGCGCGTGCCGCTGTTGACCGGCACGGTGGAATATGTGTCGGCGGACCGCCTCATCGATCAGCAGACCGGCCAGCCCTATTATGCCGCGACGATCCGCGTGACCGACGAGCGGCTGGCGGCCATGAAGAATGTGGAATTGGTTCCGGGCATGCCCGCCCAGACATTGATCGAAACAGGCAAAAGCAGTGTTGCGTTCTACGCGGTCAGACCTCTCCTCGACAGTTTCAACCGGGCGTTCCGAGAGGACTAGCGCATACGTCTTAAATCGGAATCGATTTAGGCAATGGATTGTGCGCAAATTCATAGTGTTACTGCGGCTTTTGAGGCGCCTGTGGGTGCTACGCAGTACAGCAAGCCGGGGCCGCCTGCTCGGATCGCGCGATAAAATATCGATTGCGCGGTTTTCCTTCGCGGCAAACCGACCGCCGGCTTGCATCGTCGAAGGAACGCGTGATGGGCAAGAGAAAATTCAACGACGAAGAGATCATGGACATCCTGAAGGAACATCAGGGCGGCGTGACGGTGGCGGATGTCTGTCACAGGCACGGGATCAGCGAGCCGACCTTCTATCGGTGGCAATCCCTGCAGTTCAAGAATGTCGGCTTCGACGCCAAGCGGCTGAAGGCGCTCGAACAGGAAAACCAGAAGCTCAAGAAACTGCTCGCGGAAGCCATGCTGACCGCCGCGACGCTCAGCGAAATGCTGGAAAAGACCACGACGAGAGGCAGCGCCTGAGAGGCGGGACCTACTCGGCCGCGACGTCGTGCCCGTTCGCCGGGCGGTGCCCGAGGCGGGCGACGACCTCGGTCCGGTTCTGCACCTGCAATTTGCGCATGATGTGCTGCAGATGCATCTTCACCGTATGGCCCGACAGATTGAGCTTGCCGGCGATCACCTTGTTGGAACAGCCGCTTTGCAGCTCGGCCAGCACGTCCGCCTCGCGCGGCGTGAAATCGGCGATCGTCAGGAACTGCATGCGGCCGTTGGCGACCGGCCGTTCGTCCTCCGTGATCTGAAGGCGTTCCGGCGCGCTCGGAGCGGGGGAGGGGCCTGGCGGGCCGTCGGCGGGCGCGCCCAGTGGATGCGGGCAGAAGATGCCGCCCGCCAGCACGAGGCGCAGGCCGGCGATGGCGATCTCGATCGGCAGCGTCGTCGTGAAGAAGCCCTTGACGCCGAGGCGCAGCGCCTGCGACGCCATCGGAATATCGTCGGTGTTCGACAAAAGCGCGATCGGCGCCTGCGGAAAGGCCCGCGCGATCCGCGTCAACTGCTGCTGCACGCCGGCGCAGGCGATGCTGCCGCCGGCGACGTCGAGCGCGATCAGCCGCACGTCCTCGACCGAGGCTCTCTCGAGACTCTCGGTGCAGGCCATATCGACGATGTTCCAGCCGGCAAGTTCGTTCTCAAGGAATCTGACGATGGCCGTTCTTGCAAGCGTATGATGTTCGATGACGATTACAGTTGGCGCGGCGCGAGCGGCGCGGCGCTTCGTTCCTGAACCGGTAGACACGGTCTTGCCCCCAGGATTTTTGCAACCCAATCGGGCGCCAGTCTATTCCCGGACCCGCTTTCTGTCATGATAATTTAGGGATTAATCCCTATCCGAACTCGCATGCAATGATGCAGATCTCTAATACGGCCGGGTCGGGGCCGGCTTGGGAATGCTTGTGTTTTTTCGATGAATTGCAAGGTTTTGGCCGGCCTTCATCGCTCATTTCCGATGCGAGACTATCGCATCGCGGGCCGCTTGCGATGAGAATGCGTGCGACATTGCATCGCCGTCTCGCCTTGTGTCGGCCCCGCCGGCTTTCCTTAAGGTGAGGTTAATATTACCGGGTGATGAACGAACATGATAAACATTTGTACTTAATTACGTTTTAACCATTACCATTCATTATCCATGACACCTTCAAACGTCGGCCGCGCCGCGGATCGACAAAAGCGATATTGGAGTCTGGATTATGATGAAGAGCGTGGTCGGCGCCATCGCTGCGATATTAGCAACGACATCCGTCGTATCGGCACAACCCTATCAGCCCGCGCCTCCGCCGCCGCCTGTTGCGGCGCCGGAAGAGGTCGTGGTCAACCAGGCGACCGGCTGGTACCTGCGCGGCGACCTGGGCTACGCTTTCACCAACCTGCGCGGCGCCAGCTACTTCCAGGGTTCCAACGCGAATTACGTCGATTTCGACAAGGCCTCGCTGGACGACAACTTCACGCTCGGCGGCGGTATCGGCTATCAGGTCAACAACTACCTGCGCACCGACCTGACGCTGGACTACCTCTTCAACACCAACCTCAACGGCTCGACGAGCGGTTACTGCGGCTCCTGCGGTCCGGGCGGCACGTCGGTCCCGGCCTTCTCGCGCGATACGGCGACGCTCTCGGCGGTCAGCCTGATGGCCAATGCCTATGTGGACCTCGGCACCTTCGGCGCCTTCACGCCCTATGTCGGCGCCGGTATCGGCGGCACCCATGTCAAGTGGGGCAACCTGCACGACACGAACTGCTCGAACGCCGATCCGTCCTCGTGCGACGGGGAAGACGTTCACAACGGCAAGGGCAGCTGGCGCTTCACCTACGCGCTGATGGCCGGCACCTCGGTCGACCTGACCTGCAACCTCAAGGCCGATGTCGGTTATCGCTATCGCCACATCGACGGCGGCAACATGTTCGGCTATGCGCTCGCCGGCGGCCCCGGCTACGACAAGGGCATCAGCGTCAACGAATTCCGCGTCGGCGCCCGCTATCTCTTCGGCGGCTGCCCGGCAGCCTACATCCCGCCGGCGGATATCCCGGTCTACAAATAACGGTCCCCCTCACGGCCCGTCCAACGCGAAACCGTCCGGCTCCCCGCCGGGCGGTTTCGTCTTTTTCGCGAGAGCCGCGCCCGTCCTTAAAGCTTCGTTAACCATGCGCTCCTTATGGTTAATGAAACGAAAATGGTCGCGGAACGGGATGCCGGCGCCGGAGGAAAAATCCGGTATCGAGACGGCGCCTGCCGCGCGGCGCGGGCCTGAGACCCGCTCAATGGAAGGGCAGGCAATGATCCGTTCGACGGTTTTGGCAGCGGCAGCGGCAATGGCGACCATGCTGGCCGGCGCTGCATCGGCCGCCGACGACCTGCCGCCCGAAGTCGCGCTGAAGGAAGTGAGCGTCAAGGAGGCGGGCGGCTGGTACGTCCGCGGCGACCTCGGCTATGCGGCCTATACCCGCGACAGCGGCGCGTCGTTTCGGACCTACGACGCCTCCACCGGCGGCTATGCGTCGGACAGCTTCGACCACACGCGGTTCGACGGCAATTTCTCCGGCGATATCGGCATCGGCTATCAGTTCAACGACCTCTTGCGCGCCGATCTCACCGGCGAGGTCTTCCGCGGCGATTTCGACGGCCGCTTCGACAGCGCTTCCCCCTGCGCCGGCGGCGGCGCGGGCACCGGATGCAGCACGCGGGGTTCCTCCTCCTTCACCGGCGGCAGCCTGATGCTGAACGGCTATGTCGATCTCGGAACGCTCGCGGGCTTCACGCCCTATGTCGGCGCCGGCGTCGGCGCGACACGGCTGCACTGGGGCGATTTCACCGGCACCGCCGACTGCGTGGCCGCGGCAAGCGCCTGCGGGGCAGGGGGATCGTCCTCGGCGCGCTACGGCGGCGCGACCGGCTGGCGGGCGACCTATGCGCTGATGGCGGGCGTCGCCTACGACGTTTCGCAGAACGTCAAGATCGACCTCGGCTATCGCTTCAGCCATGTCGGCGGCGGTGGCATGTTCGATTTTTCCGATGCCGATCAGGCGGCGGGCGCCGGCGGAACCATGGGCCGCAGCGGCTCGCTCGACCGCCACGAAATCCGCATCGGCCTGCGCCTGCTCACCTGGTAGGCCGCGTCTGCGCCAAAAAATTATCTTCCTGCGACTTCGCCTGCTTGACTTCGGTCCTTCCGCCCTATAACCACGGCGGCGGGACACTCCTCCCCAACGAGGAGCTATCTATCTGGAAGGATAGCACATGGCACAGACCGCGAAGCCGGACCTCCGTCCGAACAACACCCACTTTTCTTCTGGCCCCTGCTCGAAGCGCCCCGGTTGGACGCTCGACGCTCTCTCCGACGCGGCTCTCGGCCGTTCGCACCGCGCGAAGGTCGGCAAGACGAAGCTCAAGCAGGCCATCGATCTCACCCGCGAAATTCTGGACGTGCCGGCGGACTACCGCATCGGCATCGTGCCCGCCTCCGACACCGGCGCCGTCGAAATGGCGCTCTGGTCGCTGCTCGGCGAGCGCGGCGTCGACATGCTCGCCTGGGAAAGCTTTGGCGCGGGCTGGGTCACCGACGTCGTCAAGCAACTCAAGCTCAAGGACGTCCGCAAGCTCGAAGCCGGCTACGGCGAGCTTCCCGACCTTTCCGCCGTCGATTTCGACCGCGACGTGGTCTTCACCTGGAACGGCACGACCTCGGGCGTCCGCGTTCCGAACGGCGATTTCATCCCGGCCGACCGCAAGGGCCTGACGATCTGCGACGCCACCTCGGCGGCCTTCGCGCAAAACCTCGACTTTGCCAAGCTCGACGTCGTCACCTTCTCCTGGCAGAAGGTTCTGGGCGGCGAGGGCGCACATGGCGTCATCATCCTCAGCCCACGCGCCGTCGAGCGCCTGCTGACCTATACGCCGGCCTGGCCGCTGCCGAAGATCTTCCGCCTGACCTCGGGCGGCAAGCTCTCGGTAGGCATCTTCCAGGGCGAGACCATCAACACGCCTTCGATGCTCTGCGTCGAGGAC
>Ga0153956_1000261_pt1 | contig 64524 bp, 60 predicted proteins | sample TSFL040MetaG_FD_104704 | JGI IMG/M metagenome (GOLD analysis project Ga0153956, IMG submission 104704) | Attine ant fungus gardens microbial communities from Florida, USA - TSFL040 MetaG | ecosystem: Host-associated > Fungi > Mycelium > Unclassified | place: USA: Florida, Wekiwa Springs...
CGAGCATCGAGGCTCCCTCCCGGAGTCGGCGGTGACACAGAGCACCGCCGACTTCGACCCGCTGTCTTATGTCCCCTGCCAGCCCCCTCGCACCTCGCAAGCCGTGGCACTACTCATCTAGCGTGGGAGCGATGCTGCGCCGACCGCTCGCGCTCGCGGCCGCCTGCGCGGCGCTCGGCGCGCTCGTCTACCTGCTGGCCGTGCACGTGCCGGCGCTGCAGCGCGCCGACCTCGACCTGCTGAACGCCTTCATCGCGCGCGGCACGCCGCGGCGGCTGAGCTACGCGTCCGACCTGGCGGCGGTCTTCAACCCGAGCTCGTTCGCGCTGATCTGCCTGGTCGCGCTGGCGGGCGCCATGCTCGTCGGCCGCCGCCGCCAGGCGGTCGCGGCGGCCGTGCTGCTGGTCGGCGCCAACGTGACGACGCAGCTGCTCAAGCAGGCGCTCGCCGTGCAGCGGCCGTGGCCGGACGAGCACACGATCGGCGCCGCCGCCTACCCGAGCGGCCACACGACGGCGGTCGTCTCACTGGCGCTGGCGCTGGCGATCATCGCGCCGCCGGCCTCGCGACGGCTCGTCGCCGGCGTCGGCGCGGTCGTGGCGCTGCTGACGATGGCGTCGCTGCTGCTGATGGGCTGGCACTACCCGAGCGACCTCGTCGGCGGCGTGCTCGTCTGCGCCACCTGGGCGGCGCTGGTCGCCGCCGGCGCGCGGCTCAGCGGAAGCGTCCGGGCTCCCACGTCGGCTCGGCGCCGCCTGCAGCGACGTTGACGGCGCGCGAGAGGATGAACAGCAGGTCCGAGAGCCGGTTCAGGTAGCGCACCGTCTCCGGGTTGATCGCGTCGCCGCAGGCGATCGCGCGGCGCTCGGCGCGGCGGCAGACGGTGCGGCAGACGTGCAGCTGCGCCGCCGCGACGCTGCCGCCGGGCAGCACGAACGACTTCAGCGCCGGCAGCGGCGCGTTGGCCTCGTCGCAGGCGCGCTCGAGCCACTGCGTCTGCTCGGCGATCACGCGCAGGCGCTCGCGCTCGCCGCCAGCCGGCACCGAGATGTCGGCGCCGACGTCGAAGAGGTCGTTCTGGACGTGCCGCAGCCACTGCGCGTGCTGCTCCGGCAGGCCGCCCTGCGCCAGCGCCAGGCCGAGCTGCGCGTTGAGCTCGTCGACGGTGCCGTAGGCCTCGATCCTGGCGTCCGTCTTGGGCACGCGGCTCATGTCGCCGAGGTGCGTCTCGCCGCCGTCGCCGAGCCTGGTGTAGATGCGGGTCAGGTTCACGGTCACAGGACCATCGTCGTCTACCATGGCCCGCGTTCCAAGGTCGGTGGCCAGGGAAGCCGGTGCGAGTCCGGCGCGGACCCGCCACTGTCACCGGGACGCATCCCACCGCATGGCATCGCCGGCCACTGAGCGCTCCGCTCGGGAAGGCGCGGACCAGGGAGCCCGGAAGCCAGGAGACCTCCCTCCGACCGCCAACGTCGACGCGCCCTCGAGGAAAGGGGTGGCCGCGAGCATGAGGCTGCATCTGATCGCCGGTCTTACGGCCGGCCTACTGGCGCTTGGCGCCGCACCGGCGCTGGCCGACGTCGGCGTGCGCGTCGAGGGCGCCGGCGGCACGCTGCTGCCGCTGACGACGGTCGCCCAGAGCAGCGCGCCGGCGCCCGACACCGGCTGCCCCGGCACCAGCGCCGCCGCCGCGCTGCAGGCCGCGACCGCCGGCAACTGGGACCACCAGGTGTTCGCGCAGACGATCATGGGCGAGACGCACGCCTTCGCGAACGACGACTACTGGGCCGAGTGGATCGGCCACGACGGCGTCTACACGTTCGGGGCCAAGGGCATCTGCGACGACCTGCTCGCGCCGGGCGACGAGCTGCTGATGATCGCCGACGTCTCCGGCCCGCCGCCGGGCTACCTGGCGACGGTGCGGCCGCTCAGCCTGCGCCTGCCGGCCGCTGCCGCGCTGACCGCGGGCGCGGCCGTGACCGTGACGGTCGTCGACTTCAGCTCGGACCCGGCGACGACGGGCCAGGCATCGCCGGTCGCCGGCGCGACCGTCAGCGGCGGCGCCGCGCCCGTCACGACCGGCGCCGACGGCACGGCGACGATCACGCTCGGCCCGGCCGGCGCGGCGACGCTGAAGGCGACGAAGGCCGGGCTGGCGCCGTCGGCGGGCACGCCGATCGCGGTGCTGCCGCGGGTCTCGTGCGCGTGCGCGCCGCCGTTCTCGCAGCTGGCGCCCGACACGAAGGCGCCGGTCGGCGCGTTCGCCTCGCTGCGCGACGGCGCGGCGCTGAAGACCGGCCCGCGCCGGCTCGGCGGCTCGTTCGACGACACCGCCGGCGCCTCCGAGCAGGTCGTCAGCGGCGTCAAGACGATCCAGCTGCGGCTGCGGCGCCGCGTCAGCGGCCACTGCAGCACCTACTCGGGCACGCGCGAGCGCTTCCGTCCCGTCCGTTGCGGCAAGGGCTCGTACTTCAAACTGCCCGCGGCGACGCCCTGGGGCGCCGCGCCGACGTGGTCCTACCTGCTGCCGAAGCCGCTCGCGAAGGGCCGCTACGTGCTCGACGCGGTCGCGATCGACGGCGCGGGGAACCGCACGCCGCTGAGCCGCAACCAGACCCGGGTGGTATTCACAGTCCGATGAAGCGCCCGACCGTCCTCCTCGCCCTGGCCGCGCTGGCCCTCGCCGGCTGCGGCTTCGGCGCCGGCGCCGACACCGGCCCGGTCACCGTCGTCGTCACGCAGGACTTCGGCGACACGCACGTCCAGACCAAGAGCGCCAACGCGCACGCCGACGAGACGGTGATGCAGATGCTCCAGGGCATGTTCACCGTCACGACGCGCTACGGCGGCGGCTTCGTGCAGGAGATCGACGGCCTCTCCGGCGGCAAGGAGAACGGCGCCAGGACCGACTGGTTCTACTACGTCAACGGCGTCCAGGCGGCCAAGAGCGCCGCGTCGACGCCGGCGCGCGACGGCGACACCGTCTGGTGGGACCACCACGACTGGACGGCGACGCAGAACATCCCCGCCGTCGTCGGCTCCTACCCGGAGCCGTTCACGTCGGGGATCGACGGCAAGCTGCTGCCGATCCGGATGGTCTGCATGGACGCCGGCAGCTCCTGCGACGAGGTGCAGCAGCGGCTGAACAACGAGGACGTCGAGGGCATCGCGCGCTCGAGCCTGGAGCAGTCGGTCGGCGAGGTGCTGCGGATCCTCGTCGGGCCGTGGAGCCAGGTGCGCAAGGACGTCGCCGCGCAGCAGCTCGAGCACGGCCCGAAGGCCTCCGGCGTCTACGCGATCCCGAACCGCGCCGGCACGCAGATCAAGCTGCTCGACCAGGACGGACGCGTGCAGCGCACGCTCGGGCCGGGCGGCGGCCTTGTCGCCGCCACCGGCTACCCCAACCAGCAGCCGACCTGGCTGATCACCGGCACCGACGCCGCCGGCGTGGCGGCCGCCGCGGCCGCCCTCAACGAGGGCGAGCTGCACGATCGCTTCGCCGTCGCGGTCGACGAGGGCCGGGGGGTGGGCCTGCCGATCGTGACGCCGTGAGCGGCCGGCGGGCACGGCGCAGCGCTCTGCACGCGACGCGCGCCGGCGTCGGCGGCGCCTGGTGCGTCGCGCTGGCGCTGGTGCCGCTGGCCTGCCAGAACCCGCTGCTGCTCGGCGCGGTGCTGGCGCTCGACGTCGCCGTCGCGCTGCTGACCGGCCTCGCGCGCTCGCTGGCGCGGACCGCCGTGTGGGCGCTGCCGTTCGCGCTGCTGGTGATGCTGACCAACGCGCTCCTCTCGCGCAACGGCGCCACGATCGTCTTCCGCGGCCCCGACCTGCCCTGGCCGGGACCGATCTGGATCACCGCCGAGGCGCTCGCCTACGGCGCCGTGCTGGCGCTGCGGATGCTCGCGGTGCTGGCGTCGGCGGCGTTCGTCGGCGCGGCCGTCGACGCGGACGAGCTGCTGCGCGCGCTGCGCCGCGCCTCGCTGCGCTCCGGCGTGACGGCGGCGCTGGCCGTGCGGCTGTGGCCGGTGCTGCGGCGCGACGCCGAGCGGCTCGCCGACGCGCAGCGCTGCCTGCCGGGCGCCGGCGCCTCGCGCGTCGCCGTGCTGCGCGCGGTGACGACCGGCGCGCTCGACCGCGCGACCGACGTCGCCGCGACGCTCGAGGTGCGCGGCTTCGGCAGCGCGCGGCGGCCGCCGCGGCTGGCGCGGCCGTGGTCGCGCCACGACGTCGCCTTCACGGCCTCGGCGCTCGCGCTGCTGGCGCTCGCCGCCGGCGTGCTCGCCGGCCTCTGGGGCGGCTTCAGCGCCTATCCGCGGCTGCGGGTCGCCGGCGACGCGCCGACGCTGATCGCGACCGCCGCGCTGGTGCTCTGCGTGCTGGCGCCGTTCGCCGACCGCCGGGGGATCGCGTGACGGTGCTCGCGTTCGACGGCGTCTCCTACTGGTACGCGGAGGCCGCCGCGCCGTCGCTGCAGGACGTGACGCTCGCCGTCGAGCCGGGCGAGCTGGTGCTGCTCGCCGGGCCGTCGGGCTCGGGCAAGTCGACGCTGCTGCAGGCGGCCTCCGGGCTCGTCCCGCACTTCCACGGCGGCAGCTTCGCCGGCCGCGTGCGCGTCGGCGCGCTCGACACGCGCGAGCACGGGCCGGCCGCCGTCGCCGCGGTCGCCGGCACGCTCTTCCAGGACCCGGAGACGCAGGTCGTGATGGGCAGCGTGCGCGCCGAGCTCGCCTTTCCGCTCGAGAATCGCGGCCAGAGCGCGGCGGCGGTCGCGCGCGGCGTCGAGGAGGCGGCGCTCGCGCTCGGGCTCGGCGGGCTGCTGGACCGGCGCACGCACGAGCTGTCCGGCGGCGAGCTGCAGCGGGTCGCGCTGGCGGCGGCGCTGGTCGGGCGGCCGCGGCTGCTGCTGCTCGACGAGCCGACGTCGCAGCTGGACCCGGTCGCCGGCGACGAGCTGCTCGGCGTGCTGCGGCGGCTGAACGAGGAGTGGGGGACGGCGATCGTGCTCGCCGAGCACCGGATCGAGCGCTGCCTGCCGGCCGCCGACCGCGTCGTCGAGCTGCGCGGCGGCCGCGTCGTCGCCGACGAGCCGCCGCGTCGCTGGCTCGCCCGCACGCGCGCGACGCCGGCCGCGCGGCTGCTGGCGGCGGCGGGGATCGAGGCGCCACCGCCGGTGACGGTCAAGGAGGCGCGGCGAGCGCTCGCCGGGCTGATCCCGAGCGACGCCGAGCCGCCGTCGGCGACGCCGCCGGCGCGGCCGCGCCGGCGCGAGCGGCGCGCCGCCGACCTCGCCGTCGAGGACGTCTGGCTCGAGCTGCGCGACGGCCCGGCGGTGCTGCGCGGCGTGACGCTGCACGCGAGCGCCGGCGAGCGGATCGCGCTGATGGGCCGCAACGGCGCCGGCAAGTCGACGCTGCTGAAGACGATCGCCGGCCTGCTCGAGCCGACGCGCGGGCGCCTGCGGGCACAGCCGGTCGCGCTGCTGACGCAGCATCCCGGCGACCACCTGCTGCGCGAGACGATCGGCGCTCAGCTGCCGGACTCCGAGCTCGCGGCGCGGCATCCGCGCGACGTCTCCGGCGGCGAGCGCCAGCGCAGCGCGCTCGAGCTGGTGCTGCGCGCCGGCGCGCCGATCGTCGCGCTCGACGAGCCGACGCGCGGGATGGACGGCGAGCGCCGCGACGCGCTCGCCGCGCGGCTGCGCGAGCACGCCGGCGTGCTGCTCGTGGCGACGCACGACGCGGAGTTCGCGGCCGCCTTCGCGACGCGCGCGATCCTGCTCGGCGACGGCCGCGCGGTCGCCGACGCGCCGCCGGCCGAGTTGCTGTCGGGCGGCTGGTACTTCGCGACCCAGGTCGCGCGCGTGCTCGGCGGCGCCGGCGGCGCGCTGACGGCCGAGCAGGGCGCGGCGCTGCTGACGCGCTCGGCGCCGGTGCCGGAGGCGGCGGCGTGAGGGCTCCGTCGAGCGCGGCGCGGCCGGTCGACGGCGGTGTGAGGGCGCGGGCGAGCGCGGCGCTGGCGCCGGGGGCGGCGGCGTGAGCTGGATCGCCGGATCGCTGCTGGTGCTGGCGGTCGGCCTCGCCGGCGGCTTCGCCTGGTACGAGCGCTCGCAGCCGACGACGCGCGTGCTGGCGCTCGTCGCGACGCTGGCGGCACTGGCCGCGCTCGGCCGCGTCGCCTTCGCGCCGCTGCCGAACGTCAAGCCGACGACCGACATCGTGCTGATCGCCGGCTACGTGCTCGGCGGCGCGCCCGGCTTCGTCGTCGGCGCCGTCGCCGCGCTCAGCTCGAACCTCTTCTTCGGCCAGGGGCCGTGGACGCCGTGGCAGATGGTCGCCTGGGGCGCGATCGGGCTGCTCGGCGCGCTGCTCGCGCGGCTCAGCGGCCGCCGGCTCGGCCGCGTCCCGCTGGCGCTCTGCTGCCTGCTGTCCGGCTACCTCTTTGGAGCGGTCATGAACCTCTACGACTGGATCACGTTCTCCGGCGACCACACGCGCGCCAAGCTGATCGCGCAGTTCGCGAGCGCGTTCCCGTTCGACACCGCGCACGCGGTCGGCAACCTCGTCTTCTGCCTCGCCTTCGGTCCGCTGCTGGTGCGCGCGCTGGCGCGCTACCGGACGCGCTTCGAGGTCACCTGGCTGCCGGTCGCGAGCGCCAGCCTCGCGGCGCTGGCGCTGGCGGGCGCCGCGGGCGCCGGTGCGCCGGCGAGCGCGCAGGCGGCCGGCGCTGGCTCGTCGGTGCCGCGGGCGGCCGGCGCGAGCGCGGCGTCGGTGGCGCGGCCGCCGGCGGCGCCAGCGGACGACGCGCCGGCGCGCGCGCGGATCGCCGCGAGCCCCGTGAACGCCGCGGCCGGCTACCTGCTGCGCGCCCAGAACGCCGACGGCGGCTGGGGCGGCGCGCCCGGGCAGGCGTCGAGCCCGCTCTACGCCGGCTGGGTCGCGCTCGGCCTCGCCGCGGCCGGCCACGACCCCGCGAACGTGCACAAGCGCGCCAGCGCGCTCGCCTACCTGCGCGCGCACGCCGGCGGCGACCTCGGCGCGACCGAGCGCAGCATCCTCGCCTTCGCGACCGCCGGGCCGGTGCCGGCGCCGCTGGTCCGCAGGCTGCTCGCCGCGCGCGACCGCGCCGGCTCGTTCGGCGGCCAGGTCAACACGACAGCCTTCGCGATCCTGGCGCTGCGCGCCGCCGGGCGCTCGCCGCGCGACGCGACGCTGCGCCGCGCCGCCGACTGGCTGGCCGGCCAGGCCGACCGCGACGGCGGCTTCAACTTCGTCGGCCGTGGCGGCGCCTCCGACGTCGATGACACCGGCGCCGCGCTGCAGGCGCTCGTCGCCGCCGGACGCAGGACGAGCGCGACCGTCCGCCGCGCCGTCGCCTACGTCCGCGGCCACCAGGACGCCGACGGCGGCTTCGCGCTGGCGCCGGGCCAGGGCTCGAACGCGCAGTCGACGGCCTGGGCGGTCCAGGGCCTGCTGGCGGCCGGCGTGAACCCGTCGACGGTGCGTCGCAACGGCAGCCGCGACGCCTACGGCTACCTGGCCTCGCTGGTCGGCCCGGGCGGCGTCGTCCGCTACTCGCGCACCAGCGCGCAGACGCCGGTCTGGGTGACCGGCCAGGCGCTGATGGCGCTCGCGCGCAAGCCGCTGCCGCTCGGCCGCGTCCACTGAGCTCGCAGCCGCCGATCCCATGGGATCGGCGGCTCGGGTTTGAACATCCGTCGCAAGACATACTCTTCCCGCCTTGCTAATCGGTCTGCCAAAGGAGACGGCTGCCGGCGAACGCCGCGTCGCCCTCGTCCCCGACGTCGTGCGCCGGCTCGTCGCCGCCGAGCACGAGGTCGTGGTCGAGGCGGGCGCGGGGCTCGCGTCGGGTGCCGCGGACACCGCCTACGTCGAGGCCGGCGCGCGCCTCGGCGACCCCTGGGAAGCGCAGCTCGTGGCCAAGGTGGCCGCCCCGAGCGACGCCGAGATCGCGCGCCTGACACCCGCGACGACGCTGATCGGCTTCCTGAACCCGCTCGGCGCGCCCGAGCGGCTCGCCGCGATCGCCGCCAGCGGCGCGACCGCGCTGGCGATGGAGGCGGTCCCGCGGATCAGCCGCGCGCAGTCGATGGACGCGCTCTCGAGCCAGGCGACGGTCTCCGGCTACAAGGCGGTGCTGATCGCCGCCGGCGAGCTGGACCGCTTCTTCCCGATGTTCATGACCGCGGCCGGCACGGTGCCGCCCGCGCAGGTGCTGGTGCTCGGCGCCGGCGTCGCCGGGCTGCAGGCGATCGCGACCGCGCGCCGGCTCGGCGCCGTCGTCACCGCGTTCGACATCCGCTCGGCCGTCAAGGAGCAGATCCAGTCGCTCGGCGCGAAGTTCTTCGAGGTCGAGGGGATCGGCGACGCCGAGGCCGCCGGCGGCTACGCGCGCGAGCTGACGGCGGAGGAGCAGGAGCGCCAGCGCCAGGCGCTGTCGGCGCAGATGGCGCGCTCGGACGTGATCGTCACGACCGCGCTCGTGCCGGGGCGGCCGGCGCCGAAGCTGATCCCCGAGTCCGCGGTGCGGGCGATGAAGCGCGGCAGCGTGATCGTCGACCTCGCGGCCGAGGCCGGCGGCAACTGCGAGCTGACGCGGCCGGGCGAGACCTACGCGACGGAGCAGGGCGTGATCGTCGCGGCGCCGTTGAACGTGCCGTCGAGCATGGCCGAGCACGCCTCCGCGCTCTACGCGCGCAACGTGCTCAGCCTGATCGAGCTGGGCTTCGACTTCGAGGACGACGTGATCAAGGGAGCGTGCGTGGTGCGCGACGGCAAGGTGGTGGAGCGCTGATGGATCTCCTGACCGAGATCGCGATCCTCGTGCTGGCGGCGTTCGTCGGCTTCGAGGTCATCTCGAAGGTGCCGAACACGCTGCACACGCCGCTGATGAGCGGCACCAACGCGATCCACGGCATCGTCGTGCTCGGCGGCATCCTGCTGATCGGCCCCGCGCACGGCGTGCTCAACGACGTGCTGCTGGTGATCGCGATCGCCTTCGGCACGATCAACGTCGTCGGCGGCTTCCTCGTCACCGACCGCATGCTGGGGATGTTCAAGGGCCGCAGGCCGGACCCGAAGGCGCCCGCCGATGACGAGCGCTAGCGAGGCCGCGCGATGAGCCGCGAGGACGTCGTCAACCTGCTCTACATCGTCGCCTTCAGCCTGTTCATCGTCGGGCTGCGGATGCTGCGCGGGCCGCGCACGGCGGTGCGCGGCAACCAGGTCGCCGCCGTCGGCATGGCGATCGCCGTGATCGCGACGCTGCTGCAGCGCCAGGTCGGCGACTGGTGGCTGATCGTCGTCGGCGTCGCGATCGGCTGCGCCGTCGGCGTGCCGGCGGCGCGCGGCGTGAAGATGACCGCGATGCCGCAGATGGTGGCGCTGTTCAACGGCGTCGGCGGCGGCGCGGTGGCGCTGATCTCGGTCGTCGAGTTCCGCACGTCCGGCGGCGACCTGGCGCTGCGCGAGCTGATCCCGATCCTGCTCGCGGCGATCATCGGCTCGATCTCCTTCTGGGGCTCGAACGTCGCCTTCCTGAAGCTGCAGGAGCTGCTGCGCCGCTCGCTGCGCACGCCGAAGGCGGTCAACGGCGCGCTGCTGGCGGTCGCGCTCGTGCTGGCCGTGATCATCGCCGCCGGCTCGGACTCGCAGCTGCTGTTCTGGCTGATCCTGCTCAGCGCCGGCGTGCTCGGCGTGCTCGCGGTCGTGCCGATCGGCGGCGCCGACATGCCGGTCGTGATCTCGACGCTGAACGCCTTCACCGGGCTCTCGGCCGCCGCCGCCGGCATCGCGCTGCAGAACACGGCGCTGATCGTCGCCGGCATGCTCGTCGGCGCCTCCGGCTCGATCCTGACCAAGCAGATGGCGGACGCGATGAACCGCTCGATCGCGAACGTCTTCTTCGCCGGCGTCGGCACCGGCGGCGGCACCGCGGCGCTCGCCGGCGCGGGCGGCGGCACGGCGCGCTCGACGACCGCCGCCGACGTCGCGATCCAGCTCTCCTACGCGCGCCTGGTCGTCGTCGTGCCGGGCTACGGCATGGCCGTCGCGCAGGCCCAGCGCGCGGTCGCCGACCTGGCGGCCGAGCTGGGCAAGCGCGGCGTCGAGGTGCTCTACGGCATCCACCCGGTCGCCGGGCGCATGCCGGGGCACATGAACGTGCTGCTGGCCGAGGCCGACGTGCCGTACGACCGGCTCAAGGAGATGGACGACATCAACGGCGAGTTCGGGCGCACGGACGTGGCGCTCGTGATCGGCGCCAACGACGTCACCAACCCGGCCGCGCGCAGCGTGCCCGACTCGCCGATCTACGGGATGCCGATCCTCGACGTCGACAAGGCGGCGTCGGTGATCGTCCTCAAGCGCTCGATGAGCTCCGGCTTCGCCGGCATCGACAACCCGCTCTTCTACGACGCGAAGACGGCGATGCTGTTCGGCGACGCGAAGACGTCGGTGACGGACCTGATCGCCGAGGTCCAGGCGCTCTAGCGAGGATCGGCCGCGACGCGCGCGCCGGCGTCGCCGCCGGCCGCGCGTCAGCGGCCGATCGTCTCCTGCAGCAGCGCCTGGATCTCCGCGGCGGCGTCGCGATCGACCTCGGCCGGCTCGCGCCGCAGGCTCAGCAGCCGCTCGCCGCCGAAGCGGACGATCGCCAGCGTGTAGGCGGCGATCGGCAGCTGGTGGCTCGTGCTCAGCCAGGCGATCGTCGCCAGCGCGCGCGGGTCGTAGCCGGCGGCGACGAGTACCAGCGCCGGCGACTGGCCGGGCGCGACGCCGGTCAGCGCCTGGTCGATCGCGGCCAGCTGCGCGGCGTCCCAGGACGCGACCTCGGCGGCCGCGCCGAGCGCGCGCCCGAGCTGCCACTCGACGCTGTCGCCGGTCACCAGCACGACGACGGGGCGGCGCTGGACGCGGTCGAGGCCGAGCAGGTCGACGTAGGGGACGGGCTCGCGCGCGACCAGCGTCACGTCACCGATGCCGAGCTCGCCCGCGAAGGCGTCCCAGGAGCCGGTGACGAGCGAGAGCAGCGCCTCGCGCTCCGGCGCTGCCTCCCGCTCGAGGCCCGCGGCCGCGGGCGCGACCAGGGTCCCCGAAGTCTCATCGATGCGCAGCACGGCGGTCCAGCCTCCTTGACGTTCCCAGCGGCATGCCGCACGTTAGCCTCCGCGACGATGCTGCCGCGCTCGGAGGCCGTCGCCGCTCTCATCCGCGAGTCATTCGACGTGCTCGTGATCGGCGGCGGCATCACCGGCGCCGGCGTCGCGCTCGACGCCGCCACGCGCGGCTACAGCGTCGCGCTGATCGAGCGCGCCGACTACGCCAGCGGCACCTCCTCGCGCTCGAGCAAGTTGGTCCACGGCGGCCTGCGCTACCTGCAGAGCTTCGACGTCGGGCTGGTCCGCGAGGCGCTGCTCGAGCGCCAGATCAACGTCAACCTGGCGCCGCACCTGGTGACGCCGCTGCCGCTCGTCGTGCCGGCCTTCGACGGCGCGCGGCCGGACCGGATGGTCGGCCTCGGGCTGAACATGTACGACGTGCTCGCGGTCGAGCGGCTGCGGCGCTCGCCGCTGCGGCGCCGGCTCGCGCGCGAGGACGCCGACTGGAGCCCGGCGCGCCATCGCGTGATCAGCGCCGCCGAGGTCGCCGCGCTGGTGCCGGCGCTCGAGCGCCGCACGCTCAGCGGCGGCTACCTCTTCTACGACTGCCAGACCGACGACGCGCGGCTCGTCCTGACCGTGCTCGCCGAGGCCTGCCGCTTCGGCGCGATCTGCGCCAACCGGCTCGAGGCGCTGGAGCTGCTCGAGCACGACGGCCGCGCGATCGGCGCGCTCGCGCTCGACCGCGAGACCGGCGCCGAGCTCGAGCTGCGGGCGACGCACGTCGTCAACGCGACCGGCGTCTGGGCCGACCGGCTGCGCCCGCACGAGCTGCGCGACGAGGCCGAGGTGCCGCGGATCCGGCCGAGCCGCGGCACGCACCTGCTGGTCGAGTCCGCGGCGCTGCCGATGCAGGCCGGCGCGATCGTGCCCGCCGGCGGCGGCCGGACGATCTTCGTGCTGCCGTGGCTCGGGCGCACGCTGATCGGCACGACCGACGAGGACTACGACGGCCCGCTCGACCATGTCGCGCCCGACCCCGGCGACGTCGACTACCTGCTGGCGGCGACGAACGCGTTCTTCGCGACGACGCTGACGAGCGCCGACGTCGTCGGCGCCTACGCCGGCGTGCGGCCGCTGATCGCCAGCGGCGACAAGGGCACGTCGGTCGACATCTCGCGCAAGGCGGAGCTGTACGAGACCTCGAGCGGCATGGTCACGATCACCGGCGGCAAGCTGACGACCTGGCGGCGGATGGCCAAGCTCGCCGTCGATCGCGTCGCCGAGCAGGACGGCCTCGACCTGCCGTGCCGCACGCACGCGCTGCCGCTGGGGCTGCCGATCGAGCCCGAGCGGCTGGCGCGCGTCGCCGGCGTCGACGAGCGCGCCGGCGTCCAGCTCGCCGGCCGCTACGGGCACGTCGCCGCCGACGTGCTCGCGCTCGCCGCCGAGCGGCCGGAGCTGGCGCGCCCGATCGTCGCCGGCATGCCTGACCTGACGGCCGAGATCGTCCACGCCGCGCGGCACGAGCAGGCGCGCACGGTCGGCGACGCGCTGCTGCGCCGCACGCGGCTCGGGCTGACCGCCGCGCGCTCGCTGCTGAGCGGTGGCGGCGACGGCGCGATCGAGCGCGTCGCGGACGTGCTCGGCGGCGAGCTGGGCTGGGATCCGGAGCGCCGCCGGCGCGAGTCGGCGGCCTTCCGCGAGGAGGCCGCCGGCGAGGGCATCCTCCCGGCGCCGTAACTTTTGCGGATCTCGCCGGTTGCAGCCCGGCGAAGCCCCCTTCGACATCGGAGTCGACCAGACCGCAATGCATCCGCGCCGCGCCATCCTCGCTTTCACCGCCGCCATCGCGCTCGGCGGACCGGTCGCCGCTGCGCACGCGGCCTGGTACCCTCCGCAGGCGATCGACGGGCCGAACGCCGACGTCCAGCAGATCGGCGGCATCGACCTGGCGCGGGACGGCACCGGCGCGCTCGTCTACATCCGCGACGACGGCGGCGTCCCGCACGTCTTCATCTCGCGCCTGTTCAACGGCGCCTGGAGCGCGCCGACGCGCGTCGACTCGACGGTCGGCGCGGCGGCGACGGAGGCCAAGGTCGCGGTCGCCGACGGCAACCGCGTGGCCGTCGCCTGGATCGCCGACGGCGTCGTCTACGGCGCCAGCGCGCCGGTCAACGCGACGCCGGCGCCGCTCAGCGCGGCCTCGCCGCTGGGCGGGCCGGGCGCGCAGGACGTCGATCTCGACGTCGGCGTCAACGACGCCGGCTACGCCGTCTGGCAGCAGGGCGGCGACGTCGACGCGGTGCGCCTGCAGGACGCCAGCTGGAGCGGCCTCGCCGCGCCGCTGGACATCGCCCCGTCCGACCAGTCCGGCGTCGGCGCGGATCGGCCGCGCGTCGCGGTCGGCGCCGACGGCAACGCGGTCGTCGTCTGGGGCGAGGTCAGCGGCGGCGTGTCCGTGATCTTCGAGCGGCGGCTGACCGGCACGGCGCTCTCGCAGGTGCCGCAGCAGGTCTCCGCGCCCGGCGGCAACGCCGACTCGCCGGATCTCGACATCGAGGACGACAGCTCGTTCGCCTGGGTCGTCTACCGCCAGGACACCGCCGGCGGCTCGCACAGCTTCGTGCGCCGGCTCGTCGGCTCGCAGTTCGATCCGGGCGGCGAGATCGACGGCGGCGTCGTGACCAGCGCCCCGAGGATCGACATGAACGGCACCGGCCAGGGCGAGGCGGTCGAGCAGTCCTACGACAACGGCGTCTTCGGCTCGCTGCTCGACCACGACCAGTTCGCGGCCAACTACCAGCTCAACGCGACCGGCAGCCCCGTCGCGTCGGCGCCGCAGCCCTTCTCGGCCGACCGCGGCGACATCGCCGTCGCCTGGAGCCAGGGCAGCGAGGTGCACGCGCGGATCAAGGAGTACCGCGAGCCGTTCGCGGCCGACACGGTCGTCGGCGGCGGCCCCGTCGCCGACCCCGGCGCCGTGATCGGCGGCGACCGCGTCGGCGACCTGGCGGTCGCCTGGGTTCAGGGCACGCCCGGCGCGCAGGCCCTCGTCGTCGCCAACTACGACCACGCGCCGAGCGCGCCGTTCATCGCCGCGCGCACGACCTACACGAACAAGACGCGGCCGCGGCTGCTGTGGTCGGCGGCGCTCGACCTCTGGGGTCCGCTGACCTACCGCGTGATGATCGACGGCCAGCAGGTCGCGCAGACCGCGAACACGCAGCTGATCCCGCGGACGCCGCTGAAGACCGGCCGCCACAGCTGGCAGATCTTCGCCGTCGACGCGCGCGGGCAGATCTCGCACAGCCGCCTGCGGACGATCAAGGTCGACGCGACGGCGCCCGCGATCAAGGTCAAGGTCGCGGGCAAGCGCGCGGCCGGGCAGACGCTGAAGATCAAGGTCACGGCGCTCGACCACGGCGGCTCCGGGCTCGACCACACGACGCTGGACTTCGGCGACCACTCGGCGACGACGCGCTCGCGCACGGTCAGCCACCGCTACGCGGCCGGCAGCTACACGCTGAAGGTCGCGGCGGTCGACCGTGCCGGCAACATCGGCCACGCGACGGTCAAGCTGAAGATCAAGAAGTGATCCTGCGCGCACGGCAGCGGCGGCTGGAGCTGGGCGGTCGGCCGCTGCTGATGGGCATCCTGAACGCGACGCCGGACTCCTTCTCGGATGGGCGCGCGGGGGAGGCGCCGGCGGCGCGCGTCGAGCGCGGCCGGGCGCTGATCGCCGCCGGCGCGGACATCCTCGACGTCGGCGGCGAGTCGGCGCGCGGCGACCGCCCGGCGGTCTCCGTGCAGGAGGAGATCGAGCGCGTCGCGGCGACGATCGAGGCGCTCGCGGGCGAGGGCGCGCTGATCTCCGTCGACACCTACAAGCCGGCGGTCGCCGAGGCCGCGATCGCGGCCGGCGCCGCGATCGTCAACGACGTCTCGGGGCTGCGCGACGTCGCGCTCGCCGAGCTGTGCGCGCGCAGCGGCGCGGCGCTCGTCGTGATGCACACGCGCGTGCCGCCGAAGGGCACGCTGCTGGACCCCGACGCCTACGAGGACGTCGTCGCCGACGTCGCCGGCTTCCTGCGCGAGCGCGTCGACGCCGCGCTGGCGGCCGGCGTCGCGCCCGAGCAGCTGATCCTCGACCCGGGGCCGGACTTCGCCAAGACGCCGGCGCAGACGGTCGCGGTGCTGCGCCGGCTGGACCTGCTGCGCGCGTTCGAGCGCCCGCTGCTGCTGGCGATCTCGCGCAAGGACTTCCTCGGCGCGGTCGTCGGCCGTAGGCCGGCCGAGCGCGACGCGGCGACGCTCGCCGCCGTCGGCTTCGCGGCCGACAGCGGCGCCGAGATCCTGCGCCTGCATGACGTCGCCGGCGCCGCCGACTACCTCGCCGTGCGCGCCGTGCTGCGCGGCGAGCGTGAGCTGACGCCGCTCGAGGGCCTGACGCCGGAGCGCTATCCGGACGGGGTCCCAGGGCACATCCCGCTAGGGTGAAGCGCGATTCGCCGGGCGCTGAACCCAACGCGCCCGGATGCCCACCGATTCGGAGAACCACCTCATGCCTTCCGTCCTGGAACGCTCTGCGCTCGAGCAGAGTCCGCTGGCCGATCTGCACCTGCTCGCCAACGAGCTCGGCATCGACGGCTTCCGCCGGCTGCGCCGGCCCGACCTCGTCGACGCGATCCTCAGCCGCCAGGGCGGCGAGGCCGTCGTCGCCGCGCGCGCCGATGACGCCGAGCCGGCCGCGGCTGCGGTCGCGGACGCGCCGCGCTCGGGCGAGGCCGACGGCGACGACGAGCCGCGCCGCAGCCGTCGCGGGCGTCGCGGCGGCCGCGGGCGCCGGCTGCGCGACGGCGACGAGCTGGTCGCCGACGGCGGCGGCGAGCGCGAGCCGCGCGCCGCGGCCCACGAGGAGGGCGACGAGCCGATCGTCAGCGGCGTCGTCGAGCTGCTCGGCAACGGCTCGGGCTTCCTGCGCCTGTCGCCGCCGGAGACCAGCGACGAGGACGTCTACATCTCGGCCGCGCAGGTCAAGCGCTGCGAGCTCGTCTCCGGCGACCGCGTCAGCGGCCCGCTGCGGGCGCCGCGCCGCTCCGAGCGCTTCCCGTCGTTGATCCGCGTCGAGCGGATCAACGGCCGTCCGGCGGCGGAGGTCGCCGAGGGCACGCGCTTCGACGAGCTCGCCGTCGCCTGGCCGACGCAGCGCCTGGCGCTCGTCAGCGACGACGCGACGGTGCGCGCGATCGAGGCGCTGGCGCCGTTCGGCAAGGGCTCGCGCGTGCTGCTGACCGGCCCGGCGTGGTCGGGCAAGAGCGAGGCGCTGGCGCGGATCGCGGTGGCGCTGGCGAAGGTCGAGGGGCTCGAGCTGAGCGCCGTGCTGGCTGGCGTGCGCCCGGAGGAGGCGGCCGACTGGAGCGCCGGCCCGGTCGCCCCGGTCGCGACCGTCACGGCCGGCTTCGCGGCCGACGCGCAGCTGCAGGCGATCGAGCAGGCGCTCGAGCACGGCCGCCGCGTCGCGGCGCGCGGCGGCGACGCCGTCGTGCTGATCGACGGCTTCGGCTACCTGCCCGAGGTCGCGGCGCGGCGGGCGCTCGCGGCCGGCCGCAAGCTGCGCGACGGCGGCTCGCTGACCGTGATCGCGACGGCGCTGGCGCCGGTCGGCGGCGAGACGACGCTCGTCGCCTTCGACGCGGCGGCGACCGCGCTCGGCGCCTTCCCGGCGCTCGCGCTCGCGCAGTCCGGCACGCTGCGGCCGGAGCTGCTGGTCGGCGAGGCCGGCGCCGCGGCGATCCGCGTCGCGCGCGCCGGCGGCGCCGCCGAGCTGGACGCCGCCGTCGACGCGCTCGCCGCCACGGTCGAGGCCGAGGCGACGGCCGCCGAGGCGGCGCGCGTCGAGGCCGAGGCGCGCGTGGCGGCCGCGGCCGCCGAGCGGGCCGAGCGCGAGGCGGCCGAGCGCGAGGCGGCGCAGGCGGCCGAGCGTCAGGTGGCCGAGCAGGCCAAGCGCGAGGCGGCGGAGCGGGCCGAGCGGCAGGCCGCCGAGCGTGAGGCGGCGGCGGCGCGTGAGCTGGCCGAGCGTCAGGCGGCCGAGCGGGCCGAGCGTGAGGCGGCCGCGGCGCGTGAGGCGGCCGCGGCGGCGGAGGCCGAGGCGGCGCGCCGCGCGGCCGAGCAGGCCGAGCGCGAGGCGGCGGAGCGCGCCGCCGAGCCGGCCAAGCCGGCGCGCAAGCGGGCGACGCCGCGGCGTGCGGCGAAGGCGAAGGCCGCGGAGCCGGAGGCGGCCGCGGCGGGCGAGTCGGTCGAGGCCGAGGCGGCGAAGCCGGCGCGCAAGCGGGCGACGCCGCGGCGGGCGGCGAAGGCGAAGGCCGCGGAGCCGGAGGCGGCTGTGGCGGTCGAGCCGGCCGCGGCGGGCGAGCCGGCGGAGGCGGAGGCGGCGAAGCCGGCGCGCAAGCGCGCGACGCCGCGCCGTGCCGCGAAGGCCAAGGACGCGGCCGCGCCGGCCGCCAAGAAGCCGGCGACGCGCCGCCGCGCCGCCAAGAAGTCGACGGACGCCTAGGACGAGGTTTCGCGGGGCGCGCGGCCCAGTCGCGCGCTCCGCGGGTGGCCGGCGAGCGTCTTAGAAGTGCCGGCCGCCGTAGGCGACGCGGCGCCAGTTCGGCTCGGGCGAGAGCTCGATCGGCTCCTGGTCGCGCTCGGGCTGCACGTAGCCGAAGGAGTGGGTGATCTCGTCGAAGACGATGTCGAGCTCGCCCTCCTTGACCCGCTGGTCGAGCCAGGCGGAGCGGAAGACGAGTCTGCGCAGCCAGTGCACGAGCGAGCGGTCGGCAGGACCGACCAGCTCCGGCCAGCAGTCGTTGACGTGCTCGCCGAGCGCCGACGCGGGGTCGGCCACCTCGCCGTTGACCGTCAGGTTGACGAGATCCTCGAGCTCGAACTCCTCGAGCCGACCGCCGACGAAACCGAGTTTCCTCGCGGCCTGCTCGACGCGCTCGGCGAAGTCACGCTCGTTGAACGTGAAGCGAAGCTCCCCGTATTCCAGGACGTAGTCCTGGCCGGAGTCATAGTTGCCGCGGCGAATCTGGTCCATGAGAGAGAAAAGTCCCGGGCCAGCCGGGGCGTCTGCATCTTATGCGTGGATCCTCCCGCGCGTGGGTCGCTGAAGCGGATCTTTCATCCGCGGCCCGAAGGGCGTGCGGCGCGACCGCCCGTGAGGGGGCGAGACCGGCGCGCTCGCGCCCTAGGGACGGCATGACCCGAGCGACCGTGCTGCTGGTCGAGGACGACCCAGCGATCAGGACCTTCCTCGCCGACAACCTCACCGCCGACGGCTACGAGCTGCTCGTCGCCGGCGGCGAGCGCGACGCGCTGCGCGTCCTCGAGCGCCGGCGCCCCGACATCGCGATCGTCGATCTGCGCCTGCCCGACGGCGGCTCAGGCCTGAGCCTGATCCGGCGCGTGCGCCGCGCGGACGGGCTGGCCTCGCGCCTGGACCCGGCGCTGCCGCTGCTCGTCCTGTCGGGCTGCGCGAGCGAGCTGGATCGCGTGCGCGGGTTCGAGGCGGGCGCGGACGACTATCTCGCGAAGCCGTTCTCCTACCCGGAGCTGAAGTGGCGCGTCGCCGCGGTGTTGCGGCGCGCCCGCGGCGGTGCGCAGCGCGGGCTGCTGCGCGTCGGCGAGCTGGAGGTCGACCCGGCGGCGCGGACGGTGACGCTGCGCGGGCGCCGGATCCGCCTGGCCGCGAAGGAGTTCGCGCTGCTGCAGGCGCTGGCGTCGGCGCCGACGCGCGTCTTCGCCAAGGACGACCTGCTACGCGACGTCTGGGGCTTCCGCGCGCCGGGCGCGACCCGCACGCTCGACTCGCACGCCTGCCGGCTGCGCCAGAAGCTGGCCGTGACGGGCGATCGGTTCGTGATCAACGTCTGGGGCGTCGGCTACCGGCTGGTCGACGGCCCGGTGCCCGAGGCGAGCGCCGGGTGACGCGCTCGTCGAGCGAGATCACTCGCTCATCGAGGGGGCGAGTATTTCGCTCGCGGGCCTAGGGACGGCATGAAGCCTTCGACGACCGCGCCGCTGGGCGCCGACCGATTCCGCGCCGAGCCGGTGGCGCGATGCTGACCCCGCTCGACGTCACGCTGCTGGCGCCCGCGGGCTGGTGCGCCGCGACGCTGCTGGCGGGCCTGCAGCTGCGCGCGCATCGGCGGCTCGTGCGCGTCGCCCGCGCGAGCCACGAGCTGCGCGGGCCGCTCTGCGCGGCGCGGCTGGGCCTCGAGAGCCTGCGCCGCGAGTCGGCCAGAGCCGCGACGATCGACCTCGAGCTGGCTCGCGCCGGCCGCGCGCTCGACGACCTCGCCGCGGCGCCGAGCGGCGCGCGGACGCGCGAGCGGCACGAGTCGCTCGACCTGGCGCTGCTCGCCGCCGACCACGCCCCGAGCTGGCAGGCGCTCGCGACCGCGCACGGCACGCGCGTGCGCTTCGAGCCGCCGGAGGAGGACTCGCCGCCGCTGGTCGTCGCCGGCCGGCGGAGCGCCGTTCTCGCGGCGGTCGCGGAGCACCCGGTCGCCGGCGCGCCCGCGACGCTCGTGGTCGGCGACGCGCTGCGGCTCGCGCAGGCCTGCACGAACCTCGTCGCCAACGCGATCGAGCACGGTCGCGGCGACGTGCGCGTGCGCGTGCGGCGGGTCGATCGCGTCGTCCGCTTCGAGGTCGGCGACGACGGACCGGGCCTGTCGGCACCGCGGCTGGCGCTGCTCGCGGCCGCCCGCGCGCGCCGCGGCCGCCGCGGTCACGGCCTCGCGATCGCGGCGGCGATCGCCGAGCGCCACGGCGGCCGGCTCGGAGCCGAGGGCGCGCGCGTCGCGCTCGTCCTTCCCGCAGCCGGCGCGCCCCGCGCGCCGCGGCGCCGTCGCGCGCGGAGGCGGGCGTGAGCCGGCGGCGGCGGGCGCTGCTGCTGCTCGGCCTCGCGCTGCTGCTCGGCGGCCTCGCCGCCGCCGACGTCTCGCGCCACGAGGCCGCCGCGACCGAGCGGCTCGGCCCGCTGACCGACGTCGTCGTCGCACGCACGGCGCTGCCGGCCGGCCGCAGGCTCGGTCTCGACGACCTCGCGCTGCGCTCGATCCCCGGCCGCTACGCCCCGCCCGGCGCGCGGCCCTTCGCCGGCGCGCTCGTCGGGCACAGGCTCGCCGTGCCGGTCGCGAAGGGCGCGACCGTCACGGCGGCGCTGCTGCAGGCGCCGCCGGCGCGGTCCGACGCCGGCATCGAGCCCGGGCAGCGGGCGATCGACCTCGTCGCGACGGGCTCGCCCGCGGCGGTCGTCAAGGGCGCCCGCGTCGACGTCGTCGTCACCAGCGAGCGCAGCGAGGCCGCCGCCGGCGCGGCGCGGATCGCGCTCGAGGACGTCGAGGTGCTGGCCGCGCGCGCGGCGCGCGCGGACGAGCTGAAGGACGGCCGCACGGTCGGCCCGCACGTCAGCGCGACGCTGCGCGTCACGCCGGCCCAGGCCGTCTACCTCGCGGCCGCGCAGTCCTTCGCCGGCGACGTGCGGCTGCTGGCGCGCGCCGCCGGCGACGATCGCCACGTCGGCGCGCTGCGCGTGAGCGAGGCGCTGTGACGGTCGTGCGCCCGCTCGACGCCGATCCGCTCGACGCGCTCGCGACCGAGCTGCGCGAGCGGCTGCTGGTGCGCGCGGCGGAGCCGGGCGAGGAGGCGGATCTGCCCGGACGCATCCGCACGCTGGTCGATCGCGAGGCGGGCGTCCTGAGCGCCGACCAGCGCGCCGAGCTCGCGGCGCGGATCGCCGAGCGGGCGTTCGGCCTCGGTCCGCTCGAGCCGCTGCTGGCCGATCCCGGCGTCGACGAGCTGATGGTCACGGGCACGCGGCCGGTCTGGGTCGAGCGCGCGGGCCGGCTCGTCGAGACGAGCGTGCGCTTCGAGCGCGAGCAGGAGCTGCGCGACGCGATCGAGCGGATCCTGGCGCCGCTCGGCCGGCGCGTCGACGAGGCCGAGCCGCTCTGCGACGCGCGCCTGGCGGACGGCTCGCGCGTGAACGTCGTGATCCCGCCGCTCGCGCTCGACGGTCCGGTGCTGACGATCCGCCGCTTTCGCCGCCGCGGCTTCTCGGCCGAGCAGCTGGTCGAGAACGGCACGCTGCCGGCCGAGCTGCTGACCTTTCTCGCGCGCGCCGTGCGCGCCCGCGCGACGCTGCTCGTCTGCGGCGGCACCGGCTCCGGCAAGACGACGATGCTGAACGTGCTGTCGGGCTTCGCCGACGCGAGCGAGCGGATCGTCACGATCGAGGACGCGGCCGAGCTGCGTCTGCGCCAGCCGCACGTCGTGCGGCTCGAGGCGCGGCCGCCGAACCTCGAGGGGCGCGGCGAGGTGACGATCCGTCGGCTCGTCCGCAACGCGCTGCGGATGCGGCCGGACCGGATCATCGTCGGCGAGGTTCGCGGCGCCGAGGCGCTCGACATGCTGACCGCGCTCTCGACCGGCCACGAGGGCTCGCTCTCGACCGTCCACGCCGGCTCGCCCGCCGAGGCGCTGCGGCGGCTCGAGGTGCTGGCGCTGATGGCTGACCTCGGCCTGCCGCACGACGCGATCAGGGCGCAGATCGCCGACGCCTTCGACCTCGTCGTCTGCCAGTCCCGCGTCGCCGGCGGCGGCCGCCGCATCACGGCCGTCGCCGAGGTCGTGCGCGTCGCGGGCGGCGCCGGAGCGCGCGAGCTGTTCGCCGGCGGCCACTGGCGCGCACGCCCGGGCGCCGAGCTCGCGGCGCGGCTGGAGCACGGGGCGTGATCGCCCATCGCCCGCTCGCCGCAGCCGCCCCACGCGCCGGCGCCGCCGGGGCGGGGGAGCTCGGCGAATGACCGTCGGCGTCCCGTACAGGCTCGGCGCCGCTGGGATGGGCTGCACACGGCTGGAGCCGCGCGGATGAGCGTCGGCGTCCTGTTCGCGTTCGCCGGCGCCGCCGCCGGCGTGCTCGCGGTCTGGGACCTGCTCGCGCTGGTCGAGCGCGCGGCCGTCGTCGGCGCCGCGACGCGCCTGCTGGCGCCGGTCGTGCGCGCCGGCCGCGAGGGCGTCGCGCCGACGCGGTCCGAGCGCCGCCGGCTGGCGCTGCTCAGCGCCGGCGTGCTCGCCTGCGGCGGGCTGCTGCTCGGCGGTCCGCCGCTGGCGCTGCTCGCGGCCATCGCCGGCCCGGTGGCCGCCGCCGCGCTCGTCGGCGCGCGCCGGCGGCGCTTCCGCGCCGCGCTCGCCGCGGCCGCGCCGAGCGTCGCCCGCGCGCTCGCGGACGCGCTCTCGGCCGGTCGCAGCGTTCGCGGCGCGGTCGCGCTCGCCGCCGCCGGCCTGCCGGGCGCCGCCGGGCACGAGCTCGGCGCGGCCGCCCGCGCGCTGCGCCTCGGCGCCGGCACCGAGGCGACGCTGGAGCGGTTGCGCCGTCGCGCCGCGTCGGCGGCCTGGGACGCGCTCGTCGCCGGCCTGCTGCTGCAGCGCGACGCCGGCGGCGACCTGCCGGCGCTGCTGCGCGAGCTGGCGACGGCGCTCGACGCCGCTGCCCGGCAGGAGCGCGACGCCGCGGCCGCGGTCGCCCAGGCGCGGCTGACGGCGCGGCTCGTGCTGGCGATGCCGCTCGTCGCCGCGGCGGCGACGGAGCTCGTCGATCCCGGCTTCGTCGGCTCGCTGATCAGCGAGCCGATCTCCGCCGTGCTCGCGGTCGGCGCCGCGCTCCTGCAGGTCGGCGCGCTGCTCGCCGTCCGCGCGATCGTCCGCCGGGCGGCGCGATGACGGCGGCGACCGCGCTCGCCGCGGCCGCGGGCGTCCTCGCCGCCGCCGGCCTCGTCGAGCTCGCCGAGCTGCTGCGCGCGCGGCCGCGCCGGCGCCGGCATCGCCGCGGCCTCTGGCAGGTCGGCGCCGGCGTCGTCACGCGGCTCGGCGCCCGCGCCGGCCTGCGCGCGTCGCGTGGGTTGGCGGCGCGTGCCGCGGCGGCCGGTGTCGAGCTGCCGCTCTCCGAGCTCGTCGCGCTGCAGGCCGGCCTCGCGCTCGTCGTCAGCGGCGCGACGCTGCCGCTCGCGCTCGCCGCGCCCGGCCGGCTCGGAGTCGTGCTGGTGCTCGCGGCGCCCGTCGCCGGCTACCTGGCGCCGGAGCTCGCGCTGCGCCACCGCGCGCAGCGTCGCCGCCGCACGATCGACGCCGAGCTGCCCGACGTGCTCGACCTGCTGCGCGTGGCGATCTCCGCTGGCCTGGCGCCGCGGCGCGCGCTCGCCGAGGTCGGCCGGCGCCATCCGGGCCTGCTCGCGCGCGAGCTGGCGCGCGTCGCCGCGCGCTGCGGCCTGGGGGAGCCGGTCGAGGCGGCGCTGGTGGAGCTGCAGGCGCGCTGCCCGAGCGGCGGCGTGCCGGCGCTCGTCGCCGCGCTGCTGCGGGCCGAGCGCCACGGCGCCCCGCTCGCCCGCACGCTGGCGGCGCAGGCGCTCGAGGCGCGCTCGCGCCGTGCGGCGCAGCGGGCGGAGGCGGCCGCGAAGGCGGCGCCGAAGATCCAGCTCGTCGTCGCGCTGCTGCTCGTCCCGGCGGTCCTCATGCTGGTCGGCGCCGCGCTCGCTCCGGTCATGCTCGGCGGCGGCTGACGCCGGCGCCCCGCCACCGCACTCGGCCACCGCGCCCACCGCGCTCCGCGCGCCCGCCACCGCGTTCCACTCCGCGCCCGCCACCGCGTCCCACCCCGCGCCCCACTTTCCTCCCCGCGCACCACCGCGCGCCGCAAGCCCGCCGTCAAACGCCCGATCTGCATGCGTTCCTGCAGGTTCGGTCGCCTACGGGCCGGTCAGCGCCCAGCGAAGAACCGCAGCAAATGCTGCACTTCGTCGCCAGGCCGAAAATCCGGTGGGACGAACGGTGCGATTGGTGTTGCAGAGTGGGATGGAGTGGGGTACCTTGCTTCCCGCGAAGCCGTTCCCGGGTGGCGAGGCTCCTCCCACTTCGCCACCCGGGATCGACTGACCTCCTCGAGACACATGCGCCTTGGCTTTCACCGGCACCTTCGAGCACAACCTCGACGCGAAGAATCGGCTCACGATCCCGTCGAAGTTCCGGGCGGCGCTGAGCGGAGGGATCTACCTGGTCCGCGGCGTCGAGCGGTGCGTCTCGCTGTACCCGGCCGAGACGTACACGAAGATGGCCGAGACCGTCCTGGCGGGGATCAACCCACTGTCGACGAAGGGGCGCGAGCTGCGGCGCGTGCTCTACGCGACGGCGCTCGAGACCGAGCTCGACTCGGCCGGGCGGATCGTCTTGACGCCGCGCTTCCTCGAGCACGCGGGCATCGACAAGGAGGTCGTGATCAGCGGCCTCGGCGAGTGCCTGGAGCTGTGGGACCGCAGCGCCTGGGAGACCTACGACACCGAGCTCACCCAGCGAGCGCCTGACCTCACCGAGTCCCTTGGCCATCCTGCTTGACATGCCCCAGACGCACGTCCCGGTCCTCGCCGGCGAGCTGATCGAGGCGCTCGGCCCGCAACCGGGCCAGACCGCGATCGACTGCACGCTCGGCGCCGGCGGGCACGCGCGCCTCGTCGCCGACCGCCTCGGCCCCGCCGGCACGCTGATCGCGATCGACCGCGACCCGACCGCCGAGACCGCCTTCGCCGAGCTCGCGGCCGAGGTCGCGTGCGAGACGCGCTTCGTCCGCGCCGACTTCGCCTCCGGGCTGCAGCTGCTGCTCGACGAGGGCGTGCGCGCGGACATGGTCTACATGGACCTCGGGATGAGCTCGATGCAGGTCGACACGCGCGAGCGCGGCTTCTCCTACGCCTACGACGCGCCGCTCGACATGCGGATGGATCCCGACCAGGAGCTGACGGCGGCCGAGATCGTCAACGGCTGGGATCGGCGCCGGATCGCGCGGATCCTGCGCGAGTACGGCGAGGAGCGCTTCGCCGACCGGATCGCCGGCGAGATCGTCCGCCGCCGCGCCGTCCAGGAGCTGACGACGACGTTCGAGCTCAACGACGCGATCACGGCCGCGATCCCGGCGCCGGCGCGCTTCGCCGGCGGCCATCCCGCCAAGCGCACGTTCCAGGGCATCCGGATCGCCGTCAACGGCGAGCTCGCCCAGCTCGAGTCGGCGCTGCCGCTCGGCTGGCAGACGCTGCGGATCGGCGGCCGCATGGCGGCGATCTCGTTCCACTCGCTCGAGGACCGGCGCGTCAAGCGCTTCTTCGCCGACCTCGCGGTCGAGTGCGTCTGCCCGCCGGACCTGCCGGTCTGCGTCTGCGGCAGCCGCCCCGAGGCCGAGCTCGTGCACCGCCGCTCGATCGTGCCGACGCCCGGCGAGGTGGCGGCCAACCCCCGTTCGAAGTCCGCTCGCCTGCGGGCAGCCCGCAAGCTGAGGGAGGAGCGCTAGATGGCCTCGCAAGCCTCCGTTCGCCGTCGTCCGGCCGGTGCGCCGCTGCATCCGCGCCGGATCTCCGGCCCGTCCCGCCCGCGCGTCGTCCCCGGCGGCGCCGCCGCGGTCGCGCTGCCGCAGCGGCGCGGCGTCTTCGCGGCGCTGCGCGCGCTGCCGGAGCATCGCCTGATCGACCGCCTGCTGCGCGGCCGGCTGTGCATCTGGGTGATCGGCGCGATGCTCGGCGGCATCGTCGCGATGCAGGTCTCGCTGCTGAACATGAACGCCGGCATCTCGCGCGCGGTGATGACGGCGTCGACGCTCGAGCGCCAGAACTCCGACCTGCAGTCGGCGATCTCGCGGGCGACCGCCGGCGACACGATCGCCAGCGCCGCGGCCGCCGACGGCATGGTCGACCCGCCCGCCGGCGAGGCCAGCTACCTGCGCACGCGCCCCGGGATCGACGCCACGCTGGCCGCCAAGCGCATGCAGCCGCCGAGCGCGAAGGCGCGCGCGGTGATGGCCAACAAGGGCCAGCTGCCGGCGGCCTTCGGCGGCGTCGCGGCGAGCACGCTCGCCGGCGCCGCCGCGACGGACGGCACGGTCGCGGCGGGCACGACGCCGACGACGACCACGGCGGGCGCGACCGCGGGTGCGACGGCCACGGGCGCGACGGGGGCGGACACGACCACTGGCACGACGGCCGCAGGCACGACCACGGACGGGACGACCGCCGGCACCACGACCGCCGGCACCACGACCGCGGGCTCCACGACGGCGGGCGCGACCTCCGCGACGACGAGCACGGGCGCCGCCACGGCCGGCACGACGACGACCGCCGGCGCGACGTCGGTCGCCACTCCGGTCCCAACCGTCGACGCCGCGCCCGCCAGCGGCGCCGCGACCGCGCCGCAGGGCTAGCCCATGGGCATGATCGAGCGGCGCATCGGGCTGCTGTTCGCGGTCTTCCTGGTCCTGCTCGTCGTCGGCGCGAGCAAGGCCGCCTGGCTCGGCGTCGTCCGCGCCAGCTCGCTCGAGAAGGCGGCGATCACGCAGCAGCAGGCCGACGTCACCGTGCCGGCGCGGCGCGGCTCGATCGTCGACGCGCACGGGATCGAGCTGGCCGTCTCCGAGCCGGCCTACGACGTCGCCGCGACGCCCTACCTGATCAAGGACGCGCCGAAGGTCGCGAGCGAGCTGGCGCCGCTGCTGCAGCAGCCCGAGACCGACCTGCTCAAGCAGCTGACGCGGCGCGACACCGGCTTCGCCTATCTCGCGCGCGGCGTCCCGGCGGCGAACGCCGACAAGGCGCAGAAGCTCGCGGTCGACGGGCTCGAGTTCATCCCGAAGTACCGCCGCAGCTACCCGCGCGACTGGATGGCCTCGCAGATCCTCGGCAGCGTCGGCACCGACGGCCAGGGCCTGTCCGGGCTCGAGTACCGCGAGGACCGGCAGCTGCAGGGCCACGACGGCGAGCGCAAGCTGGTCAAGGACGCGGTCGGCACGCCGATCGAGATGCGCGACATCAAGCCGGTGCGCGCCGGCAAGACGGTCAGGCTGACGCTCGACGCGAACATCCAGGACGACGCCGAGCAGGTGCTCCAGGACCTCGGCAAGCAGTGGGCGCCGCAGTCGGCGACGGCGATCGTGATGGACCCGAACAGCGGCGCGATCCTGGCGCTGGCGAACTGGCCGGCGGTCAACGCGAACGCGCCGCAGGACGCGCCCTCGACCGCGCTCAACGACCTCGCGGTCAACTTCAACTACGAGCCCGGCTCGGTCTTCAAGGCGGTCACGGTCGCGGCGGCGCTCGAGGAGGGCAAGATCACGCCGAGCACGCCGTTCGACATCCCGTCGGTGCTGCAGGTCGCCGATCGCGAGATCCACGACGCCGAGGACCATGCCGACGAGACGCTGACGACGGCGCAGATCCTCGAGAAGTCCTCGAACATCGGCGCCGTCAAGATCGGCGCGCTCGTCGGCGCGACCTCGTTCACGGACTGGATCCACAAGTTCGGCTTCGGGCGCCGGACCGGCGTCGACCTGCCGGGCGAGCAGTCGGGCATCGTGCTGCCGCTCGCGCAGTACTCCGGCTCGACGATGGGCAACCTGCCGATGGGCCAGGGCATCTCGGTGACGCCGATGCAGATGGCGACGGCCTACGCGGCGATCGCCAACGGCGGCGTCCTGCGCCCGCCGCACATCGTCGCCCAGGTCGGCGACCGCAAGACGCCCGAGCCGAAGGGCAAGCGGATCATCTCGAGCGCGACGGCGGCGTCCGTGCGGACGATGCTCGAGGGCGTGCTCGGCCCGAACGGCACCGCCTCCGGCGCGGCGATCAACGGCTACACGCTGGCCGGCAAGACCGGCACGGCGCAGGTCGCGGTCAACGGCGAGTACTCGGCGACCAGGTACATCGCCTCGTTCGTCGGCTTCGCGCCGGCGAAGCATCCGAAGCTGCTCGCGGCGGTGATCGTCAACGAGCCCAAGGGCGACATCTACGGCGGCCAGGTGGCCGCGCCGGCATGGCGTCAGATCGTCAACTTCGCGCTCGGCTACCTGAAGATCGGCCCGGGCTAGGCGCCCGCCCGATCGACCGGGCGACGGCCGGCAGGCTCCTAGACTGCCGCGGCATGACGCTCCGCGAGCTGCTCGGGGACGGTCCCGACGTGGCCGTCACCGGTCTGGCGTTCGACAACCGCGCCGTCGAGCCGGGGACGCTGTTCTTCTGCGTGCCCGGCTTCACGCGCGACGGCCATGACTTCGCGGCCGACGCGGTCGCGCGCGGCGCCGCCGCGCTGGTCGTGACGCGGCCGCTGTCGCTCGGCGTGCCCGAGGTCGTCGTCGACGACGTGCGCGCCGCGATGGCGCGCGCCGCGGCGCGCTTCGCCGGCGACCCGACCGCGACGCTGCGGGTGCTCGGCGTCACCGGCACCAACGGCAAGACGACGACCACCTTCCTGGCGCGCGCGCTGCTCGAGGCCGCGCAGCGCCCGACCGGGCTGATCGGCACGGTCACGTCGATCGTCGGCGGCAGCGAGCTGCCGGTCGCGCGCACGACGCCGGAGGCGATCGACCTGCAGCGCCTGTTCCGCGCGATGCTCGACGCCGGCGACGTCGCCTGCGCGATAGAGATCTCCTCGCACGCGCTGGAGCTGCGCCGCGCCGACGGCATCCACGTCGCCGTCGCCGTCTTCACGAACCTGACGCAGGACCACCTCGACTTCCATCCGACGATGGAGGACTACTTCCAGGCCAAGCGGCTGCTGTTCGCGTCCGAGCTGACGCGGACGCGGATCGCCAACGCCGACGACGTCTACGGCCGCCGGCTGCTGGCGGAGTTCGACGGCACGATCTCGTTCGCGATCGATCGCGAGGCGGACTACCGCGCCGTCGACGTGCGCTTCGACGGCGCCGGCAGCGACTTCCGCGTGCTGACGCCCGACGGCGACTTCGACGCGCGCGTGCCGCTGCCCGGCCGCTTCAACGTGATGAACGCGCTCGCCGCCTGGGCGGCGGTGCGGGCGCTCGGCGTGCCCGCCGACGGCCTGCCCGACGCGCTGCGCGGCGCGCTGACGGCGCCCGGGCGCTTCGAGCCGGTCGAGGCGGGCCAGCCGTTCTCGCTGATCGTCGACTACGCGCACAAGCCGGAGGCGCTCGAGCAGGTGCTGCGCGCCGCGCGCGAGCTCTGCGCCGGGCGGCTGATCGTCGTCTTCGGCGCCGGCGGCGACCGCGACCGCGGCAAGCGGCCGCAGATGGGGGAGATCGCGGCGCGCCTGGCCGACGTCGCCTACGTCACCTCCGACAACCCGCGCTCGGAGCCGCCGGAGGCGATCATCGACGAGATCATGGCCGGCGTGCCGGCCGCGCCGCACGCGCGCGTGCAGCGCGACGCCGACCGCCGCGCGGCGATCTTCGCCGCGGTCGCGCAGGCGCGGCCGGGCGACGCCGTCGTCGTCGCCGGCAAGGGCCACGAGCAGGGGCAGGAGCTCGCGGACGGCGTCAAGCAGCCGTTCGACGATCGCGTCGTCGCGCGCGCGGCGGTCGCGGCGGCCGCGGAGTCGCGCGCGTGAGCCGCGGCGCGGATCCGGGCGAGGCGGGCGCGTGATCTCCTGGTCGGCCGAGCGCGTCGCGCGCGCCGCCGGCGCGCGGCTCGTCCACGACGCCGAGCTCGCGGCCGGGCCGCGCCAGGCCGCGATCGACACGCGCGCGCTGGCGCCGGGCGACCTCTTCGTCGGGCTCGCCGGCGAGCGCGTCGACGGCGGCCGCTTCGCCGCGCCGGCGCTGGCCGCCGGCGCCTGGGGCGTGCTCGTCGCGCCCGAGCACGCCGACGGCCTCGGTGGCGGCGCCGTGCTCGTCGCCGACGACCCGCTGGCGGCGCTGCAGCGGCTCGCGACCGCCTGGCGGCGCGCGCTCGGCGCGGCCGTGATCGGCGTCACCGGCTCGGTCGGCAAGACCTCGACCAAGCAGCTGCTGGCGGCGCTGCTGGCGCCGCAGCGTGCCGTCGCGGCCAATCCCGCCAACTTCAACACCGAGATCGGCCTGCCGCTGGCGGTGCTCGCCGCGCCCGCGGGCACCGAGGTGCTGGTGCTGGAGATGGGCATGCGCGGCTTCGGGCAGATCGACGAGCTGGCGCGGATCGCCGAGCCGGACGTCGGCGTGATCACGACGATCGGCCCGGTCCACCTGGAGCTGGTCGGCGACCTCGACGGCGTCGCGCGCGCCAAGGGCGAGCTGCTGGCGCATGTGCCGGTCGCGGTCGTCCCGGCGGACGAGCGGCGGCTCGACCGCTACCTGCGCGAGGGGCAGGACGCGATCCGCTTCGGCGTCGGCGGCGACGTCGAGCTGCTGGCCTTCGAGGCGCCGCGGGCGACGCTGCGCGGGCGCGACGGGCGCCGGCTCGAGCTGGAGCTGCCGTTCAGCGCGCGCCACCAGCTGGCGAACCTGCTGGCGGCGGTCGCGGCGAGCGAGGCGATCGGCGTGCGGCCGGCGGGCCGCGTCGACGTGAGCTTCGGGCCACTGCGCGAGGAGCGCATCGTGTTGCCGTCGGGTGTCAACGTGGTCAACGACTGCTACAACGCGAACCCGCTCTCGATGCGCGCCGCTCTCGACGATCTCGCCACGCACGCGCCCACGGGGCGTCGGATTGCCGTTCTCGGCGACATGCTCGAGCTCGGCGCGGGCGCCGAGGCGGCGCATGCGCAGGTCGGCGAGCACGCCGCAGCGAGCGGCGTCGACGTGCTCGTCGCGGTCGGCGCGCTCTCGCGCCACGCCGCCGACGCGTTCGAGCGCGCGAGCGCGAGCGGCGCCGTCTTCCGCGTGGCGGACGCGGCCGCGGCGGCGGAGCTGACCGCCGAGCTCGCGCGGTCCGGCGACGACGTGCTCGTGAAGGCCTCGCGCGGCATCCGCCTCGAGGCGGTCGCGGAGGCGCTCGCGCGGCGCGCGGAGGTCGGCGCCCGTGGGTAAGGTGCTGATCGCGGCGACCGCCTCGCTGTTGATCTGCGTCTTCCTGTCGCCGAAGTTCATCGAGTTCCTGCGCGCGCGGGAGTTCGGGCAGAACATCCGCGAGGAGGGCCCGGAGGGCCACCACGCGAAGGCGGGGACGCCGACGATGGGCGGGATCATCATCTTCGTCGCGATCCTGATCCCGTTCGTGCTGCTGACTGACGTGGACTGGCGCGCGATCGGCGTCATGGGCACGGCCGTCGCGTCCGCGCTCGTCGGCTTCGCCGACGATTACACGAAGCTCGTGCGGCGCCGCTCGCTCGGCCTGCGCGGGCGCACGAAGCTCGCCGCGACGGCGCTGATCTCGATCGGCCTCTGGCTCGCCGCGACGCGCGGCGCCAACCTGCCCGACACGCTGAACCTGCGGATCGTCGACTTCTCGATCGACCTCGGCTACTTCTACCCGGTCCTGATCTACCTGGTGCTCGCCGGCACGACCTCGGCGGTCAACCTGACCGACGGCCTCGACGGCCTCGCCGCGGGCTGCACGGCGATCGTCCTGCTGGCGTACATCGGGATCACGTTCATCGCCGGGCTGCCGGGGCTCTCGCTGGTCGCCGGCTGCGTGATCGGCGGCTGCGTCGGCTTCCTCTGGTTCAACTCGTTCCCGGCCTCGATCTTCATGGGCGACACCGGCTCGCTCGGGCTCGGCGGGGCGATCGCGGGGATGGCCGTGATGACCAAGACCGAGGTGCTGCTGATCATCCTCGGCGGCATCTTCGTGATCGAGGCGCTGTCGGTGCTGATCCAGGTCTTCTCGTTCCAGACGTTCCGCAAGCGGGTCTTCCTGATGGCGCCGATCCACCACCACTTCGAGCTGCAGGCCTGGTCGGAGACGAAGATCATCCTGCGCTTCTGGATCGTCGCCGCGGTCTGCGCGGCGATCGGCTTCACGCTCTACCAGCAGTCCGTCGTCTAACGGCGTCGGCTTCGTGCCGATTCTGCGACGGGCGCCCACGGGCGGCCGCCGCTGCGCTTCGCTGTCGGCGATGCCGATCGAGCAGCAGCGAGGAGGAGCAGCCGATGGACCTGGAGCGGATGCGCGAGATCGTCGCCGAGATCCCCGCCGGCGCCTGGATGAGCTATGGCGACGTCGCGCTCGCCGCGGGCGGCGGCGCCGCCCACGCTCGCGCGTTGAACCGGCGCTTCGTGCGCGAGCGGCTGCCGGGCGCGCACCGCGTGCTCAAGGGCGACGGCTCGGTCTCGCTGACCGCGCTCGACGATCCGGCGGCGGTCCGCCGCCAGCTGGAGGCCGAGGGCGTCGAGTTCGAGGGCGGCCGCGCGAACGCCCGCGCCCGCGTGCGGCCGCCGAGCCTCGCGGCCGCGGCGTAGCCGGCGGATGCGAGCCGGCGGGCGTCGGTGGGCGGCCTGGCGCGCGTGGCCGGCCGGCGGCGAGCCGGCGGGCGTCCGGCGCGCGGCGTCGGCCGGCCACGAGCGGGCGGGCGTTCGGCGTCCGCTGGGCGGATCGCGCGCGGCGCCGGCCGGCCGCTCGGCTTCAATGGAGGCCGTGATCGCCAGGCCGCCGCTGCCCGCCGGACCGTTCCTCGTCGTCGGCCTCGCCCGCTCCGGCGTCGCCGCGGCGCTCGCGCTGCGCGAGCGCGGGGCGACGGTGATCGGCGTCGACGCCGGCGCCGTCGCGCCGGCGACGCGCGCGCGGCTGGTCGCCGCCGGCGTCGCCGTGCACGAGCGCGAGCGCGGCGTCGGGCTGCTGGACGGGATCGCGATGCTCGTCAAGAGCCCGGGCGTGCCGCGCGAGGCGGCCGTCGTCGCGGCGGCGCTGGAGCGCGGGATCGCCGTCGCGGGCGAGCTGGAGGTCGGCTGGCGGCTGCTCGGCAACGACGTCGTCGCGGTCACGGGCTCGAACGGCAAGACGACGACGGTCGAGCTGCTCGGGCACGTCCACCGCGTCGCGCGGCGGACGGTCGTCGTCGCCGGCAACGTCGGCACGGCGCTGACGTCGCTCGCCGGCACGCTGCCCGGCGACGCGGTCGTCGTGCTCGAGGCGTCCTCGTTCCAGCTCGAGGACACGCTCGCGTTCGCGCCCGACGCGGCGCTGCTGCTGAACCTGACCGAAGACCACCTCGATCGCCACCGCACGCTCGCGCGCTACCGCGCCGCGAAGCTGGAGGCCTTCGCGCGCCAACCGGCCGGCGCGCTGGCGGTGCTGCCGGCGGCGATGGCCGCCGACGCGGACGTCGGCGGTGCCGCCGAGCGGGTGACGTTCGGGCCGGGCGGCGACGTCGACGAGCGCGATGGCGCGCTGCGCTGGCGCGGCGCGCCGCTGATCGAGTGCGCGCGCATCCGCCTGCCCGGCGCGCACAACCGCGAGAACGCGATGGCGGCCGCGGCGGTCGCGCTCGCGCGCGGGATCGAGGCCGAGGCCGTGCGCGAGGCGCTGGCGACGTTCGCGGGCGTGCCGCACCGGCTCGAGCCGATCGCGACCGTCGCCGGCGTCGCCTACGTCAACGACTCGAAGGCGACGAACGTCGCGTCGGCCGAGGTGGCGGTGCGCTCGTACGAGCACGGCGTGCACCTGATCTGCGGCGGCCGCGGCAAGGGATCGGACTACGGGCCGCTGGTCGAGCCGGTCGCGCGGCGCGCGAGCGGCGCCTACCTGATCGGCGAGGCCGGCCCGGAGCTGGCGGCGGCGCTGGCGCCGACCGGCGTGCCGCTGCACGACTGCGGCGACCTCGAGCGCGCCGTCGCCGCCGCGCACGCCGCCGCGCGGTCCGGCGACACCGTGTTGCTGTCGCCGGCCTGCGCCTCGTACGACCAGTACGCCTCCTACGAGGAGCGCGGCGAGCACTTCCGCGCGCTCGTCGCTGCGCTCGCCCGCTGATCGGCGGGCGCTCATCCGGAGGTCCAGCGCCGTGAAGGCGTCCGGTGCGTGATGTCGAATGGCCAGGGGAATGCGCCGACGTCCCCAGCAGCAGCAACCACTCGAGCATCGCCTGCTGTTGACGGCGACCTTCTGCCTGCTCGCCGGCGGCGCAGTCATGGTCTACTCGGCCTCGTCCGCGCGGACGACGCTCGACGGCCAGGGCGACGGCACCGGCTTCCTGCTCAAGTACATCCTCTACGGCGGCGTCGGCCTCGTCGTCATGCACCTGGCGTCGCGCGTCTCGCTCGAGCGCGTGCGGCAGCTGACGCCGATGCTGCTGCTCGGCTCGCTGTTCCTGCTGCTGGCGGTGCTGCTGCCGGGGGTCGGCCTGAACATCAACGGCGCGCGGCGCTGGGTCGGCGCCGGGCCGCTGCAGTTCCAGCCGAGCGAGGTCGTCAAGCTCGCGCTGATCCTGCACACGGCCGCGACGCTCGCCGCCCGGCCGAAGCTGAGCCGCTCGCTGCGCTCGCTCGCCGGACCGGTGATCGGCGTCGTCGGCATCGCGCTGCTGCTGATCGCCGGCGAGCCGGACCTCGGCACCGCGCTGGTGATCTCGGCGTCGATCGGCTCGATGCTCGTCGCCGCCGGCGTGCCGCTGCGCCAGCTCGGCTACGTGGCCGCGACCGGCGCCTTCCTGGTGCTGGTCTTCGCGCTGCTCGAGCCCTACCGGCGCGCGCGCCTGACCGCCTTCCTGAACCCCTGGGCCGACCACGGCTCCTCCGGCTACCAGGCGGTCCAGGGCCAGATCGCGATCGGCTCGGGCGGGCTGTTCGGCCACGGCCTCGGCGCGTCGGTCCAGAAGACCTCCTACCTGCCCGAGGCGCACACCGACTTCATCCTCGCGGTGATCGGCGAGGAGCTCGGGTTCGTCGGCATCGCCGGGCTGCTCTGCCTCTACGGGCTGATCGGCTACGCCGGGCTGCGCACGGCGCGCAACGCCAAGGGCGCGTACGCGAAGCTGGTCGCCGGCGGCATAACCTCACTGATCCTGTGCCAAGCGCTGCTCAACGCCTACGCCGTCCTCGGCCTCGCGCCGCTGACGGGCGTCCCACTGCCGTTCATCTCCTCCGGCTCGACCTCGCTGATCGTCCTGCTGACCTCGATGGGGCTGCTGCTGAACGTCGCCGCCGGCGGCTCGGCGCACCTGCGCGTCGTCCCCGAGCGGCCGGCGCGGGAGGCGGGCGCGCGTGAGCGGGACGCCGAGGATCGTGATCGCCGCCGGCGGGACGGCGGGCCACGTCGTTCCGGCGATCGCGGTCGCCGACGCGCTGCGAGCTGAGGGCGCGCAGGTCAGCTTCGTCGGCGGCGAGCGGGCCGAGGCCGAGCTCGTGCCGGCCGCCGGCTACCCGTTCGACGCGCTCAAGGTCGAGGGGCTCTCGCGCAGCAACCCGCTGAAGGCGGCGCGCGCGGCGGCGCGCGCCGGCGGCGCGATCGGCGTCGCCCACGGCATCCTCAAGCGCCGCCGGCCCGACGCGGTGCTGGGCGGCGGCGGCTACGTCGCCGGCCCGGTCGGGATCGCCGCGCTGCTGCGGCGCGTGCCGCTGGTGCTGAGCGAGGCCGACTCGCACCTGGGCATCACGAACCGGCTGCTCGCCGCGCGCGCCGCGCGCGTCTGCCTCGCCTTCCCGCTCGCCGGGCGCGAGGGCGAGCGCTACCGCGTGACCGGGCGGCCGGTGGCGCCGCGCGTCGAGGACCGCGAGCGCGCGCGGGCGCAGCTCGGGATCGAGCCTGACGAGACCTGCGTGCTGATCTTCGGCGGCTCGCTCGGCGCGCGCTCGCTCAACCTCGCCGCGCCGCCGGCCTTCGCCGACGCGCCGTTCCGCGTGATCCACGTCGCCGGCCGGCGCGACTACGCGACGATCGCCGCGCCGAATCCGCGCTACACGGTGCTCGACTACCTGTCGCCGTTCGGCGTCGCGCTCGCCGCCGCCGACCTCGCGGTCGCGCGCTCGGGCGGCTCGGTCTTCGAGCTCGCCCAGTACGGGCTGCCGTCGGTGCTGGTCCCGTTCCCGCACGCCTCGGCCGACCACCAGACGACGAACGCGCGCTGGCTCGCCGACGCCGGCGCGGCGACCGTGATCGCCGACGCCGAGCTGACGCCCGAGCGCCTGCGCGCGGCCGTCGACGCGATCCTTGGCGACGACGCCCACCGCGCCGCGATGGCCGGCGCCGCCGCCGGCCTCGCGCGCCCGGACGCGGCCGCCGCGATCGCCGGCGAGGTGCTCGCGGCGGCGACCCGCCACACTGCCCGCACATGACCCAGCTCGCCTACATCACGCAGGGGCACTCCGAGTACGACCCGCGGCTGCGCACGCTGCTCGACGCGACAGGCATCGACCCGGAGGAGTTCGTCGGGCTCGACTACTTCTCGCTGACGCCGTTCTTCGCGCTCGCCGGCGCGACGATCGCGCCCGACGCCCATGCGCACGACGACGACGTCCACGTGACCGGCGTCCGCGTGCTCGTCGACGACGAGCTGGTGACGGGCTTCCTGGCGACGCTGCCGGAGATCCTCGCCGACGCGTACGCCGAAGAGGACGAGGAGGAGTGACGGCGGGCCCGGAGCCGACGCCCTGGGCCGGGCGCGCGCTGCACTTCGTCGGCATCGGCGGTGCCGGGATGAGCGGCCTGGCGCTCGTCGCCCACGGCCTCGGCGCGACCGTGACCGGCTCCGACAGCGTGCCCGACTCCGCCTACACGGCGCCGCTGCGCGCGCTCGGCGTCGTGCCGGCCGCCGGCCACGCGGCCGCGCACGTGCCGGCGGGCGCCGAGGTCGTCTACTCGAGCGCGATCGGGCCGGAGAACCCGGAGCTGAGGACCGGCGCGCCGCAGCTGCACCGCGCCGACCTGCTCGGCGAGCTGACGCGGCTGAAGCCGACGATCGCGGTCGCCGGCACGCACGGCAAGACGACGACGTCGAGCATGCTCGTGCACGCGCTGCGCGCCGCCGGCGCCGATCCCAGCTACCTGGTCGGCGGCGCCGTCCGCTCGACCGGCGCCAACGCGGGCTGGGGGAGCGGCCGCTGGCTGATCGTCGAGGCCGACGAGTCCGACCGCTCGCTGCTGAAGCTGCGGCCGACGATCGCCGTGCTGACGAACGCCGAGCTCGACCACCACACGACCTACGCCTCGCGGCGCGACGTCGACGACACCTTCCGCGCCTTCCTCGCGCTCGCCGAGCAGGCCGTGATCTGGGACCGCCCGCAGCTGCTCGCGCTGGCCGGCGCGACGCCCGCGACGCCGTTCGACGCCGAGCCGCAGCTGGCGCCCGGCGGCTCGCGCTTCGCGCTGCCGGACGGCACGCCGGTCGCGCTCGCCGTCCCCGGCGCGCACAACGCCCGCAACGCGGCCGCGGCGCTGACGGCGGCGCGGGTCGCGGGCGTCGACGTCGCCGCCGCGGCGGCGTCGCTGGCCGACTTCGCCGGCGCCGGGCGGCGCTTCGAGCACGTCGGCACGACCGCGGCCGGCGCGCGCGTCGTCGACGACTACGCGCATCACCCGACCGAGGTCGCGGCGACGATCGCGGCCGCCCGCACGCTGCAGCCGCGCCGGCTCGTCGCCGTCTTCCAGCCGCACCTGTACTCGCGCACGCAGCGCGAGCAGCGCGGCTTCGGCCGCGCGCTCGCCGCCGCCGATCTGACCGTCGTGCTCGACGTCTACGCCGCGCGCGAGCGCCGCCGGGACTACCCCGGCGTCAGCGGCCTGCTCGTCGCCGAGGCGGTCGCCGACGCCGCGCCCGGCCGCCGCGTCGTCTGGCTGCCGACGCTCGAGCAGGCGCGCGGCTTCCTCGAGCGCGAGCTGCGCGGCGGCGACCTGCTGCTGACGCTCGGCGCCGGCGACGTCGACGCGCTCGGCCGCGCGCTCGTCGCCTGAGCGGCGGCGCGCGCCGACACCCGAGGCAGGGACGCCGCGCCGGGCGCCGAATGCAGCCACGAGATGGCTCGCAGGATCACCTCCGTGCAGGTCGCCGCGCGCCGGCGCCTGCTGCTGATCGCGGTGCTCGGCGCGCTCGGCGTCCTCGTCGTCGCCGGCGGCGGCTGGCTGCTGCTGCGCGACTCCAGCTTCGTCGCGATCGACGACGTCACGATCACCGGCGCGACCTCGTCGAACGCCGGTCAGATCCGCGACGCGCTCGACACGGCGGCGCGCGGGATGACGACGTTGCACGCGCGCGCGGACGCGCTGAAGGCCGCCGTCGCGCCCTACCCGTCGGTCGCGAACGTCCGCTTCACGACGAAGTTCCCGCACACGATGACGATCCAGGTCGTCGAGCGCGCGCCGGTGGCCGAGGTCGCCGACGGCTCGACGCGGATCCCCGTGACCGGCGGCGGCGTGCTGCTGCGCGGCGTGCAGCCGCCGGACCGGCTGCCGACGATCCACGTCAAGGGCGGCGTCGTCGGGCCGCGCGTGACGAACGCGCGCGCGCTCGGGGCGATCGCCGTCGTCGCCGCGGCGCCGGCGCCGCTGCTGCGCGTGTCGGCGCGCGTCGTGACGGCCGGCCGCGGCATCGTCGTCGACATGCGCGACGGCCCGCAGCTGGTCTTCGGCTCACGCGACGACGCGGCCGCCAAGTGGGCCGCGGCGGCGCGCGTGCTGGCCGAGCCGTCGGCCGCCGGGGCGACCTACCTGGACCTGCGGATCCCCGGCCGCGTCGGCGCCGGCGGGCTCGCTCCGGTGACGCCCCAGGAGACCGACCCGAACGCTCAACTTCAGGCTACGACTGGGTGAGATCTCGACTCCAGGTCGAGAGTTTTGCGTTTTGCAACGTTCCTTGCCAGGGTTGACAGCAATTGACACCGGCCTGGAAACCCGCGTACTTTGCGGCTTCCGCGGCCTCGCTGAGCCTGCTAAAACGCTCGACCCTAACTAGAGGCCCGGACGGACTACTTATATGGAAGCCAGCGGTTATCTCGCAGTCATCAAGGTCGTCGGCGTCGGCGGCGGTGGCACCAATGCCGTGAACCGGATGATCGACGCCGGCCTGTCCGGGGTTGAGTTCATCGCGGCGAACACCGACGCGCAGGCGCTCCAGATGACCGACGCCGATCTGAAGCTGCACATCGGATCGACGCTCACCAAGGGCCTCGGCGCGGGTGCGAACCCGCAGATCGGGCAGGGCGCGGCGGCTGAGTCGCGCGACGACATCAAGGAGGCGCTGAAGGGCGCCGACATGGTGTTCGTCACCGCCGGCGAAGGCGGCGGCACGGGCACGGGCGCGGCGCCGGTGATCGCCGAGATCGCCAAGAACGAGATCGGCGCGCTGACCGTCGGCGTCGTCACGCGCCCGTTCGCCTTCGAGGGCACGCAGCGCGCCCGCCAGGCGCAGGAGGGCATCGACCGCCTGCGCGAGATGGTCGACACGCTGATCGTGATCCCGAACGAGAAGCTGCTGGCGATCGTCGAGCGGCGCACCAGCATCCTCGACGCCTTCCGCGAGGCCGACAACGTGCTGCGCCAGGGCGTCCAGGGCATCACCGACCTGATCACGATCCCCGGCCTGATCAACCTCGACTTCGCCGACGTGCGGGCGATCATGGAGAACGCCGGCTCGGCGCTGATGGGCATCGGCACCGCCTCGGGCGAGTCGCGCGCCTCCGAGGCCGCCAAGGCGGCGATCTCCTCGCCGCTGCTGGAGGAGTCCGTCGAGGGCGCGACCGGCATCCTGCTGAACATCACCGGCGGTCGCGACCTCGGCCTGTTCGAGGTCAACGAGGCGGCGGAGCTGATCCACTCGGCGGCCGACGCGAACTCGAACATCATCTTCGGCGCCGTGATCGACGAGGCCGTCGGCGACGAGATCCGCGTCACGGTGATCGCGACCGGCTTCGACCACGGCGGCGTCCGCGCCGCCCGCGAGGAGCGCACGCGGCCGCCGCGCGACCGCGGCCCGCGGATCGACGAGCGCCAGCGCGACTCGCTCGTGATCCGCGACGACGAGCTCGACATCCCGCCCTTCCTGCGCTGAGGCGCGCGGCCCCTCCGCGTCCGCCGGCCACGTCGCCCCGCGCGTCCGCCGGCGGCGCGGCTCGCTAGGGTCAGCGCCGCATGGCCGACGCCGACACGCTCAAGCGCACAGCGCTGCACGACCGCCACGCCGCCGCCGGCGCGCGCCTGGTCCCGTTCGCGGGCTGGGAGATGCCGGTCCAGTACGCCGGCATCCGCGAAGAGCACCTGGCGGTGCGCGAGCACGCCGGGATCTTCGACGTCTCGCACATGGGCGAGATCGAGACGACCGGCCCTGACGCTGCGGCGTTCCTGCAGCGGCTGCTCTCGAACGACGTCAGCCGGATCGCGGCGGACGGCGCCCAGTACTCGGTGCTCTGCCGCCCCGACGGCGGCGTGCTCGACGACCTCTTCACGTACCGGCTCGGCGACGACCGCTTCCTGACGGTCACGAACGCCGCCAACCACGAGAAGGACCTGGCCTGGTTCCGCGCGCAGGCGACGGGCTTCGACGTGGTCCTCGCGGACCGCCTGCACGACTACGCGATGCTCGCGATCCAGGGCCCGGCCGCGCGCGCGATCGTCGCCGAGCTGACCGACGGCGAGCTGCCGGCGCGCTTTCGCACCGTCACGCGCACGGTCGCCGGCGTCGCGGACGTGCTCGTCTGCGGCACCGGCTACACCGGCGAGGACGGCGTCGAGCTGCTGCTGGCGCCGAGCGGCGCCGCCGCCGTCTGGGACGCGGTCGTGGCGGCCGGCGTCAGCCCCGCCGGCCTCGGCGCGCGCGACACGCTGCGGCTCGAGGTCTGCTTCCACCTCTACGGCAACGACCTGATGGAGTCGCGCGGCCCGATCGAGGCCGGCCTCGGCTGGTGCTGCAAGGAGGACACCGGCTTCATCGGCGCCGAGGCCGTGCGCGCGGCGCGCGAGCGCGGCCCGAGCGAGCTGCTGGCGCCGTTCGTGCTGACCGGCCCGGGCATCGCCCGCCAGGGCAACCCGGTCGCCGGCGGCGGCGAGGTCAGCTCCGGCACGCTCTCGCCGAGCCTCGGCGTCGGCATCGGCATGGCCTACCTTCCGGTCGCCGCGGCGACGCCGGGCAGCGCGATCGAGATCGACGTCCGCGGCAAGGCGCGCAGCGCCGAGGTCCGCAGCAAGCCCCTGTATCGCAAGGAGAACTGAGAACCGTGGCCGACGCGAGCTACCCCGACGACCTGAGGTACCACCCGGAGCACGACTGGGCGCGCGTCGACGGCGACGTCGCGACGCTCGGGATCACCTGGTACGCCCAGGACCTGCTCGGCGAGGTCGTCTTCTTCGAGCCGCCGGAGATCGGCGCCGCGATCAGCAAGGACCAGCCGTACGCGGAGGTCGAGTCGGTCAAGGCCGTCTCGGACGTGATCGCGCCGCTCTCGGGCGAGATCGTCGAGGTCAACGAGGCGCTCAAGGACGCGCCCGAGCGCGTCAACGAGGATCCGTACGGCGAGGGCTGGCTGGTCAAGGTCCGCCTCAGCGACGCGGCCGAGCTCGACGCGCTGCTGGACTCGACCAGCTACCAGGACAGCCTGGCCTAGCTCGGGGCCGCGGGGGCGCCGCTCGGGCGGGCGCCCTCCGCCGCCCGCTCTACCCTCACACGGGTGAGTCGCTACACGTCCGCCACGGACGCCGATCGCGCGGAGATGCTCGCGGCGATCGGCGTCGATTCGATCGACGACCTGTTCGCCGAGATCCCCGAGCCGGTGCGGCTGGACCGCGCCCTGGAGCTGCCCGCGGGCAAGCCCGAGCAGGAGGTCTACGCCTACCTGCGCGACCTCGCGGCGCGCAACGTCTCCGCCGAGGACGAGCTGTCCTTCCTCGGCGCGGGCATGTACGACCACTACGTGCCGGCGCTGATCGACTCGATCCTCAGCCGCTCGGAGTTCCTGACGCCCTACACGCCGTACCAGCCCGAGATCTCCCAGGGCGGGCTGCAGGTGATGTTCGAGTACCAGACGGCGATCAGCGAGCTGACCGGCCTGCCGGTCTCGAACGCCTCCGTCTACGAGGGCCCGAGCGCCGTCGCCGCGGCCGGCTGGCTGGCGCACACGCACACGCGCCGCGACCGCTTCCTCGTCTCGGCCGCGCTGCACCCGCACTCGCGCGAGACGCTGGCGACGACGTCGGCCGGCTGGGGCACGACGATCGACGAGCTGCCGCTGAGCGACGGCGTCACCGACCGCGAGGCGCTGCGGGCGGCGATCGGCGACGATGTCGCCGCCGTCTTCCTCGGCCAGCCGAACTTCCTCGGCGCGATCGAGGACCTCGAGGCGCTCGCCCCGATCGCCCGCTCGACCGGCGCGCTGCTGGTCGTCCAGGCCGACCCGCTGACGCTCGGCGTGCTGCGCCCGCCGGGCGACTTCGGCGCCGACGTCGTCGTCGGCGAGGGCCAGACGCTCGGCAACCGGCTCGACTTCGGCGGCCCGTCGTTCGGCTTCTTCGCCGCCCAGCAGGCCTACCTGCGGAGGATGCCCGGCCGGATCGCCGGCGAGACGACCGACGTCGACGGCCGCCGCGGCTTCGTGCTGACGCTGCAGACGCGCGAGCAGCACATCCGCCGCGAGAAGGCGACGCACAACATCTGCACGGCGCAGGCGCTGAACGCGCTCGCCGGCATGATCTACCTGAGCTGGCTGGGCCGCGAGGGGATCGTCGAGCTCGGCGAGCTGCTGGTCGCCCGCACGCACTACGCCCGCGAGACGCTGACCGCGCTCGACGGCGTGCGCGCGCTGCACGAGCAGCCGGTCGTGCGCGAGTTCGCGCTGACGCTCGACGCGCCGGTCGCGAAGGTGATCGAGCGCTGCGTCGCCGAGGGCGTCAACCCCGGCTACCCGCTCGGCGAGGACGGCCTGCTGGTGGCGATCACCGAGCAGCGCTCGAAGGCCGACGTCGATCGGCTGGCCCGCGTGCTCGGCGCCGCCGTCGCGGCCGAGCGCGGCGCCGACCGCGTGGAGGTGGCGCGATGACCGCGATCGTCGAGACCGAGCAGCAGCGCGACCGCGCGACGACGATCTTCGAGAAGTCCAAGCCGGGCCGGCGCGCGTTCGTGGCGCCCGCGCTGGACGTGCCGGCGCACGCGTTGCCGGAGCGCTTCCGGCGCAGCGAGCCGCCGCGGCTGCCGGAGATCGCCGAGCCGGAGATCGTCCGCCACTACAACCGGCTCTCGAAGCGCAACTTCGACCTCGACAGCGGCTTCTATCCGCTCGGCTCGTGCACGATGAAGCACAACCCGAAGCTGCACGAGCGCGTCGCGGCGCTGCCCGGCAACGCGCGCCTGCACCCGCTGCAGGCGCCGGCGCGCGCGCAGGGGGCGCTGCAGCTGATGTGGGAGCTGCAGTGGGCGCTCGGCGAGATCGCCGGCCTGCCGCACGTCTCGCTGCAGCCGAGCGCCGGCTCGCACGGCGAGCTCGCGGGCGTGCTGCTGACGCGCGCCTACCACGAGGACCGCGGCGAGAAGCGCACGAAGATCCTCACGCCCGACACCGCGCACGGCACCAACCCGGCGACGGTCACGATGGGCGGCTACGAGGTCGTCAAGGTCGGCACGACCGCGCGCGGCGGCGTCGACCTCGACGACCTGCGCGCGAAGGCCGACGGCGACGTCGCCTGCCTGATGCTGACCAACCCGAGCACGCTCGGGCTGTTCGAGGAGGACATCGTCGAGATCGCGGCGATCGTCCACGGCGTCGGCGCGACGCTCTACTACGACGGCGCGAACCTGAACGCCGTGATGGGTCGCACGCGCCCCGGCGACATGGGCTTCGACATCGTGCACTTCAACCTGCACAAGACGTTCACGCAGCCGCACGGCGGCGGCGGCCCGGGCGCCGGGCCGATCGCGGTCTCCGAGCGGATCGAGCCCTACATCGCGCGGCCGCAGGTCGTCAAGCGCGACGACGGCAGCTTCGACCTCGACTACGACCGGCCCAAGTCGATCGGCCGCCTGCGCGGCTTCCAGGGCAACTACGGCGTCTTCGTGCGCTCCTACGCGTACATCCTCTCGCTCGGCTCCGACGGCCTGCGCGAGGCCTCCGAGACGGCCGTGCTGAACGCCAACTACCTGCTCGCGCGGCTGAAGGCGCTCGGCGCGACCGAGCTGCTGCCGCCGGCCTTCGACCGCCTCTGCATGCACGAGTTCGTGCTCTCGGGCGCGCCGATGAAGCGCGAGCTGGGGCTGCGCACGCTCGACCTCGCCAAGCGGCTGCTCGACCACTCGTTCCACCCGCCGACGGTCTACTTCCCGCTGATCGTCGACGAGGCGCTGCTGGTCGAGCCGACCGAGACCGAGACCAAGGAGACGCTCGACGCCTTCGCCGCGGCGGTCGCCGAGATCCTGCGCGAGGGCGCGCAGGACCCGGAGATCGCCCGCAACGCGCCGTACCAGACGCCGGTGCGGCGGCTCGACGAGGCCGGCGCCGCCAAGCGCCCGGTGATCCGCCAGCCGCTCTGAGCGGGCTCGAACCGCGCCGCGGGGCCTCAGGTCACCGCGGCGCGGGCCGCCCGGCGCGCGGCGGATACCCTCTTGCGCGCCATGCGGATCTTCTCCGGCATCCAGCCCACCGGGCGCAAGCACCTCGGCAACTACATCGGGGCGATCCTCCAGTACGTGGAGGGCCAGGACCGCGGCGATCCGGCGATCTACTGCATCGTCGACCTGCACGCGACGACCGTCGCCTACGACCCGGCCGAGCTGCGCCGGCGCTCGCGCGAGACGGCGGCGCTGCTCGTCGCCGCCGGCCTCGATCCGGAGCGCTGCGTGCTCTTCCGCCAGGGCGACGTGCCAGAGCACACGGAGCTGACCTGGCTGCTCTCGAGCGTCACCTCGCTCGGCCAGCTGAGCCGCATGCACCAGTTCCGCGACAAGTCCGCCGCGCAGCGCGAGCGCGTCTCCGCCGGGCTGCTCTACTACCCGGTGCTGATGGCCGCCGACGTGCTCGCCTACCGCGCGCACGAGGTGCCGGTGGGGGAGGATCAGCGCGAGCACATCGAGCTGATGCGCGACGTCGCGACCGACTTCAACAAGCGCTTCGGCGAGACGCTGGTCGTGCCCGAGGGCAAGATCCCGACGGTCGGCGCCCGCGTGCGCGACCTCAAGGATCCCGAGCGCAAGATGTCGACGACCGGCGGCACGCCGGCCGGCACCGTCTACGTCGACGAGGCGCCGGACGAGATCGTCAAGAAGTTCAAGCGCGCCGAGACCGACTCGGGTCGCGAGATCGTCGTCGCCGCCGACAAGCCGGGCATCTCGAACCTGATCGAGATCCTCGCCGTCGTGCGTGGCGTCAGCCCCGACGCGATCGAGGCCGACTTCGCCGACGCGCCCGGCTACGGCGTCTTCAAGACGGCCGTCGGCGAGGAGGTCGCGGCCTGGCTGGCGCCGGTGCGCGAGCGCTACGCGGCGCTGCGCGAGGACACGGCCGCGATCGAGGCGATCCTCGCCGCCGGCCGCGAGCGGGCGCGCGAGCTGAGCGCACCGCTCGTCGCGGACGTGCGCGAGGCGATGGGCGTCGGCCCGTCGCGCGCCGCCTAGCGGGTTTCGCGGCGCGGCGGCGCGCCGCGACCGCGTCGATCCGTCGGCAGCGGCGCTTAGCCTGTGCTGGACGTGGCCGTCACGCGGATCGCCAACCTCGAGCTGGACCTCGACGTCTTCGCCGGCCCGTTCGACCTGCTGCTCTCGCTGGTGCTGCGCGAGGAGCTGGACCTGCTCGAGGTCGAGCTGGCCGAGGTCGTGATCGCCTACCTGGACCACCTCGAGTCGACCGAGCAGCTGGACCTGGAGGCGGCGACCGAGTTCCTCGTCCTGATCGCCGCGCTGCTGGAGCTCAAGTCGCGGCTGATGCTGCCCGGCGAGGAGATCGAGGAGCTGGACGAGCTGGCGCCGGCCGAGGCGGCCGAGGAGCTGGTCGAGCGGATGCTGCAGTACGCCCGCTTCCGCGCCGCCGGCGGCTGGCTGGCGGCCGGGCACGCGCACGGCCAGAGCTTCCTCGCACGCGTCGCGCCGCTGCCCGGCGAGCTGCGCCGCGTGCCGGTCGCGGCCGCCGAGGCGGCGTATGACCCGAACGTGCTCGGCGCGGCGATCGGCAGCCTGCTGCGCACGCCGGCGCCGATCGACGTCTCGCACATGCCGGCGCCGCGCGTCAGCGTCGGCGAGCGGCTGGCGCTGCTGCGCTCGCTGCTGCGCCGCGGCCGCTTCTCGTTCGAGGACGCGCTCGTCGGCGCCGACCGCGTCACGGTCTGCGTCACCGTCTTCGCGCTGCTCGAGCTCTACAAGCGCGGCGAGGCGGCCTGGGAGCAGGACGAGCCGTTCGGCGCCGTCACCGTCGTCGCCAGCGAGAGCCCGCGGCTGCGGGCGGTCGCATGAGCCGGCGCGGCTGCCAGCCGCCGGAGGCGCGCGTGGCCCACTCGGGGGCGGTCGCGTGAGCCTGTCGTTGGCCGCACAGATCGAGGCGCTGCTGTTCCTGGCGCCGGAGCCCGTCGCGTTGGCCGAGCTGGCCGACGCGCTGCAGGCGAGCGAGGCGGACGTCAGTGCCGCGCTGACGCAGCTCGAGCGCGCGCTGCAGGGCCGCGGCGTGCTGCTGCGGCGGGCCGCCGGCGGCGTCGCGCTGGCCAGCCACCCCGACGTCGAGGAGCCGGCGCGGCGGCTGCTCGCGCGCCCGCGCACGCCGGCGCTGACGCCCGCCCAGGCCGAGACGCTGGCGATCGTCGCCTACCTGCAGCCGGTCTCGCGCCCGGAGGTCGCGCGCATCCGCGGCGTCGCGTCCGAGTCGGCGACGACGGCGCTGACCGAGCGCGGGCTGATCGAGGAGGCCGGCCGCTCGCAGTTCGGCGCCGTGCTCTACCGCACGACGCCGCTGTTCCTGAAGCTGTTCGGCCTCGACTCGCCCGACCAGCTGCCGGCGATCGAGCAGTGGGACCCGAGCCCGGAGGAGGCGGCGGCGCTGCGCGACCGCCTGCTGCGCGCCGGCGAGGCGCGCGGCGAGGCCGCCGCCGCGCGCCAGTAGCGCTACGCCGCGCCGGCGCTGCGGCGCTCGCGGCGCGCCGCCGTCAGCAGCGACGCGCCGACCGCGCCGCCGAGGAAGACGACGATCACCGCCAGCGAGACGCCGGTCGGGATGTGCACGAGGTCCTCGCTCAGCATCTTCGCGCCGACGTAGACGAGCAGCGCGCCGAGCCCCAGGTGCAGGTGCTCGAAGCGCTGCGCCGCGCCGTCGAGCAGGAAGTAGAGCGCGCGCAGGCCGAGCAGCGCGAAGGCGTTGGCGGCGAAGACCAGGAACGTGTCGGTCGTGATCGCCAGCACCGCCGGGATCGAGTCGATCGCGAAGACGACGTCGGCCAGCGCGACGGCGAGCAGCGCGGCCAGCAGCGGCGTCGCCAGCCGGCGGCCGGCCGCGCGCGTCGTCAGCCGGCGCCCGTCGAAGCCGTCGGCCAGCGGCAGCAGCCGCCGCAGGCCGCGCATCAGGCGCCCGTTCGCGAAGCCCGCGCCGCCGTCGTCGTCGGCGCGCGCGATCCGCACGCCGGTGACGACGAGCAGCGCGCCCATCGCGTACAGCGCCGGATGGAACAGCTCCAGCAGCGTGACGCCGACGACGATGAAGACCGCCCGCAGCGCCAGCGCGCCGACGATCCCGAACGTCAGCACGTCGGCCTTCAGCGCCTGCGGCACGGCGAACGAGCCAAGCAGCACCGCGATCACGAACACGTTGTCGAGCGAGAGCGCCTTCTCCATCAGGAAGCCGGCCCAGTAGTCGCCCGCCGCACCGCCGCCGATCAGTGCCAGCACGACGAACCCGAAGCCGACGCCGATGGCCAGCCAGAGCGCGCTCCAGCCCGCCGCGGCGCGCAGCGAGACGCGCTCGGCGCCGCGATGGGCGAAGCACAGGTCGATGACCAGCAGCACGCCGATCGACGCGATCAGCGCGGCCCAGCCAAGGACGGATGCGGTGGCCAGCAGGGGCATCGAGTGGTCCTCCGAACGGCAGTCGTGGTGTCGTTCGAAGGTGTCTCCCGCCCGAGCGGCTCGGGCCGGCGCGCCGGGCCTCTAGGAGGCCGTCATGACGGCGGCGCCGCTTGCGGGATAGTCCCCTTCGGCCCGGGAACCGTTCCACGGCCGCCTAAAGCTCAGCGCAACTTCACGCACGACCGAGGTTTGCGATCCGCGTGAACAAGCTGTTTCCCGCGCTCGCGGCCGCCGCGACGATCGTCGCCGCGGTGCCCGCCGCCGCATCGGCGGCGACGCTCAGCGCCTTTCCCGCCCCCGACACCCCGACCGCCTCGCCGACGACGCAGATCAGCTTCCGCGGCGCCTCCGCGGTCTCGCTGGCGCCGATCGCCGTCACGGGGTCACGCTCGGGCGCGCACAGCGGCAGCGATCGCAGCTTCTCCGACGGCAGCGGCTTCAGCTTCATTCCGGCGAAGCCGTTCACGCCCGGCGAGCGCGTGACGGTCAAGACGCGGATCGGCGGCTACGGCTTCACGATCGCGCCGACCACCGTCCAGCGCGAGTTCCCGCCGGCCGAGCCGACCGACCACGGCAACGGCGCCGTGCGGCGGTTCGCCTCGCGGCCCGACCTCGTCGCGCCGGCGGTCGAGGTGACGGTCGCCAAGCCGGGGATCGCGCCGGGCGACGTCTTCCTCGCGCCGAAGACGGGCCGCGGCCAGAACGGCCCGATGATCGTCGACGACGGCGGCCAGCCGATCTGGTTCGACCCGCTGCGCGACGGCGACCTGGCGACCGACTTCCGCGTCCAGACCTACGACGGCAGGCCGGTGCTGACCTGGTGGCAGGGCAAGACCGCGGCCGGCGACGGCGACGGCAAGGGCGTCATCTACGACGACCACTACCGGCTGCTGAAGACCGTCAAGGCCGGCAACGGCTACGGCTCGGACCTGCACGAGTTCAACGTCACGCCGCAGGGCCAGGCGCTGCTGACCGCCTATCACCGCGTGCGCATGGACCTGAGCCGCTTCGGCGGGTCCAAGAACGGCATCGTCATCGACTGCGTCGTCCAGGAGATCGACATCGAGACGGGCCTGGTCGAGTTCGAGTGGCACAGCCTCGGCAACGTCGACCCCAGCAACTCCTACGTGCCGGCGCCCAAGAACGACGAGTGGGACTACTTCCACGTCAACTCGGTCGCGCTCGACGCCGACGGCAACCTGATCATCTCCGCGCGCAACACCTGGACGATCTACAAGGTCAGCGCGACGACGGGCAAGGTCATCTGGCGCCTGGGCGGCAAGAAGTCCTCCTTCAAGGAGGCCAGCAGCGTCCGCACGGCCTGGCAGCACAGCGCGCGGCCGCTGCCCGGCAGCCAGCTGCAGATCTACGACAACGGCGCCTCGCCGGCGATCCACAAGCAGTCGCGGGCGCTGCGCGTGCAGCTGAACACGACGACGATGACGGCGACGCTGGTCAGCGCCTTCGCGCACAGCGACCCGCCGCTGCTGTCGGCCAGCCAGGGCAGCGTGCAGCTGCTCGACAACGGCGACACGTTCGTCGGCTTCGGGTCGCAGCCGTACTTCTCGGAGTTCAGCCCGACCGGCGAGCTGCTGTTCGACGGCCACATCGCGCGCGGCAACGACAACTACCGGGCCTTCCGCTTCCCCTGGAGCGGCACGCCGAGCGAGCCGGCGCGGATCGCGGCGACGAGCGCCGGCGGCCGCGTGAAGGTCAGCGCCAGCTGGAACGGCGCGACCGACGTCGCCAGCTGGGCGCTGCTGGCGGGCAGGAGCAAGACGACGCTGAAGCCGGTCAAGACGACCGCGCGCCGCGGCTTCGAGACGACGATCGACGCGCCCGCCGCGCCGTACGTCGCGATGCGCGCCTTCGACGCCGCCGGCGCCGCGCTGGCGACGACCGCCGTCGTCCAGCCGAAGCCGGCGCCGAAGGCGCCGAAGGGCTAGGCGCGCGCGGCGCGCGCCGCCAGCTGCCCGCAGGCCGCGTCGATGTCGCGGCCGCGGGTCAGCCGGACGGTGGCGCGCAGGCCGTGCTCCTCGAGCACGGCGCGGAAGGCGTCGATCGCGTTGCGCGAGGAGCCGTCGTAGATCGAGTCCGTCGGGTTGTACGGGATCAGGTTGACCTTGTAGATCGCCGGGTCCAGCAGCTCGGCCAGCTCCAGCGCCTGCGCGTAGCCGTCGTTGACGCCGGCGAGCATCACGTACTCGATGAAGATCTGCCGCCGCTTGCGCTCGTAGTGCGCCGCGCAGGCGGCGAGCACGCGCGCCAGCGGGTAGCGCTCGTTGACGGGCATGATCTGCGAGCGCAGCGTGTCCTCGGGCGCGTGCAGCGAGAGCGCCAGGCGGATCGGCATGTCGGTCTCGGTCAGCCGCTCGATCCCCGGCACCCAGCCGACCGTCGAGATCCCCGTGCGCCGGTGCGTGATGCCGACGTCGGGCAGCCGCCGCGCCGCCGCGAGCACGTTGTCGAGGTTCATCAGCGGCTCGCCCATGCCCATGAAGACGAGGTGGTCGACCGGCTCGATGCGGCGGAAGTGCAGCACCTGGTCGAGGATCTCGGCGGCCGTCAGGTTGCGGCCGAACTTCATCGTCCCGGTCGCGCAGAAGGTGCAGGTCAGCGGGCAGCCGGACTGCGAGGAGACGCAGATCGAGCGGCGGCCGTCGCGGTAGCGCATCAGCACGGCCTCGACGGCGCGCCCGTCGGTCGTGTGGAAGAGCGTCTTCAGCGTGCCGTCGCTGGCCTGCGCCTCGCGCACCGGCGTCAGCGTCGAGTAGGGGACCGCCTCGGCGAGTGCGCCGCGCAGCGGCGCCGGCAGGTCGGTCATCGCCGCGTAGTCGGGCGCGCCGGCGGCCGCCCAGCGCCAGACCTGCCGCGCGCGGAACGCCGGCTCGCCGGCGTCGGCGAGCGTGCGCGAGAGCAGGTCGAGATCCACGTGCCTATCGTGGCAGGCCGTGCGGCTCGCCAAGTACCTCGCGCATGCCGGCGTCGCCTCGCGGCGCGCGTCCGAGCGGATCGTCGCCGACGGCCGCGTGACGGTCGACGGCGCGGTCGTGACCGATCCGGCGCGCGACGTCGACGACGAGCGCGCCGTCGCGGTCGACGGCGCCCGCGTGCGCGTCGGCGCGCCGACGCGCGTCGTCTACGCGCTCAACAAGCCGGTCGGCGTCGTCTCGACCGCCAGCGACCCGCAGCGCCGCGCGACCGTCGTCTCGCTCGTGCGCAGCGGCGAGCGCCTGTATCCCGTCGGCCGGCTCGACGCCGACACGACCGGGCTGATCCTGCTGACCAACGACGGCGACCTCGCGTACCGGCTCACGCACCCGTCGTTCGAGGTCCCGCGCAGCTACCGCGCGCGGATCGCGCGGCCGCCGATCGGCACGGCGGCGCTGCGCGCGCTGCGCGAGGGCGTGGAGCTCGAGGACGGGATGACTGCGCCCGCGCGCGTGCGCCGGCTCGGCCACGACCGCGTCGAGCTGACGATCCACGAGGGCCGCAAGCGCCAGGTCCGGCGCATGTGCGAGGCGGTCGGGCACCCGGTCCGCGAGCTCGAGCGGATCGCCTTCGGGCCGCTGCGGCTGGGCGCCCTGGAGCCCGGCGAGCACCGGCGGCTGAGCGCGGCGGAGGTCGAGCGCCTGCGGGACGCGGCGCGCACGCTTGATTGAATGGCGGCCGATGAGGCTGATCGCGCTGCGCGGTGCCACGACCGTCGAAGAGAACGACCGCTCCGCCATCCTGGCCGCCACGGACGAGCTGATGCGCGAGCTGCTGCGCCGCAACGCGCTCGCGGCGGACGACCTCGTCAGCTGCATCTTCACGCTGACGCCCGACCTCGACGCCGAGTTCCCCGCCGTCGCCGCCCGCGAGATGGGGCTCTCCGCCGTGCCGCTGCTGTGCGCCTGCGAGATCCCGGTACCGGGCGCGCTGCCGAAGGTCATCCGCGTGCTGATCCACGCCTACGTCGCCGCGGGCACGACGGCCGAGCACGTCTACCTGAAGGGCGCGCGCGCCCTGCGGCTGGATCTTCAAGGCGCCCAGTAGGCGGGCTATAACGAGCGGCATGGCCATCGAGTTCGCCGAGAAGGTCCGCCGCATCCCCGTCTATCCGGCCGCCGACGGCTACGGCTCGGCGGCGCCGGTCGCCAAGCTCGCCTCCAACGAGTCGCCGTACCCGCCCGTGCCGGCGGTGATCGAGGCGGTCGCGCGGGCGCTGGCCGAGGTCAACCGCTACCCCGACCCGACCAACGCGGCGCTGCGCGCGCGGCTCTCGCAGCTGCACGACCTGCCGGCGAGCCGGATCGCGATCGGCAACGGCTCCTGCGACGTGCTGCTGGCCGCCGGCGAGGCGCTGCTCGAGCCCGGCGCCGAGCTCGTCTACGCCTGGCCGGCGTTCTCCGTCTACCCGCATCTGGCCGCCGCCTCCGGCGCGCGCGCGATCGCGGTGCCGCTGACCGCCGACCACCGCCACGACCTCGACGCGATGCTGCGGGAGATCACCGTCGCGACGCGGCTGGTGCTCGTCTGCAACCCGAACAACCCGACCTCGACGGCGCTGCCGCTGGCGCAGATCGCCGACTTCGTCGCGGCCGTGCCGCGGCACGTCGCCGTGATCCTCGACGAGGCCTACGTCGAGTTCAACCTGCTGCAGGACCCCGAGGACTCGGTCGACCTGCTCGCCACGCACCCGAACCTCGTCCTGCTGCGCACGTTCTCGAAGGTCTACGGGCTCTGCGGGCTGCGCGTCGGCTACGCGCTCTGCGGCTCTGACGAGTTCCGCCAAGCGGTCGACCAGGTGCGCCAGCCGTTCTTCTGCAACGTCGCCGCGCAGGCGGCGGCGCTGGCCTCGCTGGACCACGGCGACGAGGTCACGCGCCGCGTCGAGCGCAACCTGGCCGAGCGGACGGCGCTGACCGGCGCGCTGCGCGAGCTCGGGCTCGACCCGGCCGACTCGCAGGCCAACTTCGTCTGGTTCGACCTCGGCGAGGGCCGCAGCGAGGCCGACGTGATGCGCGGCCTGGCCGAGCGCGGCGTGATCGTGCGCGCCGGCGCGCCGCTCGGCCGCGCGGGCGCGCTGCGCGTGACGGTCGGCACGGAGGCCGAGAACGGGCGCTTCTTGGAAGCGCTCGCCGCGCTGTTGTAAGCTGCCCGACGCGATCATGACCGGCACGCCCGCCAGCAACAGCGCGTTCACCCGCCCGCGGGCCGCCGGTCGTATCTATTCCTACCGCTCCTGGCGATTTATCTAGGCGCTCGGCCGGCGCATGTCGCCGTCCAGAACCTCGGACCACGGGTCGAGCGCCAGCTAGAGCAGTCAGCCGTGCACGTCCAGTTGCGACTTTTCGACTTGTAGGAGCGAACCTGATGATGATCGTGATGAAGCCGACAGCCACCGAGGCCGACATCGAGGCCGTGATCGAGCGGATCGAGGGCGTCGGCGCGCGCGCCCACCTCTCGCGCGGCGAGGAGGTCACCGTGATCGGCGCCGTCGGCGACCGCGAGCACGTGCAGCGGCTCGGCCTCGAGGGCCACGAGGGCGTCGCCCAGGTCGTCCCGATCCTGAAGCCCTACAAGCTCTCCTCGAGCCAGTTCCGTTCAGGCAAGCGAACCGTGCTGGAGATCGGCGGGCGACGCGTCGGCGGCGAGAACTTCGCGATGATCGCCGGGCCCTGCACCGTCGAGTCGCGCGACCAGCTGATGACGGCGGCGAAGGCGGTGCAGGCGGCCGGGGCGTCGATGCTGCGCGGCGGCGCCTACAAGCCGCGCTCGTCGCCGTACTCGTTCCAGGGGCTCGGCCAGGAGGGCCTGCGGCTGCTCGCCGAGGCCAAGGCCGAGACCGGGCTGCCGATCGTCACCGAGCTGCTCGACGCGCGCGACGTCGAGGCGATCTGCGAGGTCGCCGACGTGATCCAGATCGGCGCCCGCAACATGCAGAACTACCCGCTGCTGGCCGAGGTCGGCCGCACCGGCAAGCCGGTGATGATCAAGCGCGGGCTGTCCTCGACGCTCGAGGAGCTGCTGATGGCGGCCGAGTACGTGCTCAAGGAGGGCAACCCGAACGTGCTGCTGTGCGAGCGCGGCATCCGCACGTTCGAGACCTCCTACCGCTTCACGCTCGACCTGATGGCGGTGCCGTTCCTGAAAGAGCTCTCGCACCTGCCGGTGATCGTCGACCCGAGCCACGCGCCGGGGCGGCGCGACATGGTGCTGCCGCTGTCGCTCGCGGCCGCCGCGGTCGGCGCCGACGGCATCATCGTCGAGGTGCACCCGAACCCGGACGAGGCGATCTGCGACGGCCCGCAGCAGATCTACGCCGACCGCTTCGCCGAGTACCTGGAGCAGGTCGAGCGCGCGGCGGGCGTCGCCGGGAAGGTCTTGAGCGCCGCCTAGCGCCGGCGCGGGACGCTCGGTGCAGGTCGCGCTCGTCGGCATAGGGCTGATCGGCGGCTCGATCGGGCTCGCCGCGCGCGAGCGCCTCGGCGCGCGCGTGAGCGGGTTCGATCCGTCGCCGCGGGCGCGCGCGGCGGCGCTCGAGCGCGGCGCCGTCGACGCTGCCTTCGCGAGCGTCGAGCAGGCGCTCGCCGGCGCCGCCTTCGCGTTCGTCGCGGCGCCGGTCGCGGCGCTGCCGGACGCCGTCGGCGCGGCGCTGGCCGCCGCCGCGCCCGACTGCGTCGTCAGCGACGTCGGCTCGACCAAGCGGCCGATCGTCGGCGCGATCGACGACGAGCGCTTCGTCGGCGGCCATCCGCTGTCGGGCGCCGAGACGGCCGGCGTCGAGCACGCGCGCGCCGACCTGTTCGACGACGCGACCTGGTACCTGACGCCGACCGCCGCGACCGCCGGCAGCGTCTACGAGCGCCTGCACCGGCTGCTGACGCGGCTCGGCGCGCTGCCGACGGCGATCGACGCCGAGACGCACGACGCCGTGATGGCGTCCGTCTCGCACCTGCCGCACGTGCTCGCGAACGTGCTCGTCGGCCAGGCCGCGCACCTGCTCTCGGCCGAGGGCGACCGGCTGCCCGCGACCGGGCCGAGCTTCCGCGACCTGACGCGCGTCGCCGGCGCCAGCACGGCGCTCTGGCGCGACATCTACCTGGCCAACGGCGACGCGCTGATCGGCGCGATCGACGACGCCGTCGCGCGGCTGACCGGCTTCCGCGCGCTGCTGGGCGCCCGCGACGGCGCCGGCATCGCCGCCTGGAACGACGCGGCGCGCGAGGACCGCCGGCGGCTGCTCGAGGTCGGCCTCGCCGGCGGCGACGTCCACGAGCTGCGCGTGCAGGTGCCGAACCGGCCCGGCGTCGTCGCCGAGATCGCGCTGGCGCTCGGGCGCGCGAGCGTCGACATCGCCGACATGGCGCTGTACCCGACGGCGGCCGGCACGGCCGGCATGATCGCCCTCTGGATCCGCGGTGACGACACCGCGGCGCAGGCCGAGCGGCTGGTCGCCGAGCTCGGATTGGAAGCGACGCGGGTGGGCCGCGTCGCGTCGACGGGCGCGAACGACGCGCCGGAGGTCACGTGAAGCGCTTCTTCGCTCCGTCCGGTCCGCTGCGCGGCACGCTGCGCGCTCCCGGCGACAAGTCGCTCTCGCACCGCGCGGCGCTGCTCGGCGCGATGGCCAGCGGCCCCGTGCGGGTGACCGGCTACCTGGAGGCGGCCGACACGCGCTCCTCGCTGGAGGCGGTCAAGGCGCTCGGCGCGAGCGTCGTCGAGCACGGCGGCGGCGAGCTGACGATCACCGGCCCGGGGCTGCGCGCGGCGCGCCCGGCGGCGATCGACGTCGGCAACGCCGGCACGCTGATGCGGCTGCTGCCGGCCTGGCTGGCGGGCCAGCCGGGCGGCGAGTGGACGTTCGACGGCGACGACTCGATCCGCCGCCGGCCGGTCGACCGCGTCGCGATCCCGCTGCGCGCGATGGGCGCGCGGATCGAGGCGCGCGAGGACCGCTTCGCGCCCTTCAGCGTCTTCGGCGGCGCGCTGCGCGGGATCGAGTACGCGCTGCCGGTCGCCTCGGCGCAGGTCAAGTCGTGCGTGCTGCTGGCCGGGCTGGTCGCCGAGGGCGAGACGGTCGTCGTCGAGCCCGAGCCGAGCCGCGACCACACCGAGCGGCTGCTGGCGCGCGCCGGCGTCGCGATCGCGCGCGACGGCGCGCGGATCGCGCTGCGCGCGCCCGAGCGGCTCGAGCTCGGCTCGCTGCACGTGCCAGGCGATCCCTCCTCGGCGGCCTTCCACGTCGCGGCGGCGGCGCTCGTCGGCGGCTCGCGGATCGTCGTCGACGACATGAACGCGAACTGGACGCGCACCGGCTTCGTGCGCATCGCGCAGCGGATGGGCGTGCGCATCGGCGGCGAGCTGGAGGCGCCGGCGCCGGGCACGATCGCGACCGAGGAGCCCGTCTGCGCGCTCGACGTGCAGGCCGGGCCGCTGGTCGGCACGACGGTCGAGCCGCACGAGGTGCCGCTGGCGATCGACGAGCTGCCGCTGGTCGCGCTGCTCGGCTGCTTCGCCGAGGGCGAGACGATCGTGCGCGGCGCGCAGGAGCTGCGCGTCAAGGAGTCCGACCGGATCGCGACAGTCGTCGACGGCCTGCGCGGCCTCGGCGCCGACATCGAGGCGACCGCCGACGGCTTCGCGGTGCGCGGCGCCGGCAGCCTGCGCGGCGGCTCGATCGCGGCGCACGGCGACCACCGGCTGGCGATGCTCGGCGCCGTCGCCGGGCTGGCGAGCCGCGAGGGCGTCGAGGTCGTCGGGATGGAGGCCGCGGCCGTCTCCTACCCGGGCTTCGAGGCCGACGTCGCGCGGCTCGCCTAGCCCATCGCCGATCCTTCCTCTAAACTTCTTCCCCAAGAGGAAGTAATGCGGACTGAAAGGCCACGATCATGAGCGCTCTCGCGCACGCAGTCGAGCCGGCGCATGGCCCGCGGCAGGCGGCGGCGCGGGTCGACGCGCTGGTCTCCGCGCCGCTGACGCCGGCCGGCGCGCGCCACGCCTGGTTCGCGACGCTCGAGGACGCCGTGCTCGAGCTCTCGGCGGCGCTGCCCGAGGGCGCCGAGGATTACGACGCGCGCAAGCTGCTGGAGTTCCTCGTCGGCCTGCGCCGCGCGATCGACGCCGACGCGGACGGCCGCGACGCGCGCGGCGAGGTCGAGCTGACGACGCTCGCGATGCGCGACGTCGCGCGGCGGATCGTGCGCCGGCTCGAGCACGACGAGCTCGACGACCCGCGCGCCGCCGCGGCCGCCGTCTTCGCGCTGCTGCAGGGCGCCGGCGCCGGCGAGCTGGCGCGGCTGCTCGGCGTCTCGACCAAGACGGTCGGCGCCTGGCGCGCGGGTGGGCCGGTCGAGCGCAACGCGCCGCGCGTCGTGCTCGTCGCGCAGCTGCTGACCTACCTGCGCCCGTCGCTGACGGCGGCCGGGCTGGTGCAGTGGTTCGACGCGCCGCGCCCGCAGCTCGGCGGCCGCACGCCGCTGGAGCTGCTCGACGGCCGGGCGGGCGCGGCCAGCGCGCGCGAGCCGCTGAGCGCGCTGGCGCGGGGCACGCGTGGCCAGCTGGCGGACTGAGCCGCAGCGGGCGCGCGGCGAGTGGCGCGCCTTCCGGCAGGTCTCGCCCGACTGGCCGCCGCTCTACCACGCGGCCGGCGAGCCGATCCCGTCGCAGAGCTCGGGCCGCTGGCATCGCGTCGGCGAGGGCTACGCGCAGTACCTGTCGCTGGAGCCGCTCGGCGCCTGGGCCGAGCTGGTCCGCTACGAGGCGATCCGCGGCGCCGCGCGCGCGGCGCAGTACCGGCGCCGGCTCTGGCTCGTGCTGGTGCGCGAGCACGACGTCGCCGACCTGGCGACGTTCGACCGCTGGGAGGCCTGCGGGCTCGATCCGGCGCTCGCCGTCGGCGACCACGAGCGCGCGCAGGCGCTCGCCGGCGAGCTGCGCGCCGGCGGCTACCGCGGGCTGCTCGCGCCGTCCGCCGCGCTGCCGGGCGCGACCAACCTGACGCTGTTCGGACCGCGCTTCGAGAAGGTGCTGCTCGGCGGGCTCGAGACCTGGCCGAACCCGGCGCCCGAGCGCTGGCTGCCGTGCTCGCTCGTCGCCGAGGGCAGCCCGCCGGCGCAGCTGATCACCGAGACGACGTTCGCCGACATGGATCACGAGGGCCTCGCGCTCTGGCGCGCCGCGCGCGGCTGACGCGCGCGGCGCGGGCGCGGCGGGCGGGCGGGCGCCGCGCTGCGCGGGCGCGGCGCCGCGGCGCGCGGGCGGGCGGCGCCGGTGGCCGTGGCCTACGCCAGCGCGGCGAGCGCGGCGTCGACGTCGGCCTCGCGGTTGTAGACGTGGAAGGCGGCGCGCAGGCGGCCGGCGCGCGCCGCGGCGATCACGCCGGCGCGGGCCAGCGCCGGCTCGGCGCCGGCGACGCTGGCGCTGACGATCGCCGAGTCGCTCGGCGCCAGGCCGATGCCGGCGCGGAAGCGGTTCGCGAGCGCGACGTCGTGCGCGCGGATCGCCTCGACGCCGATCCGGTTGATCAGCTCCAGCGCCGGCGCGGTGCCGACCCAGCAGTGCCAGGCGGGGGAGGTGTCGAAGCGGCGGGCGGAGCCGGCGAGCCGCAGCGGCGCGCCGTAGTAGCCGTCGTGGACGTGCTCGCTCGCGAACCAGCCGGCGGCGTGCGGAACGATGCGCTCGCCGAGCCGCTCGGAGAGCGCCATGAAGGCGCTGCCGCGCGGCGACATCAGCCACTTGTAGCCCGAGCAGACGAGCGCGTCGAGCGGCGCGGCGTCGATCGGCAGCCAGCCGCAGGACTGCGTGCCGTCGACGATCGTCAGCGCGCCGTGCGCGCGCGCCGCGGCGGTCAGCGCGGCGAGCGGCGCCAGCTCGCCCGAGCCGGACTGGACGGCGCTGACGGCGACGACGTCCGTGCGCGCGTCGATCGCGTCGACGAGCCGCGCGAGCGGCACCAGCTCGACGGTCACGCCGCGCACCGCCTGCGCCATGAAGGGGAAGATCAGCGACGTAAACTCGCCCTCGACGGTGAGCACGCGCGCGCCGTCGGGCACGCTGGCGGCGATCAGCCCGACGAGCCCCGAGACGCTGGCGCCGACCGCCACGCGCTCGGCGCCGACGCCGACCAGCGTCGCGAACTGCTCGCGCGACGCCTGCACCGAGTCCGCCCAGTGCTCCCAGCTCGTGCGGCCGTGATGCCAGTCCGCCAGCGCCGCCTGCAGCGCGTCCCAGGCGCCGCGCGGCGGCAGCCCGTAGCTGGCCGTGTTCAGGTAGACCGTCTCGGGCTGCCACTGCGCCTGCGCCGCGGCGATCGGGAGCGCGCTCGTCGTCATGCGCCGCAGCTTGGCGGATTGGGCCACGCGCATGCGTGGCCGCCGATCGCCCGGCGCCGCGGCGGGCGCCGCACGCGGCGATCGTGGCCGCGACGCCGCCGGTCAGGCGGCGTGCGTGCGCGGCGCTGGTCGCGACGCGCCGGCGATCGTCGCGGCGAGCGCCGGCGCGTCGGCGGGCGCCAGCGCGGCGGTCGTGACGCGCAGCGCTCCCGGCCCGGCGCCGGCGAGCCGGAAGCGGGCGCCGGCGGCGACGGCCGCGCCGCTCGCGAGCAGCGCGCGGACGGCGGCGTCCTCGTCCGGGACCGGCACCCAGACGTTGAGGCCGCTCGGCGCGGTCGCGGCGATGCCGTGCGCGGCGAGCGCGTCCAGCAGCGCCGCGCGCCGCTCGGCGTAGGCGGCGCTCGCGCGCGCGATCAGCCGCGGCGTCTCGGGGTCGGCCCAGAGCGTCGCGGCCAGCCGCTGGAGGACGCCGCTGACCCAGCCCGGGCCGAGCGACTGGCGGCCCTCGACGCGCGTCAGCGTCTGCTCGTCGCCGACGACGACGGCGCAGCGCAGGTCCGGCCCGAGCCACTTCGAGAGCGAGCGGACGATCGCCCAGCGCGCGCTCGCGCCGGTCGCCGAGTGCCACGGCGCGCCGCCGACCGGCCCGAGGTGGTCGTCCTCGACGAGCAGCGCGTCGGGCGCGCCGGCGAGCACCGCACGCAGCGCCGCCGCGCGCTCGCCGTCGTGCGCGGCGCCGAGCGGGTTCTGCGCGCGCGGCGTCAGCACGACCGCGCGGGCGCCGTCGCCGAGCGCGCGCGCGAGCGACTCGGGGCGCATGCCGCGAGCGTCGAGCGCGACGCCGATCGGTCGCAGCGAGAGCGCGCGGACGAGGTCGTGGACGCCGGGCCAGCCGGGCTCCTCGACGGCGACCGCGTCGCCCGGGCGCAGCTGCGCGGCGAGCACGCGCTCGATCCCGTCGAGCGCGCCGTTGACGACGCAGACGCGGCAGGGCACCGGCGCGCCGGTCTCCTGCGCCGCGTCGTCGCTGCCAGACGGTGCGCTCCGGTCCGGTATGGCGGCGTCGTGCGTCGCGGCGTCGTCGTCGTCGAGCGGCGCGGTCCGGTCCGGCGCGGCGGCGAAGCTGCGCAGCGCGATCGCGGCGAGCTCGGGGTCGACCGACGGGTCGCCGTAGCGGCGCCGCGGCGGCGCGAGCGCGGGCAGCGCGGCGGCCAGATCGGGCAGCAGCGCCGGGTCCGGGTTGCCGGTCGCGAGGTCGCGCGTGCCGGCCGGGACGAGCGGCGCGGCGCGGCCGGCGCTGAGCGGCGGCCGCTCGCCGATCCGCGTGCCCGAGCGCGGCCGCGAGACGACGACGCCGCGGCGGCGCAGCTCCGCGAGCGCGGCCGCGACGGTCGTCGGCGAGACGTCGAGCCGCGTCGCCAGGGCGCGCACGGACGGCAGCCGAGCGCCCGGCGCGAGCGCGCCGTCGGCGACGCCGCGCTCGACGCTGGCGACGATCTCGCTGGCCGAGGCGCCAGTCAGCTGATACTGTGACGACACAGAAGGTCAACTGTAACAGGACAGAGCGACGACGACGATGCTGACCGACAGAACACGACTGCGCCGCGCGCCGCAGCGCGGGCGCCACGATCGCGAGACGATCGACGCGATCCTCGACGAGTCGCTGATCGCGCACGTCGGCTGGGTCCAGGACGGCCGGCCGGTCGTGATCCCGACGCTGATCGCGCGCGTCGGCGACACGCTGCTGCTGCACGGCTCGAGCGCCAGCCGCACGCTGCGGGCGCTCGGCGGCGGCGGGCTGGAGGCCTGCGTCGAGGCGACGCTGATCGACGGGCTGGTGCTCGCGCGCTCGGCCTTCCATCACTCGATCAACTACCGCTCCGCCGTCCTCTACGGCACGCTGCAGGCGGTCGAGGACCCGCAGGAGCGCGAGCGGGCGCTCGAGGTCTTCACCGAGAAGCTGATCCCCGGCCGTTGGGAGCACATCCGCTGGCCGTCGCGCCAGGAGCTCAAGGGCACCGCCGTGCTCTCGCTGGCGATCGACGAGGGCTCCGCGAAGGTCCGCGCCGGCGCGCCCGAGGACAACGACGAGGACTACGCGCTGGACACCTGGGCGGGCGTCGTGCCGCTGCGCGTCGCCGCCGGCGTGCCGGAGCCGGACCCGCGCCTGCGCGACGGGATCGAACTGCCGCCGCACGTCGGCGCGCTCGCCGACGCCTGACCGGTCGCGCATCGCGCGTCGCCGCACCGGCGCCGTGCCGACCGCGCGCCCGCTGCGCCGACCGTGCTCGCTCCGCCGCCGATCGCCGTGCCCAACCGCCTGCGCTCTACCCTCAGCGGCCATGGTCATCGCCATCGACGGGCCCGCCGGCGCCGGCAAGTCCACGGTCGCGCGCGCGGTCGCGCAGCGGCTCGCCTTCACGTACCTCGACACGGGGGCGATGTACCGCGCGGTCGCGCTCGCGACGCTGCGCAGCGGCCGCGCGCCGGCGCAGCTGGCGGCGGAGATCGAGCTCGAGCTCGGCGAGCGCGTGCTGCTGGACGGCGAGGACGTCAGCGCCGCGATCCGCGAGCCGGACGTGACCGCCGAGGCCTCGCGCGTCGCCGCGATCCCGGAGGTCCGCCGCGCGCTGGTCGCGCGCCAGCGCGCGATCGTCGCGACCGGCGACTGGGTCGCCGAGGGCCGCGACGTCGGCAGCGTCGTCGCGCCCGACGCGGCGGTCAAGGTCTTCCTGCACGCGCACGAGGACGAGCGCGCGCGCCGCCGCGCCGCGCAGCTCGGCCACGACGTCGAGTCCGTCAGGGCGACGCAGGCCGAGCGCGACGCGCGCGACAGCTCGGCGCAGCGCTCGACGCTCGCGCCGGCGGCCGACGCCGTCGCGATCGACACGACCGAGCTCGCGCTCGACGCCGTCGTCGAGCGGATCTGCGCGCTGGTCGCGGAGGTGCGGGCATGAAGGTCGCGGTCGTCGGCTACCCGAACGTCGGCAAGTCGTCGCTGGTCAACCGGCTGACGCAGTCGCGCGAGGCGGTCGTGCACGAGCGGCCCGGCATCACGCGCGATCGCAAGGAGCTCTCGACCGACTGGAACGGCCGCCGCTTCACGCTGATCGACACCGGCGGCGTCGATCTCGAGGACGAGGATCCGCTGGCCGTCTCGATCCAGGACCAGGCGCGCGCCGCGCTGGCCGACGCGCAGGTCGCGCTGCTCGTCGTCGACGCGCGCGCCGGCGTGCGGCCGGGCGACCAGGAGATCGCGAACATCCTGCGCCGCGGCTCGCTGCCGGTGATCGTCGCCGCGAACAAGATCGACTCGCCCAACGACCTCGCGCTCGTGCACGACTTCCACGGGCTCGGGCTCGGCGAGCCGCTCGCCGTCTCGGCCGCGCAGGGGCTCGGCACCGGCGACCTGCTCGACCGGCTCGTCGAGCTGCTGCCAGAGGACACCGAGGACGACTTCGCCGAGGACGACCTCGTCCGGCTGGCGCTGATCGGCCGCCCGAACGTCGGCAAGTCCTCGCTCGTGAACGCCTTCCTCGGCCGCGAGCGCGTGATCGTCTCCGACGTCGCCGGCACCACGCGCGACACGATCGACACGCGCCTGGAGGTCGACGGGCGGCCGCTGATGCTCGTCGACACCGCCGGCATGCGCCGCCAGGCGAAGGTCAACGAGTCGGTCGAGTACTACACGACGCTGCGCTCGCAGCGCGCGGCCGAGCGCGCCGACGTCGCGCTCGTCGTCTGCGACGCGCAGGACGGCGTCACCGCCCAGGACCTGCGGATCGCCGAGCTGGCGATGAAGGCCGGCTGCGCCACGGCGCTGGTGCTGAACAAGTGGGACCTGACCGGCGGCGACGGCGACCCGCTCGGCCCGGGCGGCGGCATCGGCGCCGCCGAGCTGGATCGCGAGCGCACGCGCGTGAATCAGAAGCTGCGGCTGCGTCCGCGCGTGCTGACGGCCTCGGCGCTGACCGGCCGGCACGTCCAGCGGCTGCTGCAGGAGGTGCTCTCGATCGCCGACCGCGCCGGGCACCGGATCCCGACGCCGGAGCTGAATCGCTTCCTCGCCGACGTCGTCGCCGCGCGCCAGCCGCCGGCCAAGCAGGGGCATCGCCTGAAGCTGCTCTACATCGCGCAGATCGGCACGTCGCCGCCGCGCTTCGCGATCCAGATCAACTCGCGCAAGCGCGTCACGCGCGACTACGCCTACTTCGTCGAGAACCGGCTGCGCGAGCGCTACGGGCTCGAGGGCGTCCCGGTCGTGATCGACTTCGTCGAGCGCCCCGGTCGGGGATCCAATGAAAGCCGCTAGGATTTCGAGCTTCCGCTCAGCGCCGGCAGTGCCAATCCGACGTCCCCGGTACGCTCGCAGCTGAGAGTCCGTCACGACCGGAGCGATCCGCGAGAGCCCATGAGCCAGTCAGACAACGAGTTCCTGTTCACGTCCGAGTCGGTCACCGAGGGCCATCCGGACAAGGTCGCCGACCAGATCTCCGACGGCGTCCTGGACGCCGTCATGCGTGACGACCCGAAGGGTCGCGTCGCCTGCGAGACGCTCGTGAACACCGGGCTCGTGGTCGTGTCCGGCGAGATCACGACGAGCACCTACGTCGACATCCAGGAGATCGCCCGCGAGACGATCCGGCGGATCGGCTACACGGACGCCGACCTCGGCTTCAGCGCCGACTCGGCCGCCGTGCTCAACGCGATCGACAAGCAGTCGCCCGACATCGCCCAGGGCGTCGACGAGGCCTACGAGCGGCGCGTCGCCGCCGGCGACGATCCTCATGACATCGCCGGCGCCGGCGACCAGGGGATGATGTTCGGCTACGCGACGAACGAGACCGACGAGCTGATGCCGCTGCCGATCTCGCTCGCGCACAAGCTGGCGCAGCGGCTCGCGCGCGTCCGCCACGACGCGGTCATCCCGTACCTGCGCCCGGACGGCAAGACGCAGGTCTCGGTCCGCTACGTCGACGGCAAGCCGGTGCAGATCGAGAAGCTGCTGATCTCCACGCAGCACGCCGAGGGCGCCGAGGCGCTGATCCCGGACGACCTCTGGGAGCACGTCGTCACGCCGATCCTGCCGAGCGAGCTCTACGACGCCGGCAAGCTGCGCGAGTCCTTCCTCGTCAACCCGACGGGGCGCTTCGTGATCGGCGGCCCGGTCGGCGACGCCGGCCTGACCGGCCGCAAGATCATCGTCGACACCTACGGCGGCATGGCGCGCCACGGCGGCGGCGCCTTCTCGGGCAAGGACCCGAGCAAGGTCGACCGCTCGGCGGCCTACGCGGCCCGCTACGTCGCCAAGAACCTCGTCGCCGCCGGCCTCGCCGACCGCGCCGAGGTCCAGGTCGCCTACGCGATCGGCGTCGCGCACCCGGTCTCGGTGATGGTCGA
>Ga0153956_1000262_pt1 | contig 64396 bp, 54 predicted proteins | sample TSFL040MetaG_FD_104704 | JGI IMG/M metagenome (GOLD analysis project Ga0153956, IMG submission 104704) | Attine ant fungus gardens microbial communities from Florida, USA - TSFL040 MetaG | ecosystem: Host-associated > Fungi > Mycelium > Unclassified | place: USA: Florida, Wekiwa Springs...
ACATCAACCTGCCGAAGCTTCGCAACAATCTCTTCAGCCGTATGCCTCTTCCTTGCCATCGATCTTATCCTCCATCCGAAAATCATACTTCAGGGAGGACCACTTCAAAGGGGGCAGATCACGATCTCTTCTGAATTTCTCCACGGCTATTGCTGAGATTGAAATGGACTAGCGGTTGCGAGCACGATCCTGATCGGTTAGCTGACCGCCATGACCGGCGCGGTCGATGTCCAACCAGTCGAGCCGACTTTCGCGCAATGGCAGGACCGGTCTGTCGGTTGGCGGTGCCTGGTCTAGCCAGTCCAATCGGCTTTCATGCGGTGCCAGCCGGTATTCGCCTGCATCGCGGTCGCTGATCTCGATCGCGTTCTGCCTGTCCACGGTCGCACGTGCCGCATCGCGTTCGAGCCCAGCCTTCGGTACGGCCAGCTCCGCGTGCTGCTCGGCTAACATCCGATCCTCGGCCTCCTCCAGCTCGGCTTGCGAAGTTGGCCGCCCGTCGGGGTCGGGGACCGGTTCATGGGCGCGCCGCTCAGCTTCTTGGACTTGAAGCGCGGTCAGCTTGCCATAAAATTCCCGCATGCTGCGCTCGATATGCGCCCAGTCCGACAAGGGGTCGTCGGTCCGGTGGCCGTCGGCCCGCATACGTTCGACCATTGCCGCATGCAGCATTTTCCAGTCGGTCATCGCGTCGTCGATGGTCGCCTCGAGGGCCTGCCCGCTGATCAAAGCCTGCTCGGTCAGCCTCTTCGTGAGGTCTCCTACACGCTGCGGCCCGAAGGATGTGAAAGACATCCGCGCCTCGGTCTCGCGTGTAACCGGATGTAGGTCTTCGCCCCAGGCGCGCTTGTCCACTTCGCGCCAGAAGCTGCGCCATTCAGCCAGCTCCTGCGGGCTCAGTCCCGGCACCGGTTGCCGCCGCTCGGGCGGCCAGTCGGCCCGTGCCGCCAGTAACGCGAAGCGGTCGCGTATCCCGCGCTCGGCCAGGAGCTCCCGCCGGGCTTCCAAAATGTCCTCGTTCATGGCTCTGCCCCATCGTTTGGCCCGGCGCTCGGCCGGGTCTGGTCCGCGGTGTGTGGTTGGTGCCTGTTCGATGCCCCGTGCCGCATAGCTACGGGCATCGACTTGAACTGCTGCTCCTGCCTTGCTGAGAGCCGCGTTCGCGATCCCCTGCCAGGTCTTTCGCGCTTCATTCACGAACGCGACTCCGTCAGCCTGCCGGAGCTTGAGGCCGAAGCCGTCGGCAGTGACCTGCCGGGTGGTCAGGAGGAGGTGGACGTGAGGGTTATGACCCGAGCCGTCGTCATGGATCGCCAGATCTACGACGTGGCCCAAGGCGACGAAGGCGTCCGCCATGTCGCGGGCCACTGGCAACCAGGACTCCCGCGGCAGCTCGCGCGGGAGGGAGAACTCGATTTCCTTGGCAAGCCGCGCGTCCTTGCGCCGTTCGGCGGCTTCGACGCTGTTCCAGAGTTTGGCGCGTTCGCGCATCCAATCCGGCGCGCCGTTCGGCAACCGGATTTCGGCAAACAGGACATCGCGCTTTCCTGCGAAGGTGCTGTCCTTCTCTTCCAACTCGTTCGGCAAGGTTTCGCCGGCCCGATAGGCTGCGGCGGCGACAGCCGACCGCCCGTCGCCACGGCTGATGTTTTTCACGTGCAGATGATAGATGGCCACGGACGGCTCGCTCGGCACGGATGAAGCGCGCCCCCTCTTGGGGAGCGCGGGGTCCAGGGTCTCCCTGGCGCACTCGCCGGTTTTCTCCAACGCGAGGCCGCGTTGGTTAGAAAACCGAGCGAACGCGTCGCCGCCTCGAAAACCAATGCGTACACGTTGGCGGCGATGCGTAAGTGCGCTGTTAGCAACGCAAACGCTGTATATATGTCACAATTATAGGTTGTCGGGCGAAAATTCCACATCTAGCCTCCCAGCGGGTGGGGAATCAATGTGGGCAATCTTTTCGACCTGTCGGGCGAGCTCAAACTGTTCAAGTCCGCTGGGAAGTGGGGGCGGCGAGGGCTGAAACTCGGCCGCCATTTTCGGGCGAGCCAGGCCAAGCAACGCATTCAGGACCAATACGACGCCGAGACCGCGGAGGCCGCCGGTGCCGCGATCGCCGCTGGCCGCAGTCCAAAGCCGATCCTGGAGCGCGCCGAGAGGCGCCGCATCGAGCAGGCGGAGCGCGAGCAGTTGCTCGCGTCGCCGCCGCCTCTGCACGGGTCGGCGGCCTGGGCCAGCGCCAAAGACTTAGGACGGTTTTTGCGGGATCGGGAAAGCTTCGATGATCCGCGTTCGATCCTGTTGGGTTCATTTCTTGAAGAGGGTGGCCGCGAGCCGTCCGGGTATGTCCACTGGGATGGCGACGGTCATCTCCTGACGTTGGCACCGACCCGGGCCGGGAAATCGGTCACGACGATCGTCCCCAACCTGCTGCGCTACAAGGGTAGCGCTGTCGTGCTCGATCCCAAGGGGGAGCTTTACGAGGCGACCTCGCACTGGCGCAAACAGAATGTCGGCCCGGTCTACCGAATAGCCCCGTTCGACACCGGCAACGATCCGCGGACGGTCTCCTACCCCCGGCACGGCTTCAACCCGCTGGCCCACATCAAAACGCAGCATGCGGCCCGGGGTTTGGCGCAGCAGATGTTTCCGCGGGATCCGAACGGGCAGGAGTTCTTCAACGACGATGCCGTCAGCTTTCTGACCGGGTTGATTCTCTATGTGCTGAAAACGGCGCCAGCGCACCGCCGCAACCTCGGCACCGTGCGAGAGGCCACCGCCGCGCCGAAAGAAACGTTCCGCCACGTCGCGGATCTGATGGCGGGCTCAAACGATCCCGCCGTTCGGGAGGCCGCTAACAATGTCATCGGAAAATCGCAGGACAGGGGTCTGCCGAACCTGCGCGACACCCTGCATAGCAAGCTGTCGCTCTGGAGCGATCCGGCGCTGCTGGCGGCAACGGACCGAGACGATGTCGATTTTGGTCTACTCAAGGAGCGCTCCGCGACCGTTTACGTCACGATCCCGTTCAGTTTGCTCGATCCATACGCGCCGTTCGTCAAAGTGGTTTTAAAAGCCGCCCTGGACGCCATACTGGACAATCCGGCGGTGCCACGCATTCCCGTCTTGTTTGTCCTCGATGAATTCCTGTCGCTCGGGCCTTTCGCGGAATTCCGCAATGCGATCCGGACGCATGCCTCGGCCGGCGTGCGGCTGTGGTTTTTCCTGCAGGACATGGGTACGCTGCAGGAGCATTATCCCGGTGCCGCTTGGCAGGCCTTCCTTAATAGTTCGGTCAAACAGTTCTTCGGGACCGACGACCCCTTCACCGCCGATCTAATCGGCCGCTACCTCGGTAACCAAACAGTAGCGTACCGCAGCACCCAGACCAGCGCCAACGTCTCGGCGCAGATGGGCAGCTGGACCCAGGACGGTTCGGCCGGCGTCACCTTCTCCAATGGCGAGAGCGTGCAATTCCTGGGCAAGCCGCTGCTGGCGCCCGACGAGGTGATGGCCCTGCTGTCGGACTGGCACGCCAATGACACCCGCACTGGCATCGTCCATATCCGAGGCCCCCGAGCGTTCAAGGTGCGGCTGGTGCCCTTCGGTCATAGTCCTATTTGCCGGTCCCGCGTCGGCGCCTTTCAATCTCCGTCAGGAATGTAAGATGGAGCAGGCTCGTCCACGGCTGGATCCGGCCCGTCTGAAGCACGGAGGCTTCGGGCAAAAGCTACTTCTGATCCTGAGCGCCGAACTGGGTCTGCTGGTGGCCGTCATCTTCACCGGTGGCGCGGCTGCCCCGCTCCTGGCAGGCATTGTCGCTGTGCCCCTGTACGGATTGGTCATGGGTTATGTGGGACTCGCATTCTCGCGGGGCCGCATCATTCGAACGACAAATACGAAGCTCCTGCATGCTGAGCATCCGCTGACACGGATCGTCCATATGCTGGCGGCGGAGCTTCACTTGCCGTCGATGCCGCAGGTTGGCATTTACCCGGACGATGACATGAATGCATTCGCGGCAGGCTCGGGCCGCAAGAAGGCGGTGGTCAGCTTCAGCAAAGGATTGATCGAACGCTGCACCAATCGTGAGATCATGGCCATCGCTGCTCACGAGGTCGCCCACATTGCCAACAACGACATGCGGCGGTTGCAGTTTGCCTGGTCGTTCCAGAACGCGCTAACCTGGTTCCTGTTCGTCGAACGAGCAAGGCAAATCGCGCGTTGGATGCTTGGGACGGTTGGCGAACTCATGATCATGAAGCTATCCCGCAACAGGGAGTATTGGGCTGATGCAACGGCGGCTGCTCTTCTTGGCCCCGAGCCAATGATTGAAGCACTCAGGAAACTCGGGGGTGACTCGATAGAGCCGCCTGCCTCCAAGCTCACGTACGCGAGGCTTATGATCCGTTCTCATCCGAAGGAATGGTTTGCGACGCATCCGCCGATTGATGAGCGGATTGAAGCGGTTAAGCAGGGCGCTTTTACTCGTCGACTACCTTACGCAAAATGAAGCGTAGGCACAAAAATCCGAGACGATTTGATCCCTTTAAGCGGTCATATTCTTGCTGGTTGAGGGACTAAACGCGTAGGATTGCTCGCTCCAGTTGAGTCGCAATCATGGCACGTCTTACAAAATCAGAAATCGAACGACAGCTCTTGTCCGGGGGGCAACTGACCTGGATCGATACTGCCAAAAAAGGCGGTCAGGCTCAGCTGAGCGATGCCAAACAGCGGCGGCTGTTCCGCTTCTTACTGTCGTCGCGGGTACGTCAGCCCACCGGCCTTCCGGAGGAATTCATTAAAGGTCTGGCCACCGCCTTTAGCGCAACTGACGATCCAGCAACCGCTGCAAGCGCCGCCGTAGGAGCCACGACCGTATCAGGTCCCTGGCGATTACACTCTATCGAAACCGAAAATTTCGGTGGTTTGAACGTTTGGCGTGGGAGCGTCTTCAAATTTGACTTCGATCAAGAGAGCATGCTGCTAGAAGGGCCGAACGGCAGCGGAAAATCGTCCCTCATAGGTGCCTTGTTGTGGGCATTGACCGGTGAGCGGCCTAGAGACCAAACCGACGCTGCAGCGGCAGAGCTCAAGCCCGTTTTCTCGCAGGACAACAAAGCGGCGGGAAACTGGCCGCCGATCGCCTGTTATCCCAAAGAGACTTCTGAGCTTAAAACCTCGCCTACCGTTCGTGTGACGCTGCAATTTAGGAATGCCGCTGGATCTAAGGCCATTGTCGAAAGACAGCTCTCTAACGGCGTCGTTACGCCGAAAGTCGATCCGGCGTTTTTGGTCCCATCCGTCATTGTAGAAACCGGACTTCTTATGCCATCCCGCCTATCACAGCTTCGGCTGGATGAGGGCGAAGGGCGTCTGACAGATGCTGTGCAAAAGCTTACAGGCCTTGATGACCTAATTGCGATTGCTTCTTTGGCTGAAGGGCTATGTCATAAGTCCCGTGAATATCGTGCTTACAAAGTCAAAGACCACGCACTCAAAAAAAACGAGTTCGATCAGGCGATCAAAGAAACCAAAGAAGCCCTCGCCGCCGTCTCCTTGGAAGTTCCAAATTTTACGGCCTCCGATACCGACGACGTCAAAGGCGCTATGGCGATTTTTGGGAAAGAACTCAAAAATCGGGCCGCCGAGCTGGCTCAGGTTGTTTCCGGCGACCTGGCACCAGAAGTGCAACTGTCAGACGCCCGAACGCAGAATCAAGTCAATGTAGACCTGAAGGCTGCTGGTGACGATTTGAAAGCCGGCCTCCAAGGACTTGATTGCTGGAAACAGTGGTCGCTTATCTCTTCCTCTCTCAACGAGACCGTCAGCCAAGCCCTTGCCGCTGTGGCTTCTCAGGCAATCGCAGACGGAGAAGAAGCTGTCGAGCTTCTGCAACGGAGTATGGCCGACTCAAAATATCAGCTTAAGGCGGTAGCGGCCAGATGGCATGCCAATTACGGCACGGGCCTGATAAGCACTTGCCCACTTTGCGACCACGATCTCAAATCGAAACCGGAGCTTAGGGAACAGCTGGAAGCACTCCGCCTTGCTGGCGACGCGGCGGCTAGGACGTTTGACGACAATGTGCGTGCGATAATCGATCGCGTGAATAAGGCGATCCCAACGGCTCTGAATAAAGTTAGCGAAGAAATACTAGCCGCAGAACCAAGGGACAGTCTCATCAATGAAATACGTGCGTGCTTTGTTACTCATGATCGTTATGCGCGGTGTTTCATTAAGATCGCTTCGATGGTTGAAGACGCGTTGGGGCAAGCTCCCGCCGAAAGGCTGCCGCCTACCAAGGACAACGTATCCGATGACCCTTTAGAGCAGCTTCACCGGAGAGTCGCATTTGCTCAGCGGCTGATAGCCGTTTCCGTATGGTTCCGTGAAAACTCCGAGGCATGGTCTGCGTGGTGGCGTTTACTTTCGGCTGTTACTCGTCCTGCATCCGCGGCGAGTGACAATACGGATGTCACGCCACATACTGAAAGACTTATCGAGCATCTCTCGCGCCTATCGGAAGCGCTATCCAAAGCAGAGCCTTATCGCAAAGCCGCCATAGCGCTAGGGAAGGCTTGGAAAGCTGGCGTCGCCGCATCCGAAATGGAAAAGGAAATCGCTGAGCGAGAAGCGATCGCCGAGAATCTTATACCTCTTAAAAGCTTGAATGCTTTGTGCGAAGCCGTTGCGAGAGAGGCCATCGATGGCCTTTCGGGACGGATATCGAAACTCCTCGAAAAGATTTTAATAAGTGAACGCCTTCAATTTCAAAATACGAGGCTGGACCGGAAGGAAGGACTGGTCGTTCGCGGCGGTTTTGTCTCTCAACTTCAGATAGATGCGACCCTAGTCGCAAATACGTCCTGGTTGAGAGCTGTCTTATGGAGTTTTCTATTCGCTCTACGCGAAGAAGCGATCGAGCAGGTCGGCGCAGACCCCTTTCCGGTTCTGGCCTTTGACGATCCGCAATCTACCTTTGACTCGTTCCATCGTGCCCGCTGGGCCCAGTACATTGCTGATCTACAAAATGGGCCGGCAAAAGTTCAAGTTATCTTGGCGACGTATGACGAGCCGTTTATTGATCTCATCAAGGGCGATGGCATTACCGGGCGTCAGGCGCTTATATCGAATCCCGGCGCGAGCTGCGACCATGTATGCATCCTTGAAGGAGCTTCAATCGATCGGGAATGGAGCACAGCTAAATCGCTAAACACGCCAAAGGCTGGCGTCGACTATCTTATCCGCGTTCGGATTTATATTGAGGGTCTCCTCAAACTTATGCTTCGCGGTGAAGATGCGACGGTCGGAGGTATGGTGCTTGGTGACCTGCGAGAATTGCTCAGCCAAATGAATACAGCAAGAAAAACGCCGTGGGATCGCCCGGTATTCGGATCATTGGTCAGCTATCTCGCGAAGACCCAACCTGCCATCAAATATATTGAAGGCGCGCATCATAGTACCGGTTGCAGCTTTGGAATGGGAGAAGCGGCAACGGTGGAAGAGCATTGGAGGAAAAGATTAAAACCAGTACTTGAAAGGGCATTTCGAGCGGCACGTGAGCATCGGCTTTTGCACGGTGGCATGAAGGCTCTATACGCAGCGCCGGCTACGGCCGCTTTGCCCGAAGGATATCAGGCAAAGGTTCGTACCCTTCCATTGAGAGTTCTTGGTCGCGCTTCAGCTCTTACTGACGGAAGGGTGGCCGACGGCAAGTTGGAAATGAACGAATTTGCGACGAGCAACCACATTTCTATCGTGTTGGGAAAACACTTTGCGTATCGCTTAACCGCCCGAACGCTGGAGCCGGTCGCGCGTCCAGGAGATATTCTTCTGGTGCGGGAGCTTGGGGATCCGACGCCGAAATCCTTGGTGGTTGCTCTCAGCGATGAGCGCGTATTGGCCCGCCGCCTAGAAATCGCGGAAAATCACTCGGACGTAGCGGTGCTGACCGCGCAGTCGATAAATCCGCGAGAGATCGCTGCTCCAGTCGTCGCGCACAAGTCGACTTTCAAATTGTTCAAGATCGTCGGCATTCTGTATGGCGAAGCGTCCTGGTCACCGGCAGCAAGTCCGACTGCCGATGAAGTTTGCGATTTGGGCGGAGAGTCGGTGCTGAACCAACTAACTTCCGATGCGCTTGGCTTAGTCGAAGTGATAGGACAAAGCGCCGAGCCACATGTACTCGATGGACAATTTCTTATTGTCAAAAATCCGATCGCCCCGGATGTCGCGTTTAAGACGCTCGAAGGAAAACCCGTTATCGCTGCTGACACGGACGAAAACTGCTATTTCAAGCGCTTGCGCGGGCTAATCAACGACAAAGTCGTTCTGGAAAGTCTCGATACAGGTGGCGACTATCCGCCTGTCGTTCTTGAGCCGTCCAGCAGCATCGCGGCCAATGCAATCGAGTCGGTGTGGCCTGTCGTCGGCATTCTATTCGAGCGCTCGAACTAGCCTAGACGTCCTCATCAGTTCCTAAGAGTCGTTGCTAAAATGGTGCGGGTGGAGGGACTCGAACCCCCATGCCTTTTGGGCAACGCATTTTGAGTGCGCCGCGTCTACCAGTTCCGCCACACCCGCAATCCCGCGAACCTATAAGTCCAGCGGGGTTAGCTGACAACCAAAATCGAACGGATCGCCTAAGAAGCTTTAGCCTTCCGCTTTGTCTTCGGTTGCTCAAACTCCTCATCCTCAAGCTTGATGCGTTTTTTGGATTTTCGGACGTTGATGGCCGTGGCATCCAGCATGTTCTTGATGTGGGAAGCGTAGAATTTCTCGATCATCTCGACGCTGGTCCGGCAATTCTTGGCAACCTGATAAATATCTGCGCCTTCCATCAGTCTCAAGCAGATGTAGGTGTGCCGCAAGCTGTAAGCCGTTCGCATGTTGCCATCGCGATCGGTCTTGAGTTTGAGTTCCTCGAGAATGGTGTTGAGGAGCTCGCGGTGATGGTGCTTGGAGGGAAACAGCAAGTCTGTGCGTTCGGGCTTATTACGCTCCAGAAGACGCTTAAATGGATGCACCGCGCCCGGCATGCTCTTGCACCAGCCGATACCACGTTTCCCGCGAACCTCAATTTCCAGGATTGTCTCGCCTGTACCTTCGTCTTTCGCGATGGTGACGTCGCGAAATTGTAGACGAAAGGCTTCGTCCGGTCGAAGGCCAGTATTGGCCATGAACAACACGAAATCATGCAACTGCTCGCATGATTGGCGATGCCGGTTGTTCAGGGGATGCGCCGCGCGTTCACGCGTCGCCGTGTAGAGCATTTTGTACTCATCGGGCGAAAACCAAGCCCTGTGCGTAATCTTGCCGGAAGATTTATAGGGCGACGACATGTCCGGGACATAGTCGATCCAGCCGTGACGCTCCGCGGTTTTCAGGATTTGCCGGAGGCAGACGATCTCATGATGGATGGTGCTGCGGGAAGGGGGCTTGCCGGTGCGGTTGGTGTCCTGCATCCGCTTAAGGCGATACTCCTGAATAAGCCCGGAATTCACTTCTTTGGCCAATTTCGTCCCGAAGAACGGCATTAGGTGGACGCGAACGACCAACGCTTTGCTTGCCGTGTATGACTCGTTGCGTTGTCCTGCCGTGATGACGGGAAATTCGGCGAGGAATTTGTCGGCGGCTTCCTTGAACATCTTGCCGACGCGCAGTTCTCCGCTGGCCTTCTTTCCTCTCAGCGTGAAGTACCAATCTTCCGCGAAGTCCTTTGCTTGCTCAAAACCCTCGAGCTTGGTGCTGATGCGCCAATTGCGACCGGCGAGGTAAGCCGAACATTGCCAATAACGACTCTCGTTCTCGCGTTTGTAGAGATGGAGTCGTCCGTCCATGAACGTGTGCTTCGCCACGGTTCAATGCTTTCGTTTTGTATACGCGTTTAGTCTGAACCCGCTTTTGTGTAAAGGGTGTGTAACAGCATGGCACAATGCCAAAATCTGTCAATATATTTGATTTTATTGATGTAATTTTCAGGCGGAGATCGATAAAAATCGATTTTGAGTCGAGCGCGTCTACCAATTCCGCCACAGGGGCCATCGGGCCTTCGCCACAAGGGCAGGGCCGCGAAGCGGGCGGAATATAGCGGCCGCTGACCGGGGGTCAACCCGGCGCGGGCCCGTGATACGGGGGCGAGAGATGCCGCCCGTATCGGCCCGTCAACGACGGCCCGCTCGTGCGCCGCCGCCTCACCGTCAGGGAATCCCATCGGGCAAACACCGCAGTGTGAAGGATCGCCGCCTCGACAGCGGCGGAACCTGAGGTTACGACGCCATGAGCCAATCCATCGGGCCAGCCGGAGCCGTCTGACGTGACCCTCGACGCCACCCTGAAATCGTCTTCCGCGGTTGGCGACCGAAGCCCCGCGCGTGCGGCGGCGCTGGCGGTCGCCGCCGTGGCCGCTGCCACGCTCGGCGGCGCCTGGTTCTTCCAGCTCGTGCTCGGCATCGTGCCGTGCCCGCTCTGCCTCGAGCAGCGTTATGCCTATTATCTCGCCGTGCCGCTCGGCCTCGCGGTCGCGTTCGCCGCAGCCCGCGGCGCGCCGCGCGGCGTTGTCGTCGCGGGCCTCGCGATCCTCGCGCTGGCTGCGCTCGCCAATGCCGGACTCGGCGCCTATCACGCCGGCGTCGAATGGGGGTTTTGGCCGGGACCGGCCGATTGCACCGGGCCGATGCTCGATCTCGGCAAGGGGGGCAGCCTGCTCGACGGCCTCGATGACGTGAAGGTCGTGCGGTGCGACGCGGTGCAGTGGCGTTTTCTCGGGCTGTCGCTTGCCGGCTACAACGTGCTGATCTCGCTCCTGATGGCGGCGATCGCGGCGCGGGGCCTCGTCAGGACGCGGCGGCGGGTTTAGGGCTGCCGCCTAATCGTCCACGTCCACCTGCGGCCGTCCGAACAGGTGGACGATGCCGGGCGTCGCGATCGAGACGAACACGAAGCGCGCGAGATGATGCGCGCCGACGAAGATCGGATCGATGTGCAGGGTCAGCGCCAGCGCGAGCATGGCGTCCATCGCGCCCGGCGCGAAGGCGACGATGACGTCGCCGAGCCGCACATGGGTGGTCAGCACGATCGCCGTGACGAACACGGCGGAGATCGTGACCGCGACGGCGAACGAGCCCATCGACGCCGACAGATGGCTCAGCATGGTCTTTGCCGATATTTTTGCAAAGCGCGTGCCGATGATCGTGCCGATGCCGATCAGCGCGACGCCGCGCAGCCATGGCGGCAGGGTGCCTTCCACCAGCCCCGCGCCGTGCAGCAGGCTCGAGCCGAGCATCGCGCCGAACATCCAGCTCGCGGGAAATCTCGTCCGGCGCAGCGCCAGTGCGCTGGCGACGGATGCCGTGACCAGGGCGAGCAGCCCGGCCGGCGAGGCGATCACCACCGCCGCCGCGTGCGCGTCGCGCGGCATCAGTCCGGTCATGGCCAGGATCGCCGGCAGCGCGGCGGTCAGGATGATGACGCGCACGGTCTGCACCACGGCGATGCCGGCCACGTCGGCGCCGCGCTCGTTGGCGAGCATGATGATCTGCGACAGCGCGCCGGGACTGCCGGCGAGCAGCGCCGAGGTGCGGTCCCAGCCGTGCAGGCGTTGCAGATAGAGGCTGCTGCCGAAGGTCGAGAAGAAGGTCGCCAGCGCCAGCAGCGAGATCGTCAGCGGGTAGGCGCCGACATGCTGCAGCAGTTCGCGGGACACGAGCGAGCCCAGCGAGATTCCGAGCAGCAGCAGGACGGATTGCGTCAGCACCGGCGGAACGGCGAGCGGCCGTCCGGCGATGGCGGCGATCGCCACCGCGATCATCGCGCCGGAGATCAGGCCGCCAGGCAGCGACGCCCACAGGAACAGCGCTCCGCCGGCCGCGCCGATGGCGACCGTCTCGAGAGTTGCGAGGAAGACCGATGAGCGGAGAACGGACGGCGGTGCCGATACGGATTTTTGAATCACGGGATCGTTATCGCAAATCCCGGTTCGGGCGACAAATGCGCTGCGGCACGGCTGCAATGCGGGCGGAGGATTGCAGACGCTGTCGGGAGCGTCGCGGGCGGAACGGCGCGCGGACATATCCAGTCCGCGCGCTCGCCGGTCGGGCGCGGCGGCATCACGCGCAGCGTGACACCGTCGCAGCGGCGCGATCAGTTCGGCTTGGCCGCCTTGGCCTTGCACTCGGAGCGGAATTTCTTGCGCTCCTTGCCGTGCAGACCCTTGGCGTCGGCTTCCTTGGAGCATTCGATGGACGCCGCGGTGCGTGGCTTTTCCATCTTCTTGGCGGCCGGCGCCATCTTGGATGCGGGCGCGGGAGCCGGCTTCGCGGCGGGCGCGGGCGTTTGCGCGATAGCCGTGCCGGCCAGCATCAGCGAGGCGGCGACGGTTGCGAGTGCGCGGGAAGTAAAGGTCATGGGAAAATCCCTCGGGTTGAAGAGGGTGCCACGGTCGCCGAGCCATGCTGAACGGCGTGTGAATGGCATTGTTGCGTTCGGAAACAAAATTTTTGCCGGGCGGCCGAAGGCGGCGTTGAAACAGCGAACGGCCGCGCTAGGATATCGGTCCCATCCTCGATGTCCCGGGAGGACAAACATGACAGGTCACTTGAAATTACTCTGCGCGGTGACGGCGTCCGGCCTGATCGCGCTCTCGGCGATGCCCGCGAACGCGCTGACCTCGCAGGAATGCAGTGCGAAGTATCAGGCCGCCAAGACGGCGGGCACGCTCAACGGCCAGAAGTGGAACGACTTCCGCAAGGCCGAGTGCGGCGCGGGTGCGACCGCCGCCGCCGCTCCTGCTGCACCGGCCGCAGCGCCGGCGGCGAAGCCGGCGCCCGCGCCGAAGACCGTGGCCGCGCCCGCGGCGCCGGTCGGCAACGCGGTTTTCCCGAGCGCCGTTGATCCTAAATTCGCCAATGAAAAACCGGGCCTTGCGCGAGAACATACATGTTCGCAGCAATGGAAAGCCAACAAGGCGGCCGGCACCACTGGCGGCATGAAATGGAATCAGAAGGGCGGTGGCGGCTACTACAGCGAGTGCAACAAGCGTCTGAAGGGCGCCTGATCGTCATCGGCGTCGCGGGCGTCCATCGCGCCCGCGATGCCGGCTCTCCGGCGGCCGTGGCCTGCCACAACAATTCCGCCTAGGATCGCGCGGACCACCCGTTGAGCGAATTTGACATTCGCTGCCACCAGGACGCTCCCGCGTTGAATATCTCCCTGATGCAAGAATTGCTGGCGCTGCTGTCGGGCGCGCTGGTCGGCTTTTCCCTCGGCCTCGTGGGAGGAGGAGGCTCGATCCTCGCGGTGCCGCTGATGGTCTATGTCGTCGGCGTGCCCAGCGCGCATGTCGCGATCGGAACCAGCGCGGTGGCGGTCGCCGTCAATGCCGCCGTCAACCTGTCGGGACACGCGCGGCGCGGCAATGTCCGCTGGGCCTGCGCGCTGGTGTTCGCGGCCGCCGGCGTCGCCGGCGCGTTCGGCGGCTCCATCCTCGGCAAAATGCTGGAGGGCCAGAAGCTCTTGGCGCTGTTCGCGCTGTTGATGCTCGTCATCGCCGCCTTGATGCTGCGCTCGCGCGCGCATATCGGCGAAAGCAAGGTGGACCTGAACTGGTCGAACCTGCCCGCGCTGGTCGGCCTCGGCCTCGCGGCCGGCACGCTGTCGGGCTTTTTCGGAATCGGCGGCGGCTTCCTGATCGTGCCCGCCCTGATGCTGGCGACCGGCATGTCGATCCTGTGCGCCGTCGGTTCCTCGCTCGTGGCGGTGACGGCGTTCGGCGCCACCACCGCGGCGAGCTATGCGTGGTCGGGCCTGATTATCTGGAAGCTCGCCGGGCTGTTCGTCGCCGGCGGGGTTGCCGGGGGATTGCTCGGCGGCCGCCTCGCCGGGGCGCTGGCGCTGCGGCGCGGCGCGCTGAATGCCACCTTCGCGGCTGTTATTATCGCGGTGGCGATCTATATGCTGGTTCGGAGCTTGGCGTCTTTGTGATGTGTCCATTTTCCGGGCCCATGCTAGTGTGGTGGTTCAGAAGTCCGCCACACCATCGCAGCGAGCCGGTGAAGCGGACTTCTGAACCTGAACCACACGAGAATCATAAACTTGCTGGTGTCCCTTTAATTCCGAAGTTCGCATCAAAGGTCGCCGCAAGGACATGCGACCTTCGGAATCGGGACACTAGACGGTTCCGCCTGACCGGAGAGTGGAATGTCTGAATCCGAACATCTGGGGCGCTATATGGCGACGCGGCGCGCGGCGATCAGCCTTGCGGGGGCGGGAGCGACTCTGCTCAGCCTCGGCGCGCTTCCGGCGTTGGCCGAAACCGGTTCCGACGAGGTTTTGACCGAGGCGGGCGTGCTGCGCGATCCGGAAATCCCCGTGGCGGGGAACAAGGACGGCGATGTCACCATCGTCGAGTATTTCGACTACAATTGTCCGTACTGCCGCAAGCTCGCGCCGGAACTCGCGCAGGTGGTGTTCGACGACGGCAAGGTCCGGATGATCTTCAAGGACTGGCCGATCCTCGGACCGGTCTCGGTCTACGCATCGAAACTGGCGCTCGCCGCCAAGTATCAGGGCAAGTTCGCCGATGCGCATGAGGCGCTGATGAGCACCTCCTCGCGGCTGACCGAATCGCGCGTCCGCGAATTGCTGGCCGCCAAGACGATCGACGTCGATCGCGCGGTCAAGGATGCCTCCGCCCGCGAAGCCGAAATCGACGCCATCCTCAAGCGCAACAACCTGCAGGCCGCCGCGTTTGGATTCAACGGCACGCCGTCCTTCATTATCGGAAAATTCCGTGTGCCGCAGGCGCTCACCATGGCGCAGTTCGAGCAGGCCATCGGCGACGCCCGCAAGGCGGCCGCGACGGGGAAGAAATAGCCGCCCGGCCGGCAGCCGCGATATTACCGCGACGAAATTCCGACCCAGCCGTCATGCGTGCGCGGCTTGAGCGCCTGCCGTTCCAGCGCCGCGACGTCCGGTTGACGAGGGTCTGGTTGCTCCGCGCGGTCTCTCCGTTGCCAATGCATGATTATCCGGAATGCATGATTATCCGGAAATTGAAAGATGGTAGGTCTCTCCCCATCGAGCGCGGCTGACCGCGTTGAGATGACGAGGAGATCGAAAATGTCAAACGAAACCAAAAAAGTAGCGATTGTTACGGGGGCCTCGCGCGGCATTGGCGCAGCCATCGCGGAACGGCTGGCGCGCGACGGGTTCGCGGTCGTCGTCAACTCCTCCGGCGACGCGACGCCCGCTGAGGCGCTGGCCCGAAGGATCGAGCGTGCGGGCGGCCGCGCGTTGACGGCCAAGGCCGATGTCAGCGATGCCGAGGCCGTGCGCCGGATGTTCGATGCGGCGGACGCGGCGTTCGGGGGGCGTCGACGTGCTCGTGAACAACGCGGGCGTCATGAGCCTGTCGACGATCGCCGAGGCCGACGACGCGAGCTTCGATCGCATGATGAACGTCAACCTGCGCGGCACCTTCAACACGCTGCGCGAGGCGGCGAAGCGCCTGCGCAACGGCGGACGCATCGTCAATCTCTCCACCAGCGTCGTCGGCGCCAAACTCGAGACCTATGGCATCTATTCCGCGACCAAGGCGGCGGTCGAAACGCTGACCGCGATCCTGTCGAAGGAAATGCGCGGCCGTGCCATCACCGTCAACGCGGTCGCGCCGGGGCCGACCGCGACGGATCTGTTCCTGAACGGCAAGTCCGGCGAATTGATCGAGCGGTTGGCGAAGGCCAATCCGATGGAGCGGCTCGGCACGCCCGAGGATATCGCCGCCGCCGTCGCCTTCCTTGCCGGTCCCGACGGCGGATGGATCAATGGCCAGACCCTGCGGGCCAACGGCGGGATGGTGTGAAGCGCCTGTTCACCGTCGGCCGCGCAGCCACGCCAGAATCTCCGCGTTGATCTCGCGCGGGTAGGTGTGGCTGAGGTCGGCGATCTCGCGCAAGCTGACATCCGCGCCCGCCGCCGACAGCGCCGCCTGCGCCTGCCGCGCCACTTCGATCGGAAACATCCAGTCGAGTGCGCCATGCACCTGAAAGATCGGCAGGCCGCGCAGCCGGTCCGCGTCGGCCATTTGCGCCATCAGCGGATGGAAGGTGGCGGAGACCGGTGCGAGATGCGTGAAGGGCGAGGCGCTGTCGAGGCCGCTGACGTAGCAGAACGTGCCGCCGTCGCTCATGCCGGTCAGCAGCATCCGCGCCGGATCGATATTCCAGCGGCCGCGCACGGTCTCCAGAATCCGCATCAGGTTCGGCGTGTCGGCGTCGTCGCCCATCAGCGCCCAGGTCGGGCCGACCGCGGTGGGGGACACAACGATCGCGCCGTGGCTGCGCGCATCGCGCAGCCAGCTCCACAGGAAGGCGCGGCCGTTGCCGCTGCCGCCATGCAGCGCCACGACCAGCGGCCACGCGCGTTCGGCCGTGTAATCCTCCGGCACGTAGAGCGAATAGCCGCCGCGGCTGCCGGGATCGTTGTCGAAATGGCGGACGCCGGCGCCGGGCGCGGGAGGTTTTGCGAGCCGCGCCAGCGCCGCGGCGTCGTTGCGCAGGTCGGGGGTAAGGAAGAACTGGCTCACCGGCGGCAGCCGCGCGGCGAGGGGATACAGCGCTTCCTGCGCGCGCGGCAGATAGCGCAGCGCGCGAAACACGTCGCGGATATCGCCGCCTTCGTTTTGCACGGCGCGCAGTTTTGCAAACCCGGCCAGCGCGGCCTCGCCGGCGGCCTGAAGCGGCGCACGCACATCGGCGAAATCGTCGGGCCATCGGTCAAGTCGCGGGAGTTCTGTCTGCAAGGCCAAATCGGGCGCGTCAACGCGTGCCATCGCCGCCCCGAACGCGGGCGGATGCAGGTGCCGGGCGATGAACTCCAGCGCCTCCAGCGATTGCAGCAACGGCGGCAGCAGCGCCACGATGTCGTCGACCACGGCCTCGCCTGCGGGACTGGACGGCGGTGAGTCGGTCAAGGGAGCCTCGAGCCTTGTTGGGGAAGCCTTGTCAGTGCGGCATTTGTCAGTGCGGCATCTGTCAGTGCAACCTTGGCTTCTTCAGCAGTTTGGCGCGGTCGGTCGAGGTCACCACCACGTCGAACGTCTCGCCCTCGCGGTACAGCGTCAGCGGCACGTCGACGCCGGCATCTCCCAGCGCCCACAGCTTCCGGTAGAACGTCGCCGAGTCCGAAATCGTTTCGCCCTTGACCGCGAGGATGACGTCGCCGGTGCGCAGTTCGGCGCGCGCGGCCGGCCCTCGCGGGGCGATGCCGACCGCCACGATCTTGTCCTCGATCTCGGTCACGTACATGCCGAGCCAGGGCCGCGCCGGCTTGTTGACCCGTCCGAATTTGCGCAAGTCCTCCAGCACCGGCTTCAGCAGATCGATCGGGACGTTCATGTTGAGGTGTTCGCTTTTGCCGCCGTGCTCGCGCTCGAGCTGCAGCGAGCCGATGCCGATCAGTTCGCCCGCGGCCGAGATCAGGCCGGTGCCGCCCCAGTTCGGATGCGCGGGATGGGTGAAGATGGCTTCGTCGAGCAGATATTCCCAGTAACCCGCGAACTCCTGCTTGGCGGCGATGCGGCCGGCGAGCGAACGCGTCCGGCCGCCGATGCCGCCCACCACGATCCGGTCGTTGAGCGCGGTTGCGGCGGACGAGCCGAGCGGCAGCGGCGCGAGGTCGAGCTGGCCGAACGCCTGCACCAGGCCGAACCCGCTCTCCTGATCGATGCCGAGGACGTGACCCTGCACCACGCGGCCGTCGGCGAGATGCAGCCACACGGTTTCGGCCTCGGTAACGAGATAGCCGATGGTCACGATCAGGCCGTCGTCGATGAGAACGCCGTTGCCGGCGCGCTCGGTGCCGAGGGTGTCCGCCGTGAACGCGTCGCCGGGAACGATGCTGTGCAGCCCCACCACGGCCGACAGCGCGCGTTCGAGATCGAAGCCGTAGTCCTCGAGGCGAGGCTGCACCGCGGCCGGGACCTTCCATTCGGTCAATGAAGCCATGCGGGCTTTCTCCATTCGACGCATGCGGCGCGGGGCTGGCGCGCCGGCCGGCGGCCCTTCACGACAACAAACATATGCGTCAAACGCTCGCGATGGAAGCTGCGACAGGGCACAAGGGTGACACAGGGGACGAGGTGCCGCGGCTACGGGTCCAGCTCGGTGTCCCAATAGAGATAATCAAGCCAGCTATCGTGCAGATAGTTCGGCGGGAACAGGCGGCCGTTGCGATGAAGCTGGTGCACGGTCGGAGCAAAGGGCGTCTGGCGTGGGAACATGCGCGCCTGCTGCGGCGTCAGGCTGCCCTTGCGCAGGTTGCACGGCGAGCAGGCCGCGACGACGTTCTCCCAGGTGGTCTGGCCGCCCTTGGAGCGCGGGATGATGTGGTCGAAGGTCAGATCCTCGGGCGCCGAACAATACTGGCACATGAACCTGTCGCGCAGGAACACATTGAAGCGGGTGAAGGCGGGATGGGTCGAGGGCTTCACGAACGACTTCAGCGACACCACGCTCGGAAGCCGCATCTCGAACGAGGGGCTGTGGACGGCGCGGTCGTAATGCTCGACGATATTGACGCGGTCGAGGAACACCGCCTTGATCGCGTCCTGCCACGACCAAAGTGAAAGCGGGTAGTAGCTCAGCGGCCGGAAGTCCGCGTTCAGGACCAGGACCGGCCACCCGTTCTGTGAGACATGTGCGTTCAAGTAACGCTCCTGACCCCCACGTTCCAGCCGCCGCCGACGAAGCGGCATGCATTGGCATACTACAGGCAGCGTGACGCCATTGTGAAGGGTGCATACCCGGTTTTCCTGCTGGCCTGGGGCCTCCGACGCGGCTAAACCGCGTAGCTCAGCCGCTGCCCCCGATTCCGAATTTGGCACTCCGATCCAGCCGCTGACACGGACGAGACGCATGTTTGCAGGTTTCCGTTTCATTGAGGCGCCGCGACGGCTCCGCGCCTTCGTGCGCGCCCATGAAGCGAGCCTGATCCTGCTGGCGGCGGTGATCGGAACCATCGGCGGACTGGTGGTCGCCGCCATGGGCGCCGCCGTCCTCAAGCTGCACGAGCTGCTGTTCGCCATTCCGGCCGGGGAGCACCTGTCGAGCCAGGACAGGGTGGATTCGCTGCGCACCATCCTGGTGCCGACCATCGGGGGCGCGGTGCTCGGCGGCGCGTTCCTGCTGCTGCTGCGCTGGCGCCCCGCGCGCGAGGTCGATCCGATCGAAGCCAACGCGCTGCATGGCGGGCGGATGTCGTTCCGGGGCAGCATCATCGTGGCGCTGCAGACGATCTGGTCGAGCGGCGTCGGCGCCTCCGTCGGCCTCGAGGCGGGCTACACCCAGCTCGCCAGCGGACTCGGCGCCTCGATCGGGCGCGGCTTCCATCTGCGCCGCGCCGATCAGCGCATCATGGTCGGCTGCGGCGCGGCCGCCGCCATCGCCGGCGCGTTCGGTGCGCCGCTGGCCGGCGCGTTCTACGCTTTCGAACTCGTGATCGGCGGCTATACGCCCGCGAGCCTGACGCCGGTCGGGGTCTCGGCCGTGATCGGCTATCTGATCGCCCACAACTTCCTGCCGATGTCGCTCGGCGTCACGGTGGGCCCGTTCGGCGTGGTGTTCAGCCACGACCTCGCCATCGCCGCGCTGCTCGGCCTGCTGGCCGCGCTGACCGGCATCGGCATCATGTGCGGCGTCGCGCTGTGCGAGGCGGCGCTGACCAGCATCAAGATCGGTCCGCCGGCGCGGCTCGCGGTCGGCGGGCTCTGCGTCGGATTGCTGGCGCTGGTGACGCCGCAGGTGATGTCGTCCGGGCATGGCGCGCTGTTCTATTCCGGACTGGTCACGATGAGCATCGGCATGACCGCGGCGGTGTTTCTGCTGAAATCGCTGGCCTCGATCGTCTCGCTCGGCAGCGGCTTCCGCGGCGGTCTGTTCTTCGCGACGCTGTTTCTCGGCGCGCTCGGCGGCCGGCTGTTCGCGGCCGGGTTCGACATGGTGTGGCCGGGCCTCGACCTCAACCCGAACATCTATGCGGTGATCGGCATGAGCGCGCTGTCCGCCTCGGTGATCGGCGGCCCGCTGACGATGTCGTTCATCGCGCTGGAATCCACCGGCAACCTCTGGCTGACCTCGGCGGTGCTGATCGCGGTCATCATCTCGACCCAGATCACCCGCGAACTGTTCGGCTATTCGTTCGCCACCTGGCGCATGCATCTGCGCGGCGAAACCATCCGCAGCGCCGCCGACGTCGGATGGATCCGCGACCTCACCGTCAGGAGCATGATGCGGCCGGAAACCGTGACCGTCGACTCGACGATGCCGATGGAGGAGTTCCGCGAGAAATTTCCGCTCGGCTCCAGGACTCAGGTCATCGCGGTGGATGCCGAGGGCCGCTATGCGGGGCTTGCGCTGGTCGCCGAGGCGCATGCGCCGGACGCCGGCGAGGTCAGCGATCTCGACGGTATCCTGCATTACCGGGACGTCGTGCTGCATCCCGCGATGAACATCCAGCAGGCGATCGCCGTGTTCGACGCGGCGGAAGCCGAAACGCTGGCGGTGGTCGAGGCCGACGGCGGAAAGCGCGCGGTCGGGATTCTGACCGAGGCCCACGCGATGCGCCGCTACGCGGAGGAATCCGAACGCCGCCGCCGCGAGGTTGTGGGCGAGGTCTGAACGGAATCGATCTTCGTCATGCCCGGACAAGTCCGGCCATGACGGATCCGGCCAACGCCGATTTCCGTGAGGAACCGGCTGCGGTATACAGGGCGCGGGCCTGACCGGCCGCCTTGCGTCCGGCGGCCGCCATCTTCGCGACGGGGGATCTGTTCGATGACCGACGATGAAATCGCGCGTCGCAAATCCGAAAATCTCCGGTTCCGCTGGCTGCTGACGGGCGGCCTGATTTTGCTCCTGCTGGCGGCGCTGCCGGTCGCGGTGTGGCTGGACCTCAGCAGCCTCGGCGAGACCGCGTTGCGGCGGCAGGCCTCGGACCTCAACTCGGTGATCTCGAGCGTGCGGGCCTATTACGGCGGCAACGTCGTCGGCCGGGTGCTGGCGGCGCACGGCAAGGAGACGCAGGTCGTCCACAACTACGAGGACATTCCCGGCGCGATCCCGATTCCGGCGACGTTGTCGCTCGAACTCGGCAAGGTCATCAGCGAGCAGCAGCACAACATCACCTATCGCTTTGTTTCGGATTATCCATTCAGGAACCGGGCGCCGCATCCGCTCGATGCGTTCGAGAAGGGCGCGTTGCAGTCGCTCCGCGCCGATCCCGACCGGAAGATCGTCGAGGTGAGACGGTCGTTGTTCAGCGACGACATACGTCTGGTCGCGCCGATCGTGATGGGCGCGGCCTGCGTCAGTTGCCACAACTCCCATCCCGAGAGCATGAAGCGCGACTGGAAGGTCGGCGACGTCCGCGGCATTCAGGAGGTCGAGATCGCGCAGCCGATCGCCGCGAACCTGTTCTCGTTCAAGTTCCTGCTCGCCTATTTCGCGCTGGCCGCGCTGTGCGGCACCTCGTTTCTGGCGATGCAGCGCCGTCAGGCGAAGCAGATCGCCGGCATGAATCGCGAACTGGAATCGGCCAACGAGTTTCTCGCCGGCCTTTCCATGAAGATTTCGCGGTACATTTCGCCCCAGATCTACAAGAGCATCTTCAGCGGGCAGCGCGACGTCGCGATCCACACCGAGCGCAAGAAGCTGACGATCTTCTTCTCCGACATCCAGAATTTCACCGCGACCACGGAACGGCTCCAGCCCGAGCAGATCACCGAGCTTCTGAACGAGTATTTCACCGAAATGTCGGCGATCGCCCACCTCCACGGCGGCACCATCGACAAGTTCATCGGCGACGCCATGCTGATCTTCTTCGGCGATCCCGAGACCAAGGGCGAGAAGGCCGACGCGCAGGCCTGCGTGCGCATGGCCTGGGACATGCAGCGTCGTCTCGTGGAGCTCAACGCGAAATGGCGGGCGGGCGGCATCGAGCAGCCGTTCCGCGCGCGCATGGGCGTCAATTCCGGCTACTGCAACGTTGGCAATTTCGGCAGCACGGACCGCATGGACTATACGATCATCGGGGCGGAGGCCAACCTCGCCGCGCGGCTGCAATCGATCGCCGAGCCCGGCGGCATCGTGCTGTCCTTCGAGACATTCGCGCTGGTGCGCGATGTGGTCGAGGCCAACCCGCTGCCGCCGATCACCATGAAGGGCATCAGCCGCGACGTGGTGCCCTACGCCGTGGTTCGTCTGACCGACACGGATGCCGAACGGGACGGCGTGGTGATCGAACGCATGGCGGGGCTGGATATCTTTCTCGATCCGGCGATGGTCGACGCGCGCGACACCGAACGGGTGCGGGCCATTCTCGGCAGCGCGCTCGCAGCGCTTACGCCGAAGGCAGCGACGTAACGAAGCGCTGAGCGCCTTTCCGCTTCTGATGGACTCAGAAGCGGGGCTCTCTGATTTTGATGTGACGGGTTTTCTTCACGCGAACCGGTATCCGCTTGGCTCGAAAACGCTATGGCGCACCCGTTCCAGCTTCTGCAGGCAACGCACCACCGGCGGCATCGGCGTATCGGGAAATGTCACCTTCCAGTTGGTGACGCCGACCTCGCCGACATAGATGTCGCCCTTCGAATCCAGCGCCAGCCCGTGCGGCGCGAGGAATTTGCCGGTCTCGAGGCCGGCGCCGCTCTCGCCGCCGAGCCGCGCGATGCGCCGGCCCTTGGCGTCGACGATGGTGAGGCGGGGCCCGAGATTCGGCACGCCGAGATTGACCGGCATGCCCGGCCCGAGCTCGCCGACGATGAAGGTCGGATTCTTCGGCCCGCCGCAGGCGCACAGCGCGCAGGGCCGGTGCAGGTTATTCCATTGCGTCTCGTACGTGCCGTTGCCGTCGAACACCTGCACGCGGTGGTTCTCGCGGTCCGCGACATAGACCCAGCCGTCGGCGTCGGTGACGATGTTATGCACGATGTTGAACTGGCCGGGATCGCTGCCCGGCTCGCCCCAGGTCTTGATGAGTTTGCCGTCGGGCGTGAACTTGTGCACGCAGGCGTTGCCGTAGCCGTCGGAGACGTAAATCTCGCCCTTCGGCGACAGCGCGGTGTGGGTGCAGCGGTGAAACGGCTCGCCGCTCATGTAAGGCGAGGGCTTGTCCGGAATCCCGATGGTCAGCAGCACTTTTCCATCGGGCGAGCACTTGCGCACGGTGTGGTCGCCATCGTCGGTGCAGTAGAGATTGTCGTCGGCGTCGATGTGCAGGCCGTGGGCGCGCCTGAACAGGCCTTCGCCCCATGTGCGCAGCACGTGACCCTCGCGATCGAACACCACCATCGGATGCGCGCCGCGATTGAACGCGTAGATGCGATCCTTGCTGTCGACCGCGACGGCGGCGACATCGGTCAGATTCCACCCCTCCGGCAGTTTTGGCCAGTTCTCCACCACGCGGTAGCGGTGGTCGCCGGAGCCGAGAATGGTTGACATAAAGCTGTCTCCTTCTACTCCCTCTCCCACGAGGGGAGAGGCAGGTAAGTGCTACCGTTCCAGCAATCCCGCCTCGATCGCCTTGATCTGCAACGCCAGGTATTTCGAGTTGATGCGGCACTGAGCGAGGCTGCCCGCGATGAACCACAGTCCCGGTTGCGGTGTCCGCACGTACATGTTGCGCAGTTCCTGGCCGTCGCCAAAGCCCCAGATCGGGCCGACGCGATCGGCGACCGCATCGCCGAACAGGTGGCGCACCAGAACCTCCTGCCCCTTGTAGCCGGTCGCCAGCACGATCAGGTCGGCCTTGACGGCCGCGCCGTCGCTCATGCGCGCGCCGTCAGGCGTGAATTCCGCGATGTCGGCGAACTGCTTCAGCGCGATCTCGCCGCGCACGATCATGTCGGAACAGCCGACATTGAAGTAATAGCCGCCGCCGCGGGTCAGATACTTGTATTGCCACCCGGTGCCGTCATAGCCGTCGTCGAGCCGAAAGCCCTTTGCGGCGAGGCCGTCGAGCAGCGCCCTGTCGAGCTCCTTCGACTGCACGGTGAGCATCTGATGGCTCTTGCGGCCGAGCGGCGTCGGCATCGAGGTTGCGATCAGGTCGTTATCGTCCAGCGTGCCGTCGTTGTAGGTCGCGTAGGCGAGCTGCGCCGATGGCTCGATGTTGGTGACGAGGGTGGACGAGCGCTGCATCATGGTGACATGCGCGCCGCTCGAACACAGATCCTGCGCGATATCGTGGCCGCTGTTGCCGGTGCCGACAACGATGGCGTGTTTGCCGCGCCACGGCTCGCCGTCCTGATAGCGGCCGGAATGGATGACCTCGCCCTTGAAGCTTGTCAGGGACGGAATGTCGGGCAGGTTGGGAATGCCGCTGACGCCGGTCGCCATCACCACATGGCGCGGACGCATCGCGCGCGCGGCGCCGTTGCGTCGCAGACGAACCGTCCAGCGCCCGCCGGCGTCATCGTAGCTGCCGCCCAGAAAGTCCGTCGCGGTCCAGAAATTCAGCTCCATGGCCTCGACATAGGCCTCGAACCAGTTGGCGAGCTTGTCCTTCGGGATGTAGGTCGGCCAGTTCGGCGGGAACGGCATATAGGGCAGGTGATTGACCTGCACCTGGTTGTGCAGCGTCAGCGCGTGATAGCGCTTGCGCCAGTTGTCGCCGATACGCTCCTCACGGTCGACGATCAGGGTGTCGAGTCCAAGCTGCGTGAGCCGTGCCGCGATGGTCAGCCCGGCCTGTCCGCCGCCGACCACCAGCACGTCCGGGTCGCGGTCCGCATATTCGGCGGAGGCTTGCCGCAAATCGAGCCAGTTCGGCCCGCGAAAGTCGCGCGAATAGGCTTCGCCGCGCGGACGCTCGCGGCCGAGGCGTTCCTCGTGGCCCTTGATCTCGTCGAGCGCGGTCAGCAACGTCCACGCTTTCGGCTCGCCCGTGTCATCGGGCAGCAGCCGGACAATGCCGCTGCCGCGCCCCTGCGCGGTCTCGAAGGTGACGATGGCTTCGATGGCGCTGGTGCCGGCACGGCTGACCTGCCGCGGCGGCGCGCGGTCGGGCGCGACGCGGACATTCGCGAGTTGGGCCTTGCGTGCCAGCGCGGCGAAGGTCGGGACGATCGCGTCCGCGCCTGAAATCGTGGTGAGGGTCCAGGTCAGCGCCAGCACGTCGCGCCAATGGCTGTCGGCATGGAACAGCGGCTTCAGCCGCGCCTCGCCGCCGGCCGCCGGGGTTTCGTTCAAGGCTTCGTTGAATTGCTCCAGCCACGTCGCGGTCATCGCATCGGCGGTGTCGGTTCGATCCAGCATTTCGCCTCGTTTCCGTTGGTGCGGGCCCCGCGTACTATGAGTTCAAATGCCGCCGATGGCGAGTGATCGAAAATGCAGAGCGGCATTCCATGCCGCGCCGCGAGATCGGAGCAATGGATATGCCGCATTGCGTCACACGGAATGTCAAGCCGCGCGTTCAATTCAACCGCGATGCCGAGCGCCGGCATGAGCGAAAGTCAGGGGTGGCGTTCTTGTTCCCGGGGTACTCACGAGGCTTTTTTCTCAATAAGAAATTTGTTGCTGTCTTCACCATTGTCTTGGCAGCGCTCTGCGCTACGCTCGCGCATCACACCACAGGATTCCCATGGACACGTTCGATTATGTGATCGTCGGCGCCGGCTCCGCCGGGTGCGTGCTGGCCAACCGCCTGAGCGAGGATCCCGACACCAGCATCTGCGTGCTGGAGGCGGGCCCCAGGGACTGGCATCCCTACATTCATCTGCCGGCGGGGTTCATCAAGACCTTCCACATGCGCAGCATCAACTGGGCCTATCAGCAGGAGGTGGGGCCGTGGACCGGCGGCCGCAGCATCTACGCGCCGCGCGGCAAGACGCTCGGCGGCTCGTCGTCGATCAACGGCCACATCTACAACCGCGGCCAGCGCCAGGATTTCGACACCTGGGCGCAGCTTGGCAATCGCGGCTGGGGTTATCCGGACGTGCTGCCGTATTTCAAGCGGCTGGAAAGCCGCGTCGGCGAGGGCGAGGACACCTATCGCGGCCGCGACGGCCGTCTCACCGTCACCACCATGGACTGGCGCGATCCCTTGTGCGAGGCCTTCATGGCGGGCGCGCAGAGCCTCGGCATTCCGCGCAACCCCGATTACAACGGCGCCATTCAGGAGGGCGTGTCCTACGCCCAGCGCACGATCCGCAACGGCCTCCGCGTCAGTGCCGCCGGGGCCTTTTTGCGTCCTGCCATGAAGCGGCCGAACGTGCACGTCCGCACCCACGCGCACGCGACCAATATCGTGTTCGAGGGCAAGCGCGCGGTCGGCGTGCGCTATGCGCGCGGCGGCAAGGGCGGCAGCATTCACGAGGTTCGCGCGGCCAAGGAGGTCATTCTGTCCGGTGGCGCCTACAACTCGCCGCAGCTTCTGCAACTGTCCGGCGTCGGTTCGCCGGATCTGCTGAATTCGCTCGGCATCGAGGTGCGCCATGCACTCGCCGGCGTCGGCGAAGGCTTGCAGGATCACTACGCGCCGCGCTCGGTCGCGCGCGTGAAGAATATCAAGACCATCAACGAACGCCGGCGCGGGCTCAATCTGGTTGGCGAAGTGCTGAAGTGGGCGGCGACGCGGCGCGGCCTGCTCTCGCTGTCGCCGACCATGGTGTATTGCTTCTGGCATTCCGGCGAGACCACCGAAAGCTCCGATCTCCAGCTCACCTTCACGCCGGCCTCCTACAAGGAGGGCGTGCAGGGCCAGCTCGAGGACGAGCCCGGCATGACGGTGGCGTCATGGCAGCAGCGGCCCGAGAGCCGTGGCTATGTCCGCGCCCGCTCGTCCGATCCGTTCGCGCCGCCGATCATCCAGACCAACTATCTGGTCGAGGAACTGGACCGCCGCGTCGTCGTCGCCGGCATGAAGCTCGCGCGCCGCCTGCTCGCCTCGGCGCCGCTCGCGCCATACTACGAATACGAGGATTTTCCGGGATCCGGCGTGCAGAGCGACGATGAATTCCTCGCCGCCGCCACCCAGCGCGGCACCACCACGTTCCATCCGGGATGCACGTGCCGGATGGGTCCGGCGGACAGTTCATGGGCGGTGGTGGACGATCAGTTGCGCGTCCACGGCCTGCAAGGGCTGCGCGTGGTGGATGCGTCGATCATGCCGCGCATGATCTCGGCCAACCTCAACGCCTCGACCCTGATGATCGCCGACAAGGCATCCGACTTCATTCGCGGCCGCGTACCGCTGGAAGCGCAGGTTCTCGCGGGGTAGGGCTCAGCGCGACAGCTTGGCGATCGCCTGGCTCAATTCGTGAATGGCGTAGGGCTTCCGGAGGATATGAAAATCCGTCTGGCCTCCGGCGAGGGCTTCGCTGTAGCCGGTGGTCAGCAGCACGGGCAGATGGGGACGCGTCGCGCGAAGCACTTTCGCGAGACCCAGGCCGTCCATTTTCCCCGGCATCACGATGTCGCTGAAAACCAGGTCGATGCCGTGGTGTTCGAGTTCCTTCAATGCCGCCTCGGCGTTGTTGGCGAGCCGGATGCGATAACCGAGCTGTTCCAGCAATCCGGCACTTGCGTTTGCGACATCCGGATTGTCTTCGACGACGAGGACGGTGCCGCTGACATCCCCGTGGTTCGGCTTGTTGTCTGCGACACCCGACGCCTCGGTGCGTGGAAGATAGATCGTGACGACGGTGCCGCGGCCGAGCTCGCTCCCGATGCCGACGCGGCCGCCGGCCTGATGGGCAAAGCCGTGAACCTGCGAGAGTCCGAGGCCGGTGCCCTTTCCGACCGCCTTGGTCGTGAAAAACGGGTCGAACACCTTGGCGAGCACATCCTCCGGAATGCCATGGCCGTTGTCCTCGACCGAAATCGCGACATGGTGCCGGTCCGCGCCGTCCGCCGCGGGTGCATTTCGCGCCCGCACCGTGACATCCCCGCCGCCCGGCATGGCGTCGCGCGCGTTGATGACCAGATTGAGCAGCGCGGTCTCGAACTCGGTCGCGTCGACCGTGACCGGCCAGATATCGTCAATCACGTCGATATGCAGCGCGACCGCGTTGCCGAGGCCGCTCTTGAGCACGTCGGCGATCGAATGAACGCGCTCCGCGATATCGGTCGGCAGGGGATTGACGCTTTGCCGCCGGGAAAATGTCAGAAGCTGCCGTGTCAGTCCGGCGCCGCGCTGCGTCGCGGTCTCGATGGCGTGAACCGCCCGCAACGCCCTGGGGTCGTTCCCGATGGCTCGTTTCAGCATCTGGATATTGCCGCTAACGATCATCAGGAGATTGTTGAAGTCGTGCGCGACGCCGCCGGTCAATTGGCCCAGCGCATCCATCTTCTGCGATTCCGCCAGTTGTTGCCGCACGCTTTCGAGCCTCTGTTCCGCCTCGCGGCGCTCCGTGATGTCCCGCGTGATCTTCGCGAAGCCGATAAGCTGTTCGGCGTCATCGCGAATGGCGTCGATGACCACGCTGGCCCAGAAAAACGACCCGTCCTTGCGGACGCGCCAGCCTTCCTCGTCGTAATGCCCGGTCGTGCTGGCGATCCGCAATGCGCGGGCGGGGCGTCCGGCGGCGCGATCCGGCTCGGTGTAAAATCGCGAAAAATGCCGGCCGATGATCTCGTCGGCCTGGTAGCCCTTGATGCGTGCGGCGCCCGCGTTCCAGTTGGTGATGATCCCGTCGGGGTCGAGCATATAGATCGCGTAGTCGACGACGCCTTCCACCAGCAGGCGAAACCTTCGTTCGCTGTCGGACAGGTCTTTTCTATTCTGGTCGTCTGACGCGTCCGGCATTCCATCCCCCGCGGCCACCGATGGACCATAAACATACCGGTACACAATAGGTTCCAGCTCGGTCGCGGCCCGCGGCACCGGAACAGGCCGGCTCCGGGCCTGGGCCAGCCGGACACCGGCAGGCCGAGGCGCCGGCATTTCAGACGATTTCCATATTAGGGGCCTTCTATAGCGCTTTCGAGCGAAGTGGGTACCGGTTCGCGTGAAGAAAGCGCGTCAAATCAAAACACTATCGTCCGCCGTCGTTGCCGCGGGCAAGAACGCCCTCGCGGTTCTTGATGACCTTGTAATAGGCCCACCACAGATGCGCCGCCGCGCCGCGCAGCGGCCGCCATGGCTCCGCCAGCGGCGCCATCTGTTTCGGCGTCGGCCGGTCCGTCAGGCCGAGGCCGGCCTTGACCGCCTCCTGGATCGCGATGTCGCCGGCGGGCCAGGCATCGCCGTGGCCCAGACAAAACAGCAGATAGACGTCGGCGGTCCACGGGCCGATGCCGCGATGGCGGACCAGCGTGGCATGCGCGGCGTCCGCATCCTCCTCCGCGAGCACGTCGAGATTGAGCCGCCCGTCGGCGATCTCGCGCGCGAGAGTCTTCAGCGTCGTGATCTTGGCGGCCGATAGCCCCAGCCGGCCCAGCCGGTCGGCGCGGGCTTTTCTGATCGCATCGTGATGAAACGGCGTGAAAGCGGCGGTGAGCCGTCCCCAGATCGCGGCCGCGCTCGCGGTGGACAGTTGCTGGCCGCAGACGATCGCGGCAAGCCCCTCATAGCCGGGCTGACGCTGACGCAGCGCGGGCAGGCCGGTGCGCTCGAGGATCGGCGTCAGGCGCGGGTCGCGTTTGACCAGCGCGTGAACGGCCTCGTCGAGATCGGACTGGGTTTTCAGATGGACGGTCATGGGAATCCGATTCAAAGTTTGTCATGACGGGACTTGCCATTAGGCCCCTTGACTACGGGCGGCAATAATCACGGGATTTTTAAAGATGGTCAGCTAAAAACTTAACTCGTTATGCTGACTGAATATGACATCAAGCCACGACGCGATAGTGAACCGATGCCGCCACCCGTTTTCCGTTTTGCACCGTCGCCGAACGGCTTTCTTCATCTCGGTCACGCCCGTTCGGCGTTGCTGAATGCCGACGCCGCGCGGCGAAGCGGCGGCCGTTTTCTGTTGCGGATCGAGGACATCGACGCGACGCGGTGCCGTCCCGAATTCGAGACCGCGATTTATGCAGATCTGAGCTGGCTCGGCGTAAGCTGGGAGACGCCGGTGCGGCGGCAGTCCGGGCACCTTGCCGACTATCGCGCGGCGCTCGACCGGCTGGCTGCGATGGGGCTGCTCTATCCGAGTTTCGAGAGCCGGGCCGGGATCGCGCGGCTGGTCGCGGAACGTGGGGCCGATGGAAACTGGCCGCGCGATCCCGACGGCGCGCCGCTCTATCCGGGAATTGCGAAGTCGCTCGCCGCGCATGAGCGTGAACGGTTGCTGCGGTCCGGCGCGCCCTACGCGTTGCGGCTCGATATGGAGGCCGCGCGTCAACTCGCCGGCGATCTGACCTGGATCGAACGCGGCTCCGGACCCGACGGCGAGACCGGCGAGGTCGCGGCGCGGCCGGAGGCGTGGGGCGATGTCATCCTCGCGCGCAAGGAAACGCCGACCAGCTATCACCTCTCGGTCGTGATCGACGACGCGCTGCAAGGCGTGACCGACGTGGTGCGCGGGCAAGACCTGTTCCGGTCGACCGGCGTGCACCGGCTGCTGCAAAAACTGCTGGACCTCCCGCAGCCGGTCTATCGCCATCACGATCTGGTCCGTGACGCCACGGGCGCGAAGCTCTCCAAGTCGTCCGGGGCGACCGGATTGCGGGAATTGCGCGCCCGGGGGGTGACCCCGGACGGCATCCGGAAGCTGATCGGGCTGCCCTGATGTCGCCGCAAGACCAAAATCGCCGCCTTGGGTTTGCCGCAAGCCGATTCCGGGCCGGAACGTCGCCCGGCGTGACTCCTCCCGCCGGACCGTGGCATGCTGGCGCGGGGTTGAGGCAAGGGAATCATGGCGCTGACATCGCGCTCATCGCGCAAGGCACGGACGCCGAGCAAGCGGCCGGCGAAACCGCGCGTTTTGAAGACATCCGCAAAGCCGGCGAAAGCCCGGCGCTCGTCGCCGCGACCGTCCCCCGACATCGTCGAGGCGGCGCTGGCCGCCTTCGCGCACGAGGTGCGGACCCCGTTGACGGGAATCCTCGCGGTGAGCGATCTGCTCGCCACCTCCGATCTCGGCGAACGCGAGCGGCGCTGGATCGATACCATCAAGGCCGGCGCCGAACATCTCGCGAGTCTCGCGACATTGTTTGTCGACGCGGCGCGGAGCCGTCATTCCAGGCCGGGCGGACGGCAGGATTTTTTTGACCTGCGCGCGCTGGCGCGCACCGCCGGAGATTCGCTCGCAGGCCGCGCCACCGCGAAGGGCTTGCGTTCGGCGGTCGAGATTTCGGACAGGCTGCCGGCGTTCGTGACCGGCGATCCCGTTCGTTTGCGCGCGGCGCTGGAGAACCTGATCGATAACGCGGTCAAGTTCACCGAGCATGGCGACGTCGTGCTCAAGGCCACCGCGGCGCGACGGCCGAAAGGAAAAATCGCGGTGACGTTCGCCGTGTCCGATAGCGGCATCGGCCTGTCGCTCGCCGAAATCAGACGGCTGTTCCGGCCGTTCTCGCAGGCCAACGTCTCGATCGCGGCGCGGTTCGGCGGCGCCGGGCTCGGCCTGTCCTCGGTGAAGCAACTGGCGCGCGCGATGGGCGGCGACGTGACGGTCGCGCAACGGCGCGGCGGCGGCACCACGTTCACCTTTACGGTTCTGCTCGCCGCGGCGAAGGGCCCCGTGACGATCACGTCCGGCGACGATTCGGATCCGTCGTCCGATTCCCTGGACGGGCTGCGCATTCTCAGCGTCGAGGACAATCCGTTCGGCCGCGTCGTGCTCAATGCCATCCTGACCGAACTCGGCCATCAGGCCGAATTCGTCGGACGCGGCGAGGACGCCGCGCGACGGCTCGCGCAGGGCGGCTTCGATGCGGTGCTGATGGACATGGTGCTGCCCGGTATCAACGGCATCGAGGCCATCCGGCGCATCCGGGCGCTCGATGTCTCCGCCGGGCAGATTGCGATCATCGGCGTGTCGGGCAGACGCGACGACGAAGCGGCATCGCGCGCGGCCGGCGCGGACGCGTTTCTGATCAAGCCGGTTTCTCCGCGGGCGCTAGCGACTGCGCTGCTTGAAGCGAAACGCCGCGTGGCAGCCGCGACTTGATGATGGCCGCGTTAAGCTCGCCGCCGAACACGAAGATCGCGGCGATGAAGTAGAGAAACACCAGCGCGATGATGACCGAGGCGAGGCCCGCATACATGGTGACGTAGTTGTTGGCGAAACGCGCGAGATAGAGGCCAAAGCCGATGCCCGACACCAGCGACGCCAGCATGGTGAAGACGATGCCGGGGATGATCTGCAGGAAGGACCGCCGCCCCGCCGGCAGCCAGGCGTGCAGGATCACCAGCGCGATGAACATGGCGATCCCGGTGATGCCATAGCGGGCGAAGTTCAGCAGGTTTTCGTTCGATTCCACGATCAGCGGAATGTAGCGCTTCGCGGCTGCGATGATGAGCGGGCCGAGCACGATCAGGAACGCCATTGCCAGCGCGGTGACCGCGGCAATCAAGGTGTAGCCGATCGATTCCAGCCGCAGCCAGTACCAGCGGCGCGGTTCGATCACCGCATAGGCGCGGTTGAGCGCGACGCGCAGACTTTCGACGCCGTTCGATGCGAAGTAGACCGCGAGCACGGCGCCGACGGTCAGTGCGTCGCCGCGCGTTGTCGTCAGCACATCGTGGATTTCGCCGGACAGTGCGTTGGCGACCTGGACCGGCCAGATCTGCAGCATCAGCCCCGCGGCCTGATCGGCAAGCTCCTTCGATCCGAAGAAGCCGGCGAGGGAGGTGAGCACGATCAGAAACGGAAACAGCGCCATCAGCGTGGACAGTGCGATGTGGCTTGCGATCGCCCAGCCGTCGTCGGCAAGAAACGTATAGAAGGCGTCCATTCCGACCAGATACACGTAGCGGATATGTCTCACGGTTCACCTGGGTCAAGGCCGGACGCCATCGTCGGTATCGGTTACTATCTGATATCAATACACAAAAAGCCAGATCGGTGCGCAGTTCCGGATCCCGGCGCAGGTCATGGCGCGGCTGCGGCCGCGGTGTTATGTACCGGGAATGGTGACATTCCTGAGCAAAATCCTGATTCCGATCGCCGTTGCGTCCGTCGCGGTGGTGCTTCTGATGGGCCTCATCAACATGATGCGCGGCGGCAACCCGAACCGCTCGCAGAAGCTGATGCAGATGCGGGTTCTGTTGCAGTTCGTTGCGATCGTCATCACCATGGTGACGGTCTGGGTGATGGGACATTGACGGCGGCCTGACGGCAAACCGGAGGACCGATGGTCGTTCTCAACCGAATCTACACCCGCACCGGTGACGACGGCACGACCGCGCTCGGCAGCGGCGAGCGGCGCCCGAAATACGACCTGCGTGTCAGCGCCTATGGAACCGTCGACGAGACCAACGCCGCCATCGGCGTGGTTCGGCTGCATCTCGCCCGCGCGCTGGAACTCGATGCCATGCTGGGCCGTATCCAGAACGATCTGTTCGATCTCGGCGCCGACCTCGCGGTCCCGCAGCGCGAGGGCAAGGCGGAACGGCTGCGGGTTCTGTCCAGCCAGGTCACGCGTCTGGAAAGCGACATCGACACCCTCAATGCGGGACTGGCCGAACTGACCTCGTTCGTGTTGCCGGGCGGGACGCCGGCCGCGGCATACCTCCATCTGGCGCGGACGATCTGCCGCCGGGCGGAGAGGATCGTGGTGGAACTCGCCGCGGAGCCCGCTGAACCGGTCAGCGATGCTGCGATCCAGTACATGAACCGGCTATCCGATTTCCTGTTTGTCGCCAGCCGGTTCATGAACGACAGGGGGGCAGGCGATGTGCTCTGGGTGCCGGGTCAGAATAGATGAATTCAAGCCCGGCGGAATTCGGAGCCGGCCGCAACCACGGAACGCCTCAATTTTTAGTCTGTCGCGCGTTGACCGCCGAAACCGGGACCTTTAGGTTCCGCGCCCAAAGCTCACACACAAGCTGATCCAGCCAAAGTTCAATATGAAAGAGGGTCGATGAAGGTTCTGGTGCCGGTAAAGCGGGTTGTCGATTACAACGTCAAAATCCGCGTCAAGAGCGACGGGTCGGGCGTTGAACTCGCCAACGTCAAGATGTCGATGAATCCGTTCGATGAAATCGCGGTCGAGGAAGCGCTGCGGCTCAAGGAAGCCGGCAAGGCGACCGAGGTCGTGGTGGTCTCCATCGGCCCGGCGCAGGCCACGGAAACGATCCGTACCGGCCTCGCCATGGGTGCGGACCGTGGCCTTCTGGTCAAGGCCGACGGCACTGTGGAGCCGCTGGCGGTGGCAAAAATCCTGAAGGGCGTTGTCGACGAGGAGAAGCCCGGTCTGGTCATTCTCGGCAAGCAGGCTATCGACGACGACAGCAACCAGACCGGCCAGATGCTGGCGGCGCTGCTCGGATGGTCGCAGGCGACCTTCGCCTCGAAGCTCGAAGTCGATGGCGCCGATTTCAAGGTGACGCGCGAGGTCGATGGCGGTCTGCAGACGGTCAAGCTGAAGGGACCGGCCATCGTGACGACGGACTTGCGTCTCAACGAGCCGCGCTACGCCAGTCTTCCGAACATCATGAAGGCGAAGAAGAAGCCGATCGCGGAAAAGACCACGGCGGATTACGGCGTCGACATCGCGCCGCGTCTCGAAATCCTCAAGACAACCGAACCTCCGGGCCGCAAGGCGGGCGTCAAGGTCAAGGACGTCGCTGAACTTGTGTCCAAGCTCAAGAACGAAGCCGGAGTGATCTGATGACGACGCTGCTGATTGCCGAACACGACCATGCCTCCCTCAAGGATTCGACCAACAAGGCATTGACGGCCGCGGCCGCGCTCGGTGCCGAGGTCCACGTTCTGGTTGCAGGCGGCGGCGAAGGGACCAAAGCCGCGGCCGACGCCGCAGCGAAGCTCGCCGGTGTCAAGAAAGTCCTCCTCGCCGAAGGCCCGGCCTATGAACATGATCTCGCCGAGCCGCTGGCGGCGCTGATCGTATCGCTGGCGCCGAACTACGATGCCTTTGTCGCGCCCGCGACCTCGCGCTTCAAGAACGTGATGCCGCGCGTCGCCGCGCTGCTCGACGTGATGCAGGTGTCCGAGATCATCAAGGTGGTCTCGCCCGATACGTTCGAGCGGCCGATCTATGCGGGCAACGCGATCCAGACGGTGAAGTCCAAGGACGCCAAGAAGGTCATCACGGTGCGGACGTCGACTTTCGCGGCAGCGGGCGAGGGCGGCAGCGCTCCGGTCGAGAATGCCGCGGCTGCGGCCGATCCGGGCCTGTCGAGCTTCGTCGGCGAGGAAGTCGCCAAGAGCGATCGTCCCGAACTGACTTCGGCCAAGATCATCGTCTCCGGCGGCCGCGCCATGCAGAGCCGCGAGAACTTCACCAAGTATATCGAGCCGCTGGCCGACAAGCTTGGCGCCGGCGTCGGCGCTTCGCGCGCGGCGGTGGACGCTGGCTACGCGCCGAACGACTGGCAGGTCGGACAGACCGGCAAGGTGGTGGCGCCGGAGCTGTACATCGCCATCGGCATTTCCGGCGCGATCCAGCATCTCGCCGGCATGAAGGACTCCAAGGTGATCGTCGCGATCAACAAGGACGAGGATGCGCCGATCTTCCAGGTCGCCGATTATGGCCTCGTCGCCGACCTCTATCAGGCGGTGCCCGAACTGACCGAAGCGCTCGGGAAGCTCGGAAAATAACGATGATTGGAAACATCGCCCGGATCATCCGACTCCGGGCGGTGTTTTTATGCAAGACTGCCGGACCGCGGCATGCGCGGCGCAGCTCCGATGAGATGACAAGATGGCGGCAATGATCAGGAAAGTCGGCGTGATCGGTTCGGGCCAGATGGGCAACGGGATCGCGCATGTGACGGCCCTCGCCGGAATGAGCGTCGTTCTCAACGATGTCTCCGCCGATCGCATCAAGTCGGCGATGGCGACCATCAACGGCAATTTGTCGCGGCAGGCATCGAAGAAGGCCATTACGGACGACGAGCGCAAGCAGGCGCTGGAGCGCATTACGTTTACCGACTCCCTCGATGGGCTGTCGGACTGCGACCTGGTGATCGAAACCGCGGTCGAAAAGGAAGAAACCAAACGCAAGATATTTCACGATCTGTGTGCGTCACTGAAGCCCGATGCGATCATCGCTTCCAACAGCTCGTCGATCTCGATCACGCGGCTTGCGGCGTCCACCGACCGTCCGGAAAAATTCATCGGCATTCATTTCATGAATCCGGTGCCGCTGATGGAACTGGTCGAACTGATCCGCGGCATCGCCACCGACGACGCGACGTTCGAGACGGCCAAGGAATTCGTGACCAAGCTCGGCAAGCAGATTGCCGTGTCCGAGGATTTCCCGGCCTTCATCGTCAACCGTATCCTGCTGCCGATGATCAACGAGGCGATCTACACGCTGTATGAAGGCGTCGGCAACGTCGAGGCGATCGACGCCGCGATGAAGCTCGGCGCGCATCATCCGATGGGTCCGCTGGAACTCGCCGACTTCATCGGCCTCGATACCTGCCTGTCGATCATGCAGGTGCTGCACGAGGGGCTCGCCGATTCCAAATACCGGCCGTGCCCGCTGCTGGTGAAATACGTCGAGGCCGGATGGCTCGGCCGCAAGAGCCAGCGCGGCTTCTATGACTATCGCGGCGACAAGCCGGTTCCGACGCGCTGATGCCGAGGCGCAGCTCGCGCCGGTAGAATTTCCTTAACCCTCGTTCGCTACTCCTGACGCGGAGTTCGGTTTGCGGCGGGTTGTTCCATGGATATGAGTCTGGTGATGGCTGCGATGACCGCTCAGGCGGGCAACACGCAGACGCAGATCGCGACCTCGATCCTCAAATCGAATCTCGACGCCGAGAAATCCAACGTGCTCACGCTGCTGGGCGCGGGTCAGAACTCACCCTCGCTCGCCAATGTCGGCGCGGGCATCGGCGGCAATCTCAACATTTCAGCCTGAGACGCGCGCCCCGCTGATCGATCGGGACTGGCCCGTCGTCGGGACTCGTTCGCCCGCGCGTTACGGCGTCGTCGCCGCATTGATGAGCTTGATCGCGTCGTCACTGTCCCATTCGGCTGGCCCGGCCATATTGCCGATTTCACAGCCCTGGCCGTCGATCAGCACCGAGGTGGGCATGCCCAGCGCCAGGCCGATACTCTTTAGCTCTTGAAAAACCTTGGCTTTTGCATCGTGAAAATGGCCGAGCCGAGTCAGGTTGGCATCTTTCAGGAAGGCCTTGGGCTTGTCAGCGTCACGGGTGTCGATGTTGACCGCGACCACGGCGAACTTGTCGCTGCCGAGCTTGCCCTCGAGCCGGTCGAGCGCCGGCATTTCCTTCCGGCAGGGCACGCACCAGGTCGCCCAGAGGTTCAGGAGAACGGTTTTTCCCTTCCAGTCGGAGAGCCGTTTCGGCTGGCCGTCGCCGTCGGTAAAAGCCAGATCCGGCATCTGAACCGGCTTCGATGCCATCGTCAGCGCCGCCACCTCGCCGGTGGCAAGAGGCGCCAGCTTTTTCGACAATTCCAGGGTGGGGCTGCAGGGAATATTGGCCCGTGCCGGATGCCTGAAGTGCCCGGCATAGAGCGTGGCGGCTGCCACGACGACCGCGGCCACCGAGACCAGAGGGCCGATCGGAAGCCTGCTCGTGGCACGGCGGGACGGCGGGGTCGGTTCAGGCATATCGTTTGTCATCCTGTATAAGATACGGGTATGCAGGGCATGGTTTGGACAGCGAGGGCGTCCAGCCGGGCGGATGGATCGTTCGGCAGGCGTGAAATGAGCGGCATAGCATGAGCAACAAGATGTGGGGCGGCCGGTTCGGCGAAGATCCCGACGCGATTATGGAAGAAATCAACGTCTCCATCGACGTCGATCGCCATCTCTACGCCCAGGACATCGCCGCGTCCAAGGCGCACGCCGCCATGCTGGCCGCGCAGGGCATCATAACGGCCAGTGATGCAAAAAACATCGGCAAGGGTCTAGACACGATTTTGTCAGAGATCGGCAAGGACTCCTTCGATTTCAAGCGCGCGCTCGAGGACATTCACATGAATGTCGAAAGCCGGCTCGGAGAATTGATCGGCGCCGCCGCCGGACGGCTGCACACCGCGCGTTCCCGCAACGATCAGGTCGCGACCGATTTTCGCCTGTACGTTCGCGACGTCATCGACGAGACCGATGCCGCGCTCGCGGCGTTCCAACACGCGCTGGTGACGCGCGCGCTGGAACATGCCGACACGGTGATGCCGGGCTTCACCCACTTGCAGACCGCGCAGCCCGTCACGTTCGGGCATCACCTGATGGCCTATGTCGAGATGGCGGCGCGCGACCGCGGCCGTTTCGCCGATGCGCGCAAGCGCCTGAATGAAAGTCCGCTCGGTGCAGCCGCGCTGGCGGGCACGTCCTTTCCGATCGACCGCGACGCCACCGCAAAGGCGCTCGGCTTCGACCGCCCGATGGCGAATTCGCTCGACGCGGTCTCCGATCGCGATTTCGTGCTGGAAACATTGTCGGCGGCGGCAATCGCGTCGATGCACCTGTCGCGTTTCGCCGAGGAGATCGTGATCTGGACCTCGCCGCTGGTCGGACTGGTGCGGCTCAGCGACAAATTCACCTCCGGTTCCTCGATCATGCCGCAGAAACGCAATCCCGACGCCGCCGAACTGGTGCGCGCCAAGACCGGCCGCATCATCGGCGCGCTGACCGCGTTGCTGATCGTGATGAAGGGATTGCCGCTCGCCTATCAGAAGGACATGCAGGAAGACAAGCAGGGCGCCATGGAGGCGTTTTCGGCGTTGTCGCTCGCGGTCCGCGCCATGACCGGCATGGTGCGCGATCTCGTGCCGGACGAAGCGCGGATGAAGGCCGCCGCCGGGGACGGCTACGCCACGGCGACCGATCTCGCGGACTGGCTGGTGCGAACGCTGAAGATGCCGTTCCGCGACGCCCATCATGTCACCGGCCGGATCGTGGCGGCGGCGTCGAAGCAGGGCGTGGCGCTGCATGATCTGCCGCTGAAGGCGATGCAGGCGGTCGAGCCGCGCATCACGGCCGATGCGCTTGCTGTCCTGTCGGTGGAGGCTTCGGTGAAAAGCCGGACGAGTTACGGCGGGACGGCACCGGAAAACGTTCGCGCGCAGGCCAAGGCCTGGCTCAAGCGGCTGGAAAAAGAGCCAAAATTAGGCTGACGCATCAAATTTGACAGCAAATCGCGGCGGTGCGGGTCTCGCCAGAACAGGGCATTCTTTGTATGGTGCCGCCGCATTGGGGATATCGACGTGAACAGCACTTCAAGCTCCGTCTCTACAGGATGGGCACTGGTTTTTCTGACGGCCGCCACGCTGGCGCTCGCAGGTTGCGGGCGTAAGGGGGGTCTCGACCTGCCGCCGACTGCGTCGGAGCAGTCGCGCGCCGCGGCTGCCGCGGACGATCGGGCGCGCGATGCCGCCGCCAAGGGCAGTCTGTCCGATCCGTCCTACGGCATGGACCGCGACCCCGAGGCTGCGAAGGGCAAGAAACGGCCGTTCATTCTCGATCCGCTGCTGAACAGCAACTGAGATAGTGTGGTGGTTCAGAAGTCCGCTTCATTTTCTCGACACGCTTTTCAAGCGGACTTCTGAACCTAAACCACACGAGAATCATAAACTTGCTAGTGTCCTTTCGAATCCGAGGTTCGCTATGGAAGGTGCTGCATGGTGAGGCGAATTTCGGATTCGGGACACTAGGCCCATGCGTCACTTCGATTATCGCGACGGCGTGCTCCATGCCGAGGACGTGAACCTTGCGGCGCTGGCCGAGGCCGTCGGCACGCCGTTCTATTGCTATTCGACCGCGACGCTCGAACGTCATTACCGCGTGTTCGCTGACGCCTTCGCGGAAACCGATCATCTCGTTTGTTACGCGATGAAGGCCAATTCCAACCAGTCGGTGCTGCGGACACTTGCGAAGCTCGGCGCCGGCGCGGACGTGGTCTCCGGCGGCGAGCTGAAGCGCGCGCTGGCGGCGGGCATTCCGGCCGACAAGATTCTGTTCTCCGGCGTCGGCAAGACCGAGGCCGAACTGCGGGCGGCGCTGGCCGCGGACATCCTCTGCCTCAATGTGGAGTCCGAGCCGGAGCTCGACCTGCTGTCGAGGCTCGCCGTTGAGACCGGGCGCACGGCGCGCATCTCGATCCGCGTCAATCCTGACGTCGATTCCAAAACGCACGCCAAGATTTCCACCGGCAAGTCGGAAAACAAGTTCGGCATTCCGATCGCGCAGGCGCGGGCGGTCTACGCCCGCGCGGCAAAACTGCCCGGCATCGCGGTCACCGGCGTCGACATGCATATCGGAAGCCAGATCACCGATCTCGGCCCGATGGAGGCAGCGTTCCGGTTGCTCGCTGAATTTGTCACCACGCTGCGCGGCGACGGCCACACCATTTCGCACGTCGATTTCGGCGGCGGCCTCGGCATCCCCTATTACGAGGATCGCGCCGCACCGCCCGAGCCGCTCGCCTATGCGGAAATGGTCAAGCGCGTGACCCACAATCTCGGCTGCACGCTGATGTTCGAGCCGGGCCGGATGATCGTCGGCAATGCCGGCATTCTGGTGACCCGCGTGATCTATGTGAAGCGCGGCGAGGCGCGGAATTTCGTCATCATCGATGCCGCCATGAACGATCTGATCCGCCCGACGCTGTACGAAGCCTACCACCAGATCATGCCGGTGCGCGCGGCGCCGAAGGATGCGCCGGTGATGGTCGCGGACGTGGTCGGTCCGGTCTGCGAGACCGGAGATTATCTGGCGTTGGGCCGCAACCTGCCCGAGCCGAAGGCCGGCGATCTCATCGCGATCATGACTGCGGGCGCTTACGGTGCTGTGCAGTCCGGCACCTACAACACCCGCGCGCTGGTTCCGGAAGTGCTGGTCAAGGGCGACCAGTATGCGGTGGTTCGCCCCCGTGTCGATGTCGAGCAATTGATTGCGATGGATACGTCCGCGCCGTGGCTGTGACGACTCGATGAGTCCGACCTCCCTGATGCGATCGTCCGGGCGCGGCATTTGACCGCGGTTCAGGGAGTCTGCGCTCAGGTCACGTCTTCGTGGCATGCCGGTTTTGGGTGGGGTTATTGCCCGGCCGCCGATGCCTCATTGCCGCCGCCGTGGTAAGGTGCTGTTTCGATAACCCGGAGAGTTGATTGAACGGCGCATCCCCCGATCCATCCAGTCAAGCCCGCGACCAGCGTGCGATGTCGGGGCTTCAACTGACGCAAGCCTTGCGGCGGGCGCGATGGGCGATTGCGTGGGAGAGGGGCTGGCCGCATCTGGCGCGGCTGCTCAGTGTCGGCGGGCTGTTTCTGGCCGTGTCCTGGGCCGGCGTGTGGCTTGCATTGCCGACGGTGGGACGGATCGCCGGTCTCGCCGTCTTTGCCCTGCTGATCCTGGCTGTCATGCTGCCGCTGGTCGGGTTCCGCTGGCCGAGCCGCGAGGATGGATTGCGCCGGCTCGATCGCACCGCCGGTGTCCGCCATCGCCCGGTGACCGCGCTCGCCGATACGGTGGCAACGCAGGATCCGGTCGCCCTGGCGCTGTGGCGGGTGCAGCGCGAGCGCACGCTCATGTCGCTGAAACGAATCCGCGCGGGGTTGCCGTCACCGCGGCTGCCGCTTCATGACCGCTGGGCCCTGCGCGCGCTGGTGATCGTGTTGATGGTCGTCGCCTATATCGCGGCCGGCTCCGAACGAACCGAGCGGGTGGCGGCGGCATTCGATCTGAACGGCGTATGGGCGCCGGTGAATGTCCGGGTGGACGCCTGGGTTGCGCCGCCGCTTTATACCGGCAAGCCACCCATTATCCTGTCCGCAGCCAACAAGGATGCCGCCTCCGATCCCGGGGCGCTTTCGGTCCCGGCGGGCAGTACGCTGATCGTCCGGTCGAGCGGCGGCAATCTCGACGTCGCTGTCGGTGGCGGGGTGACCGAGGCTGCTCCGGCCGAAAAGGCCCCCGAAGGCACCCACGAGCGGCACTTCACCATCGCGGCGGACGGCACGGCGCATGTCCGTGCGCCCTCGGGCCAGCCGCAATGGACGTTCAGCGCGATTCCCGACCGCGCTCCGACCATATCTCTGGTCAAGGATCCGGAGCGTCAGGCGCGCGGGTCGTTGCAGATGTCCTACCGGATGGAGGACGACTACGGCATCACCAAAGCCCACGCGGTTTTTTCGGGCCGCGCCGAGCCCCCGTCAAAGGACGGCGCGACACCGCGTCCGCTGTTCGACGCGCCGCAGTTCGCGCTGGCGTTGCCGAACGCGCGAACCCGCAATGGGGTCGGGCAGACCGTCAAGGATATGACCGAGGATCCCTATGCCGGCGCCGACGTGACGCTGACTCTGGTCGCGCGCGACGAGGCCGGCAACGAGGGGCACAGCGAGCCGTTCAACATGCGCTTGCCGGAACGGCTGTTCACCAAGCCGCTGGCGCGCGCGCTGATCGAGCAGCGCCGCATCCTGGCGCTGGACGCCAATCGGAACGCGCAGGTCTATACCGCGCTCGATGCTCTCATGATCGCGCCGGAAGTATTTACGCCGAAGCCGGGCGAATATCTCGGTCTCTACAGCGTCACAAAGCAGCTCGAGGCCGCGCGCACGGACGCCCAGTTGCGCGATGTCGTCGCCAGTCTGTGGGCGGTCGCGGTCAGCATCGAGGATGGCAACGTCACCGATGTCGACAAGGCGCTTCGGGCGGCGCAGGACGCGCTGAAAGAGGCGCTGGATCGCGGCGCCAGCGACGAGGAGATCAAGAGGCTCACCGAGAATCTGCGGGCGGCGCTGGACAAGTTTCTGCAGCAACTCGCCGAGCAGATGCGCAACAATCCGCAGCAGCTCGCGCGCCCGCTCGATCGCAACACCCGCGTCATGCGTCAGCAGGATCTCAACAACATGATCGAGCGCATGGAGCGTCTGTCGCGTTCCGGCGACAAGGATGCCGCCAGGCAGCTGCTCGAACAGTTGCAGCAGATGCTCGAGAATCTGCAGATGGCCCAGCCGGGCCAGGGTGAGGACGGCGACATGCAGCAGTCGCTGAACGAGCTCGGCGATATGATCCGCAAGCAGCAGCAGTTACGCGACAAGACCTACAAGCAGGGGCAGGATTCGCGTCGCGACCGCATGCACGGCAACCGGCAGGGCGATCGGAACGCCATGGACGGCCTGCAGCAGGATCAGCAAGGATTGCACGACCGGCTCCGGAAGTTGCAGCAGGAACTCGCCAAGCGCGGCATGGGTCCGGGTCAGCGCGGGCAACAGGGCCGGCAGGCGGAACAGGGGCAGGGTGACGGCGAGGACGGCCTCGATCAGGCCGATTCCGCCATGGGCGATGCCGACGGACGGCTCGGCGAAGGCAACGCCGACAGTGCCGTCGATGCCCAGGGCAAGGCGCTGGATGCCCTGCGCAAGGGCGCTCAAAGCCTTGCGGAAGCGATGCAGCAAGGGGACGGCGAGGGGCAGGGCGACGATGACGGCCCCGGAAACCGTGCCGGCCGCCAGCAAAGCGGCGGTAACCAGAGCGATCCGCTGGGGCGGCCGTTGCACGGCCGGGAATTGGGCGACGATCTGACCGTCAAGATTCCCGGCGAAATCGACGTGCAGCGCGTCCGGCGGATTCTGGAAGAACTGCGCCGGCGTCTCGCCGATCCCTCGCGGCCGCAGATCGAGCTCGATTACATCGAGCGGCTGCTCAAGGACGACTGACTGCGCGCGGCCAGCGCGCCGGCGACCGCGGCGCGGATATCGGCCACGGAAAACGGCTTGGTGACGACGTCGTGGACGATGGCGTTGAGGCCCGAGGCGCGTTCGCGCTGATCGGCGAAGCCGGTCATCAGCAGGATTGTCAGGTCGGGGAAGTCGCGGGTCGCTGAGAGAGCCAGTGCGATGCCGTCCATGATCGGCATCTTGATGTCGGTCAGCAGCAGGTCGAAGCCGCGCGCGTCGCTGTTCAGGATGTCGAGCGCTTCGGCGCCGTCGGCCGCGGTGACGGTCTCATGTCCGTCCATGCCGATGGCGCGCGCCACCAGCGATCGCATCGAGTCTTCGTCGTCGGCAATCAGAACACGGGCCACGCGTTACGCTCCGCTCCCCGCGGCGATATCCTGCCGGTTGAAGAAGCGAACGTCGATATTGCGGCCTTCCGGCGGCGGAGACGCGAGCCGTGAGCGGAACCATGCCTTCTCGCCGGGCTTGAGCGAGGGTTGTTCCAGCACCGCGTTCCACGCATAGATTTCCGTATCGTGTGCGTCGCGCACGATGAAGCGCAGACGCGGCATCTCGACCGGCTTGCGGGTTTCCGCGACGATCATGCCTTCGATCACCAGCACCGGCTTGCCGTCGACGGTTTCAGTCGACATCTTGACGTCCTTGAACGCCAATCCGCGCAAATTCACCCCAAGCCCGGCGAACCGGTAGAACGCGGCGGTTTGCGGCAGCAGCCGTACGATCTCGACACGCCAGATGACCAATGCCAGCACCATGGCCGCCATTGCGGCACAAGCGGTCGTCAGATTGATTGCGGGCAGGCCGCGGAGTCCGGGCAGCCGGGGCAACGAGAATGAAGGTTTGAGCAGGGCACGAAGCCGCGAGGCATGGCTTGAGAGCTGGGGCTCATCCTCGATCGGGCCGTCGTGCTGGACGTCCGATGCCCATCCACGGTCGTACTCGGCGTCCTCGGGCATCTGGCTGGCGATCGGCGGACTTTCCACGGAGGGCGTGACATCCCGGGCCGGGGGGATGTTCCATCCGGCTTCGTCGTCCGCTCCCGCCATCGAGGGGGTGCGGGGCGCGGCAAGATTCTCGGGGGTTGCCAGCCATGTTTCCTTGCATCGCGCACAACGGACCGTGCGGCCGGCCTCGCCGAAACTGGCGGGATTGACCGCGTAGGATGTCGTACAATGGGGGCAGACAATGTGCATGAGCGAACCGCCGGAATGACGCTGCCCGGAGCTTACCTGCCGACCGTTAACGAATCGGAAACCATAACCGACGCACAACCGGAGCGGGCCGGAGGCGGCCGGCCCGGGCGTCGCGAAATCCGCGGGTTCCAGGAAATTGGCGCTGTTTGTCCGATCCCGCGTCGCATCGAACGGAGCTCGTGTGGTGGATCAGAAGTTCTCTTCATTGCTGCAGCGAGTCCATCAAGAGAACTTCTGATCCAAAACCACACAAGGACTATGCGTTTGCTAGTGTCCTTTCGAATCCAAAGTTCGCGAAAGGACGCGCTGAAAATGTTGCGAACTTTGGATTCGGGACACTAGCCTTGGTCCGGTTCGAAAATGTCGGTCTGCGCTACGGGCTTGGTCCGGAGATTCTGCGCGACCTCAGTTTCCAGATTCCCGCGCATTCCTTCCAGTTTCTGACCGGCCCGTCGGGGGCCGGCAAGACGTCGCTGCTGCGGCTGCTGTTTCTGTCCCTGCGGCCGACGCGTGGCCTTGTGAACCTGTTCGGCCACGACGTCTCGCTGCTGGGCAAGGAAGCCATCGCCGACCTGCGCAAGCGCATCGGCATCGTGTTGCAGGATTTTCGCCTGCTCGACCACATGACCACCTATGAAAACGTCGCGCTGCCGTTCCGCGTAATGGGGCGCGACGAGTCGAGCTATCGGCGCGAGGTCATCGATCTTCTGAAATGGGTCGGCCTCGGGGAGCGTATGGATGCGCTGCCGCCGATTCTGTCCGGCGGCGAGAAGCAGCGCGCCGCGATCGCGCGCGCGGTGATTTCGCGGCCGCATCTGCTGCTGGCCGACGAGCCGACCGGCAACGTCGATCCGACGCTCGGACGGCGATTGCTGCGGCTGTTCATCGAACTGAACAAGTCCGGCACGGCCGTCATCATCGCCACCCATGACATCAACCTGATGGACCAGTACGATGCGCGGCGGCTGGTGCTGCATCAGGGGCGGCTGCACATCTATGAGTAACGCAGGCGAGGATCGCGGCGTCTTCATGGACCTGGGGCAGGAGCGCCCGCAGGTGCCGGCCCGTGCGCGCAACCTGTCGCCGATCGTGCCGCGCGCCTCGATCGCGGGCCGCGCGCTCGTGGCCGTCGTCGCCATCATGACGTTTCTGGCCTCGGTCACGACCGGTGTGGTGCTGTTGGTCAGCGCTTCGGCGGCGGAGTGGCAGTCGGAGGTCGCGAGCGAGATCACCGTTCAGGTGCGGCCGGTGAGCGGGCGCGATCTCGAACGCGATGTGGCTGCGGTCACGAATGCCATTCAGACGCAACCCGGAATCGTCGATGTCAGGCCGTACACCAAGGAGGAATCCGGCAAGCTGCTGGAGCCATGGCTCGGCAGCGGTTTGTCGCTCGACGATCTGCCGGTGCCGCGCCTGATCGTGGCCCGGGTCGCACCGGGGGCCGCACTCGATCTGGACGGCCTTCGCGCCCGTGTCACGCAGGTGGCGCCGTCGGCCAGCGTGGACGACCATCGCGCCTGGATCGACCGGATGCGGTCGATGACCGGCGCGACGGTCTTCGCCGGGATCGGCATCCTCGCTCTGGTCATCCTCGCGGCCATCATTTCGGTCTCGTTCGCGACCCGCGGCGCGATGGCGGCCAATCGCCCGATCGTGGAGGTGCTGCATTTCGTCGGTGCGGGCGATCGCTATATCGCCAACCGTTTCCTGCGGCATTTCCTGCGCCTCGGGCTGGAGGGCGGCGTGATCGGCTGCGTCGTCGCGATGCTGATGTTCGGATTCTCCGAGTCGATCGGCAACTGGTTTTCCGGGACGCCGGTCGGGGACCAGTTCGCGGCGCTTCTGGGTACATTTTCGCTGCGGCCCTCGGGTTATCTCATCCTTGCCGCGCAGACGCTACTGATCGCGGCGATCACCGCCTGGGCGTCGCGGCGCACGCTGTTCGCAACGCTGGACGATATCGACTGAGCCGGTCACACCCCTTCGGGCCGGCCGGACTCCACTTCGCCTCAAAACGCATTAAAGTCGAGAAAACCAGGATCGGAATGAGCGAGCAGGACCGACAGGATTTGCCGGAAACGACGCGCCGGGCGCTGGCGCGGCGCGGCGTGCTGTTCGCGGTCGTCGTGGCCGCCGCGGGGATCGCGTTCGTGGCGGCCGGCGTGGGTTTCATCGGGTTTCTGTCGCAATTGCGCGGCGTGGAAACAAAGCCCGCCGCCAATGCCGACGGCATTGTGGTGCTCACCGGCGGCTCGTCGCGGGTGTCCGACGCGGTGGAGCTTCTGGCCGGCGGCTATGGCAAGCGATTGCTGATTTCGGGCGTGCATCCGACCAACGGGGTCGATGACATCTCGCGCTCGCTGCCCGACAACCAGGCGCTATTGAAATGCTGCGTCGACCTCGATCGCTCCGCGGTCAACACCCGAAGCAACGCCAGCGAGACAAGACGATGGGCCAGCGAGCGCGGCTTCCATTCCCTGATCGTGGTGACATCGAACTATCATATGCCGCGCGCCATCGTCGAATTGTCGCATGCGATGCCGGATATCAAGCTGATTCCATTCGTGGTGGTGGGTGACAAATGGCGCGAGGAGCCATGGTGGACGAGTAGCGCGACGCTGCGGCTGCTGCTATCGGAATATGTCAAATATATCGCCGCGGAGGTGCGGGTTCGCCTCGCCCATATCGGTCTCGACCTCGCTCCCGAGATCGGCGAGCTTCCGTCCGAAACGGTCGCACCGCGCAAGCCCGCGACGGCCCAGGCCAGGTAGCCGCCATCACGGAACTGGATTTTAGATGGTTTCAATTTTTCTGCGTTCGCTGATCTACAACATCCTGTTTTACGCGATGCTGGTGATATGGCTTCTCGTCGCGATACCGACGTTCCTGATGCCGCGCTGGGGCATTCTCAATATCGCCAAGTATTGGGGGTTGAGCAGCATCTGGCTGATGCGCGTGATCTGCAACACCAGGTTCGAATACCGCGGTGCTGAAAAAATCCCGGCCGGACCTTTGATCGTCGCCTCGAAGCATCAGTCGATGTGGGAGACGTTCGCGCTGCTGCAGTTTTTCGACCAGCCGATTTTCATCCTGAAGCGGGAATTGAACTGGATTCCGTTTTTTGGCTGGTACCTGTCGAAGGCGGGAATGATCGGGATCGACCGCAAGGCCGGCGTTCGCTCGCTGAAGGCGATGACCCGCATGGCGCAACAGCGGATGCACGATGGACGGCAGCTCGTCATTTTCCCGGAGGGGACGCGGCGGCCGGTCGGCGCGGCGCCTGCCTATAAGAACGGCGTCGCCTTGATCTATGCCGGGGCCGGGGTGCCCTGCATTCCGGTTGCGCTGAATTCCGGTCTGTTCTGGCCGCGCCGGACCTTCCTGCGCTATCCCGGCACGATGGTGATCGAGTTTCTCGACCCGTTGCCCCCAGGGCTGCCGCGCGACGAATTCCTTGAGCGCCTCCAGACGGCGATCGAGGGGGCGACCGACCGTCTGGCCGAAACCGCGCGGCTGGAGCAGGCGCAGTTGTTCGGCCGGGTGCCGGACACGCCGCCGGCGGACAGTTAGTCCTGCGCCGGCGTGTCATCGCGCAGTAACGCGGCAAGCTCATGCAATGGCCCGTCGCGAAGGCCCTGCGCCTCGATCGACTTGACCGTCGACAGCACATAATCGCGATTGTTTCCGGAGCGGCCGTGGCCCTGCCGCACGCAACGGACTTGCTCGGCCAATGTCAGCCGTCCCGCGTACTGGACATGGCCGCGATCGACCACATAGGCCAAGGCGCTGACCCGCTGCCGGGCCTCGTTCTGGAGCCACACCGAGCGCATGACCTCGCGATAGACGTGCGTGGTCTGCTCCCGTGCGCGCAAATAGGCGATGGTCGCCGCGCGGCGGTTGGCGGCGACGCGGAAGGCGATGCCCCGGCAAGCGCCGCCACGGTCGAGGCCGAGCACCAGTCCCGGCTTTTCCGGCGTTCCGCGATGATCGAACGAATAGACGCAAAGCGCCCGATGTTCGCCGATCAGCCGTGCCGGAGCCTGTTCGATGAAGTCGAATCCGGGCCGCCACATCAGCGAGCCATAGCCGAACACCCAGAGATCGCCATCGGGATGGCTGGAGTCCGCCTGAGATCGTCGTTTCGTATCCATCGCACGCACGCCTAGCAGACGGAGCCGGCCAGGCGAAGCGGAATTGCCGGACCTTCGCACGGCTTTGATCCCGGAAGTCGAAGCCGCTCGCTGAACGCGGATGCGAATGTTAGAAGCGGTCCTCGAATGTCGGGTCGGCGCGATTATTGTCCGCGTCGACCGCCGATTTGACAAAATTCACGGGTCAAGGTCCGGGCATGACCGATTTGATTGTTGTCCCTCGCAAGCGGCGTCTCTGGCCCGTTTTCATCATGCCCGCGCTGGTCGTCGTTCTCGCGGCGGCATGGAGTGCGTTCTGGTTTTATGCCGCCTCGCAGGTCGATCAGACCGTGGACGCCTGGCGCGCGCGCGAAGCCGCGTCGGGACGCGTCTATGATTGCGCCAAACGGACCGTCGGGGGATTCCCGTTTCGTCTGGAGGTGCATTGCAAGGGTGCGACCGTTGCGCTGAAATCGCAGACGGCGGATCAGGCCGCCGCGCAGACGCCGCCTGTGACCGCGCGCCTTGGCGACATTCTGGTGGTCGCGCAGATCTACACTCCCAGGCTCCTGATCGCTGAATTCGAGGCGCCCGCCACGCTGTCCCAGCGCGGCCAGCCCGAGATGATCGTCAACTGGACCACGGCGCGCAGCAGCATCGTCGGATTGCCCGGCCCTCCGCAGCGGGCGGATATCGTGTTCGACGATCCGGCGATCGACCGCATCGCGGCTTCGGTCCGTGCGCCAGTGGCCCAGGCCAAGCACGTCGAGTTGCACGGCCGTCTCGCCGAGGGCTCCGCCGCGGATCATCCCGTCATCGAAACCGTCCTCGAATTGACCGGCGCGACCCTGCAGGGCATTCATCCGCTGCTGACCGCGCCGTTCGATGTCAATGTCCATGCGCTGGTGCGCGGACTGAAGGATTTTTCGCCAAAACCCTGGCCGGTGCGGTTTCGCGAATTGCAGGCCGCGGGCGGACGGGTCGAGGTCGCGCAGTCGCGCATTCAGCAGGGCGATCTGATCGCGATCGCCGCCGGCTCGCTCGGGCTCACGGCCGCTGGGCGCCTCGACGGCGAGCTGCAGATGACAGTGACGGGTTTCGAAAAGGTAATTCCGGCGCTCGGAATCGAGAAGATGCTGGATGAGGGTGTGCCGCAGGCCACGCTCGACAAGGTGGCGCCGGGCGTGAAATCGCAAGATCTCACCAAGCTGTTCGGCGCGCTGGACCGCGCTATTCCGGGACTCGGCAAGGCCGTGCGTCAGAACGCCAACGTCGGCATCGCGGCCGGGATCAACGCGCTCGGTCAGGAAGCGGCGCTGGAAGGCAAAAAAGCGCGATCGTTCCCTTTGAAGTTCGTCGACGGTGCGATCTTCCTTGGACCTTTCAAGGTCGGCCAGACGCCGCCGCTGTTCTGAAAAAGAACACCGGCTAAGGTTTCTTCGGCGTCGTCGCGATCAGCCGCCCGAAGTCCGGAGCGGCCGAATCCTGGCCGATCTCGACGATGCCGCGGCGGATCGCGCGGGTGCGCGTGAAGTGCTCGAACAGCGCCTCGCCGTCGCCGCGCCGCATCGCGCGGGTGAGCTTGGACAGATCCTCGCTGAAGGTGCCGAGCATTTCCAGCACCGCATCCTTGTTGTTCAGGAACACGTCGCGCCACATGGTCGGGTCCGACGCCGCGATACGGGTGAAGTCGCGGAAGCCGCCGGCCGAGAATTTCATCACTTCCGACGATGTGACCTCGCCGAGTTCGTCCGCGGTGCCGACGATGGTGTAGGCGATTAGATGCGGCAGGTGACTGGTGATCGCGAGCACCAGATCGTGGTGATCGGGCGTCATCGTCTCGACCTTTGCGCCGATCGCGGTCCAGAACGCGCGCAGCTTGTCGACGGCGCCGGCGTCGGTGCCCGCTGGCGGCGTCAGGATGCACCAGCGGTTGATGAACAGTTCCGGAAATCCGGAGTCGGGGCCGGAATGCTCGGTGCCGGCGACCGGATGCGCGGGCACGAAATGCACGACGGCAGGCAGGTGCGGAGCCATGTCGCGGACCACCGCGCCTTTGACCGATCCGACGTCGGAGATGATGGCGCCGGGCTTGAGATGAGATGCGATTTCCTGCGCCACCGGTCCGCACGCGCCGACCGGAATGCAGAGGATGACGAGATCCGCGTCTTTCACGGCCTCGATGTTGCTCGCGACCACGCGATCGACGATGCCGAGTTCGGCCACCCGCGCGCGGGTTTTTTCGGAGCGGGCGGTGGTGACGATTTCCCCCGCGAGGCCCTTTGCCCGCGCGGCGCGCGCGATCGAACCGCCGATCAGGCCAAAGCCGATCAGCGCGATCCGCGGGAATGAAGGTGCGGCATTCATTTCTGCGCCATGAAGTCGCGCAAGCCGTCCGCCACCAGGCGGTTGGCTTCCTCGGTGCCGATAGTCATGCGTAGCGCTTGCGGCAGACCGTAGTTGTTGAGCGCGCGCAGCACCAGGCCGCGCTTGGTCAGAAACGCGTCGGCGTCGGCCGCGGTCTTGCCCTTGGTGGTCGGGAAGTGGATCAGGATGAAGTTCGCCACGCTCGGCGTCACCTTGAGGCCGAGTTTGGTTGCTTCCTCCGTCAGCCAGTTGCGCCACGTCTCGGTGTGCTCTTTCGACATCTGCTGATGCGCGGTGTCCTCGATCGCCGCCACGGCGGCGTACATCGCGGGGGTCGAGACGTTGAACGGCCCGCGGATGCGGTTGACCGCATCCACGATGTGCGCCGGGCCGAACATCCAGCCGATCCGCAGCGCCGCAAGGCCGTGGATCTTGGAGAAGGTGTGCGTCAGCACGGTGTTCTCGGTGGTCGCAACCAGTTCGATGCCGAGTTCGTAGTCGTTGCGTGACACATAGTCCGAATAGGCGGCGTCGAGCACCAGCAGCACATGCGACGGCAGTCCGGCGCGCAGCCGCTTGATTTCGTCGAATGGCAGATAGGTGCCGGTCGGATTGTTCGGGTTGGCCAGCCAGACCAGTTTGGTCTTCGGCGTGACCCGCGCAAGGATGGCGTCGACGTCGGCGGTGTAGTCGGTCTCCGGCGCGACCACGTTCTTCGCACCGTTCGCCATCGTCGCGATCGGATACACCAGGAAGCCGTGCGTCGTTGAGATCGCCTCGTCGCCGTGACCGAGATAGGTGTGCGCCAGCAGATTGAGGATTTCGTCCGATCCCGCGCCGCAGATGATGCGGTCGGGGTCGAGCCCGTAAGCGCGTCCGATCGCTTCACGCAGCACGCGCGAGGTGCCTTCCGGATAGTCCTCCAGATGCGCCGCCTTCTCCTTGTAGGCGGCCATCGCTTTCGGCGAGGGGCCGAACGGCGTTTCGTTGGCCGACAGCTTGAACACCTTGCGGCCGGCCTCCGCCACCGGGCTCTTGCCGGGCGTGTAGGGCGCAATATCGAGAATGCCGGGATTCGGCACGGGACGGGACATCATCTACTCCGGAATATCGGGGCCTTTAGGCTTGGGCGGCTCTGTTTGCGATCATCGTATAGCGCGTTGCGTGGCTGCCGACGAGGGTCGACGAGCGCACCGACGCGCCCCCCTCGATCAGCGCCGACCTGATCTTTTCGAGGCTGGTCTCGCCGGTGATGGATACCAGCAGCGCCGCGCCGTCGAAGGCGGTATCGGGTACGGCGACGATCTCGGCGAGCGGCGACACCGCGCGGGCGGTGTCGGCATTCCAGCCGGAGACGCGGATGCTCCAGGTCTCGACATCCGTCACCCGCGCATCGTCGGCAACGCGCGACACCACGAACACCGGCAGCGCGGCCGGATGATCGGCGCGTTCGATGAACGGCAGGCGGGCGATAATCTTGGGTGCGCCCTCGTCTTCCAGCGCGATCCACCACGGCATGCGGCTCGATGTGGCCGAGACCAGCGCGAGGTCGCCCTTCGATTTCGCCACCGCTTCGACTGCGGCCGGCGCGTTGAAGTGCGGCACGAACGGCACCGTGAAGCCGAAGTGGAAACGCGCGGAATCCCGCATCGCGGATTCGCCGAGCGACAGATCGGCATGCAGCGAAAACGGCGCCTGCACGTAGGTGAAGGTCGAGATGATGACGCGCCAGATACTCTCGACGGTGTCGAGCGGGAGGATGCCGCGATGGCGCTGCGCCAGCCGCCGCATCATGTCGGCCTCGCGCGCGGGACGGAATGCGGAGCCGACTTCCTGAGTCTGCTTCACCGAAATCAGGCGGTCGATGATGTCGCCACGCCGCATCAGCAGGGCGTGAACCTGCTCGTCGATGGCATCGATCTCTTTGCGCAACTCCTGCAGGGAGGGCGGCGCCGGGGGGGCTTTGGCCATGGATGTAACTCGTCGGCTGCGCGAACGGGCAGCGATCCCGTTCTGACATTCGCATCCGGGTTTGCGGCATGCGGACAACGAATGTCAAATTCACTTCACTCGCGGGCGCATTGATAGAAAAGACGGCCGGTTAAAGCAAAGAAAACATTGGCCGCCGGGCTCGCAACCGCTTGCAGGGAGGCCGGTTGCGGCGTGGCTCATCTTGACGACAAGCGCATGCGGGACTACCTTGCGTCCATTCCGTGGTCATTTGAGCCGGCCGGCTTGCAGCCACGTTAAACAACTCGCTAAACAGGCCGGGGACAGCAGAAATCCTGATCCCGGCCGAACGCACGTTCAGGCCGGTTTTTTATGGCCTGTGTTCCGGCGGTTTCCCAAAGCCTCCGGAGAAGGGCAGTGACAGGATGGCGGACGCGCAGACGATACCGGGCTCGGGGGCTCATGCCGAGGATCGCCCCCATGAGGCGGATCATCCGACCTCGCAGGTCGCGCTGTTTACCGGCGATCAACCTCTGCGGCTCGATTGCGGAGTCGACCTGGCGCCGTTCCAGATCGCCTATCAGACCCACGGCAAACTCAACGCGGACAAATCGAACGCCATTCTGGTTTGCCATGCGCTGACCGGCGATCAGCATGTCGCGACCGATCATCCGGTTACCGGCAAGCCGGGCTGGTGGGTCACGCTTGTGGGGCCGGGCAAGCCGCTCGACACCGACAAATATTTCATCGTCTCCAGCAACGTGATCGGCGGCTGCATGGGATCGACCGGCCCGGCATCCACCAATCCCGCGACCGGGACGGCATGGGGTCTGGATTTTCCAGTCATCACCATCCCCGACATGGTGCGCGCGCAGGCCATGCTGATCGATCGGCTCGGCATCGATACGCTGTTCGCCGTGGTCGGCGGCTCCATGGGCGGCATGCAGGTGCTGCAATGGTGCACGGCCTATCCGCAGCGTGTGTTTTGCGCGCTGCCGATCGCGTGCAGCACGCGCCATTCGGCGCAAAACATCGCATTCCACGAACTGGGACGGCAGGCGGTGATGGCCGATCCGGATTGGCGCGACGGCCGCTATGTCGAGCAGGGCACGCATCCGCATCGCGGGCTCGGCGTCGCGCGGATGGCCGCGCACATCACCTATCTGTCCGACGCGGCGATGCATCGGAAATTCGGGCGGCGGATGCAGGATCGAGATCTGCCGACGTTTTCATTCGACGCGGATTTTCAGGTCGAGAGCTATCTGCGTTACCAGGGATCGTCGTTCGTCGAGCGGTTCGATGCCAACAGCTATCTCTACCTGACGCGGGCAATGGATTATTTCGACATCGCCGCCGACCATAACGGCGTGCTGGCGGCGGCGTTCCGCAACACCCGGACCCGTTTCTGCGTGGTGTCGTTCACGAGCGACTGGCTGTTTCCGACATCGGAATCCCGCGCGACCGTGCATGCGCTCAATGCCGGCGGCGCGCGGGTGTCGTTCGCGGAGATCGAGACCGACCGCGGCCACGACGCTTTTCTGCTCGATGTTCCCGAATTTCTGGATATCGCGCGTGCGTTTCTGGAATCGGCGGGCAAGACCCGCGGACTGACGGCAGCAGGTGATTGAAATGACCGCACAGCAACAAGCCTTGCCGCTGAACGACGTCGCGCCGCCGTCGGGCAGCCGTTACCGCAGCGATCATTTGCTGCTGGCCGAGATGATCGAGCCCAATTCAAAGGTGCTGGACGTCGGCTGTGGCGACGGCGACCTGCTGCAATTGCTCGAGATGCGCGGTGTCGACGGGCGCGGCATCGAACTGTCGCGCGAGGGCGTCAACCATTGCGTCGCCAAGGGGCTCGCGGTGGTGCAGGGCGACGCCGACACCGACCTCGTCGACTATCCCGACGACGCCTTCGACTACGTGATCCTGTCGCAGACCTTGCAGGCGACACGGCAGCCGAAGGTCGTGCTGGAAAACCTGTTGCGGATCGGCCGCCGGGCCATCGTCTCGTTTCCGAATTTCGGGTACTGGAAGATGCGCGTTCAGCTTCTGGTGGGCGGCCACATGCCGCGCACCGAGAACCTGCCGGCGACGTGGTACGACACGCCGAATATCCATTTCTGCACGATCAAGGATTTCGTGCAGCTCTGCGACGAGATCAACGTCAGGATGGAGCGCGCCATCGCGCTCGATCGCTACGGCCGGCCGTTGCAGTTCAACGCGCCCTGGTGGTTCTGGAACATGTTCGGCGAGCAGGGCGTGTTTTTGCTGAGCCGCGGGAAAACCGCTAAGCCTTGATCGACCTGACATCGCGCGGACCCCAGCGTCCCGCTTCGGCGAGCGCGATGAAACGCTCGACGGCGCCGTTGAACAGCGAGGTTTCTTCCAGGTTGAGGACGTGGCCCGTTTTGGGGAACATCATCAGGCCCGACGGCGCGATGTGCTTCTTGAGATACAGGCTCGCGTCGATACAGGCGTCGTCCTCGTCGCCGACAACAATCAATGTCGGCGTATTCACGCGCTTGATCGCGGCCTCGTGCTCATAGAGCGGCGGGCGACCGCCCTGGAAGTTGCGCATAGTGAAGGCCGAGCCTTTGGCGTCGTGCCGCGACAGCGCATCGAAGAATTCCTGATAGCCGCGCGGATCCTTGACCTCGAACGCCACGCGGCCCGGACCGCGGCCGTAGCCGTTGGCAAAACCGCTGGCGCCGGCCGTCTCGAGCTGTTCGGCATTCTTGCGGCATTCGGCGCGGAATTGATCGAGCTTGGCGGCTTCGAATCCGGACCCGATGCCGGCGAGGGTGAGCGACAGCACGCGCTCCGGCGCCTTGAGGCCGACCTGCAGCGAGGAATACGCGCCCATAGACAGGCCGACGAGATGAGCCGCCTTGATCTTGAGATGATCAAGCACCGCGATTGCGTCGTCGCGAAAGTGCTCGAAGCTGTAGGACGCGTCGGATGCCGGCACATCGGAGGGCGTGTAGCCGCGCGCCGAATAGGCGATGCAGCGATGCCCGCGCGAGAAGTAGCGCATCTGCGGCTCCCAGCTCGCATAATCCGCGGCGAATTCGTGGACGAACAGGATCGGCGTGCCGCTACCGGCCTCCTCGAAATAGAGGCGCACATTGTCCTTGGTTAAAGCGTAGGGCATTCCATTCTCCCGTTAATGGGTGTGGCAATTTGTCGATGCACGATAGTTGAAAACGGAGGCGCGCGGGCTCTGCGCCTGATGCAGTCCTGCCATGACTTTCAAAACGCGCGCTATCGTGTTTTCAAGGTCTCGCGCGAGGCCTTGTCATGAAATGACCGCGGAATGGCCTCGAAAACGCGTGAGATATGCATGACGTCCGTCATGCTCTCGCCACATCGCAATCCGTTTTACGCGCTCAGCATCGGCCCTGCTGCGGGATCGATCGAATTTGGGGGTGTTACAGAGGATCCATGAATGATTGAGTTTGTTGCGTTAGGCCGGTCGCTTCGTGTTTTGGCGCTGGCGCTGTGTTCGTTGGCAGCCGTCGCGTTCGCGACGCCGGCTTCGGCAAGACCTCACCACCGCGCGTCGCATCACGCGCACGTTCATCATAAACATCATCATCATCACGCGGGCCGGCACCATCGGCATCGCTATCGCGGCCGCGTTTCGCGCTGGAACGCAGGCGTCGAACGGATGCGGGCGCAAGGTTTTGCAAATGCAAATGCCGCGATGACACCGGAGAGCGGATTCTCCGGCGGCTTCGGCGTGTCAAACGTCGTCGCTGAAGCGCGCCGCTATATCGGCGGCAATCCGACCGGCTGGAGCCGTCTGTGGTGCGCGCGCTTCATGAACATGGTTCTGAAGCGATCCGGCCACACGGGAACGGGATCGGACATGGCGAGTTCGTTCGCGCATTACGGGCATCGCGTCTCGGGTCCGCAGGTCGGGGCCATTGCCGTCATGGGCCGCCGCGGCGGCGGTCACGTCGGCGTCGTCAGCGGCATCGATGCGAAAGGCAATCCGATCATCATCTCCGGCAATCACGGCCACCGTGTCGCGGAGTCGGTTTATCCGCGCGGCCGCATCTACGCCTATGTGATGCCGTCGAGCTGACGCCGTTAGACCAGAAGCGGATCGGCTTCGACGATCTTGTCGCCGGCGGCAATCGAGCCGCCGGTGACGACTTCCGCGTAAACGCCGCAATCGCAATGGCCGAGCGTCCGCATGAGCGTGTGCGGAATGTTGAGGTCGCGAGCCGCCGTCTCGGGATCGACATCGGTCGCGGCGCACCGGACTATCCGCTTCACGACCTTGAGCCTGACGTCGCCGATCGCGAGCGTGCGATCGAGCAGGTCGAGTTCGCTCCAGGCCGGCCAGCCGCTGACATGGAGATTGGCCCGGAAGCGCAGCGGATGCACCGGTTGTCCGACCATGCCCTCGATGGCGGCGACGCTGTGCAGATTGATGATCGAGACCACCTTTTTCGCCACATCTGAAAAACTGTGGCCGGCTCCGACCAGAACCTTCGGCGGCCCCTTCAACTCCTCGGCGAAGTTCGCCGCGAAATAACTTTCAATGGCGGCGCGACCTGCGGCGGTCTCCAGGTCGCCGCGCACGGCTTCATCGCCGTTGTGGCCGATCGTCAGAAGGTGCGTGCCGTCCTCGTAACGCGTGCGCAACGCCGCGAGACGTTCGTTGCGCATCAGCATCAAAAACCGCGTCTTGGGAAAATACTGGGGCGCGGCCGGGTCGAATCCGGTCGGGCCGTTCTCGATCGCATAGCTGCGGTCGCCGGGCAGGGTCTTGCCGGGACCGAGGGTCACCTGCGGCAAGGCTTCCGCGGACAGACCTTTGACGGGATAGCGGTAAATGGCTTCGACGGCCGCATCGGGGATTCCGGACATGGGATCTTTTAATGGATTTGCGCGGACCATGCCATCGATCTTGAAAATCGCGGCGGTGCCTCTTCACTTCCTGGGAGGGTATTCCTACATTCGGAACCAAGGCCGGATCGCACGATCCGGCACGACGACCGCGGCCGGTTGAGGAACGTCAACGCGGCCCGCGGAACCCAATGAAGATGCTGCTTCTGTGCCTTCGGGGCAGGGGCGGCAGGCTGAGGGAGATCCCATGAATATTGAAAAATATACCGAGCGGGTGCGCGGCTTCATCCAGTCGGCGCAATCGCTCGCGGTGCGCGAAGGCCACCAGCAGTTTTTGCCGCTGCATATCCTGAAAGTGCTTCTCGATGACGGCGAGGGCCTGGCGGGAAGCCTGATCGACCGCGCCGGCGGCAATTCGCGCGCGATCCTGAAGGCGACCGAAGACGCGCTCAACAAAATGCCGAAGGTGTCAGGCGCAGGTGCGGGGCAGGTCTATCTGGCGCCGGCGACGGCGCGCGCGTTCGATGCCGCGGAGCAGGCGGCCGAAAAGGCCGGCGACAGCTTTGTCACGGTGGAGCGGCTGTTGCAGGCGCTCTCCCTCGACAGGGACAGCGAGGCCGGCAAGCTGTTGAAGGACGGCGGCGTCACCCCGCAAAGTTTGAATACGTCCATCAACGCCTTGCGCAAGGGGCGCACGGCCGATAGCGCCACGGCGGAGAACGCCTATGACGCGCTGAAGAAATATGCCCGCGATCTGACGCAGGCCGCGCGCGACGGCAGGCTCGATCCCGTGATCGGCCGCGACGAGGAAATCCGCCGCACGATTCAGGTGTTGTCACGCCGCACCAAGAACAATCCGGTGCTGATCGGCGAGCCCGGCGTCGGCAAGACCGCGATTGCGGAAGGCCTCGCGCTGCGCATCGTCAACGGCGATGTGCCCGAAAGTCTCAAGGACAAGAAGCTGCTCGCGCTCGATCTCGGCGCGCTGATCGCGGGCGCGAAATATCGCGGCGAGTTCGAGGAGCGGCTGAAATCCGTGCTGCAGGAGGTCACCTCGGCCGAAGGCGGCATCATCCTGTTCATCGACGAGATGCATACGCTGATCGGCGCCGGCAAGGCGGATGGCGCCATGGACGCGTCGAACCTGCTGAAGCCCGCGCTGGCGCGGGGCGAATTGCATTGCGTCGGCGCCACCACGCTCGACGAATACCGCAAGCATGTCGAAAAGGACGCGGCGCTGGCGCGGCGCTTCCAGCCAATCTTCGTGTCCGAGCCGAATGTCGAGGACACGATCTCGATTTTGCGCGGGTTGAAGGACAAATACGAACAGCATCACGGCGTCCGCATCGCGGACGGCGCGCTGGTGGCGGCCGCCACGCTGTCCAATCGCTACATCACCGACCGCTTCCTGCCCGACAAGGCCATCGACCTCATGGACGAGGCGGCGGCGCGGCTGAAGATGCAGGTCGATTCCAAGCCGGAAGAGCTGGATTCGCTCGACCGCGAAATCGTGCGGCGGAAGATCGAGCAGGAGGCGCTCAAGAAGGAGAACGACGCCGGCTCGCGGGCGCGCCTCGAGGATCTCGAGACGGAGCTTGTCGACCTGGAGAAGCAGTCGGCCGACCTGACGTCGCGTTGGAACGCGGAGAAGAGCAAATTGTCGGATGCCGCCAAGCTCAAGAGCGAGCTGGATCAGGCGCGCCTCGATCTCGCCAACGCGCAGCGCCGCGGCGAGTACCAGAAGGCCGGCGAACTGGCCTATGGGCGGATTCCCGAACTTGAGAAGCGTCTCGCCGCTATCGAGGCCAGCGAAGACAGCACGACGATGAACGAAACGGTGACGGCGGACAGCATCGCCCAGGTGGTGTCGCGCTGGACCGGCGTTCCCGTCGACAAGATGCTCGAGGGCGAGAAGGAAAAGCTGCTGCGGATGGAGGAAAGTCTTGCCGCGCGTGTCGTCGGCCAGACCGAAGCCGTGCGCGCGGTGGCGACGGCCGTGCGGCGTGCCCGCGCGGGGCTGCAGGATCCCAACCGTCCGATGGGCTCGTTCATGTTCTTGGGCCCCACCGGCGTCGGCAAGACCGAACTGACCAAGGCGCTCGCCGCCTATCTGTTCGACGACGAGACCGCGATGGTGCGCATCGACATGTCCGAGTTCATGGAGAAGCACTCCGTGGCGCGGCTGATCGGCGCGCCTCCGGGCTATGTCGGCTACGATGAGGGTGGCGCGCTGACCGAAGCGGTACGGCGCCGGCCCTATCAGGTCGTGTTGTTCGACGAGATCGAGAAGGCCCATCCGGATGTGTTCAACGTGCTGTTGCAGGTGCTCGACGACGGGCGCCTGACCGACGGTCAGGGCCGTACGGTCGACTTCCGCAACACGCTGATCATCATGACCTCGAACCTCGGTTCGGAATTCCTGGTCAACCAGCCGGAGGGCGAGGATACGTCCGCCGTGCGCGAGCAGGTCATGGGCATGGTGCGGGCGCACTTCCGGCCCGAATTCCTCAATCGCGTCGACGAGATCATCCTGTTCCATCGCTTGCAGAAGAGCGAAATGGGGGCGATCGTCGAAATCCAGTTCGGACGGCTCTCGAAGCTGCTCGCGGACCGCAAGATCGTTCTCGATCTCGATCCGGGCGCGCGCGACTGGCTCGCGGAGAAAGGCTGGGATCCGGCTTACGGCGCTCGCCCCCTGAAGCGCGTGATTCAACGCAGCGTGCAGGATCCGCTTGCCGAGATGATTCTGGCGGGCAAGGTCCATGACGGCGATCATGTCGGGATATCGACCGAGGGCGGCGCGCTGACCTTCAACGGTCAGCCGGCCAAAACCGCCGAGATCGATCAACTCGAACCTCGATTGCCGAAGCGCAAGCTGCACTAATAAGCCCACAAGGTCAGGGGTTAGAACGTCGGAACGCCCGTCTCCTCAAAGCAGGAGGCGGGCGGTTCTTCATCTATTGCGCGGGAGACGGAGACGGGTCAGCGGTTGCTGATCTGGCGTGTCGATGGCGCCACCGTGCCGGCGGCATCGGAGACGCGGGCGCTGGCGCTGCGGTTGTTCATCATCGCGTCGAGCCGGTCGCGTTCCTTCTCGAAGCTCGCGAGGATCGGTCCTTCCAGCGATCGTCCGCGCGGAAGTTTGACGCGCATCGGGTCGACGAAGCGGCCGTTGATCAGAATCTCGTAGTGCACATGCGGGCCGGTGGAGCGGCCGGTCGAGCCGACGAAGCCGATCACCTGGCCCTGCCTGACGCGCTTGCCGGGCTCCATGCCCTTGGCGAAAGCCGACATGTGACCGTAGGCGGTTTCATAGCCGTTGTTGTGCTTGATGCGGACGTACTTGCCGTAGCCGCCTTCCCATTCGGCCTTCTCGATAACGCCGTTGCCGGCGGCGAAGATCGGCGTGCCATAGGACGTGGCCCAGTCGACGCCGGTGTGCACCTTCACGTAGCCGAGGATGGGGTGGCGGCGGATGCCGAAACCGGACCGCATGATGGCGCTCGCCACCGGCTTGCGGACCAGGAATTTCTTCGCGCTCTTGCCGGACTCGTCATAGTAATCGACGACCGCGTCGTCGGGAGTCTGGAAGCGGTAGTATTTCTTGGTTTCTCCGCCCACGGTGAGCGAGGCATAAAGCACGTCGCTCTTCTCGGCGGTTGTCGCGCCTTCGTCTTCGCCGGCATAGAAGACATCGAAGGAGTCGCCCGGCTGCACCTTGCGCTGGAAATCGACGTCGTAGGAGTAGATACGGATCATGTCCTCGATGACCGCGGACGGCACCTTGTCGCGCAGCGCGGTCTCATAGATGCTTTGATAGAGCCGTACTCCGCTGCCGTCGTCATCCTCGGCGTCGCTGTTATCGGCCGTGTCGGTGACGGAGTTCATGCTTGCGACGTCGACCGCGACGTACTTGCCGAGATCCGACAGGGCGGCGACCGCCTCGATCGTCGACTCGTTGGCCACGATCACACGATAGGGCTGGAGCCGCTGGTTCGGACCGGCGCGTCCCATCAGGATGCGCAGTTTCTGACCTTCCTTGAGCCCGCCGTCGCGGCCGCGCGCGCCGAGCGTCGCCGCGATGGCTCGCGCTTCTTCCTGCGTCGCACCTTGCTCGCGCAGCACCGAGACGACGGTGTCGCCTTTCTTGACCAGATGAACGCGTTCGCCGACAGGATTGCCGCCGGTGACCTGTTCCTTGGTTTTCGGCAGCAACGTCACGTTTTCGGGAACGATGCGGGTTTCAAAGCCGGCATAGGGATCGACGCCGCCCTCGGTCGCATAGGCCATCTTCATGTCGCGCGCGGCGCCGGCGGCGTCGGCCGTGGCGCTGGCCATGGTGTAGCGGACGCCGCTGTTGCCGTGCCAGTTCGACGCGTCGCGCACGCGCATCAGGATTTCGTCGGTTGGAATGGTCGCGGCAATTCTGGCCTTCGGCAGGATCGGCGCGAGATCGCGGGTCACGAACGACACTTCCGCGTCGGGCTCGGCCGCGGCAGCGGCGCTCGTGGCGTCGTCGGACGTGGGATTGGGCGACCCGACATCGGTCAGCAGGCGCTGCGCATTGAACGGCGGGATCTTGGCGCTGAGATCGCTGGTCGCCATCGACAGGTTGCCGGACACGCGAATGAACGGCCGCACCCGCATCACGTCGCGATTGCCGGCCCGGGTCACGGTCGAGACGCGGATCATTTGCCTGGCGGCCGCGGCCTCGCTCGGCGGCGGCAGGCGGTCGCTCTTGTGCAGGGCGACCTGATGATCGGCCGCGCCGATCGCGCCGCGCAGCGCGCCTTCGACGCGCTCGGGCAGTCTTGCAAAGGTGGTTTCGCCGTCGAGCGACGCAAAAACGGCGCCGCCGATAAGGGCCGCGCCGCACAGTCCGGTCAGAATGGTGCCGCTGAACCACTGCACGGAGACGCGGCGGCGATCGATCACGGCGGCTTCGGATCCGTCGACGGAAAGCGGCGGCTCGTGCCCGAGATCGATGATCCCGGTCTCACGTCCGTAATGCCCGCCGCGTGCCGTGCTCAAACCGCCGTCCCCCAAATTTCCACCGGCGACCGGCGGGATACTTGCGCACCGTGGATCCCGGTCCCCTCTGAAGGGGGGATATGGGAAAACCTCGTCTGTTTCATGATCGTCCGGGAATCACGCGCCAAAATGCTGGCCGGAATCGCGAACGTCAATGGCGCCTGGACCCCTCGATGCGTCGTGGTGCGCGGAAAGGGCGATCTCGTCATGGCCGATCGCCGATCCTTTGAAGCTACAGACCCGCCGACACCCCCTAGCAATCGGTGATTCCTGACGTAACCTTCGGTCAGAACGTCGCAGGAATGTGGCCCAAGTACGGCGTGAGCCCCTGAAAAATCAGGGCTTCTTCGCACTGCAAGAATCTTATCCCCTGGACGACATTTTGTTGACGATGGCCGTTGACAAGCCTCCGGGGGAGGGCCTATAACCCGGCCACTGAGCGCGGCGCTGCTTGGCCTCTGGCCCAAGCATGGTGGCGCGCCTGTGAAGCTCCTCACTAAGATGAGTGAATCAACAGCCGACAGTTATCGGTTGTTATTTGTCGTCGAGTGAGCGTTTCGCGAACCTTCCAGAGATGGAAGTTGGGTCTTCGGACCCGGGCTGTTTGACAAGTGAAGATGAAGAAAGAGAAACGTGGACGGCGGAGTCCTTGCGGGTCTCGGTTGTAGAAAGGCTTCGGCTGATCTGCATTGAGACCGGACGAAAGACTTCGGCGGTACACGTTTCTAAGGTTACACCATCGTTGTCAGCGATGTGAATCGCGGGCAGCAGGTTGAGTCTGGTTCGCAAGAACCTGGGTCGACAATGGTGGGACCTCGTCAAACGTTGTGATCAGCCGGTTTAAAGTTTCAAGTCCAACTTGAGAGTTTGATCCTGGCTCAGAGCGAACGCTGGCGGCAGGCTTAACACATGCAAGTCGAACGGGCGTAGCAATACGTCAGTGGCAGACGGGTGAGTAACGCGTGGGAACGTACCTTTTGGTTCGGAACAACACAGGGAAACTTGTGCTAATACCGGATAAGCCCTTACGGGGAAAGATTTATCGCCGAAAGATCGGCCCGCGTCTGATTAGCTAGTTGGTG
>Ga0153956_1000263_pt1 | contig 63829 bp, 47 predicted proteins | sample TSFL040MetaG_FD_104704 | JGI IMG/M metagenome (GOLD analysis project Ga0153956, IMG submission 104704) | Attine ant fungus gardens microbial communities from Florida, USA - TSFL040 MetaG | ecosystem: Host-associated > Fungi > Mycelium > Unclassified | place: USA: Florida, Wekiwa Springs...
GGTCGCGTTCGATGTATTTTGATCAGACAGGGCAGACGTGGATCAACCCAAGTCCGAATATGCGTTCGCTCAACGAGGCAATGCTTTATCCCGGTATCGGACTGCTGGAGGTGACAAATGTCAGTGTTGGCCGTGGTACTGACACCCCTTTCGAAGTTATCGGAGCACCATACATAGATGGGCGACAATTGGCATCGTACTTAAATGCCCGAGCTGTCAAAGGGGTGACATTTGTGCCGGTGACATTCAAGCCGAATGCATCCGTCTTTAAGGATCAGCAGATCAACGGAATAAATATCATCGTGACCGATCGTGCGTTATTTGACTCGGTTCGAACCGGTTTCGAGGTTGCGGCTGCACTTAGATCACTGTATCCGAGCGATTGGGAAGTTGATAAGTACGCAAGGCTTTTGGTAAACGGTGAGATACTTGATGCGGTAAAAGCTGGAAGATCTCCGGTTGAGATCGAAACTATGGTTAAGCCAATGTTAGCCGACTTTTTATCTCGTCGGGCATCATATTTGCTTTACAAATGAGCAGTTTAGAGTTATAAAACTCTGAGTCATTCACATTTTCGTAACAATTCGTGCAAATACTGCTTTTTTTGAAAAGTCGGCAAATTTTCGTAGATCGTTTGATAACGAAAATTTGAATATTTTTACGAAAACGTAATGAATTCTTATGGATTCTTATGGATTTCAGATGCGGGATCCATCCCAAATTTTTAAAGAGGAAAGAGGTATATATGAGCAAGAGAGGTTTGATTTCCGGCATAGCCGTAATGATCAGCGTGCTCTGTCTGGCCGTCACAATGATGGCTCAAGAGATCACCGGATCTATTGTCGGCACAGTGTCCGACAGCAACGGAGCCGGTGTTCCGAATGCGACGGTCACGGTCTCAATTCCGTCACAGGGCAACCAGGTGGTGCGTACTGTGACCACATCCGAAGATGGAAGTTTCTCAGTCCCCAACGTCGCCGTTAATTCATTTACGGTCACGGTCGAGGCCGGTAACTTCAAAAAATCCGTAACCACAGGAGTTAAAGTGGACGTCGGACAGCGACGTCAAGTCGATATAACGTTGACAGCGGGAAATATCGATGAATCTGTTACTGTTCAGGCTGATACTGTTGGCGTTGAGTTATCGACGCCCACCGCCGGCACAACGATCAATGGCGATCAGGTTCGCGAATTGTCAGTCAACAACCGAAATTTTGTTCAGTTGGTCACTCTTGCTCCTGGAGTCTCAGCAAATCTTGCTGACCAGGTTTACGTCGGTACTACTAATCCGACAGGGCAGGCAAACACAGTTTCGATTTCAGTAAACGGTGCTCGAAGCAGTTCTAACACATGGACTGTTGACGGAGCGGATATTACTGACCGTGGTTCTAACCTTACGATACAGGCGTATCCTAGTATTGATTCGATAGGGGAGTTTAAAGTTCTCCGTTCGCTTTATCCGGCTGAATCTGGACGTTCAGGTGGTGGTCAGGTCAATGTCGTTACTCGAAGTGGTACGGACAAATTTCATGGATCACTCTATGAATTTGTAAGAAATGAAAAATTCAATGCAAATGACTTCATCACTAACAGGACGAATGTGCCGGGCTTTGGCCGTAACTGCCAACCAAATCCTTATGCACAAACTTCAGACTGTCTTTCTGAGAAGGCTCGTCGCACTCCATTTCGTTATAACGATTATGGAGTAACGATCGGTGGTCCTATTTGGTTCTTGAGGTTCGGAGAAAGAGATCCGAGCGACAGTATGTTTGCTCCAGTTCCTAAGACCTATTTTTTCTTTTCAGAAGAACAGCGTAAAGATAGACGATTTCCGACACTGAGTTCATTGGTTCCGACAGCCGGAATGCGAAATGCAACATTTTCGTATCCTGTATGCCTTAATGGCAATATAGACAATTCCGTTTCTCCGGCTATATATAGCTGCTCACAGATATTACCTGCAGGAACTCCGATGTCGCCGGCGATGATCAATCCAGTTTCGGCGCAGTATCTAGATGGTATTTACTCAAAGGTTAAATTACCGACAGCCGCCCCGTTCACACTAACAGATCCTGCAAGCGGACGAGCCGATTTTCGTCAAGAGATCGTAAAGATCGATACTGCTTTCACAAAAAATTGGACAGCATATTATCGCTATCAGCGGGATACGATCCCGACGATCGATGTTAACTCACTATTTTCAAGTGGGTCTGGCATTCCGGGGGTTTCAACATCATCAACGGATTCGCCGGGACGTACTCATACATTTCAAACTACTTACGTAGTTAGTCCAAAGCTCATTATTGAAGGTCGTTTCAATTATTCCTACGGAGCCATCCTAAGCAGTACAACTGGTTTGATGGCCCGCAACAACACTGCTATTGGTTCCATCCTGCCATACCCTGTTACTGATGACCGCAACCCATCAGTGGCGATCGGTGGGTTGAGCACATTGACTGCTTATGGCCCATACGACAACTTTTCTAACAAGAGAGAGTGGGCAGGGAACGCGACATACACATCCGGATCCCATACGATCAAAGGTGGAGGATCTTTCTCGAAATATCGTAAGAACGAGAATCAACTAGGTGGAACGAATCAAGGATCGTTTAGTGGTTTTCTAAATACGACTGCTGCAAGTCCGTTGCAGGGAACGGTTTGTATAAATCCCACAACATCTGCCGCAATTGCCTGCCCGACCGGACAGCAATCAACAGAGCAGAACTTTGCTAATTTTTTATTAGGGCGAAATGGTTCATTTACGCAGACTAAATATGATCTGACTGCTGATTTTCGCCAGCAGAACGTTGAGGCTTATATTCAGGATGAATATCGTCTTCGTAAGAATATGACGTTCTATATTGGTGTCCGTTACTCATTCTTCGGTGCCCCTTGGGATAAAAACGGGTTATTAACCAATTTTGATCCGGCGGCATATAACCCTGCTTTGGCCCCATTGGTAACAGGGGCTGGCAATCGGGTTGTCGGTACAGGAAATTACTGTAACGGCATTATCATTAATACCCAAAACTACACGACGGGGCCAACTTCGTATAATTGTACGCCGACGGCATCGCCGTACGGCAAGTTCATTTATAAATCACCTAAGGATAACTTTGCCCCTCGTATTGGGTTTGCTTGGGATCCATTTGGAAAAGGTACAACTTCAATCCGAACTGGGTACGGTATCTATCATGAACAGACACTGGTCGGCAATCTTGAATTGCATTTAGGCAGCAATCCGCCTTACCAGGAAACGATCAATGTTTCGGGAGTTTCTCTCAATCAGCCCGTTCCAGGAGGAGCGTCCGTTGTAACATCGGCGGCCGCACCCTCTCTTATCCGAGGTGTAGATACGGATTACAAGACTCCGTATATGCAGCATTGGTCGCTTGATATTCAGCATCAGTTCGGCAAGAATACTGTCGCATCTGTTGGATATTATGGTTCGAAAGGTACTCACCTTATCGGCATAGTTGACATTAACAATCTGCCTGCTGGTTATGCAGCGACACAAAATTGTGCGGTAGGAGCATCAACAGTTGTCTCAGCACCTTGCCAAGCAAAAGATCCGGTTACAGGCCTTTATACCCCATTTACATCTGCGGCATCAGAACTGATCCTTGATCAGCTTAGGCCATACCGCGGATGGAAGGGAATTGGTATGGTTGAGCCGAGATTCAATTCGAACTATCACAGTCTCCAATTTTCGGGACAGCATCGTTTCTCCGGATCTTCACAGCTTAATGTTGCATACACATGGGCAAAAAATCTGACGGATAATCAGACAGACCGCTCAACAGCTCCTATGGATGCATTTAATATAGCTGCGGAAAGAGGCCGTGCTCAACTCGACCGACGTCATGTTTTCGTTGCAAACTTTGTGTATGAATTGCCATTTTTCAAAGGGCAGCATGGGTTTGTGCCGTTAATTCTGGGCGGATGGCAATCATCGGGTATTTTAACGCTTCAGACTGGTATTCCTTATACGCCAACTTATTCTGCATTTGATCCTGCTGGAATCGGCTTTTTGAATGCCAGTTCGCCAGCAGGTGGTCGTCCCTATGTTACATGCGACCCAAATGAAGGTGGAAAGCATACGTTTGAAGAATATTTCAACTACAGTTGTTTCCAAAGTTCTTCGCCAACACTTGCAGCGGCTGTTGCTGGCAGTGCAGGGCGAGGAGTAATTAATGGTCCTGGAACGCGTAGATTTGACCTTACTCTTACGAAGAATTTTCATTTTACAGATACGATGAGTCTTCAACTTAAGGCAGAGGCTTACAATGTGTTCAATACCGTTAATTTCACTACAATTAACGTAGCGGCTTCTACACCGCATGCTGTAAATGCCACAACAGGAGCAGTTACCGGTTTCGGAACGGTCAGTGGTGTTCGTGATCCCAGAACGATGCAATTTGGTGTCAAATTCTTGTTCTAATAAAGGATCTCGATAAACATTAGGCCTGCACATTTACCTTGTGCAGGCCTTTTTTCATTAAGATAAGATTTAATAAAAGCGAGAGATCATAATGAGTCATAACGGAAATTTCTTGGATGACCATCGAGTCTTAGTCTCGGGTTTTATTGACTTGCATTGTCATGGGGCGGTGGGGGTTGATGTTAATGGGGCGACGGCGGTGGAATTGTTGTCGGTTGGGGAGTTTTTGGCATCTAAGGGAGTGGCGGCGTGGCTGCCGACGCTGGTGCCGGACAGTGATGAGGCGTATATGCGTGTTATCTCGGCGATCGATGAGGCGATGGAGCGTCAGGCCGGAACTGCGGCCGCGCAGATCGCGGGAGTGCATTACGAAGGCATCTTTGCTAACGAAAAGATGTGCGGAGCGTTAAGGCCTCAATTCTTCAGAGACGGCAGATGGCTTGCTGACGGCGGACGATTGCCGAAATTAAAACGAGGCGTTCACATGACGACGATGGCTCCCGAGATCGATGGGGGCATAGACGTGGTCAAACACCTAGTTTCCGATGATTGGGTTGTGTCAATTGGACACACACGGGCAAATGTTGACACGCTCGACGCTGCATTCGATGCCGGCGCCCGACATATTACGCATTTTTATAATGCGATGACCGGTATTCATCATCGGGATCTTGGCGTTGCCGGATGGGCTTTGACAAAGAAAGGCGTTTCTATAGATATCATCGCGGACGGTATTCATGTTGAGCCGCGAATGTTAAAGCTCGCCTGCGGTCAAAAGGGAGTTGATGATGTCTGTCTGATCAGCGACTCTGTTGCTCCGACAGGACTTGGCGACGGTAAGTTCGAATTATGGGGTGAAACGGTCGAGGTCGTTAACGGCCGCACTCGAAACGAACGCGGCAGCATCGCCGGGTCGGTCATTACAATGATGGATGCAGTAAGGCAAATGCTGGAGCTGGGGTATTCGGAAGATGATGTGCGAAAGATGGCATGTGAAAATCCGGCGAGAGTGGCCGGCATTTCTTTAGACGCTTAAAGCATCAAACGCATGATAGAGCATCTAATATCAACGCTGTCTTTGTATGCAATCGTTAGGGTCTGTAAAGAATTGTAAGATGGCAACACGTGCTCAAAGTTTTATCGTAAAATTAACGACATATGGAAAAGGTCCTGATCATCGATGATGATGAAGAATTATGCGAGTTGGTGAGCGAGTATCTCGGTGTCGAGGGGTTTGATGTGTCATGCGTCAACGACGGCGAGACAGGACTCGACGAGGCTCTCACCGGCAAATACGACATGGCGATACTCGACGTAATGCTGCCCAAAATGAACGGTTTCGATGTATTGCGTAATCTTCGCGAAACATCGAAATTGCCGGTCATAATGCTGACGGCACGCGGTGATGATATGGAGCGTATCGTCGGGCTTGAGATCGGTGCGGATGATTATCTGCCAAAACCCTTCAATGCACGTGAGTTGGCGGCCCGTCTGCGGGCGATACTTCGCCGAACCGCCGAGCAATCGTCGGGCGACAATGAGACGGGCGAAAAGATCGATACCGACGGTATATTGATATCGTCAGCGGCCCGCACGGCGACGCTTCATGAACAGGATCTCGGACTTACATCTGTTGAGTTCGACCTTTTGTTCGAACTGCTGAAAAATGCCGGCAAGGTCGTCAAAAAAGAAGATCTGAGCGAAAATGTGCTTGAGCGAAAGCTGTCGCCTTTTGACCGCAGTTTGGATATGCATATTAGTAATCTTCGCAAAAAGCTTGGCCCGCGTGGTGACGGCAGCGAAAGGATCAAGACCATCAGGTCGGTCGGTTATATTTACACCGTTGTATGAAGCTGTATCTAAAGATCTTTTTATGGTTTTTGGCGGCGATCGCTCTGATGGTCGGTGTTGTCATTTTTGTGACGCGCAGCTTTCAGACCGAGCCGATGGTCAGCCGTTGGCAGCGTTCGACAAAAAATCATCTGATATTTTACGGATCTTCCGTCGAGCAAGTGAGAAACTTGGGCGGAAATGCAGAATTAGCATCATATCTCGAAAAGCTTCGTGATGCCGGCTCCATCAGTGATGTAGTGCTTTTTGATTCGGACAAGCATGTGCTGATAGGTGATCCGGCAATTGCGCATGAGTTAACTCCGATCATCCCCGAGGCCTCAGCAACCACAGAGCCGATATTGATCGTCAATGATTCCGATCCGGCGATCGGCGGCATATCCGTAAAATTTGCAGATGGTACATCAGGTGTGCTTGCTATCAGATGGGAACCGCCGCGAGGTCAGTCGCTCTTTTTCGATTCGCTTGCCGGCTGGCTGAGATTTATCGGACTTGTATTTACGGCCGCGGTGCTGTGCTATCTGTTGGCGGCATATCTGACGACGCCGATCAGGAAACTGCGTGAGGTGACGCATAGGTTGGCTGCCGGTGAATTAGACGCACGCGTCCCGCCGCGTTTGAAAAAAAGGCGCGACGAGATCGCCGATCTGTCAAAGGATTTTGACGTGATGGCCGAGCGTATCGAGTCGCTGATAACATCACAGCAAAGACTGTCGCGGGACATCTCACACGAACTGCGTTCGCCGCTGGCGAGGATGAATGTTGCCCTTGAGATCGCCAAGCAGCGTGCGAATGAAGAGACGCTGCCGATACTCGAGCGCATTGAGAATGAGTCGGCGAGGCTCAACGAGATGATCGGCCGGATACTTACGCTTGCAAGGCTGGAGAGCGGCTCAAATGACATTCAAAAGAGTCCGGTCAACCTGACAGAGGTTGTAAAGGACGTTGCTGAAGATGCCGATTTTGAGGCTCGCGGCAAGGGCAAATCGGTCGTCGTTCTGCGTGCCGATGAATGCAGATTGACCGGCAACGAAAATCTTTTACGCAGTGCGGTCGAAAATGTCGTCCGCAATGCGGTTAAATATACTGACGATAATACTTCGGTCGCAGTGTCGCTGGAGGTGGTCAACGGATCGGCAAAGATCAAGATCGCAGATCAGGGTACGGGCGTGCCTGAGTCTGAGATCGAAAAGTTGTTCTTGCCATTCTATCGATTGGCTGAGGCCCGCGACAGAAAATCGGGCGGTACAGGCTTAGGCCTTGCGATCGCCCAGCGAGCGATCGCGGCTCATAAAGGTTCTATAAAGGCTCGCAATCTCGATCATGGGCTTGAGATCGAGATAATTCTCGACAGGCCCAAAAATTAAAGATAGGCTGAGACAGTGTCCGTTAACTGCCGACGCGGTCACGTCGGGCGGCGATGAATGACCGCACGCAAAAGATCACAAAAACCAGACATACCAGAGACATTGCGACCTGCGAAATAAATGCCGCGGATATCGTAATGTCATTTATTTTAGAGAGTATGCGGCCTGCGGGCAGCAAAAAACCGAGCAGGCCGATGACAGCCGCGGCGTGCATAAGGTGCATGCGCAGCGAATCTTTGCCTTGAGCAATATGGCCGAGCACCATGAGTGCCAAACCAAAAGCTGCGGGGATGAGGGCGGTTAAACTTTGGTTACCGCCGTATAGGCCATAACCGTATCCGATCACACCGATGAGGACGAGAAGCCGTCCGAACCAAATCGCATTACTGGGCATTGTATATCTCCGTTCATTTCCCTCCGGCCTTTGCAAAATAGCTGTTCAACTGCGCGGCCAATTCGGGATCGATCGTAGATAGTTTACTATATTGTGCCCGTGCAGACGGCAGGTCATTGATCAAAATATACGTCGTGCCGAGTTGATAGATCGCACGAGCGTATGTCGGGTCGATGATAAGTGCGGCCTTGTACGCGTTAATCGCAAGAGTCAACCGACGGGTCTGCCAATAGGCGTCACCGAGATATTTATTCAGTGTCTTATCACCGGGCGAAAGTGAGACAGCTTTTTTATAAGCCTCAATAGACTCGTCAAATCGCTTAAGCCGGTAACTCATATCACCAAGGCCGCGTTGAGCAGTAAGCGAGTCGGGAGCAAGTTCGGCAGCTTTTTTAAATGCACCGTAGGCATTGGTGATGTCCTGATGACGTGAATAGGCAACGGCGAGTTCGCACCATGGGAATTCCTGTTTAGGTTCGATCTCGATGGCTTTCAAATATGCCTTGACGGCGTTATCCGCATCACCTGAGTAATCAAGAGAGTTGCCGAGAAATGTCCAGGCTTCGTAATCATTCGGACTGTATCTTACGGTGTCGCGATAAGCGTTTGCTGCGAGTTCGTATTGCTTTTTCTGATAAAAATAGCCGGCGATCTCGTAATGAGCTTTGGCGTGATCGGGTCGTACGGCAACAGCTTTTCGGAAAAATTCCAATGACTGTTCGGGCATTTCGAGACGCTTATAGCATAGGCCGATGTTGTAATAGGAGACAGGATCATCGGGCACGAGGGCAGAATATTTTTGAAAGTCGCTGATAGCTTCTTTAAATTTGTTTTCCTGAAAGTTATCCAGTCCATGTTGAAAGATCAGATCGGCCGACTGAGCTGATGCCCCGGAAACAAAAAAGATCAATAAACTAAAAAAAATTGCCGCAAATGTGCTTATTCTCATAGTAGCGTCTCAACTATTACTGCAATGCAGAAATGTCGAATAGCTGTTTGATTGCACAAATTTGCGGCAATTTCTGTTAAATCGGCATTATTTCAATATCGGCAGAATGATCGCAGACCGGTTCTTTCCACCGTAATAGACACGCTCAGTGGCTTTTCTAAATGCGGATGCATCTGCTGTCTGGTAATTTGCGACGAACTGCTGCGGGTTTCTCGCGACGAGCGGAAACCAAGTACTCTGTATTTGAACCATTATGCGGTGGCCCTTTTTAAAGGTGTGCATAATGCCCGGCATTGTGTAAGCGAGTTTTGTCGGCTGGCCGGGAACGAGCGGCGACGGTGTCTCAAAACTGTTCCTGAATCTTGCGGGCATCGGCTCACCGCGCAGGAGCATTTCGTAACCGCCGGGTTCAAAGATGCCGGAATCATATATCGCGGGCGGTTTTACGCCGTCAGGATAGTTGTAATCGTCAGGGAATACGTCGATCAGCTTGACCACAAAATCCGAGTCAGTTCCGCTCGACGAGATCATTAATTCGGGTTTAATGCTGCCGGAAACGGTCACATCATCAGTAAGCACATCGGTCTGATAAACGAGCACATCAGGACGTGTCGATGCAAAACGCTGATCCTCGGTCATATATTCCCGAGGGTAACTGCGGACGATCTTTTGAGTATATGGAACCGGCTTCATCGGGTCGGATACATACTCGTCAAATCCGGCTTTGTCGTTGTCAGGCTGAAATGACAGTTTTCCACCAGGCATAAGGTAAAGAGCGGTGTCAGCGGCATTTGCCGGTGCGTAACTATTAAAGTCACGCCATTCGTACGATCCGGTATCAAATAGATTGACCTCCTTGATACGACTGATGTCGCCCTTGTCCTTTAAGAAGTGATCAAAAAAGGGCAGTTCCATATTTGCCTGAAACCACTCGCTCGTTCTTTGGCCAAAGTATGCCGTGCCGAGCCACTCGCCGTCACTGCGCACCCAACCGCCGTGAAACCATGGCCCAACCACCAGGACATTAAAGATGCCGGGATTTTGCTTTTCAATGTGCTGGTATGTATTGAGTGCCCCGTAAAGATCCTCATTATCGTACCAGCCGCCGACCGTCATCGTCGCGCATTTCACGTTATTGAGATGCGTAAGAATATTGCGGTCCTTCCAAAATTGATCGTAGTTGGGATGAGCAACAAGATCGTCCCAATATGGCTGTCTTGCTCCGATACCTTGTACAAATGCATCCGAAACCTCTTTTAGGCCGCCGAGTTTAAGAAAGAAGTCATAGCTGTCCTCTGTATTACGACCCTTCCATTGAGCTATGGACGACGGGTCGCTGCCGGGCTTGTCGAAGGGCTGAAAAAAGGTGTAGAACCAGAAATTTTGAGCGAGATACAATGCACCGTTGTGGTGCATATCGTCGCCGTGGAACCAGTCGCTGACGGGAGCTTGAGGTGAGCATGCCTTGAGGGCAGGATGCGAATCTATCGAGCCTGCACTCGTGTAAAAACCGGGATATGAGATTCCGTATGTTCCGACACGGCCGTTATTATTTGGCACATTCTTTATCAGCCAATCGATAGTATCGTAGGCGTCTGTCGATTCGTCGGTGTGTGACCTGTCAGTGTTGTCAATGTCGGGCCGCACGTCAACGAACTTACCTTCACTCTTCCATCTTCCGCGAACGTCCTGATAGGCAAAGATATAACCTGCGCGAGCAAATTGCGGATCAGGCCCCAGACTTGTCTTGAATTGATCTTTGCCGTCCTTATCCTTTCCATAAGGGGCGACCGAGTACGGCGTGCGATTTAAAAGGATCGGATATTTCTCGCGCTCGCTAATGGGGACGTATATCGATGTGAACAGCTTTACACCGTCACGCATCGGTATCATTACCTCCATTTTCTTATAGTTGTCGCGAATGTATGAGGCGAGTTCCTGTTGTTCTTTTGCGGGGCTTTGAGCAAAGGTTGAGATCGCTGCAATGATGACGAATAGGATCGTTAAAGGTAGTGAACGCATAAGTGGCTCCTGTGAGTTAGATCGATGGAAATTAATATTTTGGAGTTATAAGGGCCATATAGTCGGCAAATTTAGCGATGCCGTCCTTTTCAATAAAGAATGCCCGGTCGCCAAGAGTGATCTTGACTGATGTCGTCGCCGAACTGATAACGGCAAATGTGTCGGTCGAAAGGTCTATCGGATATGCTGCCGCGAATCCGTCACTGTATGTGTCGGGCTGCTCATAACGTTCGATATCTCGTTCGAGTACCGACTTGTTATCGACAATGATATTCGCCTTGATCTTGCCGGGCAGGTTCTCGCCCTTTTGTTCGATCCAAAGCACGGTCAGTATCATTGTGTCAGGCCGGGCGGTGACGGTCCTTCCGGCGACCGATGTCAGGAGATTTATCCGTCCGCCGAGGGCATTTTCGGCCTTTACGGGCATCGCGATAAGGTTGAATGATGTTCGGTCGTATTGCTCGTTATAGTCAGGATAAACCGTATTTATCTTGACCTGAGTCAGTCCTTGAGCCGAAACACCCGCCGCAAATATGACAATGGCCGCAAAAGGCAGGATCAGCCGCACCGGTGAGATCGAACTTTTAGTTCTTAACATTTAGAGGCATTGTAGCGCCAAACGGCATTACTGACCACTTTATACACATATGCGAAAAGGGAAATGAGAGACGGTCACTTTCCGGAACGAAGATCGTCTATCATCGAGGCGATCGTCTGTTTGAGATGATCGGTTACCTGTGTATAAAGCTCGTCACCTTGAGCATCTGATATATCCTTAGCATAGAAAGGCTCTCCAACACGGATCTTTACCTTTGCGGGGCGGATGCGCCATGAGTTACGCGGCCATACCTTGTAGAGGCCGTCGATAGCGACAGGCACGATCGGAACGTCGAGACCGGCTGCGAGTATAGATGCTCCCTTTTTGAAGCCGTGGAGTTCACCGTCAAAGGCGCGTTCGCCTTCGGGATATATGTTCAGCATTTTACCGTGCTTGATGCCGATAGAGCCGGCTTTCATTGCAAGCATCAGTTGTGTGTCGGGGTTGACGGGAACAACATTCAGCATTCGAGCTACAGAACTCATCAGTGAATTAGCAAAAAATTCACTTGCTCCAACATGAAATACGTCCTTGAATGCGGAATAGCTGTAATTCGAACATAAGACGAACGGATCGAGAAAGCTCTGATGATTTGGACAGACGATGAAAGGCTTAGCGGTATCGTTAATATTAGTAATACCGTCAACCTCGAGACGCATAAATATGCGGCAGAAAAGGTTAAAACACTTGTAAACGCACCAGGCGAAAGCGGCAAATGCCGGCCGATCCTTAAGTAAGCCGCGTACCTCGGGGATGTTGTCATCGGCCTCACGTACGATCTTATCCCAATTCAGGTCAAGTGACACATTTTCGGCATCAGCCGCGCCATGCTTGTTGACCAGGTCAATGACACTTGCGACAGTTAGAGCGGTCGCGGCCTCGTCACCGTCAAACTCGGTCGAGAATGCCTGTTCCAATGCCGCAAATGTTTCCGCGCGTGCGAGGCTGTCGAGGCCGAGATCGATCTCGAGATTCATCGAGGGATGCACTATTTCAGCATCTTTGGCATTTTGGCGTATAGCCGTCGCTACCGCCTTTGCGGCTCCGGTTCCCATGAGGGCCGTGTCGGCATCAGAAAATGTCCACGACGCTTTTTCTTTAATATCAGAACTGCCGAACTCACCACTTTCGATCTCATTTTTGAGCTGAAAGCGTTTGATCTTGCGTGTAGCCGTACGCGGCAGAGGTTCGGCACGAATGATGTAATCACGAACGCGTTGATACTCGGGCAGTTCGCGACCGAGCGAGTCGAGAGCGTGACGTATCGCTTCTTTGGAATTGGCGATCTTTTCGAGTTTGAGATGGTCAAAGTCGGGTACAACGACCGCGACGAGCTTTTCGGCACCGGCACGTGATTCACTTTGGTCGTCAATGCCGATGATCGCGAGTTCGGAAACAAGCGGACACTTAAGATAATGCACCTCGAGATCTTCGGGGTGAACATTCTTGCCTGACGGCAGGACTATAACATCCTTTCCGCGACCGACGATGTATAAATGGCCATCGTCAAGTTTGCCAAGATCGCCTGAGCGGAACCATCCGTCCGGAGTAAATGCCTCAGCAGTCGCCTCGGCATTGTGGTAATATCCGGCGAAGACGATCGGCCCTCGTATCAGCACCTCGCCAACACCGTCCTTGTCCGGATCGGCGATCTTGATCTCATTCCCATGCATTGCCTTGCCGACCGAACCGACACGATTGTCGTTCTCATAGGTTGCGGTCGCGGCCCCGCTCGTCTCGGTCAAACCGTAACCCTGAAGGATCGTGAAGCCGAGCCGATGAAAGTCTATCGCGACCGCCTCGTCAAATCTCGATCCGGCCGATATCGCTACGCGCAACGCTCCGCCGAAAGACTCGTGAACCTGTCCGAAGAATTTTGTGCCAAGGTTGATGCCCAGCGAATTTCTGAGTGCGCCGTTAGTTCTTAACATTGCACGAAACAGCATTTTGACGATGCCCGGCCGTTGGGCTACGGTGTCAAATATCTTTTTATGAAACAGATACCAGAGTCGCGGTACGGTCGTGAGTATGGTCGGTTCAAATATCTTCATTGCTCGGCTGAGTTCGTCAGGTGTGAGTTCCTTTAGATAGCCGACACGGCAGCCGAATGTGGTAGCGATCCAAAGATTAACGATCTGAAGATACGCGTGAAAAAGCGGCAGCAGCGAAAGAATGCGTTCCTTATCCGAAAGGTGCAGGACGTAATTGACGCCCTCCAGTTCGGCGAGGATATTTGAATGAGTAAGCGGAACGCCCTTTGGCGTACCGGTCGTGCCGCTGGTGTACATAAGCACCGCCATATCATCACCCTTTGCGGGCGGAACGGCAGCTGCAAATTCGGCAGGAAAGTCAGTCGATTCCCATTCCTCAAAGTGGTGAGAGGCATTAGACGATCCTTTCAGATCCCAAACAATAGAGGGAATATGGCGGCCTAGTTTTTCTTCGATCTGGGTGAATCGAGCGATCTGGTCGGGCGATAGAAAGGCGGATTTTGCTTGAGAGTTTTCGAGAAAGTTAGTGATCGTCTCGATCTCGCCATGCGGATCGAGCGGAACGATGACTCCGCCGATCAGCAGCGTGGCGAGATATGCGATCGCCCATTTTGGATGATTTTCGCCGATGAGTGCAACGCGGTCGCCAAAAGAGACGCCCTCTTGAGTAAGGCGATACGCGACCGAACGAGTTGCCCGCAGCATCTCGCCGAAAGTATAGGTCGCATCATCAGTGCCGACGACCTCCATTGCGATCATTTCAGAACGCGACGATAGAGATTCGATCAGTCTTTCGCAAAAGGATGCTGCCATCAATAAATTCCAGCCTGTTAGATGAACCGTTTAAGAATGCCTTATTCAGCCAAAAGCCGCAATGCCAGGGCATCGGCCTGGCCTCGTATCTCAGGCATTGCGGTCGATTCCCAGAGTATGCCTTTTAAGGCGGTGCTGAGAGTGCGAAGGTGCCGTGACGGCTTGCCGTCAGCATCTATGAGTGTGCCGTCAGGCGTCGCATCAAATCCCATCCTAAGCTCGTCCGCACGGATCTGACCGGATGAAAGCAGCTGTTTGACCAAGTCGCTTTCGAGTCGGCTGAGATCAGATTCTGAACCGATACAGTTTATGACGGCATCAGCAGTGAACGACCCAGTACTGCCTTTCCACAAATATTCGACATCAAATCGCCCGTCGCGAAGTTCTATTGAGCGTAATTTTCCGCCGAGTATCTCAAGTTTGCCATTTGCGGACATTTCGTCAAGGACAGCTGCCGCCTCGGCGGGCATACGGTGTCGAGCTGTGTTCCAATATCGTGCGAGACGCCGCTTAAAGATAAGCTTTTCGGATGTCGAGAGGCCGAGCCAAAGGAGCTGTGTCGCCGGCCGTAGAGAATCGATCACTGCACGCCAGTTGCTGCCCGATGTGTCCGCATTTTTTGCATGACGGCGAATGATGCGCAGCATTTCGGTCACGCGCGTGACGCCCGAGAGTTCGGTCTCAAAATTAGGGTAAGTGTGGCCGAGTTCGTGTACGGCCGGCAACAGGCCGTGCGTTGACAGTGCGTACAGTTTGCCGCGATGGCCGCTGTGATAATAGCGCATTGCCACATCGACCATCGACAATCCCGTACCAATGACGAGAATGTCGTCATCAGCTGTGATCGTCGTGTAAACGCGAGAGTTCCACGGATCACGAAAGTATTTATCGGCAGCGGTATAGCCGTTATCAGGGACATTCGGATGCGGCGGCAGAGCATTGCCGAACGCGATCACTACGGCATCGGTCTCGATCTTGCGGCCGGACGCGGTCGTAACCGCTGCTCCGTTATCGAGAGGCTCGACGCTTATAGCTTCGTCGTTTATAAAGTTGATCTCACTATCGTCTGAACGAGAGGCAACCGCATCATCGAGCACCGCGTTGAGGTATTTGCCGTATGTTCTGCGCGGGACAAAATCGGAGCCGCTATAGTTGTATCCGTTGTCGGTAAGCCATCGATGAAAATGTTCGATATCGTCAGGAAAGGCCCCCATTTTTGCGGCCGGTACATTCAGCAGATGTACGTCTTCGGATGTGCCGTAGGCAACGCCTTTGGTCCGTCGGCTGTCCAATTCGATCAGGTCGATCTTGATCGGTGATGCCGCGTGTCTGAGCAGCCCAACCGCCGTAAGTGTACCGCTTGCGCCGCCGCCGATGATCGTTATCCTTTTCATAAAGTTATACTTTTCGAACCTTGTCGAAATTGAAGTTTACTTAAAGTAAAGAGTCAGGTGCAAAAGTGCGGTGCTCAAACAGAAAAGTGCCCGGGTGTGCGTATCTTTAATGCTTGCGGGATGATCGAGTATTTTGCGGGAAGTTTGCCCGGCAGTTCGCCATCGGTCTCGATGAGGATCTCTGTGCCATCCGTAGAGCGTACCTCGATCTCGCGGGCAAGAGTTGCCTTTACTTCGCTGAGAGCGGTGTGAGTGCCGCGGTATAAAGTATATGCACGCAGTATGATCTTTGCGGTCGAGATGTCACCGATATTTACAACGTCGAACATACCATCGGCCAATTTGGCGTCCGGTGCGATCATCATACCGCCGCCGAAATATCGTGCGTTGGCGACACAAAAATTTATAGTCTGCAGAAGGGTTTCGTCGCCGCCGTCGATGCGGACCTTAATGGTGACGGGGTCGAGATCGAGGACCTCCTGCAATGTCGATGCGGCAAAATTTGCCTGACCGCGAATGCCCTCGATCGGCAGCCAGTCAAACAACTTTTGCGATTTAACGCGTTTGATGATCGATGCCGCAAGGCCAAATGACGAAACATTAAGAAAGCAGCGGCTTGCCGGACGTCCGTGATGGTCCAAAAAATCGACCTTGCCGACGTCGATCCGACGAGTTATGCCGTCACGAAGTGCGACCGCTGCGTCACGAGAACTGCCGGGAATATTAAGCGTGCGGCGAAGGTCACCGCCGGTACCTGACGGAATGATGCCAAGCTCGGCGTCTGTGCCGGCGGCGAGTATGCCGTTGGCGACCTCATTGACAGTGCCGTCACCGCCGCATGCGACGATCAGGCGCCGCCCCGACCCGGCGGCGCGTTCGGCAATGACCGCACCGTCGCCCGGAGCTTTTGTGAACGAAACGGCAAACGGCCCGAAATGAGCACGAATGTCACTTGCGAGCATCGACCATCTTTCGCGCGTGCCGCCGCCCGCCGATCTCGGGTTGACGATGATCAGCGGTAAAGTGCTGTCGCGATATTGATCCTGATCTGATGTGCTCAAAGCGATAAACCTATGTTAATGACACTTTGGTTTATCGCTTTTTTTACGGGTTTAGTCAAAGCCGATGAGAGTAAAAGTACTATTTCTCACTACATCTCGGGCAGCTGACAATTAGGGATATTAATTATATGACGCCGTCATATAAGGGAAGAGCGTTGTTTTTGGCGACCGATATTTGCTTATCGGCGTCTTTTGCGGAGCGACAGCCATAAACGCCTCAATATCAGCGATCTTTCGCGGAAGCTCTTTTGTCATCCATTCGACACCGGTCGGAGTAACGAGCATATCGTCTTCGATACGGACGCCGATATTCTTATATTTCTCGAAAGCCGGCCCGACCTTTTTCTTGAACTCTCTCATTTGAGCGGTGTCCGGTAAGTAGTCGAGTGCATCAGCTCGGATGTAAATGCCGGGTTCGTTGGTAAATGTCATTCCCGGTGCAAGCGGTTTTGAGTATTGACCGACATCGTGAACATTCATTCCGAGCCAGTGGCCAAATCCGTGCATATACCAGATACGGAACATCTGAGGCGTGTCGGCGGGTACAAGCCCAAGCCGGATGAGGCCTCTCTGAAGCACTTCGTCAGCTGTCATTTCAAGCTGCTTCATTGTTACGCCGGGTTTAGCGGCTTTAGCGACCGCCTCTTGTGCGTCGAATACTATCTGATAGACCTCGGCTTGTTCTTTTGTGAATTTGCCGTTCACCGGAAATGTGCGAGTCACGTCGGCTGAGTAATGTTCGTACTCGGCGGCGGCGTCGATCAGCATCAGCGAACCTTTGGTCACAGGGCTTTGCGATTCCTCATAGTGGAGCGTCGTTGCGTTTGGCCCGCATCCGACGATCGACGGATAACCCCAATAGTCCGCATTACGGCGGCGAAGCGTATATTCGAATTCTGCCTGTACCTCGTACTCCATTGATGCACGGCCGGCAGTCGCCCATGTACGCATGTGTCCCTCAGTAGAGATATCTACGGCGTGCTGGAGCATCTTGATCTCGTATGGCGATTTGATCTGGCGAAGGTCGGCAAAGATGGGCTGGGCATTGACCGTCTTTGTATTCGAAAGTTGCTGCGAAAAGGCGTATTCCTGTGCGAACTCGCGCTTTCCGTCAGAGTCCCTTTCATTTTCGGGCAGCAGCAGATAGACGCCAATGCCGCTCTTTTGCTTTAGATCGTTGAGATAAGTGTTGAGCGTAGATGCATCAGCGATATTGGTGATCCCCGATAGTGCCGTTGCCTCATCTTTTGAGTACATGTGGCCATTCCAGGTTTCGCGTGAGGGAATGCGATCTGGTATGTAGAGTGTTTCGGTCACCTTGCCGCCAGCCTTTTCAATAATGAGCGTTGCGTCCTTTTGCTTGAGAGCGGTCAGATAATAGAGGTTGTTCTCTTGCCTAAAGACGTAATCGACATCATTCGAATACATCTTTGGCTCAGCGCTGAAAAGTACCATAACGCTGTTGTCCGACATTGCCGCGGCAACGGCTGCGCGGCGTTTAGCCAACTCGGTATGGCGTTCTGCATCGGTGAATTTAGGTGCCGGCGGCGTGACACGGATCTCAGTCGGGCCAAAGGCAATGGCTGAATACGTCATTAAGAGCATCGCAATCAATGTGGTGAGTTTTTTCATTTTTTAACCTCTATCGCTATATCTGAATGTGCCTGATTTCCAAAATAGTCCGATACATAAGCCCGCAGCGTATAGTTTCCGCTGTCAAACTTTGCCGGATCAAAAAAGTCTTCGCGAAAACTGTCAGCTTCGACACGGTTGGTCGCGATGTAATTGAATATCGTCTCGCCCGTTGCTCCTGAATGACTTCCGAGCGCGTAAACATATCGTACAGCCTCCTGCGGCGGCAGACGATCAAAAATTATCGTCCAGTCGATGCCGCCCAGCGGCGACCCGTCAGCGGACAACACCTGATAACCGATCTTGTACAGCCCGAGGCGGCGGCGTTCGGCGTTGCCGTCAACCTGGTCGTAAGCTCTGACCACAATTCTGATCGGGTCAGTTACCGTTATACGCGAATTTGCTTTAGGTGTTTCAAGTTCGTGCCAATCGCGGTCAAAAAGCGCCATTTTTTGGATCATCGGCGGCCGCGAATCCGAAATTCCCGGCAGAATGAGAGCGTCGATCGCATTCATCTCGGCACTGCTTGGCCCGGCGATCAGATGTACGTGGTTAAAGGCGTTGAGTGTCCCGATCGGCTCGCCTGCGTTAAACCTTGCTCCGCGAGGTACACGAACATTTACGACCTTTCCCGTTGCGTCGCTTATAAATTGAAAACGGTCATCTCCAAATGTCGAGCCGTCCGAACGCCGTCCGAGCCGAACGTGAATGTAGCCCATCGTCGGCAAACGTATCAACTCGCGCAGTGTGTTGTAGTTTTGGGCGGCAAGCGGCAGCAGCACTTTTTCGGTACGGACAGCTCGAGCCGTTTCGCCGTAGCCGCCCGCGATGTCGAGGCCGTTGTGAAAGTGAATATCGTCGTCATTCGGCCGAATGTCGCCGCGAAGTTCGCCCAGAGTTCCGGCAATATCACGCTTTGCGTCCGGCGGATCATAGGGCCAGCGTCCCGGTGCACTCTTGCGAAATTCGTCTGCCGTTACACGCGGAATGACAGGTTCTTTGTCTGAGTCATGTCCGCCAGGTATGTCGGCGGTGACCTTACGCACTGCGCGATCGTCACTGTCGGCGATGTACAATGTGCCGCTCTTGTCTAACGCAATGCCCGACGGACGGCTGAATTGAGCATTAGGAAATGTCCCGTCAATGTAGCCGCGGCTCCCTTTATTAAGTGTCCTGACCGTTGCGATCACGCCCGAAATGATGCGTATCGCATTTAGATCGGTCACATATATCGAGCCTTGTTCGTCAACCGCAATTGCCGTCGGCTGATAAAAACTCGATGAGAGCAGCGAACCATTAACACGTGCCGCTTCGCCACTACCGGCAAATGTCGAGACGATGCCGCTCGGTTCGACAATGCGGATCCGGCGATTGCCCATATCGGCGACGATGAGCTTGTCATTCAGGAGGGCGATGCCCGACGGCGTGTTAAATTTTGCCTGTGTGCCGTCAGCGTAGCCTGTACTGCTGCCTGCGAGCGTGCGGACATTGCCGTTCTCGATGATGCGGATGCGGTCGTTGTAAGTGTCCGCGACAAATATGCGTCCGTCGTTATCAACGGCAACGCCAATGGGGCCGTTGAATTGTGCCTTGAGAGCTTCGCCGTCTGCAAAGCCGCGTTTTCCGTCGATGCCCGCAATTGTCGTAACCTTTCCGCTTGCGTCTATCGAGCGAATACTCGACGAACCGCTGTCAGCTACGATCAAATTTCCGGCTTTATCAAACGCGATCGCCGAAGGCGTGTCCAGCCCTGAAGCAAAGATCGATATATCAACGCCGTTCTGCAAACGCCAGATGACGCCTTTGCTGCCGTCGCTGATATAGATCGCTCCGCTGTGTTCGGCAATGCCGAAAGGTTCCTCGATACCGTCATTCAATGTTGCGGCCGTCTGCACGTAAAAGGGAAGGCGACGGCCGTCGGACATATATTGGCAGCTTGCGGCAAACAGGCCTAAGCCCGCGATCAGCAAGAGTACTTTGATTCTAAACAAGGTTTCGGACATAGATCGGGCGAAGATGCTTGTCAGACGCGAACGAAATTTTATTGCCGTGTAAATAGATACGGTGATAATATATCGGCACTCGTATCATTTTTTCAAAAAGGAGTTAATACTATGTTTTCATTACAGGATCTTTTGGGTCAAGCACAGGGCGATCAGGCGGTCGGGCAGATCAGTCAGCAGGTCGGAGCCGAACCGAGCGCCGTTAATACGGTAGTTCAATATGCGTTACCGGCGATACTCGGCGGACTGTCGAGCAATGCTTCGACGCCGCAGGGAGCCGAGAGCCTTAACAGTGCTCTCGATCAGGATCACTCTGACGGCGGTATTTTGGGTAACCTCGGCGGACTTGGCAGCATGATCTTTGGCGGCCAGTCGGCGCCTGCGTCAGCGAATGGCGGCGGCATTTTGGGCCATATTTTCGGTAATGGACAGGGACAGGTCGCTCAGGAGGTCAGCAACCAGAGCGGCATCGGCGTCGGACAGGTCGCACAGATAATGATGATGCTTGCGCCGATCGTGATGAGCTATCTCGGCCAGCAAAAACAACAGCAGGGCATCGGAGCCGACGGTATCGGCGGATTGCTCGGCGGCATCTTGGGCGGAGCATCGCAGCAAAGCGCTCCTGCAGGCGGGCTTGGCAGCCTGATCGGCGGCCTGCTCGGCGGGCAAAATGCCTCGGCCGGCGGCATCGTGTCCAACGTTGCATCGTCAATGCTCGACCGCGATCATGACGGCAGTGCGGTTGACGACATTGCTTCGATGGCGATGAACTACCTGACCGGCAAATGATCCGTCTCGCGACAAGACGATCTAAAGATAGCGTCATCGTCCGTTACGGCGGATGCGATCGAAGATAAAAAAGCCGGCTTAGGTCCGCTTTTTTGCGGTTTTTGCGGTGTTCTATAACATTTGAAACAAACTTTCGGATGATGACGTACTGAGATAACAGCACTTTAGACTAGATACAAAATATCTGACCTTGTGTCCTCGTTAAAGAAAATATGATCCCTACATCTATATACAGACGTATCGCCGCAGGTGCGATGCTTGCCGTTTTTGGCATTTCGGGCATGGTTCAAGCTCGTCCCGCGGACATTTCGCCATTCTTTCAGCAGGGCGAAGCAAAAAAGCTGCCGCCCGTAAATTGGATCCGCAGCCGCACGATCGACATCAAGCATCTCGCCATCGATCTCAAGTTCGATTGGGACAAAGAGCAGGCGATCGGCTCAGAGGTTGTGACCTTTGCACCGTTCGAAGATACGAATAAGTTCACGCTCGATGCGGCCGAGATGACGATCGAGTCCGTGACGACCGAGAGCGGCAGCCCGCTGCAATTCACCTACGACGAAAAGGCCGACAATGACAATCTCGCCATCACTCTCGAACGCACCTACAAGGCCGGCGAAGATGCTCACGTTAAGATCGCCTATCGCACGCACTATGTTAATAAAGCCGATGCAGATACGGCTATCGGCGGTTTTGGCCGCGGTTTGAGGTTCATCAAACCGTCAGCCGACGACCCTAAAAAGCCGCGTCAGATATGGTCACAGGGCGAGTCAGAATTTAACCGTTACTGGTTCCCGTCATACGACACGCCAAACGATTTTCGCACTACGGAATTGCGTGCGACCGTCGAAAAGCCTTTCTTTGTCGTCTCTAACGGCAAACTCGAGAGCACGACCGAAAATAAGGACGGCACACGCACCTTTTACTGGAAGATGGATCAGCCGTACGCAAACTATCTGACCTCGATCGTCGTGATGGAAACAAAGCCCGTCGTGCAGGATTTTGACGGTATTCCGGTGATCAACTACGGTTACCCCAACGAGTATAAGGAGGTTGAGGCGACGACCAAAAATCTGCCCGCGACGATCCGTTTCTTTTCAGAGGTGACCGGCGTTAAGTATGAGTATCCGAAATATTCGCAGGCATTTGTCGAAGATTTTGGCGGCGGAATGGAGAACATCTCGGCGACCACGCAGATCGAAGAGATGATCCACGACAGCCGTGAGCTGATCGACGAGGACAGCGAATCGCTCCAGTCGCACGAATTGGCGCATCAGTGGTTCGGTGATTATGTAACGTGCCGCGATTGGGGCCAGATCTGGCTCAACGAGAGCTTTGCGACGTACATGCAGACGATGTGGACCGAAAAACTCAAGGGTCACAACGAATTTCTCTACACCGACCTGCGCAATAATCAAAACACCGTCCTCAACACCTGGCGACAGGGCATACGGCGTCCGATCGTCACCAAATATTATGACAACAAGGATGCGATGTTCGACAATTACGCCTATCCGGGCGGCGGCAGCGTGCTGCACATGCTGCGCAAATATGTCGGCGACGCCGCATTTTCGCGGGCACTTAAAAACTATCTGACGACTAACGCGCACAAGCCCGTCTCGACCGAAGAATTGCGTATCGCCTTTGAAGAATCGACCGGACAGTCGATGGACTGGTTCTTTGACCAGTGGCTATACAAAATGGGACATCCTGTTTTTGAGATCACGAGGTCGTATGACGCCGCGTCAAAGAAGCTGACGCTCAACGCCAAACAGACACAGACGCTCGACCTCAACGATCCTTTCCCGCAGACGGACAAATTTCAGGGGCCGATCGATGTCGAGATCGACGGCAAAGTGACGCGCGTCTGGCTCAAGCCGCAAGAGACGAATACGTTCACATTCGACTCGGCGGCCGAGCCTAAGATCGTCAATTTCGATTACGAAGGCACCTGGCTCAAAGAGTTGAAATTTGATAAACCGACTGACGAACTGATCTATCAGATGGCAAATGACAAGGACATCCTCGCCCGCCGCTGGGCGATGTCTGAACTTGCAAAGCGTGCTGACGGCAGCGATAAAGCAAAGATCGTCGCCGCTCTTGCGACATCGGCAGAAAAGGATGTTTTTTGGCGTATCCGCCGAGCGGCTCTGTCCGAGATCGCTAACATCTACTCGCCCGATCCAAAGCGCGGCGAGCAGCGTGCCGCGGCCGTACTCGACGCATCGACCGAAGCCCTCGTTTTGCGTCTTGCCAAAGATAAAGAGTCGGGCATTCGCGGCGACGCGATCCGTCTCTTGGGCGAAACCGAAGATAAAAAATTCGTGCCCGTATATCTCGCGGCGATGACCGATCAGAGCTACAACGTCATCGACGAAGCCTCGACCGCACTCGCGGCGTCCAAAGACGAAAAGGCTTACGACGCTCTTATGAAACTCGTCAACACGCCGTCGTGGCATGACCGTATCGCATCGGCCGGGCTTCGCGGATTGGCCGAACTCAAGGATAAGCGTGTCTTTGAAACGGCGTTAAAGCTCGCTAATGACACCGAGCGTTCGATGGCTCTGCGCCATGCGGCGACCGAGGCTGTCGGAGCTACGGCTAACGGCGATCAGCGGGCTTTTCCGCTCGTTTTCGGTGAATTTAAAAAGGCGTACGACAACGGCAGCGTTCAGGGAATGATCAACGGTATGAATGTCCTCATCAACCTCGCCGACCCCCGTGGCCAGGAAGCCTTTGACCTTATGAAAACCAAGTTCAAAGACAATCCCGACGCCACCGCCAGCATCGCCCGATTCGAAGCCCGCTTCAAAGCTGCCCTAAAAAAGTAAACCGCCTCGAAGCATAACACCAAAAAAAAGCCCGCACCCCGCGGGCTTTTTTAGTGATGAGTGAGCAGTGAGCCGTGTCGGAACCGCCCACTCACGCAGGCGGTTCTGACACGGCTCACTCATCACTGATATCTCATATCTCATCACTAACTCCCGCTCAGTCGGGCATACTTGCTACCGCGCGTGTTTCTGCCTTTCGCACTAATCACTAATCACTAATATCTCGTCACTAATATCTCATATCTCATCACTAACTCCCGTTTATTCTTTCACCTTTGGGAATTGTGTTTATAATGTAGTTTTATGGATGGGCGTGAGCTGATCGGGCAGGTGATCGACGGGAAATATCAGATGGAGCGCGAGTTGGGACGCGGCGGGATGGGGACGGTCTATCTTGCGCATCATCTGGGGACAGATCGTCCGGTGGCGGTAAAGATAATTGCGCCGCAATTTATGGAGCGCGCCGAGTTTGTCGAGCGTTTTAGACGCGAGGCGAGAGCGGCGGGGCGTTTACGGCATCCGAATGTCGTTGATGTGACGGATTTTGGATTTTCTGAGACATCGCAGGGACAGGTCGCGTATCTCGTAATGGAGTATCTCGACGGTTGTACGCTCGGGGAGATACTTGATGAGGAAAAGAACTTACCTGTCGCATGGACGCTCGATATTTTGGATCAGGTCTGCTCGGCGGTGCAGGAGGCTCACGATCAGGGCATCATTCATCGCGATCTAAAGCCCGACAACATCTGGCTCGAACCGAACCAACGCGGCGGCTATACCGTAAAAGTACTCGATTTTGGCATTGCAAAACTCGAAGAGGACACAGCCTCAAGCACATTGCCCGTTTCGGACGAATTTCGACATTCCGAATTGACCATAGCTGCCGCGCCGAGAATGACGCTGGCCGCGCCGCTGTCATCGACACTTATATCTGAGGCTTCGACGATCGCGGCCGCTGACGGCACACATGCGGGTGATGGCGGCTCGATCGGACTCGCTCCGCTCAACCTCGAGGACAAGACGGCGATATACCAGCCGGCGGATATTAACGGCGATCAGGACACGGTCGGCACGCAGGTCTTTGCAGGCGAAAGCCGCCGGTCGATGCCGTCGGGCAGGACGACACCGATAAAGACTCTGCTCGACACACCCGCGACGGCGAGCCTGACGCGCGTCGGCGCCGTTCTCGGCACCCCTCTATATATGTCGCCGGAGCAATGCCGCGGTGACAGCCTCGATGCACGCTCGGACATCTACAGCCTCGGCGTCATCGCATATCAGATGCTCTCGGGACGAACGCCATTCGAGGGTGATCTCAAGGACGTAATGGCAGCTCACCGCGAAAAACCGGTGCCGCCGCTCGTCGCAAAAAAAGTTCGCAAAAAAATGCGTCGGGCGATATACAAGGCGCTCGAAAAGGACCCTGATGATCGTCCGCAATCGGCTGGCGCTTTTGCGAGTGAGATGCGTGCCCGTGCCGACGGTATATTTGGCCTGCTGCGAAGGGCTTCGACGATCTATACTGAGCATCTGCCAAAATTTTTGCTCATTACGGCATTATTTGAGGTGCCGATGATATTTTTTACGCTGATGCAGGTCTTTTTTTCGTTCCTGCGGGTCAGCAATGTCATCCCTGAACCTCTCGGTACTTTGCTCGTCGGCCTGAGCGTCGTACTGCTGTCGATCGTCAGCGGATTTTGCACGATATTTATCATCGGAGCCACGGTCTGGGTCGTTGCACAGTATCTGCTTGTGCCGCTGCGGCCCTTGCTGATCAGGCCCGCACTCCACGCTGTAAAGCTAAAATGGAAGCAAATGGCCATTGCGGGCATCATCGTCGCGGTCGGGCCGATAATCGCCGCCGTCATCGGAGCCGCCGCGGTCTTTGCCGTAGTCGGCGGAGTTTTAGGGCTGCTGTCGATGGCATTCGATGTCGATCTGATGGCTATGATCATCGGCCTTATCGCGGGTTCGATCGCCGGAGTTGTGCTTTTTGTCGTGCTCGGCGTCAAGGTGATGCTTGCCTCGGCGCTGATCATGATGGAGGGCGTCAGTATTCGTCAGAGCATAACGAGATCATGGCAGCTTACGTCACGAGCACTCGCGACGTCGATCGCGGCTTCGCTGATAATGATGTTAATGCCGATGATAATGGCGAGCGGAGTTTCGTATGTTGTTGACGTAAGCGCAAAGGCTTTTGACCCGACGCCAAAACCGGTCGCCGTCGAAAAACGAAGCGATTCAGAGATAACAAAGGCCGCTGAGCCCGCCGTCGGCGACAACGAAGGAGTCACCTTTACATTCGGGAAACGCCCGGCCGCAAAGATCGTCGAAAAAGAAATGGATATGCAGACGCGCGTGAAACGTACGCTGCTCGATTCGCTGATCCAACTGATATGGCTGCCGCTGCAGATACTTGTGCTTTCATTTTCAGCGATCATGATCGGGCTGCTGTATCTGAAAACACGCCTCGCGGGCGGCGAAGCTCTCTATGATCTGTTGGATCGCTTTGAGGACGACCGCACACCGCGCAAGAAATGGCAGGAGCGAGTTCGTCAGCGTCTAGTCCAGTCGGGACGCATATCCGGGCGTTCGGAATCATCGGTTACCAAATGAGATCTAAGGGCGGCCAAATTCTGATCTTTTTGATGATCTGTCTTTGCTCGGCGCTATCGGCACAGGCACAGACGCTCACGCGTGACCTTAAACTCTCAGCGGCGTCTGAGATCACGATCACAAACACATTCGGACGTATCGCCATTCGCACGGATGCGGACAACCGCGGGAGTTTGACGGCGACTTCGGAAAAAGGCGTTGCTGATGGCGAGGTTAGGGTCACGGCGGACCGAGGGATAAATATCACCGTCGATACAGCCGTATCGAGTAAACAGATCGATCTCGTCATAACATTACCTGAGGGCTGCGATGTTTCGGCAGAAACCAGGTCCGGACAGATCGAATTTTCGGGTAGTTTCGCCAAAGCGAGGGCTGTTACCGACACCGGAACGATCGTTGCCGATGTGCCGACCTTTCAGATCACCTATAACTTTAGGTGGACAGAGTCGCGGCCGCGATACGTCGCCGATATCGAACTGAATGATGTTAAAGAAAAAAACGCAGGACGTTTTGAGATAAAAGGCGTCTATCGAGATGACGGCAGTTCGGTCACAAAGAAAAAGAGCAAAGACGAAGGTATAAAAAAACAGATGCCCGTGAGCCTCGACCTGACCACCGCACGCGGGATCATTCTGCTGAATGTGCCGCCAAACGAGGTCAGCGACGACCTTCGCGAACGCCCGCTGACAAATGCAGCAAAAGCGATCGTCCGCAGCGGTGATTCGCTGTTGATGGAGGCGATCCGCCGTGCCGCTCCTAAATACTACGGCGATTATCTGAGTTCGCTGCCGCCGATAAAGCGGGAACCGCGATTGAACGAACGCGCTGCCGAAACGGGAACTTCGGAACCGTCGATCAAGACAGCAACCGTTCGCGTGACCGACCTCAAAAATCGGTCGGTAAGCGGGCTTTCGGCAAGCGATTTTATAGTAACCGAGTCAGGCAGCGAACGCGAGATATTATCCGTTACAACGTCGAATGCTCCTTTTAACCTCGTACTGCTGCTGGATGTCTCGGGCAGTGTCGAAAATTACACGACATTTATCCGAAAGGCCGCACGGGCATTCATTGACACGGTCGATAAAAAGGACCGTATCGCGATAGTTATATTTAACGATGACGTCAAACAGCTTGCGACATTTACGACCGATAAAGGTAAATTGTCCGAGAGCCTCGATACGTTCGATGCCGGTGGCGGAACCGCATATTTTGACGCTCTTGCCTACACGATCTCAGATACTCTGCGGCCGCTGAAAGGCGAACGCAGTGCTGTCGTGATACTGACCGATGGTGAGGACAATCGGTCATTCCTTGCGTTTGACCCGCTGAAAGGTTCTATTCAGGAGAGCGGAGCGCTGATATATCCGCTTTATGTGCCGTCCGGGCTGATCGCCGAGGCCGCACTTGGACGGCAGGAGATCGATCCGACGCGAAAGAAATATCTTTCGCTAAGCTCACGCTCACAGGGCGAAGGCGAAAAACTTGCACAGATATCGGGCGGCATTTATTATCCGATCACACGGATCGATGAGATCCAAAAGGCTTACCAGGATATTGTTGAGCAGCTGCGGACAGCGTACAATGTGACGTTTCGATCACAACTCGGCGGCAAAGGCATCTCGCCGCGATTAAAGGTGCGGGTTAAAAAAGAGAATATGTTCACGACGATCACCGCGATCGCACCCGAGCCGGATAAACCCTCGATATAATTTAGAATGACAGACTCCTTTTTTGATCCGATCTTAAATGACACCGAGCGAACGCCGCTGACCGTCTCAGAGCTGAATGCTGCTGTACGTTCGCTGCTTGAGCGGGAATTTGCGGCGGTTTGGGTCGAAGGCGAGATCGTGAATTTTGTTCGTGCGGCGTCCGGCCATTGGTACTTTAATCTCAATGACGGCTCGGCACAGATACGTTGTGTCTGCTGGAAGAGCACCGCGTCGAGAATGAGCTTTCGGCCTGAGAACGGAATGAGTGTACGAGTTCGCGGACGCATTTCGTTATACGAGCCGCGCGGTGAATTTCAGCTCGTAACGACATCGATCCAGCCGGCGGGCGAAGGTGCTCTGCGTGCAGCTTTTGAACAGATACTTGCACGATTGGCAGGCGCAGGTCTTTTTGCTCAAGAGTTAAAGCGGCCGATCCCGTTCTTTCCTCGACGGATCGGAGTAGTGACGAGTCCGTCAGGAGCGGCGTTTCATGACATTTTAAATGTGCTGACACGGCGTGCAATGTCGATAAGCATTGTCCTCGCGCCTGCTCTGGTCCAGGGCGAAGGCTCGGCCGAAAGCATCAGGAACGCGATCGAATCACTGAACCTCTTTAATCGCACTCTGCCTGACGGTGAGCGTATCGATGTTCTAATTGTAGGACGCGGCGGCGGCTCGGCTGAGGATCTCTGGGCATTCAATGATGAATTTTTGGCAAGGGCGATAAGAGCGAGCGAGATCCCGATCATCTCGGCGGTCGGACATGAGATCGATACGACGATCGCCGACCATATCGCCGATCTCAGGGCCGCAACGCCGTCAGCCGCGGCTGAGATCGTAGCTGCCCGCGAAGCTGACCTTCACGATACTTTCGTGTCGGCAGAACTGCGGATGTTCGAGCTTATCGGCCGCCGCGTTGACGATGCTTACTCGGCAATGGACGATAAGGAAATGCGTCTGCAGCACTCTGCCGAAGATCTCTTTCGCGACGCGAGAGAGCGCTACTCTGATGTCTCCAGAAAGCTCTCGCCTGAGGCGTTGTCAGCTAAGTTGGTCGGGCTTGACTCGAAATATCGTCAGATCGACGGACGGCATCGAGTGGCTTTCGAACGACTGCTTAAGCTGAAAAGCGAGCAGTTCGGAATAACGATCGCAAAGCTTGATGCTCTTTCGCCGCTGAATGTTTTGAAACGCGGTTACTCGATCACAGAGGCCGATGACGGAACGATACTCCGCGATCCGGCGGATGCGTTAAAGGGAAGTAAATTGATAATACGTCTCGAAAAGGGCACACTTGATGCCGAGGTAGTTTGAATTTTTGAGGCATATGTCGCGGATGATCGTCGATATAGATAGGGAACAAGATCGCCTTATTCCGGATGAAATGCGTCAGGTGAAAAGACGGCGTTCAAGATGGAGGATGGTTGTGCTGACCATTCTGGCGGCCGTCGTGCTGGCCGGTATCGGGGCGGCGATCTATTGGCACAGCCTTAAGTCCACGCCGCAATATTCGCTTGCTCTGCTGATCGATGCTTCAGATCGAGATGACGCGGCGACGGTGAATAAGTTGGTCGATGTCGATGCGGTCGTTGATGATTTTACACCGCAAATATTGGACAAGGCGGTCGATCTTTATGGCCGGGGACTGCCGCCGCAGGTCATTTCGCGATTGAAAGGGGTTGCCGGCCCGGTATTGCCCGCGATCAAGGATCGTGCACGAGCGAGCTTGCCTAAGCTGATCCGTGACAGAGTTGAGCGATTTGGCAATGTGCCGTTTCCGGCGATGGTGGTCGGAGCGGGGTATTATCTGGATATCAAGACCGAGGGCGACAAGGCTACAGCGTCCGGCAAGACCGAAGACCGACCGCTCGAGATCATTATGAAACGCAGCGGCGATCACTGGACCATCGTCGGCGTAAAAGACGACGCACTTGCCACCGAGATCGCCCGTCGCGTTGGACAAGAGCTGATAGGCCTCGTTCAGGGCGGCCCTCAAATGAGGAATACGCTCGGCCCTGCGGACGTCGTCGATCTGCTAAAAAAAGCTCAGGAGATATTGCAATAATTATGGAAATGACATTTGAAAGCTCTCTCGCCGAACTTGAAAAGATCGTACAACAGCTCGAGGATGGTGACCTTTCGCTGGAAAAGAGTCTCGAGCTTTTTGAAAAAGGCATCGCTCTTTCGCGTCTTTGCCGTGAACGGCTAACCAATGCCGAACGCCGGATCGAGATCCTTTTGAAGAATGCCGACGGTGAACTTGAAGCCGCTGAGATCGATCCTGCCAGCCTTCGCGGGTAGCTTTGACAATATGATATTCAAAGATCAAGCCCGGCGGCAGTCGGGCTTTTTTGTCTGTTATCGCCTCGAAGAGAAAAGCCTGAGAATATACCAGAACAGCAGTGCAACGCTTGCGAACAACGTCAGAGCGGCGGCAACGTGCTGTTTTGTATTAAAACGGTAAAGTACCTGTGAAGTCTCGTACAGGATCGCTGTCGCGGCAAATCCGACCATTATCAGCGAAAAGACGCTGCCGAGCGAAAATCCGAACAAGGCGCTTACGATAATAAATCCGAGAGCGGCAAATCCGCCGATCGAGATTATCGGTGCGAGCCACGAAAAGTCGGTACGGGTGACGATCACCGTAAATGTTAAACCGAGAAACAGCGACAGCGACACGATGCCGGCCTTGAGTATGACGGTGGCGTCGCCCGACCGGTATGCGGCGAGATAGAGCAGCGGGATGAATATCACAGCCTCGGCGATGATGAACAGGCCAAGTCCGGCGTATTGAATTGCGGTCGAAGTGCCGTCGGCGGCCCATTTATTAGAGAGCCATGAGATCAGCATAAATCCGCCGAGAACGGCGAGCCAGCCGAGGCCGCCTGTACTGTAAACGAGCTGTGCGAACAACTCGGCTATGCCCGAGGCGAAAAGCAGGAATTCGAATCCGATGAATGCGAGTATCGCAAACGCGAGTATGGTATATGTTCGACGAATAAAAGCTGCGCGCTCATTTGGTGCAGCTTGGGCGACGTTCGGCGAAAATTGCGGGTTAAACTCGTTCATTTCCTTTTTCCTCTCTCGTGATCTAACCAATATAACATACGATATCGCACGGCAAAGGTTCGCTAGGGCGTGACCTTGCTGCTGCGGACGACCGAGTCTATGCTCCAGAGTCCTGATCCTCTCGATGCGATGTACAGGAATGCAAAGCAGTAGGCAACTGCGAGTTCGCCGCCGTTGGTTCGCGGCAGGATGCCGTTTGACTGGTGTGCCGCAAAGTATGCGACGGCCATCGTGCCGCTAGCCAAAAATGCCGCAGATCCGGCAAAGAACCCGACCATTATCAGTGCGCCGCAAATGAGTTCGATAAATCCGGCGGCATTTTCCATTCCGGCAGGAGTTTGTGTCAGTGAGGGTAATCCGAATATCTTTTGTGTGCCGTGCAGCATGAACATAAATCCGAATACTATACGAAATATCGCATACGCGTATGATGAGTATCGGCCCAAAAATGTATCCATAAATTTGTCTCCCGTCCGATCGGAGCGATGTTGTAAATCACTTTTATCAGCATATCACTTTCGGTGCCGAACGAGTTTTACGGGGTGTTGCCGTCAAATTTCCTCCTAAAATGATCTCGGCCCGACTAGCGGGCCGAGATGCGTCAACTTAACCGGCGGCTTTGACCGCCTCAGCAGGTTCTATTCGCGGGGCCGCAAGGCCCATATCTGCGGCTCGCCAGAGGTTAGAGACGAGCAGTTCGCGGATGAATGTCATCTCTTTAGGCAGGCGGTCGTAGAGTTTAAAGAACAGGTCGTCGTGCATTGCGATCTCTTTGAGCCACATTTCGCGGTCGATCTTCATCACCTGATCGAACTGCTCTTTGCTGAAATCGATACCGCGCCAGTCCATATCCTCGTATCGCGGCATCCATCCGAGCGGTGTTTCGGTGCCGATGGATTTACCGCGAGCACGCTCGACGATCCATTTGAGGACACGCATATTGTCACCGTAGCCGGGCCAGAGGAATTTGCCGTCCTCGCCCTTGAGGAACCAGTTGACCGAAAAGATCCTCGGCGGATTTGGTATCTGGCGTCCAAAGTCGAGCCAATGAGCAAAGTAGTCGCCCATGTGATAGCCCGCAAAGGGAAGCATCGCGAACGGATCGCGGCGAACCTCGCCGATATTGCCGAAAGCGGCGGCGGTCATCTCTGATCCCATGGTTGCCGCCATGTAAACGCCAAAAGCCCAGTTGAAAGACTGTTGGATGAGCGGCACGACCGAGTTGCGGCGTCCGCCGAAGATGAATGCCGCGATCGGTACGCCTGACGGATCGTCAAAGTGGTCGTCGATCACGGGACACTGCGAACTCGGAGCCGTAAAGCGTGAATTCGGGTGAGCCGCTTTGGTCTCGCTGGCGGGCGTCCAGTCGTTGCCCTGCCAATCGATAGCATGTGCGGGCGGTTCGCCGTCCATTCCTTCCCACCAGACATCGCCGTCGTCGGTCAGAGCGACGTTGGTGAAAATGGTGTTCTCGGTGATCGACGCCATCGCATTCGGATTGGTCGAATAATTGGTTCCGGGAGCAACGCCAAAGAAACCATTCTCAGGGTTGATCGCTCTAAGCTGGCCGTGCTCGTCGGGCTTGATCCAGGCGATGTCATCGCCGACGGTCGTAACTTTCCAGCCCTCTTCCAAGAATGGTTTGGGCGGAATGAGCATAGCAAAGTTGGTCTTGCCGCAAGCTGACGGAAAGGCGGCACAGACGTAATCTTTTTGGCCGTCGGGCGATTCGACGCCGACGATGAGCATGTGTTCGGCGAGCCAGCCCTGAGCGCGTCCGAGGTTTGATGCGATGCGGAGTGCGAGGCACTTTTTGCCGAGCAGAGCGTTGCCGCCGTAGCCCGAGCCGTAGGATACGATCGAGTTTTCTTCAGGAAAATGGACGATGTATTTATCCTTTGGATCAGGTGAGCAAGGCCATGCGACATCGGCCTGTCCGTCAGCGAGCGGCATACCTACCGAGTGCAGACAGCGTGTAAATTCGCCGTCGCCGAGTTTGTCGAGTGCCTGTTTGCCCATGCGTGTCATGATGCGCATATTGGCGGCGGCATAAGCCGAGTCGGTGATCTGTACGCCAAACTGCGAGATCGGCGAACCGAGCGGGCCCATGCAAAATGGTACGACGTACATACGGCGGCCTGTCATACAGCCGTCGAATTTCTTTTTCAGGATCGCCTTCATCTCGACCGGATTCATCCAATTGTTGGTCGGGCCGGCGTCGCCTTTTGCACGCGAACAGATGTAAGTACGGTCCTCGACGCGGGCAACGTCTGACGGGTGCGAGCGAGCAAGGAATGAGTTCGGACGCTTTTCCGAATTCAATTTGATAAAGGTGCCGCTGTCCACCATTTCCTGGCACATGCGGTCATATTCTTCCTGCGAACCGTCACACCAGTGAACATCGGTTGGTTTACACAGCTCAACAGCCTCGGTCACGAACTTGATCAGTTCAGCGTTAGTGATATTTGAAGGTATATTCGGGTCGGTCATAATGGTCTCCAGCAGAAGATTATATTGCCAAATTCTCTTATATTTTAACCTATAAGTAATAAGTTAAAGTTTCCAACGGTATTCATATAGCTTATCACAGGATAATGCCTGTCATATAGCGGTATCTGACCCGCGGCATTTTACAAGCTGTATCGTTGCTTTAAAAAGGTCAATATCGTGTTTGACAGCAGTACGATACGCTCGGCGATCGGATCCCTGCCCATCGTCGAAACATAGTCCTGATCTCTGCCCTAAATGCCAGATCGATCATATGACCTCATTCGTTGAGAATATGCAGTACTTGTTGTTACGTCCAAAAAAAGAACGCTGCATTTGAACGGCAGGCTGCGGCGGAATATGTATGATGCTAAAGCCTCGTCGAACGGCAATGTCCCGATGTAAAAAAAGTTTGCAACGATGAGATGTTATTAGGCTTCTTAAGTACGGTTCAGATTGATACCACCTTTGCGTTCGGTTGCTGCCATTTAACACATTCGGTTCATTAAAAGTTGAGGATGAGGTAGAGCCGTGTCCTATCCCGACACGGCGATCCCGACAGGTAAGTAATTGTATGAAAAGGTCAATAGTGCGCAGTATCGCGATCTTGGTCGCGGCGGTAGTTTCGTTCGGTATCTCGGCCGCGGCACAGACGTCGCCGTCGCAGTTCGCAAATATAAAGATCGAGAATTTTGGAAAGATGGACGACGGTTATTTTCGCGGAGCACAGCCGATGCCCGACGACTATCAAGCGTTGAAAGAACTCGGTGTAAAGACGGTCGTCGATCTGAGGAACGATCCGACAGACTATGAGAAAAAGGATGTCGAAGCTCTCGGTATGAAATATGTCAATATCCCTATGAGCGGATGGAAAAGCCCTAAGATGCATGACATCGACAGCTTTTTAGCCCTGTTGAAAGATCCGGAAACCGGTGCGGTTTATGTTCATTGTAAGGCCGGTATTCATCGAACAGGAGTCATGGGGGCGGCGTATCGGTACACACACTCGGGCTGGAATTATGACAAGGCATATACCGAAATGAAGAACTATAACTTTTCGAGCGGCTTAGTCCACGGTTCGCTAAAATCATTTGTTAAGGACTGGGGCAAGAGGTTGGAAGAAGAAAGGGCCGCCCGCTAAAACGGCGTAATAGCTAATTGATATTTATTGATCGGCAATGGGTTAAGAGGTGTTCGGACCATCTTTTGTATGCCTATTGATAGATATCGGTTGCGGGTTTAGATCGTGCCCATTGGATGCCTTCGATATTGGCGGGGTCGGCGGCAAATATACGGTCGCTGATGTGATCGGTCGAGAGATTGAGCTTGAGATTCATATAATAGACGATCGAGCCGATGCCGTTCTCTTCTGAGGGCGGCACGATCTCACGAACCTCAGCGGCGATCTTCATACGAGTAAAGATCTTTTTGAGTACAGTGTGCGTGCGGTCGTTGTCGCGGGTCTTGATGGTGACCTCCATTGCGCGTACAACGCGTTCGGATTCATTTAATTCGAGAACCCAAAGCAGAGCGAGAGCGAATAAACAAAGCCCGAGGCCGAGTTCCCAGCGGCCGACACCGGCGGTCAGTCCGAGGGCGAGGCTGATGAGCAGAACGGTGATCTCTTTGGGGTCGCGAATGTTGGTGCGAAATCTGACAAGCGATGCCGCGGCAAAGATCGCAAAAGCTCTGGCCGTGTTGTCACCGACGACCATCATCAGTGCGGCCGCAACCACGGCGAGCAATATCTGTGTCTGAGAAACAAAAAGACTGCGGCGAAAGAGCGGAACATCCTTTCGCGGGCGAAAAGCGAGTACCGATGACAACAGTACGGCGATGAAAAGCCGCGATATTATCTGCAGCAGCGATTCGGCCCAAGTGAGCGGGCCTGTATCTGCCGGTAAAGCTTTTGCCGCCGCTGACGTGATCGGGTTGTCGTCGGTAAAGGCTGTCGCCGACGGCCTCGCCGCAGAGCGGTTCTGAGCCGCGACAGGCACCGACAGCGACGATGACGCGATAAGGATAACGGCGACGACACAAAACACTGCGATAATGTTCTGAAGTTTATTCATCAGCAGCTATTTTTTGGCAAGCCGATCGCGATTTACGACGCGATTCAATTCGTTGATACGGCGTTTGAATCCATGTAAAAGCAGTTCGATCTCGGCAGGCGAATAGTTTGCGGCACGAAATGCATCGCGAAGCTGTCTTTCGCTGAGACGGCCTAACAGGCCAGCAAGCCAGCGAGCCTGTGCAATGGTTATGTCGCGATAAAGCGAACGCCCTTTAATGCCCTTGGTCGAGAGTTTGAGACGCCCTTTTTTGACGCCGTTGATAAACCCGGCACGATCCCATTTTGCCGGACTGTCATTTTTTCTGCCTAAACGGTAAAACAGCGGAAGATCGTTATTTCCCGACTTGCCGAACGTTGAGCCGAGATCGCTTATCACATACTCGAGCAGCCGTCCGTCGGGCGAATCAATGCCAAAGATCTTGTTGTTTACATCGATGACATCATTATTTTTGAGAAAGATCTGCATCAGTTTCAGCCCCTGAAATGGATCTGTGCCGAGGAATGGATTCTTTTTCCAACTCCAACGGCCGAGGCGTTCGATGTTATCGGGCCGAGCCTCAAGTCGGACATTTGTAAGTTTGCCGACGGTCGGGATCGTGATGACGGGAACGAGATAATTGATCTCACTCGGATAACCGAGCGCCCAGAGAATACGGGTTGCGGCTGTCTCGGGGCGGGCCTCTGTGTAGGGTTTGGCGACCCAAATGCGTCCGCTGCCGTCCCTGATGCGATATTTTTTATTATGACCGCCTTTTTCGCGTTCGATGAACTCGATCTTGCTGAGATCGGGCTTCATATCAGCACCGCCGGGGCCGTCAAACAGGTTTCGACGCTCAATATTGACCGCCTGCCAGATGACGGGCTTGCCGACGGGCTGAGGTTTGCGGCCATGCTTCTTTTTCCCGCTCTTTTTTTGCCCGAATGCTCCCGAGATCGAGAGTGAGATAAGTACAAGTAAAAGTAAGGAGCGAAAGGTAAGGTTACGGTTATGCATACACCCTCGAAAATGAACGCCGTCCGGACGGATCTATTAGATCATCGACAATTTCGGCCAAGTATCGCGGCCGCGGTCAGGCCGTCGAGATTTATATCGAGGGTCGCACCAGCCTTTTGCTTAAGGCCGGCTGCACGTATCATATAAAATTCGTCGATCAAAGATGTGACGATCGCGAGGAACTTGATGCGTTCGAGCAGAGGCTGTTGATGATCGACGGCTTCGTCGAGTACGCGCCAATAAAATTCGACGAGGCTCAGATTGCGGTCGATCATTGTCGCGGTTCGGGTCAGCGGGGACGATATTTGCTGTCTTTTTTCTGTCGAAATACCCGAAACTGCGGCAGCAGTTCCGGAAAGACCCGCTAAACTCAGTTCACCCTTCATTTATAAAGATCTCCCTAAATGTCAAAAAAACGCCAGTGAGCACGCCAATTTCTACGCAAATTAAGCGTCGTGAGAATATTGGATGTTAAAATTATCGCCCTGCGTTGCGGACATTTACCGTCAGTGAGCTTACATAAGCGGAAATTATGCGGTGCAGTGGGCGTGTTAGTTTGTGCCGGGAAAGGGTTCGTCGGATGATGTACGGGTGCGAAATTGGATAAGGGTGTGGAGGATGACGGTGGCGAGGATGACGGTGCTGCCGATGATGGCGTAGTTTGACGGGCGTTCGCCGACAAACAGAAAGACCCAGACAGGATTGAGCAGCGGTTCGATAAAGCCGATAACGCTGCCGTCCATCGATCTGACGCCCGATGCGATGCCGGATGTAAAGAGAATGTAGGCAATGCCGATCTGAAAGATGCCGAGATACGCGACGGCTCCGAGATCGACGGGCGTGAGCTGCTGGCCATTAGCAAAGCTTTGGTAAACGAGCGGCAGCATCAGCAGGACGATAAACAGATTGCCGTAAAATACAGAGATCGCCGGATTTGCACTCAGCGAACGCGGATGCCGCAGAAAGATAAAATAAAGCCCGAAAAATACACCTGACGCAAGCGCGGCGATATTACCGCCAAATTCGTTAGGAGCGGTCGCCTGTGCGGTGTTAGTGCCGACAAAGAACATCGACATTCCGGCAAGACAGAGCACGACGGTGATCAGATCTCGTGCGTGAAAACGCTCGTTTAGTATAAAAGGCGACAGGATAAGGATATACACCGGAGCCGTGTACTGCAGAAAGATCGCGTTGACGGCGGTCGTGTTCTTATTGGCATAGACAAAACACGACAGCGTACCGGCGTACAAGAGCGATGTGATGATCGTCATGCCGTCGGGTTTGAGGCCTTTTTTATAGGTAAAGGCCGCAACGGTGATCGCCGCAAAGAGCGAACGCCCGAGGTTGACGGTCACGGCATCGAGCGACGTGTATTTAATGAACAGCCCGCCCGTGCTCCATAGCAGTACGCCCGCCAAAACCATCAGGTATGGTTCGAGTTTATGTCGATCTTTTGTCGGCGATGAGTCCATCGTTGCTCGCTTGCGAAGATTGATTTTAGATAATGCGGCAAAAAATATCGAGACAGCCGAGGCGAAATTTTTGTTTACGAGATATGGGTTCGTATATATAGTTATTCGACAGCTTCAACCTATCTCGCACGGGCGTTTTTGATATGACGATCTTTGGGTCTCTGCTTTTTTATAGGTACGAGACCGGTCGGCGATGCACGGAGGTAAGATCTGTCAATAGATCGCTAATACTAAATGTCAGATAAATAAAATAGGAGAAACAGATGGAAAAGTCCTCATTTACCGGAATTGGCGGCATCAGGATCGCGACGAGACAATGGCGGCCTGACGGTGCCCCGCGAGCGGCCGTTGTCCTCATTCATGGTTTTAACGCACACAGCGGTTATATGGTTTGGCCCGCAGAGCAGTTCGCGGCGGCCGGTTACGCGGTGTATGCTCTCGATCTGCGCGGACGCGGCGAGTCAGAGGGCGAGCGGTTCTATGTCGAGAAATTTCAGGATTATCTTGACGACGTGAACACGCTCGTCGAGCAGGCAAAGACCGATCTGCCGGGTTTGCAGGTATTTGTACTTGGTCACAGCGCCGGCGGCGTGGTCGCGGCAAACTATGCTTACGATCATAAGGATGAGATCGCCGGGCTGATAAGCGAAAATTTTGCATACGATGTGGGCTTGCCGCATCTTGCCGCACTTGCACTCGAGGGAGCGGCAAAACTTGCTCCTCACGCTCATCTGCTTAAATTGAAAAATGCCGATTTTTCGCGTGACCCGCAGCACGTCGAAGAGATGGATAACGATCCGCTGATCGAAAAGGAAACGCAGCCGCTCGAAACGCTTGCAGAGCTTGCAAAGGCGTCCGATCGTCTGACGGCAGTTGCTGACACTTTCAAGGTGCCGATATTACTGCTTCACGGTACCGCCGACAAAGCTGCGAGATATCAGGGAAGCGAGAGGTTCTATGAGAACATCGCCTCTGCCGATAAGACGCTCAAACTGTACGAAGGCCATTATCACGACCTGCTCGGCGACATCGGAAAAGAAGAAGTGATGAAGGACATACTCGACTGGGTCGAAGCAAGAACCAAGCAGCAGTGACCCGTAAGTTGACAGACAAACAGCCGCCGTTAAATTGAACCCTAAAAAGCTCAATTTAACGGCGGCCATTGTGTTTACAGTTATTTGCCGGAGAGGGCAGAGTCGATCGTCTCTCTCAGATGTTTTGCCGAGGTGGTGTTCGGTTCAAGCTCGATGTGGTCGAGGTTGTCGTAAACTTTTTTGCCGAAAACACCATTCCACGGCGGAATGACGAGAGTGACATTGCCTGAGGCACGCGTCTGACAGGCGAGGCGAATAACGGGTTTTGCATCGTCGGGCTGGTTATAGCCAAAGACCTTTGTCTGACGGCGCTCGCGGCGGCCGACCTCGCTGAGCTTTTCGGCTCCGCCGATGACGCCGACCCAGCAGGTGCCGCACGAAGCGGCGGTACACTCGATCGGTATCGGGCCGTCCCAACAGCGTTCGTCGAAGCTCTGCCAATCTTTTGAGCGGTCCTTAGACGCCGCCTGCGTGACCTCCTGATCGAGGACGACAGGGAATTTACCCGAATAGTCGCTCGACGAGAACGCGATCGAATATTTTTTATCGATGGTCTTTAAAAATCCAAATATGCCCTGCGAGTCGTCTTTGCCGCGTTCCTCAACGATGGCGTCCGGCGATCTTGCCATTAAGCCTTTCGGCTCGGCGACGTCGCCGTCGGTCGCGGTAAATGCCTCGAGGCCGACCTGATTAAGCGTCGCAAGCCCGACAGCCGCGATCGCATTGGTCAAATGACGCTCGACGCCCTTTTTCTCAGCGAGACGCATACCGATACGCTTTATCATCTCGACGAGCGGCGGCTCGGTATCCTTTGTCTCTTCGATCTCTTTGGTGACCGAGCATTTTACGCCCTTCCAAAAGCGATGGCCGTAGAGAAAATGGTGTGAGCCGTCGATGTCGTCCTTTAATTCGAACTTGCCCTGAAGAGCGAGGCCGCGAATGGCTTCGTCACGGTCGGGCTGTGCGTCGAGCCAGCGTTTAAGCGACAGCGGATAAAAACGGAACCAGATACGAACCGCATCACGGTCAACCGCATGGATCTCAGGAATAAGCGTCTCGACCGCGTCAAGCCAGTCGTTTTCGCCAAATGTCGCAAGGTGATCTAAAAATGCATTTGCCATAGAACAAAAAACAAATTTAAATGAGAACAAAAAAATGAGATTTTTACAAATGGAGAGGACAGCGATGAGTGTCAGAACCGCCTCGCGTAAGCGGGCGGCCGGTTGCGTCTGCAAGAACATTCAAACAGGATGCACAAGATATACAGGATAAAACCTATCCTGTATATCCTGTTTTGAGTTAGTTGTAGAACCCATGTTTCCGGCCGCACGCTTACGCAGGCGGTTCTGACGAGGTTGGTCAAAATAGGTCTTCGAGAGATTGTTTTACGGGTTCGACGGAGACGAGGCGGCCGCCGGCGGTGCGTGCTATGCGGAGAATGGCGTCGAGGTCCGCTTCTTCGAGAATGGTGACGACGGCTCCGTCGGGAGCGGGTGCGATCGAGGCTCCGGCGACGAGTTCGACCTCGTCGGCGATGTCGATACTCTTTACGCCCTGCAAACTTACATGAAACGAACGCTGGCCCTCAGTGCTTGCGAGCAGGTCGCCGAGGCGGCCGTTGGCGGCGAGCTTGCCGCGGCGAAGTATGGCGACCTCGTCGCAGAGGGCTTCGATATCGGAAAGGATGTGCGTTGACATAAATATCGAAACGCCCTTGTCACGCAGTGCGGCGATGAGTTCGCGGATCTCACGACGTCCGACGGGGTCGAGGCCGCTCATCGGTTCATCTAAAAATACAAGCTCAGGGTCATTGATCAGGCTCTGTGCAAGGCCGACACGCTGGAGCATCCCTTTAGAAAATTTACGCAGCTGACGTTTCCACGCGGTAGTTTCGAGGCCGACGACCGTCAGCAGCTCGTCTGTCCTGGTGCGGATAGCGGCAGGCGACATTCCAAAGAGGCGGCCAAAGTGAGCCATTAGCTCGACAGGCGTCAGATAATCGTAAAAATAAGGGCTCTCGGGACAATAGCCGATGCGTCTGTGCATCTCGACGTCGGAGATGTCGCGGCCGAAAATGCGTGCCGTGCCGCCGGTCGGGAACTGGAGCCGCATAAGCGTTTTGATGGTCGTCGTCTTGCCCGCACCGTTGCCGCCGAGAAATCCGAATATCTGTCCGCCGACGACGCTCAGCGTTAAACTGTCGAGGGCGAGAGTGCGCTTTTTTTTCAAAAACCCTTTCTCGTACTCTTTGGAGAGGTTGTCTATCTCAATGACGGTTTCCATGATGTTATTTGGTCGGCACCTTTGTTTTCAGATAATCGAGATGTATCTCACATTTTTCGCGGTCAAAGATATACGGAGCCGCAGACGGATCGACGAGGCTGCCGCCGCGGTCGATCTGAAAGTCCTCGTCTAACGGTAATTTGACAGTCTTTAGCTGAGCAAATATCGCCGAGAGCGTCTGCGGACAGGCTGACGCGTCTCTGGTTTTGGCAAGGATGTCGTTGACGGCGTCCATCTGGTCGAGAGCGACGAGACGCGAAAGCGCGCGTTCGGCGACGATGCGTGTTTGCTCGTCATCGGCAGGAGCCTGGTCGAGCATTTCGGTATAAATGCGGCGAGCGGTCTCACGCGAACCGCCTTCGTTCTGCATGGATGCGGCCATAAAGCGCATAAATGGCGGTGCTCCGTCGATCTTTGCCCCGCGGCCGTAGGCGTCGGCGGCCTCGTTAAATCTGTTGAGCCGCCAGTAAATGTAGCCGAGATATTGATAGAGACGCCATTGATCGGGGTTATTGGCGATGCCCTTGTTGGTAAAGGCGATCGCTTTTTCGGGATCGATCGCTGGCAGGACGATCGCGCCGTACGAGTACGCGGCGAGAAAATGCGGGTCGAGATCGGTCGCATTCTCAAGCAGCGGATAGAGCAGGCGCGGATTGAGGTCGGTGAGGTTCTCGATGTTGATGTTTGCGAGATCCGCCTTATCTACCTTGTCGCCGATGTATTGCAGCGAACGCATCCAGTACCAATCGGCGATGAGGCCTTCGGTACCGAGAGCGTAGCCCTTGAGCGACGATCCTCTGAAAGTGAGATCCGAGTCGGCGTAACCCGCAGGCAGCTGCGGACGTATCTTTTCGATGCGGCCCGTGATGAGCGAAGCCGCAAACAGCCCGACCGCCGCAATTGGTATGACGATGGCCGCGATGCCTAATGACGGTAAGCGCGTCATTTAAAATTCCTCCGGCTAAAGACGGCGGCGGCGATCACGAGCAGAACGGCATCGATGATCAGTGCGTAGAGTGCCGCGTCGGCGATCATTGCAAAAGGTGCCGTCTGAGCATTGGCGGCGTTTACGATGAACGAGAAATTTGAAAGATTAGGCAGTGCGTAATATATGACGTCAAAGACGACGGTCGCGGTGCTCGAGTTCATCGAAGCGGCAAACTCGCGCAGGCTCGAGCTGAAATGGCCGATCAAAAAGACCATAAATGTCAGCATCGCCGACAGCGCGGGCGTCGAGAATGACGAAAATAATATCGCGACACCCGTCAAAATAGTGAGTTCGAAATATATCAGCACCGACGCACTCAGCATCGGTACGATCAGCGACGAGCTCCTCACATACATGAGCGCCAACAGCACGCCGAGCGCCATTACGGCAATATTCAAAAAGAGCGTTACGCACAGCCCGAGATATTTGCCGACGATAAACTCCCAACGCGATATCGGCTTTGCAAAGATCGCATAGACCGTCTTTTTTTCGATCTCCTTCCAAACGAGGCTCACACCGACAAAGATCGAAATGAACGCACCGAATATCAACACCGCACTCAAACCGAGATCCACGATCACCCGGCCCTCTTGCCCTCCGCTCAACTCACCCAACACCGCCGCCGCCGACGTGATCAGCAGTACGAAAATTATCAGGTTATAAAGAATACGATCCCGCACCGCCTCGCGGAGAGTGTTTCGAGCGATAGAAAATATATTTTGAGAAATATTTGATTGTGGCACTAGGACGGTTGTTTATGAGTGTTTGAAATTGCAAATCAACAATTCAGAGTAACTTAGATATCTCGATGATATTAATTAGTTGATACTTTACTTTCTGGAATTTTTATTGCTTCCTCAGGGAAGCGAATCTGCCGCTCATTAGCTATTGCATAAACTCCTGTTCTCGGTTCAAGATCCATTAGGGGGACGAGATTATTTTCAAACGAAAACTTGGTTGCGTATGTAGCTCCGTGAAGTATTAAATTATACCAAACAAGAGCCTGCTGTTCATTAAGTGAAATAGCCTTTTTAAGATCTGAATTGCCGGCATCGATTTTCCCACTTTCGTTAAGTAATGCTGAGCGTCTGCACAACATGAATATTGAAGTTGGGTAAAGGTCAAGGGCCTCTGTTGTTGCAGAAATAGCTCCCGACATATCTCCGCTTAGATAGCTTGCAGTTGTGAGATTAGAGTATGTGACAGAATTTATTCGTCCATGGTCGATTGCTTTGCGAAAGTTTTGTTCTGCCTCTTTAAAATCTTTTGCCATTAATTGATGTATTGCCAGCATATTTGGTAAATCGGCATTTTCCGGATCGATATCTATTGCTTTCTGAAGTTGCTCAACTATCAACTCATTTGAATCTAATTTTATATTTCGACTTATGTATGTTGCATAAATGCTCCGGCTAGTAAAGAAGAGCATTAGAGCAATAGATGTCGCTATTAGCAAGGATATAATAGCCGCTGCAGGCATTGGGATTGAAATTTTTCGTTTATCAAAAATTTTACTATTTTCTGCTCTGGCTCCGATCGCAGCAATTATAAAAAAAATAATGCCGTTTTGAATTAAGCGGAATGAAAATGAAGAGACTAATGAACTCAAAAGGAAACCAATGATGCCTATGAAAGATGCAACGGCATAGATCGAACCTATATTACCGGTTCTTATGCGCCTTAAAATCAATATCAATATTAAAGCAACAATTAAACTAAGAAGGGCAAGTCCGGGAAAGCCTAGCTCAGCACATATCTGTAAAAACTCATTATGAGAGCGTTGAGCTATCATATCTTCGGCGACATTTGTCCTAGGATCGTCAGGATGAGCCATCACCGTAATTGGCCTGTATTTTTGATATTCATACCCGAAATTATCAGCTCCAATCCCATTAAGTGGATGTGAACTTATCATTTCAAGAGTTGTCATTGTGAGGTAGTGCCGTACGTTATCGGAATTCAAAGTAAGTTTACTTTGTGTGCGTTCAATTATCGGAATGCTGTCAAATGTTCTAAGTGTCAATATTTGGATCGTGGCCACAGCAATAATAATGATAGATGTTATTGCTATTGTTTTTTTTAAAAAAGGTCTATAGCTACGAATCATGGCAATTATTATTAGCATCAATGGGAGTTCCAATACCGCTAGGGCAAGTGATGCTCGTCGAGCCATTGAAAATAGAAGAGTATAGATCAAAACAAGAGCGATCAATGATATGACAGACCTATTTCCTGAGTTCTTTACAAAGTAAACGAGCAACAAAGGTATCAATGCTATTAACAGTTCACCATATTTAGCATAGCGAGCGACTATGCTTGCCGGAGTTCCGCTTATAAGTCCAGAAAAGTACTCAATTAAGGGAGGCGCGGTAATCAAAACTGCCATAACTGCAAAGACGGCAAAAGTAGTATCAACTGCTTTATCAGAAAACAATGATGACCGAGCATAGATATATACGATCAAGTACAATGACCATACGCCGACATAGTGACCAACAGATGAAAAAGAACCAGCCCAAATCCCCGTTAGATATGCCCAAAAAATAAATGCTGTAATGGAGTAAATTAAATAAGCTTCCAAATAAGTGAAAGGAACCAGGTTCTTTCTTTTAACCAAAAAATGAATGAGAGCGGCAACAGGGATAGCGATCCCAGCAGCTATCTCCATTCGCCATGGGTGCATGAATGTTTCAACATCCTCAAGAATTGGTAATAGGGGTACATAAGTTAGAGCAAATATGAGCAGGGCAAATAAGAGTCCTTTATTGTTCATAACTTATAAAAAATGAATTTTAATTATTATCGACAGGCGGTTCTTTGCCATCAAAATTATACAATACTAAATAGAAAAGGCCGGGTCTTTCGACCCGGCCTAAGATTAAGATCTAGTTCGATCCTTTTGACTAGTTACCCATGACCTTAATTGTACCGGTCGGGGACATTGCCGCAGTATCAGCAAACGCAGTAGCCAAGTTTGTTGTGTCATATACGATCACACCGTCGGTTGCGATACCGAAACGACGGGTGCCTGTTGCAGTTACGCCTGAGGTACCTTGCGGGTTGGTCGCAAACCAAAATGTTGCCGGAGCGGCAGTTGACGATGCAGTACGTCCGCCAACATAGCTATAGCCGCTCTTGAGGCCGGTTGCCAATTGGCTGTCGATTAGATTCTGTCCATTGAGTGCACCAAGTCCTGTGACGTCATTCGATGTTGCACCGGCATAGTCACCCGAACCGACTGTTGCGGCGTAGGTCATCTGTGCACCGTGAAGTGTACGAAGAGCTGAAACTGCCGAACCTTCGTTGGCTGAGCGGCGTGCTGCGAGCAGGTTCGGGATGGCGATGGCTGCGATGATGCCGATGATGACGACAACGATCAAGAGTTCGATAAGCGAGAAGCCCTTTTGGTTTTTCATTTTGTTTTTCACAATCTCCTAAAAATTTTAACTGAAAGTCTGTTGTACCTTTCCCAGGCAGTCAGGTAGATACAAGGCTCGTGCCAAAGTGCAAAAGCCGGTGCCAAAGAGCTGTAACCATTGCAAATAAAGATGTTATGTGATCTGCGGTTTTATTGCCGACCACCTTTACCCGCACCGGACACCCTTTAATTACAATTTTTGGTAATCACGAGGTGACAAATATTGTCAAAGACAGGGGGATTAGTGATGAGATATGAGTGATGAGTGATGAGTGATGAGTGATGAGTGAGCGGGCGGCCAGAAAGCTTCGCCGCAAATTAGTGATTAGTGATGAGATATGAGTACGGCGTGTCAGTACCACCTGCTAACGCAGATGGTACTGACAAGTTACTCTGTGCCGGCTTCTGCAACGGGCCGCTTAGGAGTTGTTGTGTCCCGTCGGGCACACTTGCTACCGCGCGTGTTTCTGCCTACGGCACTCATTACTCATATCTCATCACTAACAAAAACTAACCACCCGCTGCCACGGGTAGTGTTGACTTGCGATTTAGGGGTTGTGGGCTAAGACTCAGTGCGCATTTGGGCTGAGAGGGAGCGGATGTCGTGTTTGTCGAGGAGGTGGCGGAGAGAGCGGACCTGCATTTTTAGCAGGTCGGCAGCTTTGGTCTGGTTGCCGCCGGTTTTGCGAAGAGCCTCGACGACGTAGGTTTTTTCGAGGTTGTCGATGTGTCCGGCGAGGTCGATGCCGTCGTCCGGAAGGTCAAATGCGGCGCTGATGCGGCTCGGGTTGTAGTTGGTGATGTGGTTTGGCAGCCTTTCGGGTTGGATGGCGTCGGTGCGTTCGAGAGCGACGGCGCGCTCGATGGTGTGCTCGAGTTCGCGGACATTGCCGTGCCATGCGTAATTTTCGAGATATTCGAGAGCGGCGGGCGAGACGCTGACGTCGCGGCCGGTCTGAGCGACAAATTTGGCAACAAAATGCTCGATGAGCTGCGGTATATCGTCTTTGCGCTCACGCAGCGGCGGCAGATCGATCGGAATGACCGAAATTCGATAAAAAAGGTCTTCGCGAAAGGTGCCGTCAACGGACATCTGTTTGAGGTCGCGGTTGGTCGCGGCGATGACGCGGGCATCGACGGCGAGTTCGTCGTGAGCGCCGACGGGGCGGACACGGCGTTCCTGCAAAACGCGGAGCAGTTTGACCTGCATCGCGGGCGACATCTCGCCGATCTCATCGAGAAAGATCGTGCCGTTATGCGCCGCCTCAAAGAGGCCTTTGCGGTTGGTGTTGGCTCCTGTGAAAGCGCCTTTTACATAGCCGAAAAGCTCCGACTCGAGCAGTGTCTCGGTAAAGGCTCCGCAGTTGATCGAGATAAACGGCCGCTCGGCCCGCGGACTCATATCATGTATCGCACGGGCGACAAGCTCCTTTCCCGTGCCGCTCTCGCCCGTGACGAGCACGGTCGATTGAACCTCGGCGACGGTCTCGATCATCTGAAATATCGCCTGCATCTTGTCAGACGAACCGATAATATTCTTAACGCTGCCGCGTTCGCGTTGAGCGCGTTTAAAGGCGCGGTTCTCGTCGATCAGCTCCTGTTTCTCAAGCGTGCGGCGAACGATGAGCTTTAACTCCTCAACGTCAAAGGGTTTCTGAATAAAATCATCGGCCCCGAGTTTGAACGCCTCGCGTGCGGTCTCGACCGACGCATAGGCAGTCATCAAAATGACGCCTAGATCGGGCTGCATCTCGCGTACGGTCCGAAGCATCTCGATGCCGTCCATATCGGGCATACGTACGTCGGACACGATCACATCGGCGGGTTCGGACGCGAGAGACTCGACCGCCCGGCGGCCATTCATCTCAGAGCGCACGCTATGGCCGTCAGACTCAAAAACTAGAGTCAAAAGCTGTCTAAAACTCTGCTCGTCATCGACGATGAGGATCTTTGCCATTTATTTAACTATATATGTATATGTGTCCGGCCGTCTCAGTGCCGCGAGATCGACACCGTTAACGATATTTTCACAAATTACGGCGCTCACGTACAAGTATAAATGCAGTTTATCGGTCATCGACCTTTAAAAGCTCCTGAAAATGCGGGTTTGGGATATCGGTACTCTCAACATTCGGCTTTTCGGTCAAGGCGGATGCCTTAGGCTGAGATGATCCGTCGAGACGCGGCGACGACGGGCGTTTTGCTTCGCGGGGCAGGTCGATCGATATCGTCGTGCCGCCATTCTCACGACTCTTGACGCTGATAGATCCGCCGTGGTCGCGCACGATCTGATAGACGATCGACAGCCCGAGGCCCGTGCCGCCGGTCGTCGAGTGAGCGAAAGGCTCAAAAAGCTGCTCGACGCGTTCGGGCGGCATTCCGCGTCCGGTGTCTGTGATCGAGATGCGTATGCGGTTGTTGGGCCGCGGCTCGATGCCAAAGGTCAGCGTGCCGCCGTCGGGCATCGCCTGTATGGCGTTGCGGGACAGATTCCAAAATATCTGCTTTATCTGTGAGACATCGCCGGTTATCTTTAAGGGGCTTTCGCCGGCAAGGCTGACGATCTCGTGCGTCGGACTGACGTCAGGGCTGTGACGCAGCAGCGTGACCGTCTCGCGGATCGCCTCGGTCAGATCCAACTCGGCAAAATTTGTCGCCGCCGGACGAGCGTAATTAAGAAAGTTGGTGATGATACCGTTGAGGCGGTCGGACTCTTTTAAGATGATATCCATCAACTGAGCTTGAGCGGTGCCGCGTTCGGTCCCGGAATCGAGCACCTGGATCGCTCCGCGCATGGCTCCGAGCGGATTGCGTATCTCGTGAGCAAGGCCGGCCGCGACGCGTCCTAACGCCGCGAGACGCTCCTTGCGGCGGACGCTGTCCTCCATCGAGCGTATTTGTGTCAGATCCTGAAAAGTGATGATGTAACCCGAGGCTTCGTTATCTTTAGAGTAGAGCAGGGAAATGCCGTAGCCGATGCGGACGGCAAAACCGTCGGGCGTGATCAGGTCGGTCTCGAATCGAGGCGATTGTTCGCCATCGGACGCGGCGGCAAGAGCGATCTCGATCGGTACGCTGATATCGCCGAAAATGTCCGCGACATTAGTGCCCGTAACGGCGTCGGCAGATAATCCGGTTATCTCGGTCGCGGCCGCGTTAAATGTATAGATCGAGCCGTTGAGATCCGTTGTGATCAGCCCCGAACGAATGGACTCGATAATTCGCTCGTGTAAAAGCCGGAGACTCGCAAGCGTACGTGCAGTCTCTTCAAGTTGTTGTCCCGAGTTGTGGCGGTCTGAGAGCCGGGCTGCCAAAAGGCCGACGACCAGAAAGGCGACAACGTGAAAACTGACGATCTGTATTATCTTTTGCCAAGGCTGATCCTGTGCGGTTCCGATGATAAGCCCGTTGTACACGAGCATACACATACCGACAAAGACGATCGTACTCAGAGCCGAGAACAGCAGTGTCGGCCGAGGTTTGAGAAACAGGCTCGAAACGCCGATGACAACTATATACAGAGTGATGTACGGCGACGTGACATCGCCCGTGCGCCAGACCAGCCAGGTGACGAGCAATAGATCGGTCAGAAACTGCGCCCTGATCTGCCAACTGTAGCTCGGGCTGAGCCTCAATAAAAAGAAATAGACGATCGTCAGCCCGACCGAGATGACAAAGACGAGAAAAAGCCCTTGCGGAAAGTTGTCAAATGACAGCTTGAATGTGCCGCTGTGCCAGATCCAGCTTGTGATGAGCAGCAGGAACGTGACCACAAGGCGCCCGATGATGAGCGATTGTATCCGCGAAGATTCACGCAGATTGTCGGCGGCCGTGTTTTGGTCTAAACTTGCCATTTATAGCGGTATTCGCTTTAACTTACGCCATGGAACCTAAAGCAAATTCAGAAATAACTCCAATGTTCGAAGAGCGCCCGTGGGGCAGTTTTACGATACTCGACGAAGCTGACAATTTTAAGGCAAAAAGGATCGAGGTCCTTCCGGGAAAACGTCTGAGCTATCAGCGTCACTCAAAGCGCGCCGAACACTGGTTCGTCGTCAGCGGAACGGCTAAAGTTACGTTAAACGGCGAAGAAATACTTGTCAACGCCGGAAATGCCGTCGATATACCGACAGGAACCGCGCATAGGGTCGAAAATCCGGGCACTGAGCGGCTCGTTTTTGTCGAGATACAGACGGGCAGCTATTTTGGCGAGGACGACATCGAGCGGCTCGACGACGATTTTGGCCGCGTATAGATGCTATAAAAAGCTAAGCAACTGCAAGAACCTTAGCTTTGCGAGCGTCCTAAAATAATGTCGGCGGCGTCGCCGATCTCAGAAGCAAAAAAGGTCGGCTGCACCTTTAGCGAATCTTTATGTTCGCTGCCGTAACCTGTTGAAACTAAAATAGTTTTAAGGTTGAGATTGGCTCCTGTCTGAATGTCGATATCCTTGTCGCCGATCATCCATGATTGCGGGAGGTCGAGTTCAAGTTCCCGTTGAGCGTCAAGTAAAAGTTTAACTTTAGGTTTGCGGCACTCGCAGCCCGCGTCAGGACGGTGCGGACAGTGATAAAAACCGTCAATCACGCCGTCAAGTTCGAACTGCATTTGTCGATGTATGGCGTTCATATCATCGGTGGTGTAATAGCCCTTGCCGATGCCGGACTGATTTGTAATGACGATGATCGCATAGCCCGCAGCCTTGAGGTCATGTAATGCCTTATATGTATTAGGCAAAAGACGAAGGTCCTCAATACGTGAGAGATAATTGACCTCCTCGACCAGCGTACCGTCGCGGTCAGCAAATATTGCGGGCCTAAGAAGTTTGTTATCAGTCATTTACATCCTCTGAGTTGTCAAGTGACCTTAGCACGTCATCGACCGAGATCCGTGTCATACATCGGTGGTCAATGGGACATTCGCGCAGCATGCACGGCGAGCAATCGACCGGATGGCGAATGATCGCCGCTTTATCTGAAAAGGGCGACGTCGTCTGTGGATCGGTCGGCCCAAAAATAACAAGTGTCCTGACGCCGACAGCCGGAGCGACGTGAGCGAGGCCCATATCGTTGGTTACCATCAGATCCGAAGCGGCGAGCACACCGACGGCCTCGTCGAGACTCGTCCTGCCTGAAAGGTCGATCGGCATGTACCGGCTGAGGCTTACAAGCCGCTGATTGATCTCGGCCTCATTTTTTGAGCCGAGCAGAATGACATTCATATTACGTTCGCCGATGAGCCTGTCGGCGAGGTCGGCAAATCTCTCGACGGGCCAGCGTTTGGCGTTGGAGTTTGTCGAACCGGCGCCAAAAGCGGCAACAGGACGCGAGAGATCGACGCCGTTATCCGCCAAAAAAGCCCTTGCCTCGGCGATCCTTTCGGTACTGACGCCGATCTCGGCATATTTAAGTTCGTAATCGGGGTCGAAATGGCCGAGCACGCGGCGTTCGACCTCGCCGATGAGATTCGAATAGTAAAATGCCTCATGACGGCGGCTCTTCCACTCGGGAACGGCGATCGGGTCCGTCAGCAAAAGGCCGCGCGAGTCCTTGTTATAGCCGATGCGTCTCGGTATGCGGGAAAGGGCCGCGGTTATAGCGGACTCAAATGAATTAGGTAAAAGGATCGCGAGATCGTAATTATCATCTTTTAAGAAGCGCGAATTGTCGTAAATGTCCTGTATTCGCCAGCGTTTTGGGTCGTATGTGACGATCTCGTCGATAAAATCGGCATCGCGAAACAGTCCGTCAGCCCACGAACGTGTGTGCAGAACGATACGACTGTCGGGAAACGCCGCACGCAGCCGCCGCAGAGCCGGTACGCTCATCACCGCATCCCCGATCCAATTTGTGCCGCGGACGAGTATATTCATCTAAAAAGAGACTTTAAGCCCTCATCGAGTGATATTTTTGGACTCCAATCGAGTTCTTGGCCGACGAGCGTGAGGTCCGAGATGTAGTTCATCGGGACAGGTGCGGGCAGGTCGGTGTCCGTGTCGATGACCGCCTGCAGGCCGGAAACGCGTTCCATATTGATAACGAGGTCGCGCAATGTAACGGCATTTGCCTTACCGCCGCCGAGGTTGTAGGTGCCGTGCCGCACGATCGAATCGATAAATGCTTGACACGCCGCCGAAAGGTCGTCAACGTGAAGATAATCGCGGATCGGGATCCCTTTTGCCGGAAAGGCGATCGTCTCGCCGCTGTTTATCGCGTCGGCGTAGCTGCCGACGATATTCGGTATATTATCGCCGCTCGGCGGGGCATAGACCGTCGAGAGACGAAATATGCATGAGCGAAAGCCTTTGAGTTCCGAATAAAAATCAACGTAACGCTCGGCGATGAGTTTTGACCACTCGAGTGCTGATTGGCCGGAATATATGGCCGGACAGGTCTCAGGTACTTCTTTAAATGTATCGGCAAAACGTCCGTATATGTCCTTTGTTGACAATAAGATAAAGATGCTGTCCTTACGCATTACCTTAAGCAGATTTTTTGTGCCGATGACATTTGTTTCAAAGACGGCGTCGGCGTTATCAGGGGCTTTATCAAGGCAGGCTGCCGTGTGGATCACGACATCGTAATCCGCCGCGACGGCTGCGTCAGAACTGTTGAGAATATCCATTCCCGCACGCCTCGACAGATCGTCGGCGTTAAAGAATTTTCGGATATGCGTACCGAGATATCCGCTGCCGCCTGTAACCAAAATTCGCATGGCTTAATTAGAAAGCATTATTTGATAGACATCAAGCATCATTAATATAGTAAAATCATTGAGGCGAAGATCAGTCGCTGCCTTCGGTTTCCTGCCTCGAGATATTAGTTAATGCCGGATCAAAAACAGATCAAGAGTTCACGTTCAAAGATGCCGCCCAAAGGATGGGTCAGGGCTAACAGGACAGTTGCGTATAAAGCACCGCCAACGTCGAGGCTGAGGCGGCTGATAGGTTATATCTTTAACGTCTGGACGATGTCGGCGGCGGGCATATTATTGCTTGCGGCATTTTTGACGCTGACGTATTTTTGGTTCGATTTTTCGGACAAGATCGACCGCAAGCTGCTGAGCGGCGAGGTGTTTACGCCGTCGGCAGGCATCTACTCGGCGCCAAAGACGCTGCGGGTCGATGAGCCGATCTCGATGGAGGAACTGATAGCGTATCTCAGATCGGCGGGCTACATAGAGAGAAATGATAAGGCCGATGCGTCGCGCAGCCGTTATGCGGTCGATGGCGACAATCTTGGCATCGAGCCGGGCATGACAGCGGTCGTTGACGGAAAAAAGGTGTTTCCGGCGATCACGGTCAAATTCAAAAAGGATGGTAGGTCTGTCGCTGCGATCGGCGATCGCGATCAGAATACCGAAGTAAAAGAGGCGAGGCTCGAGCCGCGAATGCTCTCGTCGATCGCGGCCGAGGGCGACGGACGCCGTCGAACGGTCACATTCAACGACCTGCCGCCGCAGTTGGTCAAGGCGATCACGACAACCGAAGATCGTGCATTTTTTGAGCATTACGGCGTGAATTTTAGAGGTATCGCAAGGGCATTGTGGCGGCGATATGAGGGCGAAGACGGCCCGCTTGCCAATCAGGGCGGTTCGTCGATCACTCAGCAGCTTGTCAAAAATATGCTGCTGACCAACGAACAGACACTTACGCGCAAGCTGACCGAGGCGTATATGTCGATCATCCTCGAAACGCGGTTGTCCAAACAGGAGATATTTACGCTTTATGCCAATCAGATATATCTCGGACAGCAGTCCGGAGTCTCGATCTACGGCTTAGGCGAGGCGGCAAATGCTTATTTCGGCAAAGATGTAACCCAACTCACGCTGCCCGAGGCGGCATTTATCGCGGGCATCATTCGCAGCCCGAACCGATATAATCCGTACAAACATCCCGATAAAACACAGGAACGCCGCAACCAAGTGCTCGATTCGATGAATCAGGCCGGCGAGATCACAGCCGAACAGCTTGCGCAGGCTCGGCAAGTGCCGGTCGAGCTAAAACAGATATCTAATCAGAAGGACTTGCAGGGAATGCCTTATTTTTCGCAGTACGCGATCGAGGAATTGCCAAAGATCGTGTCCGACCCCGAGGCGTTACAGCATCTGCGGGTTTATACATCGATCGACCCCGACCTGCAAAAGATCGCTTACGAGACCGTCGCAAAGCGTCTCGACGGACTTGAAAAGCATTTTCCAAAAAAGCCTAAAGGCCAGCTAAATGCGGCGCTTGTCGCGATCAGGCCAAAGACGGGCGAGATCGTGGCGATGGTCGGCGGACGCGACTATCTGCAGAACCAGTTCAACAGGGCGACGGACGCGATGCGCCAGCCGGGCAGCGTCTTTAAGCCCTTTGTTTACGGTGCCGCGATCAACTCGGCGTATGACTCGGGAGCGCGTGTCTTTACGGCGGCGACTATCTTTAAGGACGAAAAAAAGACATTTACATTCAATCAGGACAGCTATTCGCCAAATAATTTCGGCGACACCTTTTCAAATAAGGAAATGACGCTGCGCGATGCTCTGGTCAAGAGCAAAAATGTCATTACCGTCGATCTCGGAATGCAGCTGAATATCGGCAAAGTGATGAATTTTGCACAAAAAGCGGGCTTTCCAAAGGTCGATAAAGCGTATCCGTCGATGGCGTTAGGCACGGCCGAGGCGACGCCGCTGCAGGTGGCGACGGCATATACGATGTACGCAAATCTCGGCGACCGCGTGCAGCCGATGCCGATCACACAGGTAACCGGCGGCGATGGCCGTACCGTAATATCGCCGACCGTCGATAAAAAGAACATCATTCGACCGGATGTCGCTTACATAATGGACGATATGATGAAGGACGTGATCAATCGCGGCACGGCGGCACAGGCTCAAGGCTGGGGATTTAAGAATGTAGCGGGCAAAACGGCCTTTGCGGGCAAGACAGGCACCTCGCGTGACGGATGGTTCGCCGGATTTACGCCCGAGCTGGTGTGTGTTGTCTATGTCGGTTTTGACGACGGCAGCAACCTCGATATGACAGGTGCCGACTCGGCGATGCCGATCTGGGCAGATTTTATGAAAGCGGCACTCGCAATTCATCCAAATTGGAATGGCGACTGGCAGATGCCGGGCAATATCCGCAAGGCTGAGATCGATATACGCAACGGCACGACGATACGCGAACTTGACTCTACCGAGGCAATGGCGACGACAGGATCGCCTACACCGACACCGACCGCGACGCCGCCGACCTTTAGAGACGATCAGGGCAATCCGATCATTCTCGACGACGATCCGGCTCCGACACCTGAGATCTATGTGACGGACGTACCGGCCGAGTTTCGCCGTACAGAGCTTTTCATCGCCGGGACCGTGCCGAATAAACAGCTGCTCAGTTCGAGTGAGATGAACACGATCGGCGGCGGTACAGGCAAGCCGCAGCCAAGTCCGACGCCGTTAGACGGCACTTGGCAGGACAGCGCCGAACCCGAAGACCACCCGAAAATGTCCGGCCCGCCCGTTCGCGAACAGGGAACTGCCCTTGTGACGGTCGAGATCTGTCCGCTGACCGGTATGCGTGCGACGAGCAAATGTCCTACACACGAGAGCAAGACGTTCAAACAGGGAACCGAACCGACGGAATTTTGCACTTTTCATCGCTGATGCAGCGGCGAAAAAAATATCATTTTTTTGTGCAAGAATGTGCAGATGGCTCGTTCTGTATGGCGCAGCGTTGTTTTTTATCATTTACGGCGGGTTGAAAGTGCAAGTTTATGCCCATTTGCCGTCAAAAGGTGAGAGACAGTCGGGCTGTGAACATTGCTGCGGGGGCGTGACGCGATCTGCCGTCACGCCGTTGAAAGAACCGCGATCTGCAGATACCTTAATTTGAGGAAAAAACAATGAGAAGACAGTTGTTAGTAATTTCGTTAATGACGGCATCGGCCGTTTCAATGGCAGCCTGCGGCGGGACTTCGGCACCGAACAACACAGTTCCGACAACGCCTAAAACCTCGCCGACCGCACAGCCGACGGCGACCGCAACTCCGACGAATGTGAATGCTCCCAAGACCGACGGCAAGGCCGATGGCGTGAACGCTCCCGTTAATCCGACCGACAAGTCAAAGACCGACGCACCTAAAAAGCCCGAAGATCCGAAGATCGCTCTTTCGTCTGAGCCGGCAAAGAATACGAATGCAAAACCCGCAGCCTCGCCAAAGAAATAACTCCGCGGCAAAATGAGGACGGGCCAACCTGTCATGAATGTCGCTAAATGCGGCAATGTAAGATCCGGGCATCAAGCGAAAGCACGATGCCCGGATCTTTTTTTGAAAGAATTATGCCCTAAACTATTGCGGCTCTGCTGCCGCCGGGAATTGGCGGCGGCAGAGCCGTGTAATTTAGCCGATGCTTAATTAACCAGGCATCATAGCTATTGCAGATCAATCTTCGGAAAGGGATGCGACCTTTGCTTCGTCGGCTTCGGCGAGAGTGATCTTTTTCATTTTGCGATAGACGTCGGCACGTGTTCTGTATGGCGAGGGATCGCTCGGGTCAAGGTCGATCGCTGACGAGAGATCTTTGACCGCCTTGTCATACTCACCTATGGCTGAGTATGAGATCGCTCGGTTTTGGTATCCGTCAGAGAGATACGGAAGATTTGACGTGTTAAACGCGATGTATTTTGTGAGATCGGCGATGGCGTTCTTATGTTCGCCGCGTTTGCGATAGACAGTGGCACGGTTATAGTATGCTTCGCTCTCCTCAGGATCTAACGAGATCGCTTTGGACAGATCGCGAAAGCCCGCATCGAGATCGCCCTTATCAACCAGGACAGCACCGCGATCGACGTAGTGTCCGGCCTTATCGGGTTCACGCTGTATGACAACGTTAAAATCAGCAAGTGCCTGATCGTAATCTTTTGTCAGCATATAGGTTCGGCCGCGATTGCCGTATGCGGCGACATTGCTCGAATAGGTCTGAATGGCCGCCGTAAAATCCGCGATCGCACTCATATACTGTTTAGTTGCCTTGTAGCAGAGTCCGCGGTTGTTGTAGCCGTCAGAGAGATACTGACTATTTGGTTTAGATGCGATATATTTAGTGGCGTCAGCGATCGCCTGCTGGTAGCTGCCGAGAAAATAATAAGCACGTGAGCGCCCATAGTACGATTCGGCATCTTTGGGGTTAGCGGTGATCTCCTTTGTGTATTCGGCGACCTGGCATTTGTAGTCATCAGTGCCGCAGTTGGTTAACTGTGCCGAACTGACGGCCGCCAGCCCGAGTAATGTCAAAAATGCTGCAAGCAAGATGTTAGATCTCATTTTCATAGAAATTATTCTCTCCAAGTTTTTATTTCACTCCGAGGCTTTTTACAAGGAATGAGTATATGTCAGATAACTGTTCGATAGCCGCCGTCGTAGGCAGTCCGGCGCCGTGTCCGCCTCGTGTCTGGATGCGGATCAGGACAGGAGCGTCGGCGGCTTGTGCATACTGCATCGCGGCGGTGTATTTAAAGCTGTGTGCCGGAAAGACGCGGTCATCGTGGTCGGCGGTGGTGACGAGTACCGGCGGATATTTAGTGCCGGGTTTTGCATTGTGATAAGGCGAATAAGCGTACATCGCCTTAAAATCGTTGGCATTCGCCGGATCACCGTAATCCGAACGCCAAGCCCAGCCGATAGTGAACTTATCAAAGCGGATCATATCCATCACGCCGACCTGAGGCACGGCCGCACCGAAAAGGCCGGGATTTTGGTTGAGCGTTGCTCCGACCAGAAGTCCGCCGTTAGACCCGCCGTTGATCGCGAGTTTTGGCGTCGAAGTATATTTATTGGCGATCAGCCATTTGCCGGCGTAGGCAAAATCGTCAAATACATTTTGTTTGTTGAGCCGCGAACCTGCCCTCCACCAATCTTTGCCGTACTCGGAGCCGCCTCTGAGACAAGCGACCGCGTAAACGCCGCCCATTTCGAGCCATGCGATCGGAACGACCGAAAATCCCGGCGTCATCGAGATATTAAAGCCGCCGTAACCATAAAGAAGTGTCGGGTTAGTGCCGTCGAGTTTGATACCCTTTTTATATGTGAGGAACATCGGGATCTTAGTGCCGTCCTTTGACGGGTAAAAGACCTCTTTGACCTCAAATCGTGTCGGGTCGAACTTAACTTTTGATTCGCGAAACACTTTGCTGATACCCGTTCTCATATCGTAACTATAGATAGTCGGCGGAGCATTATAGCTCGAATATGTATAGAACGTATCGAGATCGGTTTTCTTGCCGTTAAAACCGCCGGCTGTGCCGATGCCGGGCAATTTTACGTCGCGCACGGCTTTTCCGTTGGTGCTGACGATCTTGATGACGGTGTGAGCATCCTGAAGATAATTGAGTACAAAACGGCCGCCGATAAAGCTGACGCCGTTGAGCGTATCCTTTGACTCGGGCACGACATCTGACCATACACGGCCTTTGGCATGCACGTCGGTCTTTACGATCTTTCCTTTCGGAGCATCTTTATCGGTCTGGAAATAGAATGTCGAGCCGTCGTTGCCGATAAAATTCCAGCTGTTATTAAGATCATCGACAAGCGGAGCGAAGGCGCCGTCAGTATCGGCGGTGCTCTTAAAATAGACCATATTCATTCGCTCGGTGCCTTTTCCGACACTGACGATGAGCCATTTGCCGTCTTCGCTGATCTCGATGCCGCTGAAAAACTCTTTGTTGTCGGGGCGCTCGTAAACGATTTTATCCTCAGACTGAGGCGTGCCTAGTTTGTGAAAATAGATTTTTTGAAAGAAGGTGTTCGCTTTGAGTTCGGAGCCTTTTTCGGTCGGGGCGTAGCTCGAATAGTAAAATCCGCTGTTATCTTTTAACCAAGCGGAGACGCCCTGACGATTTGGTGCGAGCGTATCGGGCAACAACTTACCGGTCGCCGTGTCCATTATATGCCATTCGGTACGGTCGCTGCCGGCGATCGAGACGCCGTATGCCCAGAGCTTGCCGTCATCGGTAAATATCGAGCCATTAAGTGCGGCGGTGCCGTCGGCAAGGATCTTGTTCGGATCGAAAAAGACCTCGCCCGGATCGGTGATCGACCTTGCTCTGTAAAGGACGCTCTGATTTTGAAGGCCGTCATTCTTTGAATAGATATAAAAACCGTCGGCAACCTTTGACGGTGCTGAGTAACGCTCGTAGTTCCAAAGGTCGGTCAGCCGTTGCTTGATCGCCGTCCGTTGGGGAATTGCCGACAGATACGAGTCTGTCAGCTTGTTCTCCGCGTCGATCCAGGCACGAGTATCGGCCGAGTCAACATCTTCCATCCAACGGTATGGATCGGGAACTTGCGTACCGTGAAACTCATCTGTCTGACTGCTGCGTTTTGGCTGCGGATAGGCAAGTTTTGTCTGTGCAGGCGCATAGGCGGCAAAAACGCCGGTAAGCAGCATGAGGGTAAGGCTCTTTTTTAACATAAGCTCTAACGAGGCTCCGATTTTTTCGAAAGTATTGTTTCGAAAAGTATAGACCGCGTTGAAGTTAAAGAAAAGTATTAAGATCCGGAAGAATGACGGACTGTCGCCTTTTTAGAAGACCGGAAGATCGCTGTCGCTGACCGCAGGCTCGCTGGTGTGCGGATTTACGAGCGGAGTAAATTTTGCGGGGAACCAATTGCGGCCTTCGGTAAGGAATCGCTCGATCTTATCCTTACTCTGAGGACGAGAGAGCAGATAACCCTGGCCATAGTCGCAGCCGAGGCTCTGCAGCAGTGCAAGCTGTTCGTCGGTCTCGATGCCCTCAGCGATGACCTGCATACGAAGATTTTTGGCAAGAGACATGATCGTCTGGAGTATCTCGGAATCTTCGCCATTCTCGCCGACGGCGGTGACAAAGCTACGGTCGATCTTGAGCGTGTCAAAGGGTAGGCGATGCAGGATGCTGAGGCTCGAGTAACCCGTGCCGAAATCGTCGATCGAGAGCCTGACACCGAGTTTTTTAAGTTTGTTGAGTATCTTGACGGTCGCCTCGGGGCTTTCCATCGCGGTGCTCTCGGTTATCTCAAGTTTTAGAGATGACGGTTTAAGCTTTGACTCTGTAAGTACGCGCTCGATGTCGTCGGCGAGATCCTCGTGTGAGAGGTGACGGCCCGAGATGTTGACGCTGACGATGAGATCATTATATTCCTTTTTGAGCTTTTGCCATTGAGCGAGTTGTGCGGTCGTGGTTTGTAAAATCCAGTCGGTGATCGGAATGATAAGCCCAGTATCCTCGGCGATCGGAATGAACTTATTTGGCGGTATCATACCAAACTCGCTGTGGTGCCACCGTAGCAGAGCCTCAAAACCGAGGAGCCTGCCGTCGGAGAGATCGACGATCGGCTGATAGTGCATCGCGAGTTCATTACGCTCGACGGCCTGGTTGAGATCCATCTCAAGACGCGCTCGCTCGAGGAATCGGGACCGCAATTCTTTAGTGAAAATGGCGACGCCGAGATTCTTTTCCTTTGCGTAGTGCATTGCGATGTCCGCATCGCGAAGGATCTCTTCGGGAGTGCTGTATTCGGCGTCGCATGGAGCGATGCCGATATTGAGGCCGATCGTGATCTTGTTGCGGCTCAGAGAAAAGGGCTGTGAAATACTGTCGTGTATGCGTCGTGCGACCTTTTGAGCTTTACCCACCGACGACAGGCCGCGGAGAATGACGGCAAACTCGTCGCCGCCGAGACGTGCGACCGTGTCGGACGGATTTAACATTCGCACAAAGCGCTTTGCCGCGATCATCAGCACTTTGTCGCCGACCGTGTGGCCGAGGCTGTCGTTGATGTTCTTAAAGCGGTGAATGTCGAGGAAAAGAACGTAAAAATTAGCCTTTGGGTCCAGTTTATAATCACGAATAAGCTGTTGGAGCTTGTCGCCGAGATACTTGCGGTTCGTGAGACGCGTAAGCGAATCGTGGAGAGCCGCATGCTGAAAGCCCTGTTCGCTTTTGCGAAGGGCACGGTTAGCGCGTTCCTGATTTTCGAGAGACGCAGCGAGCTGATCGGAATGTTCTTCGGCCTCGAGACGGCGTGCACGCTCGGTCTCGGCTTTGAGGCGCTCGGCCTCTTCGGCCTGGGCGATGGCGTTGTTGATGTCGTCGATCGTCTGACGATAGCTGAAATACGCGATGCCGACCGCCGCAAATACCATCAGGCCGGCGGTGAGTTCGCCGTAATGAATGATCTTAAATATCAGCAGTGAAAGCCCTGCACCGACGATCTGTGTCATCGAACTTGAGAAACAATCACGCTTCCAAATGCTAAAGAGATTAGCGTGCTCCTTTAACGACTGAAAGATCGCCGCCAAAAAGCTCGAAATACCAAAATGAAGTATCGCGATCATCCCAAGTGTCGTCAAAAGATAATCTGTACCGGCGGTACCGAACGCGAAAAGATCCTTTAAAGGTACGTTGAGCCAGATCAGATATGTGGCTGCGATAGAAATGACATTGATCGACGCGTTGGTCGGTATCATCAGGCGGCCGAACGAAAAACCGAGATTCCGTTTGAGATAAAAGCAGCTGGCAGCGGTCTCAAGCCCGGCGATAACGATCGCCGGCGGGCCGCCGTAGAGCAGAAATGTCAGAAAGATCGCTGAGTCAGAAAAGCTGATCGCAAACCTCGAACGCGGCAGAGTGAGCGTCATACGAGGGGCGAGTATTGTGGCAAACAGGACAATAGCCGCAAATCCGAAGCTGAAAATGTCGGCCGTAAAGCGCGACAAGGCGAATACGCCGACACCCGTACCTAGTGCGATCGTACCCACTTTTATTGAGGTAGTTAGTTTTTGACGCTTCATTACCTACTGCTTGTCGATATCTAATCGAACACAGGTCAGGATCGTAGGGTGGGGGAAGCCGTATCCGCATTGAGTTTAACACAGGTTAAACACAATAATCCACAATTATTTCAGATCTTTTTCTCTAACTGGTTACCTGCTATACAGAACAAATTTGTAACGTAAATATACAATCATATAAGTCAAGTGTTTTCAGTTATTTAGCGAAATTCATAAAAATAAGTGTTAACTAAATATCCAATTTTATAACAAGGCAAAAAATGCGAAAAATGGAAATTTTTGAGAAGTTAACTCATTGTAGATAAAGAACTTACAAGAACAGCGTTGCTGCAAAACGGACTTTGGCACGGGCTTTGTAATATAGGATGGCGAAGACAGCCGCACTTGGCGGTTTCGAAACAAAAGAAAAGGGAGAACAGAAAAAATGAAAAGGGTATTTACAGCGATCGCACTTTCGACACTTTTAATGGCAGGTTCGGTTTTTGCTAATGACGGCGACGGTATCATCGTTGCAGGTTCGGCAGCTCCGGCTTGCTCGCAGGACAGGGACGGCATCATCGTGGCCGGCGTTGCCGGTGACGGCATCATCGTCGCAGGTTTGACCGGCATCATCGTAGCCGGCTTTACCGATGGCGGATGTGCTCAGGACAATGACGGCATCATCGTTGCCGGTCTTGGCGGCCTTCTCGTCAGTGACTAATATCGAGTTGTGACACACCGGGGTAGGTTGATACAACTTAAAAGGCCCGCCGGGTGATCGGCGGGCCTTATATATTTTAAAGAGCATACTTTAGCCTGAATAACCGGGCGAGAGGCTGCGCAGAGTTTCAACAGATCGGGGCAGAACCTCGATCAGACGGTCGATCTCATCAGCCGTATTATTCTTGCCGATAGAGATCCTGATCGCGGTCCTTGCGCGGTCATCACCGAAACCGAGAGCCCTGATAACGGGCGACGGTTCTAAACTACCTGACGAACACGCCGAACCGGTCGAGACGGCAATGCCATGCATATCAAGGTTGATCAGCAGGCCTTCGCCCTCGACGCCGAGGAAAGAGACATTTGAGATACCGGGAATTCTGCGGCCGCGGTCGCCGTTGTATGCAATGTCGGCAACAGCCTCGCCGACGCGATGCTCAAAGCGTTCGCGGATGGCGGTGATGTGACGCATCGAATCAGCGAGATCTTTCTCAGCCAATTCGGCGGCGGCACCGATGGCGACAATATTCGGGACGGCCTCTGTGCCGGGGCGAATACCGCGTTCCTGGCGTCCGCCTAGATTTTGAGCGTGCAGGCGTGTGCCGCGGCGAATGTAGAGTGCTCCGATGCCTTTTGGAGCGTAGATCTTGTGGCCGGACAGCGAGAGCAGGTCGCAGTTCATTTCCTCGACATTGACGGGAACCTTGCCTGCCGACTGTACGGCGTCGGTGTGAAACCAGATCTTTTTACCCGCTTCGCGAAGTGCTCTGATATAGCTGCCGATCTCATCGATCGGCTGGAGCGTGCCGAGTTCGTTATTGGCCGCCATGACCGTGACGAGGATCGTGTCATCGCGAATTGCCGCGCGCACGTCATCGGCGTCGATCACGCCCGTTTCGTCAACCGAAATGTACGTGACTTCAAATCCGCGTTCTTCGAGATCCTGACAGGTACTCTTGACGGCGGAATGTTCGATA
>Ga0153956_1000264_pt1 | contig 63696 bp, 55 predicted proteins | sample TSFL040MetaG_FD_104704 | JGI IMG/M metagenome (GOLD analysis project Ga0153956, IMG submission 104704) | Attine ant fungus gardens microbial communities from Florida, USA - TSFL040 MetaG | ecosystem: Host-associated > Fungi > Mycelium > Unclassified | place: USA: Florida, Wekiwa Springs...
GGTGGTCCAGGCGCTTGACGCCATGACCGCTCCCACCAAGATTCCGAAGAAGATCGACATGACCCATGAAGATCCGCCGCCGCCGGCCAACGTTGCCGGTGTGGCCGGTGCAGGCATGGGATCGGCAGGTGGTTCCGGTGGTGGCATCATGGGTGGTCTTGGACTGGGCGCAGCTCCTGCCCCAGTGGTGAAGGCTGCTCCGCCGAAGCCCACGGGACCGGCGCGTATCTCGTCCGGTGTTATGGCTGGCCAGATCCTCTCAAAGGTGCAGCCGGTCTATCCGCCAATTGCGAAGGCCGCTCACGTTTCGGGTTCGGTAGTGCTTCACGCGATCATCGCCAAGGATGGAAGCATCCAGCAGTTGTCGCCGGTCTCCGGTCCGGAGATGCTTCGCCCCGCCGCTATCGCAGCCGTACAGCAGTGGCGTTATAAGCCGTACCTCCTGAATGGCGAACCGACGGAAGTCGATACGACCATTACGGTAAACTTCACCTTCGGCGGTTAAAACCCGCAAGCCGGGCAGGCGGCCCGCAAGACCGCCTGCTCGCGAAGGGATCGCTTTGTATCGCGGGGACCAGTTGTATTCGGCCTTGCCCATTAATTTCACGCAGTACAACCAGGAGGACTGAATCTCGTGATTCTCGCTCACGCAGTAGCAGCATTCGCTCATGTACCCGCCACCCTCGGCATGTTCTTCCAGGAAGAAGCAGCCGCTGGCGGCTTTACGATTCTCGGCATGCTTAAGAGCATGAACTGGATCGCCCTGTGCGTCGTCGGTTTGCTCTTCATCATGTCGATCTGGTCGCTGGCCGTTATGATCGACCGCGCGCTCTACTTCTCGGCTGCCAAGACGCAGTCGCGCGAGTTCGCACCCAAGGTCGCTGGCGCTCTCAAGGATGGACGTCTGGACGAAGCAATCAAGATCGCCGACCGCTCCAAGAAGTCGCATCTGGCAGAGGTTGTAACCGCTGGCCTGCAGGAGTTCCGCTCCTACGGTTCGGGTGGCAACATCTCCGATGAGCAGATCGAGTCGTCCAAGCGCGCTCTGGAGCGTTCGGAAGCCATCGTTCACGCCAAGCTGAAGCGCGGCCTGGGCTCGCTGGCCACTATCGGTTCCACCGCACCGTTCATCGGTCTGTTCGGCACCGTCGTTGGTATTCTGCACGCCTTCCAGCAGATCGCTTCCTCCAAGTCCACCGGTATGGGCGCCGTCGCCGGCGGTATTTCGGAAGCCCTGGTTACGACCGCTTTCGGTCTGCTTGTAGCTATTCCGGCTGTTATGGCCTTCAACTACTTCACCAACAAGGTTGAATCCTTCGACGTGGAGATGGACAACAGCTCGTCTGAGCTCGTCGACTACTTCATCAAGCAGTCGCAGCGCTAGTCCGCAGGGTTCGAAGCGAGATCGAGAGGCCGGCGGTCTGAACGCCGCCGGCCATCCTCCGGATCGCCCGGACAGAATGAAAATTTCAGCCAATTAGGACGGAGTTGCTGCTATGGCAATGGCAACGCGGGATGAAGGCAAGAAGGTAAATTCAGATATCAACGTGACGCCCATGGTGGACGTTATGCTGGTGCTCCTGATTATCTTCATGGTTGTCACTCCCATGCTGAACAACAAGGTAAACGTCGAGCTGCCCACGGCTACGGCCGCTGTGGTGATGGAAGATGCCAACAAGGAAGATGCCGTGGTTGTCGCGGTTACCCGCGACGGCAAGACTTATTTGGGCGGCGATCAGGTAACAGTTGCAGACCTGGGCGCAAAGATTTCCGCAAAACTCGAAAACAAGACAGACAAGCGCGTCTATTTCCGCGGTGATATCCGCTCAAATTACGGCAAGGTAATGGAAGCGATCGACGGTATCCGCTCTGCTGGTGTCAGCCAGCTTGGCATGATCGCAGAAAAGCCGTTGATGTAATTACCAAGGTTTTACCTGGCCAGGTTGGCCCGGCATGTACTGTGCTTTTTGACTCTCGCACGGCACTTCTTAATGAATAACCGGCCGCACAACAGCGGCAGGCGAGAGATGGATAGCCGGAGTACAGATGGGAATGTGGTTCCGTTTATGGCTCGGTAGCCGAAGCGGGACGACATCTTCCGAGGCTCGCGGCGACAAGGCATGCTGTTGAAGGGCGAAAAGGATATCGACTTCGGGGCGTTTTCTCGATGATCGACGATGGCCAGGAGCCAGGCGTCGTATCGGATAAAGGGCTTCGGCGGTCGAACAGGAACTGTAAATTAACCAGCCGCTCCGGCGGCTACACAGGAGATTCACCATGGGTATGGGAGGCGGAGGCGGTTCGGGCGCGCGTTCCGATATTAACGTGACGCCGCTGATCGACGTTCTTCTGGTGCTGCTGATCATCTTCATGGTCATCCAGCCCAACACGATACGCGGTCTGGACACGCTGGTGCCCCAGCCGCCGAAGAAGCAGGACCTGAACAAGGAAGTCGACCAGCGCACGGTAGTGATCCAGGTGCAGAATGCTGGTGGACGCCCGTCTTACAAGATCAACGAAGATCAGGTTGCGCTTGATCAGTTGACCGCTCGTCTGACGGACATCTTCGCGGTTCGTAACGATAAGGTGATGTTCGTAAAGGGAGACAAGGATCTCGATTTTGGCGCGATCCTCCCGGTTATCAATGATGGCCATGCGGCTGGCGTAGATAACATCGGCATTATCACCCCAGCCGTGGAGGCGGGTCAGTAAATCTTGCAATGTGGAAAGGGCGATGAGACTTTCATCGCCCTTTCTGCGTTCACTGTTTATACTGTTGTTCGCTTTAAAGTTCTTCAGTGCAGAGAATCGTATGACTTGTAGTGTCAGAAATTTTCTGTTTTGATCTTGTTGGTTTTTTTCTCGTTTTCGTTCGCATGAAACACCGGTTACAGGTGAAAGAGATCAAGGTATAGATGTATGGAAGACGCTTTTTAAGTCTTCGCAAATTCCTTCTCTCGCGCTGGTCATCTGTGTTGCTCTGCGGGTACAATCACTCAACGCAAAGATGCTTTATATTGTCTGCGCGTTTTTTTGAAGATTTCAATTTGCTCGTATGGCGCATCTGAAGGAGATTTTCGCTCAATGAAAGTTAACGCACGTGTATCCGCCATGGCCGCTCTTCTGCTGTCGCTTGGAATGCTGACAGGATGCGCCAAGCTGAAGGCACGCGACCAGCTCACCAAGGGCGTTGCGGCGTTCAAGAATGCGCAGTATGAGCAGGCAACCAACGACTTTGAACAGGCCATCCAGTTCGACCCCACATATGACACGGCCAAGTTGTATCTGGCTACGGCATATTCGTATCAGGTCGTTCCTAACCTACTGGATGACAAGAACCTGGCGATTGCCAACAAGGCGATCAAGGGTTTCAAGGACTATCTGGGCGACCACCCCGGCGATAAGGTTTCCCTGCAGCAGCTCGCTTCGATCTACCGCAACATCAAGGACTATAAGCAGGCCAAGCAGTATGAGTTGGAAGTTATCAAGGTTGACCCGCAGGACGCGGAAGCCCACTACACCATCGGTTTTGTGAACTGGGTGGAAGCTTACGACAACGCTCGCAAGCTGCTGGCTGCAGACGGCCTGACCGATGACGGTAACGGCAATGTGAAGATGAGCAAGGACACCTGCGCCAAGGTCAAGGCACAGAACACTGACCTGGTGAACGACGGTCTCGATCATCTGAAGCAGGCCATCACCATCAACCCGACTTATGATGAAGCCTTCCAGTACCTGAACCTGGTCTATCGTAAACAGGCAGACGTTGTCTGTGGCGATGCGGCTGCCGTGAAGGAAGCCATTGCCAATGCTGAAAAAGCCAGCCAGGATGCAATGGGCGCTCGCAAAATCAACGAGCAGAAGAAGGAAGAGAAGCTACAGCACGGTGGTATCTCACAAGACAGCTAATGCTTCTGTACCCCTGATTTTCAAGGAGCAGACTTAGAGAAAACGGAGAGTCCAGTCAGGCTCTCCGTTTCTCTTTTCGTGCTCTCGTCTTGGCCGGAAGGCGTGCCTCAGGATGCGCTTTATTAAGAGCGAACCCTGGTAGATGTAAAGAGAATCTTGACACTCTGCCGCGATTCCTTGAGCATATGGGACAAGTACCCCTCTGTCTTTTTATCCGGCTGGTGTATGGATCGTCCCGGTGGTCAGGGGAGTTTCTGGCCAGGCAGATTTCCTGATATCTGGTGCAACCGATTTTAGGCGTCCGGCCTGGATTCACGTCTGTATCTGCGACGCAATATAGCTAAGGATGTTTGCTGTGCACGCATTGTTTGCGCTTTTTTATCTACAGGCTTCCGGTGGTTTCGGTAACCTCGGTCTGCTTCTGCCCGTTCTTCTGATCGGCATGGTGCTTCTTACTGCGATTCCGAATCAGCGGAAGCAAAAGAAGTGGAATGAGATGCTGGAGAAACTGAAGGCCGGTGATCGTGTCGCCACCACCGGTGGTATCCGCGGCGTGATTGTCAGCCTGAAGGACGATGCTGTTGTCGTCCGCACGCAGCCTGACGGTGTGAAGATTGAGTTTCTTAAGAGCGCCATCGCGTCCGTGACCACGGAGGAAGAGGCGGAGAAGTAGTTTTACGCCTGTGACGCACGGGGTTTGTTTTTGCAAATCTGTCGTGCCGCGGCTGATCTCTGACATATATCCATGCACAAGAATCTGAACGGAAAAATAGCACTCATCATTGCCATCCTGGCAGTGTTTCTTTACGGCATCTTTGGTATTCCGCACGGCGGCTTGAAGGAATCCCTCACGCGCCGCATTCACCTTGGGCTTGATCTTCGCGGCGGCACGCACATTGTGTTGCAGGTGAAGACGGCTGAGGCTGTGGCTGCCACCAGCGACAACGATATGGTGCAGGCGCAGGATACAGTCGGCAAGATTGCACCTGCGGCGCGTGTCTCCAAGCCCGATCTGCAGCAACCGGTGCTGGTTGTAAGCAGCGTATCGCAGGACAAGCTGTCTGCTGTGCGCGATGCGTTGAATGCGAACGCCTTTGCTGCATACGATCTGTCTTCGACGAACGACGGGTACAGGCTGACCATGAAGCTGGCCGAAGTAAAGGCCATTCGCGAACACACGCTGGACACTTCGATTGAGACGATCCGCAGCCGCGTGGATTCGCTCGGTGTGGCTGAACCGGTGATTCAGAAGTATGGCCTGGGCGAAGACCAGATCCTGGTGGAACTGCCCGGCATCGATAACGCCGAGCATGTTCGCGACGTGATCCAGTCCACCGCCCGCCTTGAGATTCATGAGGTAACCGGTGGCCCTTACACCAGCGAGCAGGATGCGCAGATGCAGTTGCAGCCGGATTCAGTTCTGGTGCAGGGCGGAAATTCTCTGGAAGACCAGTCGTGGTGGAGCCTGAAGCGCATCTCCGTGGTGCAGGGCCCCGACTTCCGCGACGCACGTTCCGGGCAGGACGAAGGTGGTCGCCCCGACGTGAATTTCACCCTGACCACGGGTGCGGGCGAGAAGTTCTACAGCTATACCAGCGCTAACATCGGCAAGCAGATGGCCATCGTACTGGATAACAAGGTGCGCGAGGTGGCGAACATCAACGGCGCTATCCGCGACCAGGGGCAAATCTCCGGCGGTGGTTTTACCAAGCAGACGGCGCAGGACCTGTCGCTGATGCTTCGTACCGGCTCATTACCTGCATCGATCGTCTTTCTTGAGACGCACACGGTGGGCGCTTCTCTGGGGGCTTCCAGTATTCGTCACGGAGTGATTGCTTCGGTTGTAGGCCTGGTCGCCGTCATGATCTTCATGCTCATCTACTACCGTGGCGCGGGCATCAATGCGGACCTGGCGTTGCTCCTGAACCTGGTAATCCTGCTGGGCTTCATGGGCTTTACCGGCTCGACGCTTACGTTGCCGGGCATTGCCGGTGTGATCCTCACCATCGGTATGGGCGTGGACTCGAACGTGCTGATCTTCGAGCGTATTCGCGAAGAGATTCGCGCGGGCAAGAGCGCCAGCGCCGCGGTTCACGCGGGTTTTGCGCATGCGTGGGTAACGATTCTGGACACGCATGTGACCACAATTGTGTCGGCAATCATCCTGTTCTTTGTGGGAACGGGGCCGGTACGTGGTTTTGCCGTTACGCTGATGTTCGGCCTGCTGGCCAACCTGTTCACGGCGGTCTATGTATCGCGTGTGATCTTCGACGCCATTCTGAATCGTAAGACGCGCGGCGAGGCGCTCTCGATCTAGCTCGAATTTTTTGAGGTTTCAAAAAAGTGGAATTATTCAGCAACACAAATATCGACTGGCTCAGCAAGAAGTGGTTGTTTCTTGGTTTTTCGCTGATCTTCTCTGTGGCCGGAGTGCTTAGCATACTCTTCTGGAACCACATTCCGATGGGTATCGACTTCAAAGGTGGCACGCAGGTGCGCGTAGCGTTTCCGCAACAGCCCAACGAAGACCATCTGCGCGAAGCAATGGACAAGGCAGGCATCCGCGATGCCAGCATCCAGCGCCTGACTGCGGGTTCGGGCTACGAGGCCCTGATCACGCTGCCCGAGGCCAACGATACGAACAGTGATTCGGCACGCAACGCCGTAGTACACGCTCTGAACTCGCAGTACCATGATTCGGCCTTCACCATCGGCGATGCGTACACCGTTGGTCCGACCGCCGGTAAACAGCTTACGCACCAGGCTGGATGGGCTGTCCTGTGGTCTCTGCTGGGCATGCTGGTTTTCCTGTGGTTCCGGTTCGAGTTCATCTACGGCGCCGCTGCTGTGATTGCCGTCTTCCACGACACGTTGATTACAGTGGGTGCCTTCTCGCTCACCAACCAGGAGATTACGCTCACCGTGATCGCGGCTATTCTTACGCTGGTGGGTTATTCGATGAACGACACGATCGTGATCTTCGACCGTATCCGCGAAAACCTGCAACTGATGCGTCGCGCTACGCTGGCCGAAGTCGTGAACAAGAGCATCAACCAGACGCTGAGCCGAACCCTGCTCACCTCGGGCCTCACCTTCCTGACGGTGCTGGCGTTGTACCTGTTCGGCGGCGAGGTGCTGCATGGCTTCTCATTTGCGCTGGTGGTCGGTATTTTGATTGGAACCTACTCGTCGATCGCCGTGGCTGCACCCATGCTGGTGGCTTACACGGAATGGCGCGAGCGCAACGGCAAATCCACCGGTCTGGGCGCAGGTCGCAAGGCTGCGGCATAATCGGCCTGTGCAGGTCGAACCAGAGTATGTACAGGTTTTTGTGAGTGGAATGCATCGGGCACTTTCTTTGGAGGGTGCCCGATTTTATTTTCGTAACATGGCTTGAATCAATAGCTTGTTCCCTGCAACCTCTGGACTCTAAGCTCTTCCCTTCGCTGGAGAGCCTTCATAAAAGGCTATTCAGTGAGTCTAAGTTGTAACGGTTTGTAATGGTTTTGCCGAAGCACAACACGGTGTTTGTTCCTGTGTTTGTACCCTGAAAGAAGCACGCGAACACTACCGTCAGAAAGGTCTTTCCGAGAGATGTTGCAACCATCGCAGGTGCAGGATGTCGCCGTCCGCTACGCAGCAGAGATCGCTGAACTGCGCAACTTTCTTGGTAGAACCGGCCTTTCGCTCGATACGAACGAGACACTGGCCGAGGTGGTGCGGCGTCTGGACGAAGACCGTTCCTTCCATCGCGATCTGACCTCGCATATCTGGGTGCTGGAGCATTCGCACGGCAATACTGTGGGCTATGCCGATCTGCTCGGCGTTCTGGCTGTGGCTGCAGCAGGAACGCGCTTCGCCGCACGGTCTGGCGAAAACGAGGCCCACGCCCTGCTGCGTTTTATCCTGGAGGCGCGCGACTCCGCGATGCAGCCAGTTCGTTCCGCAGTGGCTTCTTCTCCTGCCGAGGAAGCTTCGGCTTCGCCTCTGTCTGCGATAGACGCACCCGACGCTTCTCCTGTCTCCATGCCCGCGCAGACAGAGATTCCCCGGTCGCACCAGCAATTCGAGCGAGAGCAAACAGGATGGGGTGCCTCTCCTCCGGAACCGCCATCTGCCACAGAGTCGAACGGCGACACCAGGCCTCTGGTTGTGCCCTCTGAACCCATACCGCATTGGCCGGTCGAGGAGTCACCCGACACCGAGGACATTCCACTGCATCTTTCAACCGATGGTTTGCAGGATGCCTCCGAACTTCCGCCGAACCTTCCGGTTGAGGCTGAAGCGCACACGGTCATTGAGTTTCCCCGCACAGTGTCTCTGCGTGAAGAGGCTTCGCCTGCGCCGGTGGATCTTCCATTGCAGCCCGAACCGCGGCCGGAGGAGCAGGCACAGGAGGTGGTTCTCCACCGTGAACTGCCGCCGGTTCAGGATCGTATTACAGGCGCCACCGCCGAGCAGCATGGCAACCGGCGCAGCCGCCTGGCGTGGATCGCCGGGATTGCGGCCTGCCTGGTAGCAGGTGGTGCGTGGTGGTTACATGTATCTCACGCAGGACAAATGGCTCCCGCTCCGATCACAGACGGCCCATCGCCGACATCGCAAGCTGCACCTTCTCAACTTGCATCGCCCCAGCTCGCGTCCTACGGGACGATGGCAAACCCCACCGTTCTCGTGCAGAGCAAGGCTGCGCAGCCATCAGTGGCGCCGGTACCTTCGCCTTCTGCTCAAACACGTGTAGTTCCGCCGGCTAAATTCACTCGCCGCGTGGAGCAACATTCGGGCAAGCCCGCCACGGCACGCATCCCTGCGGTGGTGCATCCTCCCGTCGCCACGCATGCGCCCGAGCAGCGCATGCTCAGCGCCGACAACTCTCATGTGCCGGTAACGGAGCCAGTAGCAGCACCTCCGGCACCGGCCACCTCGCATTCCGTGGCATCGCGGTCGGTTGCGAGTGCTCCTTCTGCGAACAAGCCAGCCGGTTCGTCAAACATCCAGGCACCCATCATTCGCAGTTCCCCGCTCACGGCAAAGGCTCCTGCTCCACCCACACCGGCAAACACACTGACCCAACGTCTGGATTCCGCGACCATTTCAAAGGAGCAGCAGGCGGAGTTCGATGCCACCGGACGCCGCTATCCCCGACTTCTGCGCCGCACACCCGACGGAGGTTCTTCATCCTTGGATGCGCTGGTGGCTTCGTCATCAACGCCAAACATCGGCGGCATGAACAACACAAATACGCCGATAGCCTCGGGCGTGGTGCATCCGTCCTCCATGGGGATCATGTCGTCGAACCTGATGTACAGCCCGGCTGCCAGCTATCCGCAGAATGCTTCGGCTGCACGGGTGCAGGGCCAGGTGAAGGTTGAGGCAGTGGTCGATGCATCGGGCAACGTGTCAGCGGCGCGCGTGATCAGCGGCCCTGCCATGCTGCGCGATGCCGCACTGAACGCCGTACAGCATTGGCGCTACCGGCCCTACAAGCCCGACGGCAAGCCACGCACCTTCACCACCATCGCTGTAATGGATTTCCAGTTGCAATAATGATTGCTGCGTAAACAGAGCTTGCCATAGATTGCAACAGCCATCTCGTTTTGCGCGAGATGGCTGTTGTGTTTGCCGATTGGAATGAGATTTGAATCGCGCGAAGAAGTTACGCTCATCGTTTACCGATGAGGTTCCCCCGCACGTGCTGAAGATATACACAGACGTGGCGTGGCTACACTCGCGTCACCGCACTGTGCGCATGGTTCTTGTCTGTTCGCGCCAAGGTGATCATCGAAAACTAACTGAAGGAGTGCGACGCGATGCTGCGTACAATCTGTCTATTTGCGTCCCTGTTGGTTGTGTCGTTTGCAGATGCGCAGAAGATGCTGCCACCGTGGCAACCCTCTGTCGGGCATCGACAGACAGCTATCTGGCCGACGGGGAAAATGCCATATGCACGCCCACTCTGGCCGGGAGACATCGAAGCTGGCCGACGGCAAGTATGGTGTCGCAGGGCGTCCGTGGCTTTACATCAACGCGGTTAGCGTGCCGACACTCACTGTGTACAGGCCCACGGTGAAGAACACCGGAGCAGCTGTAGTGGTATTTCCCGGAGGTGGTTACCAGATTCTCGCCATCGATCTTGAGGGTACGGAAGTGTGCGATTGGCTTGTGGCCCGAGGCATCACCTGCGTGTTGTCAAAGTATCGTGTACCGGGTGAGCGAGTCCTGCCGAAGTCGGGTTCGTATCCTGATTCGAAAGAAGCGCTCGCAGATGGTCAACGCACCATCAGCCTGGTGCGCCAGCATGCTAAGGAATGGGGCATCGATCCGAAGAAGATCGGCGTGCTGGGTTTCTCCGCTGGCGGCCACATGGTTGCGGCAACGAGTGTTCACTGGCAGCGACGCGTCTATGAGCGCGTAGATGCGGCAGATAACGTAAGTTGTCGTCCTGATTTTGCCGTGGCTCTTTACCCCGGACATCTTTCAGTGAGCGACGACAGCATTGCGCTGAACCCGGATATTCGCGACAACATCACGCCGCAAACGCCGCCCACCTTTCTTCTGCAAAACGAAGATGATGATGAGGATCGCATCGAGGATTCTGTCTCGTACTTCATGGCTTTGAAGAAGATCGGCGTGCCTGCCGAGATGCATATCTACGCGCACGGAGGCCACGCCTTCGGTCTGCGGCCAACAAAGTATCCAGTCACACACTGGCCCGCACTGATGGAAACATGGCTGCACACCATCGGCGTGTTGTAGTGCCCGATATAGTTAGTTTTGTTAACTAACGAATGGCTTGCATGCTGTAGCGGAACAGGGCGTCGAAGTCGGTGCGCAGTGTGAGTTCGGTGCTCTCGTGTTTGGCGATGGCGGCTTCTATGGCGCGTTGCGCACTGTCGCGTTTGTAGCCGAGATTCACCAGTGCGGAGAGAACATCGTCCACCACGGGACCACCCTGGAAGCCGGGTGTGGTTTCGGGCGCTGCGCCTTGCAGATCGTCCAGTTTATCTTTTAATTCCAGCACCACGCGTTCGGCGGTTTTTTTGCCAATGCCCGGAATCTTTACCAGCGATGCGTTGTCGCTGCTGCGAATCGCAGCCACCAGCCGTTCTGCGGCAATGCCGCTCAGCACCGTAATGCCGAGCTTTGGCCCAATGCCGCTGACGGTAATCAGCCGCTCAAACAACCGTTTTTCATCCCGGTCGATAAAGCCGAACAGCGCAATCGCGTCTTCGCGCACCTGCGTGTTGATGTGCAGCGAAACCTCTTCACCTTCAGCGGGCAGAACCGTGAAGGTGGGCACGCTGATAGCTACGTCGTAACCCACACCGTGGCAATCCACCACGATCTGGTTCGGCGATTTGGAAAGAAGACGTCCGCGAAGATGCGCAATCATATTCGCTCTCGATTGTAGAGCGTTGTTTCGGAGAAATCCTTACGCGCGGCGGCGATAGAGAATCTGGAATTGGTAACCGTCGTTGGGCGGGAACAGTTTATGTATGGCGCGCAGGCGTTCTGCCAGAGCAGGCGCGGCGAGCAGCGGATATTCGCGTTCGCGCAGGTCGGTGTAGTCGAAGTTCTGGTGGATGGCCAGTTGGTAGATGGCCAGCGCATCGGCAAAGGCAGCCGCAAAATATTGATTGCGACTGTGTTCATTCACCGTGTTGCGAGTTGCTGCACTGCGTGTGCGCGCGTCCAGTTCCGTAGTTGTTATGCTCAGTGCCGCAGCTCGTTCTTCCCATGCATCGATGGAGGTTTCACCGCGCACATTGGCGGTGGCCTGTTTCCATAAAAGGTCTGCAAAGCTTTGCGGCACGCCTGCGGTGTCGGTAAAGTTGTGCGCCACGTTGATGAAAAACTCAAAGACCAGCGCAAAGGATTCGTTGTGCAGACGGCTGCTTAGAAAGACAGTCTCGTTGCCATCCACACTGGCGTTGCGATGGCAGACAGCTTTATCTGTGAGCGACGGCGTATACACCGGCGCAATCAGCGTGCGGTCGGTTACAGGAAATGGCGTGGACTCATCGCCTTCCATGCGGGCAGCGCTCAATGCCAGCGGCACAAAGATGTAGCGGAAGCCTTTGAGTGCAGGAGCGAGTGTCGCAGGCACAGTTCCCACCAGCCGTTCGATTTCGGCGGGCGTGGTGTGTGCAGAGCCCATCTGGCCGAAGATCGCGTAGCGTATGCCGTTCGGAGTTTCGGTGATTGCAGCCTGTCGTGCAGCGTCTTCCGCGCTTAGAAGTTCGAGTTTTACTGTTTCCGCCATTCCAAAGGGTATTCTAAAGGTAGAACAGGCTCTAAAAGGCATTGCATATGGCAGATACCGCAGTAACACGTTCGCAGGTTGACTCTGATTACACCGGACCGCGCTTCCTGGGCGCGCCCGTGGGTGACTTTTCCGTTCTGCAAACCATCATGCTCACGCTGGCCAGCGGCGCAATTGCCTTTTTTATAGCCACATTTCTCTCCATCATGACGCTGCTGGTGTTTACCATGTTCGGCCGCAAGGCGGATTTCACCATCACCTATCGCTACTTCGGCGTGCCGGCGGCGATTGTGATGTTCCTGGTGGCAGGTATCTACCTGACATTCGTTTTGATCCAGCGCATACGCCGCCAGAAGTCTTCCAGCCGATAACTTACACTCACAATACGCAATGGCTACAGAGACTTACTACGCGGATTCGTATGCTCCGACAGAACGCTATCGCTGGACGATCGGCGTGCTGCTCGGCGTCGGTGTGCTGGTCAACTACTTTGACCGTGTGAACCTCTCCGTATCGCACGATGCGCTGGTGGGTACATTCGGTATTACGCCACAGGTCTTCGGCCAGCTTTCGGCGGCGTATTCGTGGACCTATGCCGCGTGCCAGCTACCTACAGGCGTTGTGCTCGACGCGTTCGGCGTGCGCAGGGTCACGCTGTGGTCGGTGCTCATCTGGGGTGTCGCGTCGCTGGCGGCGGCCTTTGCTCCCAGCGTGCTTTTCTTTTTCCTGGCGCGGCTATTGCTGGGTGTGGGCGAAGCACCTACGTTTCCGGCGAATGCCAAGGCCGTGGGTTCGTGGTTTTCGGCGAATGAACGTTCCATGGCCACGGCGCTCTTCGACAGTGCTGCCAAACTGGCCAATGCCATCGGCATTCCGCTGCTGGGATTGCTGCTGTTGCGCGTGGGCTGGCGATGGTCGTTCGGCTTTACCGCCGCGCTTTCGTTTGCGTATCTGGGTTTGTTTGCATTGCTCTACCGCGAGCCCGGCCGCTTCTCCATGCGCAATGTGATCCGCACACCATCGCGCCTTCCGGGCGGCGATGCGGCTCAGATCATCGCGCCTTCCATTCCGCTGGCGGAACTGCTGCGGCAGAAGAAAGTCATCGGCCTGGCCATTGGTTCCGGAGCGTACAACTACGTTTTTTACCTGCTGGTCACGTGGCTGCCCACGTACCTTGCCGAGTCGCAGCACATCTCGCTACGGCAGTCATTCCTGTATACCGGCGCGCCGTGGCTTGCAGCAGCGGCAGCGGGATTCTTCATCGGCGGCCTGCTGGTGGACGTTCTCATCCGTAACGGTTTCAATGCCAGCCGTGTTCGTCGTACCGTGCTGATCGCCGGAACCGTCTGCGGTCTGGGCATTCTGGGCGCAGCCTTCGCGCACTCGATTACCTCGGCGCTGTTGTGGATCACGCTTGCCATCAGCGGTCTGTCGGCTGCGTCGCCGGTTATCTGGAGCCTGCCGTCGTTTCTTGTACCAAACACAAGCACCGGCAAGGTAGGCGGCATCATCAACTTCTCCAACCAGATTTCAGCAATCCTGGCACCGATTCTCACCGGTTACACCGTGGGCGCAACCCACGGTTACACGCTGGCGTTTGTCATTCCGGCGCTGTACATTCTTGCCGGTGTGGCGGCGTACATCTTCCTGCTGGGGCCGATTGAGCCGTTGAACGTGCGCCAGATGCTGCACGAAGAGTAAGGCATTTCCCGCGAAGGTGCGTAGCGCATCACAGATGCTCGCGCCGTTTTAACGGCATTCGCAGATCTCTCCTGACGTTACATCATCGCGGGAGACGCATCTAAAGGTGCGTCTCAGATGGATACACGCTGTCTCGTCCTCACACTTTAGTGCTATGGGAACCGATTCTGCATGAGCATAGCCTCAACCTTGTAGCAGCGTGCAAGCGCACCTGCCTATACAAAGAGCCGTGTATGCCAATTCCCTGTCTCGCCACCGAAACCGCCTTTGAAGTGCAATGCCCCGTGTGTGGGCGCGGATTCATGCTGCTCACGGAACCCAGGCAGTGCGTACATACGTCGTCCATCCGACGGGCTGTTCGTCACCGGCTGGCCATGCAGCACGAAACGGCACTGCAATGCGAGAACGCCCATCCACGCAAGTATTTCGAATTGCAGGGCTGGGATGGTGAAGCCGAATCCACAACCCTCACCCTCAGCTTTCTTGCAAACTGCTGCGCCTGATCGACAACAACGTTCTTATACATAAGGAGCGACGTACTGCTCCAATATGCGGAATTGTCTGCGGTTGGACGGGCTGTAGCCACCCCTTTCAAAAGCTATAGGCCGATACGATCTAAGCTCTCGGATTGTGGCGATGTCTTCCGACCGATACTGGCGTGCTCATTCTGAAATTAACCTGCATCTTTCGGGTGCGCTCCTGAATCTTTCGAGGTGGAATCATTTTTGCTTGTTCCGACAAGCACATGGATCAGGAGAATCCTTCGCACATGGCATCCCTTTTGAAGATCGACGTCAGCCCTCGCGGCGACCATTCCTACTCACGCCAACTCGGCAAAACCTTTCTTGAAGCCTGGCAGGCAGCTCACCCCGGTTCCACCGTTGTGGAGCGCGATCTGGCCAAGCACCAGCCCACCTTTGTCGATGTGCAGTGGATTGGCGGTGCTTTCTCCGCGCCCGAAACGCATACAGACGAACACAAGGCAGCGCTCAAGCTCTCCAACGAAATTGTGGCTGAGCTACAAGCCGCTGACCACATCCTCATCACCACACCCATGTATAACTTTCAGGTGCCGGCCGTACTGAAGGCGTGGATCGACCATGCTGTTCGCGTGGGTCTGACTGTGAATTACACCGACAAGGGCCCCGTTGGCCTGCTGACCGGCAAAAAGGTTTCGGTGCTCGTCGCCAGCGCCGGTACTTATCCGGAGGGCCAGCCCAGCGAAGCATACGACCACCTGACACCGTACCTGAAGTTCATCCTCGCATTCATCGGACTTACAGATGTGAGCTTTGTACGCGCAGGTGGAGTCTCCGGCATCCAGTACGGCAAGATCACTGAAGAAGACTGGAAGAAGCCCTTCGCCGAGCAGGCCGCAGCGCTCGCCAAAGCGTAAACCGTATTGCACCCCCCGCGTAGTCACCGTGTTTCAAAGCACGGCAACTATGTGGGGGCAACTTAGAAAAAGGCTGGTCTTACTGCGTTTTTAGCTGCTGTGAAGTTACGCGCGCCGCTTCGTCTCGGTGGGCTGTGTCTCAATTACAGTGACTCGCAGAGAACCGTGTGCCAGTTGTGCTGTGATGCTGCTTCCCTTTTCTACGTCGTTGGCATTGCGTAAAAGTGTGCCGTCTTCGCGGTAAAGCAGCGTGTAGCCGCGCTGAAGGATTGCGGTGGGAGACAAGGCGTGCAGGCGGGCGTCGGCGCGTGCCCAGCGCTGCGTGCGCGAAGCCGCGAAATCCGCATTGGCATAGAGCCTTGAAGAGGTGCGCAGAAGCCTCTGCTGCGGCGGTGTGAGCAGTGTGGAGCCTGCCTGCGAGAGTCTTTGTGCAAGGCTCCGTTGTTGTGAAACCGCTTGCACCATGCGGCGATGTATGTTCTGCCGTTCAAGCCGTTCCACCAGTTTGCGCAGGCGACTTGCGCGCTGTGCCAGCATACTTTGCGAAAGCGAATCCAAACGGAAACGCGCCGCGTCCACACGCTGGTGGCGGCGGTTAATACTGTCGCGCATGCGTGCAAAAACACCGTCTGCACCTATGTGAAACAGGCGTTGGCGTGCCTGCATCCCCTGGTAGCGGACGACGCGTGAAAGTCGTTCGGCAAGGGTGTAAATGTGTTCTTCTACGCGGTGTTGCGAGGCAGTCATGATCTCGGCGGCGGCAGAGGGTGTGGGCGCGCGCAGGTCGGCAACGAAGTCCACAATTGTGAAATCGGTTTCGTGACCAATAGCCGAAACAACGGGTAGATCGCTGGAGGCGATGGTGCGGGCCAGGGCTTCGTCGTTGAAGCTGTTCAGGTCTTCGAAGGAGCCGCCACCTCTTGCAATAACGATGAGATCGGGGCGGTGAGTGCCCTCGGCACTGTTGAAGTAGTGGAGTGCTTCGATAACGTCGGCAGAGCTGTTGGAACCCTGCATGGTTGCTGGATATACGAGGAGATTCAGGCCGGAGTGGCGGCGGCGGACGACGCTGTGGATGTCGCGCAGAACCGCTCCTTTTGTACTCGTAATAACACCTACGGTACGCGGAAAGGGGGGTAAAACGCGTTTTCTGTCCGGGTTGAAAAGCCCCTCGGCGCGGAGGCGGGCTTTGAGCTGTTCGAAGGCGAGTTGCAGCGCACCGGTGCCGCGCGGTTCCAGAGAGTTGGCGATGAGTTGTAACTGGCCCCGGCCTTCGTAGACACTGACGCGGCCACGGGCCAGGATGCTGAGTCCGTCGGCAGGCTTGAATTTCAGCAGGGAGGCTTCGCGGCGGAAGACGACGACGAGTAGCTGTGCATCGCCGTCCTTGATGGTGAAGTAGAGGTGGCCGGAGGGCGCGGGGCGGCAGTTGGAGATTTCGCCCTCCACCCATACGTCGGCGTATTCGCGTTCGACGCGGTGGCGCAGAGCGGAGACCAGCTCGGCCACACCCCATGGCTTGCGTTCTTGATGTTTGTTTGCGATGGGTTCGGCTGCTGTTTCTTCTTCGAACGCTGGTGTTCCTGTTTTGGAGTTTTCTGTTTCCGCTTTCGTTCTTGCTTCCGCTGTGCCTGTGTCTTGCGTATCAGTGTCGTTGCTGTCTTCGGAGAAAAGCAGGCCGAACTGGCCAAGCCTGTCGACGATAGGAGATTTCTTTGCAGGCCGGTTCGTGGCAGTCGAGCGAAAGAGCTTGTCCGTTGAGGAGGAGGGGGATTGGGAGCGTTCGGGCATGGCGCGGCGTCGCAGCAACTCTGCCAGTGTGGCCGGTGGGTCTTCGCGATTTGCCATGCGGTATTGCTCTCCCTTTGCTTTGGCGAAGCCTTCGCACGGGTGTGAATGGCCTTGTCATAAGTGTAAAGAATCCGGCGTGTTGCTGGTTTGTGTTTGATTTTGAAGAAGAGCGGTTTGTGCCAGGCACGACTTTGGCTTTGGTTTCCGGCCTTATCGTGGCAGGACAAATATCCTGCGAACTCACATCTCGATACAGCCGAGATATAGAGCATCCGTTCTGTTTATGGGGCTCTTATATCCTGAATGTTCGTATAGAAGCATTGTTTGAACTGGAAGGCGTTTCTGCCTGGGCGCTTTGTTCCGGAGGCCCCGCTTTCAATGGAGATGGATTGAACCATTCAATGGAAAATTCGGCTGGAAAGATTTCGGCTGTCGAGATTAAGACGAACCTGCTCTCCGGGCTTACGGTGGCGCTGGCGCTGGTGCCGGAGGCGATTGCGTTTGCGCTTGTGGCGCATGTGAATCCGCTGGTCGGGCTGTATGCGGCGTTCATCATGTGTTTTATTACGGCTGCGTTTGGCGGGCGGCCGGGGATGATCTCGGGCGCCACGGGCTCGACGGCCGTGGTGATGGTGGCGCTGGTGGTGCAGCACGGGGTGGAGTACCTGTTTGCCGCCGTGGTGCTGATGGGTGTGTTGCAGGTGATCTTCGGGCTGCTGCGGTTTGGAAAGTTTATCCGCATGGTGCCGCATCCGGTGATGCTGGGTTTCGTGAATGGGCTGGCGATTGTGATTGCGCTGGCGCAGCGCGGCCACTTCAAGATGAAGGACGCGGCGGGCGTTGAGCATTGGATGGTGGGTTCGCAGCTGTATACGATGATCGGGCTGATCGCGGTGACGATGCTGATCATCTACCTGCTGCCGCGATTTACGAAGGCGGTGCCGTCGTCGCTGGCGGCGATCCTGGTGGTGGCGGTGGGTTCGATTGCGGCCGGTGTGCACACGAAGACCGTGGGTGATATGGCTTCGATCCGCGGGGGATTTCCGAAGTTTCACCTGGCGGCGGTGCCGTACAACCTGGAGACACTGCGGATTGTATTGCCATATGCAGTGATCCTGGCGAGCGTGGGTTTGATTGAAACGCTGCTGACACTGAATCTTGTAGACGAGATGACAGAGAGCCGGGGCAGGCCGAATCGCGAATGCCTGGCGCAGGGCGCGGGCAATATCGTGTCGGGTTTCTTTGGCGCGATGGGCGGCTGCGCGATGATCGGGCAGACGATGATTAACGTGACGGCGGGCGCTCGGAGAAGGCTGTCGGGCATGACGGCGGGTGTGTGCCTTCTGTGTTTTGTATTGTTCGGGTCGTCGCTGATTGAACGGATTCCGATTGCGGCGCTGGTGGGACTGATGTTCGTGGTGTCAGAGAAGACGTTTGAGTGGGGCACGTTCAAGGTATTTGGCAAGGTGCCGAGGCACGATGCGTTTGTGGTGGTGGCGGTAACGCTGGTGACGGTGTTCACCGATCTGGCGACGGCGGTGGTGTTGGGCATCCTGATTGCGGCGCTGGTGTTTGCGTGGGAACACGCGAAACAGGTGACGGTGGAAACACGCATCGACCAACAAGGAACGAAGGTGTATGAGCTTGCAGGTACGGTCTTCTTTGCTTCGACGGCGCGGTTTGCCACGCTGTTCTCACCGGTAAGCGACCCGGAAGAGGTGATTATCGACTTTCGGCAGGCGCGTGTGATGGACCACTCAGGACTTGAAGCTCTGGATGCGCTGGCGGAGAGGTACCAGGCTGCCGGAAAGAAGCTGCACCTGCGTCATTTAAGCCCCGATTGCTATGAGCTGCTGCAAAAGGCGAAGGAGATGATCGAGGTGAATGTGCTGGAAGATCCTCGGTATTTCGTGGCCGATAACAAGGTGAGCTAGTTTTTTGATTGAGGTGGGTGGGATGAAGAGAGCACTTGTGGTGGGCGTTTCAGGTTTGATCGGCGGCAACCTGGTGGATGCCCTGCTGGCGGAGAAGGACTGGACGGTCTATGGCGTGGCGCGCAGGCCGGGTGAGCGCGCAGGTTTTACCTCGATTGCGTTGGATTTGCGGGATGCGGAGGCTACGCGCGAGGCGTTGAAGAACGTTGCGCCGACACACGTGTTTCTGACGACGTGGTTGCGGATGGCGACCGAGGCGGAGAACGTTCGTGTGAACGCGGCGATGGTGCGCAATGTTCTGGATGCGGTTTCGGCGGCGAAAAGTGTAGAGCATGTGGCGCTGGTGACCGGGCTGAAGCACTACCTGGGGCCGTTTGAAGCATATGCGCAGGGCAAGCCGCCGGTGACGCCGCTGCGCGAGGAACAGGGGCGGCAGGAGTGTGAGAATTTTTACTACGCGCAGGAGGACGAGGTGTTCGCGGCGGCGGCGCGGGATGGGTTTAGCTGGAGCGTGCATCGTCCGCATACGGTGATTGGATATGCCGTGGGCAATGCGATGAATATGGGTGTGACGCTGGCTGTGTATGCCACGATCTGTAAGGAAACGGGGCAGGCGATGCGTTTTCCGGGGTCGCTGGCGCAGTGGAACGGGCTATCGGATATGACGGATGCGCGGTTGCTGGCGCAGCATCTGCTGTGGGCCTGCCGGACTCCGGCGGCGAAGAACGAAGACTTCAACATTGTGAATGGCGATGTGTTTCGCTGGAGCTGGCTGTGGCCGAAGATTGCCGCGTGGTTCGGTGTGCAGGCGGAGGATTTTCGCGGTGGGTTGCAGCCGTTGGAGAAGCAGCTTGCGGACGCGGCTCCGGTGTGGAAGACGATTGCGGAGAAATATGGGCTGGTGGAACCGGACATGAACGTGCTGGCGTCGGCGTGGCACACGGACGCTGACCTGGGGCGACCGATCGAGGTGATGACAGATATGTCGAAGAGCCGCCGGGCAGGATTTACCGGGTTTCAGGCAACGGACGACAGCTTCTTCGATCTGTTCGAGGTGCTGCGGCGGGAGCGGCTGATTCCGTAGGTTTGACCTGCGGGGACACGTCTCGAACTAGGGTTTGACCAGGTTCAGGATGCCTTGCCAGTAGGCCAGTTTTTTGTCGGCGTCGCTGATGCTGGCGTCTGCGGGGGCTAGCTGGGCGGCGAGTTTTGTGGATGAGTCTGCGATGGAGGTGAGGTGGGCTGCCAGCTCCTTCTGCAGCTCCACATCTTTGAGCTTCTGGGCCTGTTTGAATGCTGCATCGACCTGGTTGAAGGCGTCCTTTGTGGTTTTAAGTCCTTCGAGGATCTTTGTTTTGGTCTCAAGCGTGAGCTGAACCAGGGACAGGGCGTCCTGATAGCGATTCAAGGCGTAGGTGTGCAGGTCGTTCAGGGGCAGGCTGCGGATTTTGGAGAAGCTGATCAGGTCTTCGAGCGCCAGTGGTTCGATGGGAAAGTCGATGACGATGGTGCGCGTCGTGACGATGGTGAGTCCGCCGCCGCTGATCCTGGGGAACCCGTTGGCCAGTTCTGGCGGGACGGGGCCTGTAGCGTAGTCGATTCTCGCAAGATTAAGGATGGGGGAAGAGTCGTTGAAGGCGGGCTCTCCTGCCGCTACGTCGATGGTAGAGATAACAGAGCTGTCGAGGGTGAGCCAGGCGTAGATGGTGGTGTAGGGGTGAGCCATCATCGCCTTTAGGGCGCCGTCGGGGTTGGCATTGATGTGATTTTGCGCTGCGTGGAGGAAGGCTGCGATCTGCCTTTCCATTATCTTCTGATCCACGCGCTGTTTCAGGTAGCCGGCCAGCCAGCCGAGTCCCAGCGTGGCAACGGTGGTGCCGACGCTGATGGCCGCGCCGGTGTAGCGTCCGGTTGTGGGCGGGACGGTGGCTGGTTCGGTATCGGTTCCGGCGGTTTTTCGAGCGGCCTGGTTTTGCTGATATTTCTGGCGGGCTGCGTCGGTGTTGGGGCCGGGGATGACCTGACCGGTGGAGGGGTCGATGTCGGCATCGCGCGGCGAGGGATTAACCGATCCGGGCTTGAGGTTTTGTGGGTTTCTGATCTCGTCCTGCTGTCCACCGGTGGCGGGTGGATTCCCCATGTTGGCCGTGCCGGTGGTATGTACGGGCGCGTGGCTCACCAGATCGACATTGGGCATGGCACCTGCGGCCTCGAAGCTGGCACGGATGCATCCGGAACATGCCGGGTAGGGTTCAAAGATGGTTTTGCCATCTTTGGTGCGGACGCGGATGGTGGCGAAATGGATGGTGCCCTTGGCGTCCTTGGGAATCCGGGCCAGGATGTCCTCGAAGATCTTCATCTCGGCATCGTTGATGTGCGAGAAGGGAAAATCGCGCCGGGGACCGGAGCCGGCGATGCTGCGTGTTGCCGACAGGGTACGCGGATTCGGGCTGCTGGCGTGGTAGACAGGCGCGTTGGCGCCAAGTCCGTCCGTGTCGGCGCCGCTGATGGCGCGCATCTCTTTGGGGCCGGTGTAGCCTTCGATTTCGATGCGTGCGGCTCCGATGACCTTGGTGCCTTCAGGAATTGGCCCGCCGGCGTGGAGTATCTGGTAGAGGCGCGACTGTGTTTCGCCGGCGGAATCTTCGATGACGGTAAGGCGGGTGGCCAGGTCGGGACTCTTGGAGCCCTGATCCTTGTCGTCGCGCTGGACGAGGGGTGCGGGTGCCGCGGATTGTTGCACCACGTGGGCCAACTCGTGGGCGAGCAGGCGGCGCGATGGAGATGGGTCGCGGAATACGATGTCTGGCCCGACGGTGTAGGCGCGTGCTCCCATGTCTTCTGCCGAGGTGCGGGCGGCGTCGCCGGTGTGCAGGCGCACGGCACTGAAGTCCTGCCCGAAGCGTGACTCCATGAAGCTGCGCGTGGCGGTATCCATGGGGTGGCCGGGTGAGTTGAGTACTTCATGCACCAGCGGCGAAGCCGTTGCGCCGGAACCGGCGGGGCGCGTGGGAAGGGGCGAAAGCTGTGGGTGGACGTGGTCGTGGTGGGGTTTGTCTGCGTGCTGGCTGCGGCAGCTGGGACAGGTTCCACCGCAGGAACACGTGGATTTTGTCGAGGAAAGAGGTGCGGCGAGGGTGCGGGGGGAGCGCATCACCTGGTCGGCGGCCTGATCGGCTTCGAGTTCAAGCGGGTCGTTGGAGGCTCCGATTTCAAGCTTGGCCTGAATAGGCCAGCGGATCGCAGCAGCGGATCGGGCTGCACCGGTTCTTTCGCCAAAACGTGGCAGGGTGCGGTTCTGCTCGTTCGATGCATGCGGTGTGATGCCGCGAATGTCTCGCAGCAGAGCCGACTGGGACGGTGCAGACTGTGCTGATTCGGATAATTCCGGCGAATGGTCGGGCCGTTTCAGGCGTGTGGTGTCGGCTTTTTTCTTTCGTGACGAACTTCTGTCGAGAACGCTGGCAAGCATGGCGCAAACCTCAACTCACACTTTTGGGCGACCACGAGGGGGCCGTTTGGAACCTTCGCAAGCGGTATGAGGAGCGTTGGAGGATCGAATCTGCGTTTGCAGGCTTGCGAACAGTGGTGGAAGTATGGCTCGGAACGAACGCAGTGTCAATGAAGAATTTTGGTATGAAAAGAGAAAGGCCCGGCGTTTTTGCCGGACCTTTCTCTTGCTTGCCGTGAAGCAGTAGGGCGTGTGTTTTGCGCTGCTTTTGCCTTGTGCTTTTTCCGCTTACTTTTGCGGGGTGGAGATGGTGATGTTGCGGTAGCGGATGATGCCGTGGTGGTCGCCCTGGAGGTAGAAGGGGCCGGGTTCGGCTTCGTTGCTGTCGAGCGCGCCGCCGGTGGGGCCGGGGATCTCGACGTTGTCGTGGTAGAGCTTGCCGTCGCGGTAGACGGTGATGTGGCGGCCTACGAAGGTGACGTCGTAGCTGGTCCACTTGCCGAGGCCGAGTTCGGAACCTGCCGGTGGCGGGTACCAGCTATAGATGGCGCCCATCTCGTGGGTGGGATTCTTGCCGCCCTCGGTGCCGACCTGTAGCTCGTAACGCCCGCGCATGTAGATGCCGCTATTGCCGCCTTCGGGGCAGTTGACTTCGATATGGAGCTTGAAGTCCTGGAACTTCTCGGTGGTCTTGATGTTGGCTGCGGGACGCGGGCGCTGGCCGGGCGTCTCGGGGTTGTCGTTGACGAGTTCGCCGTCGCGGGCGATCCAGCGGTTGTTATCCACGGCGCCGATGGGCTCCCAGCCGTTGAGGTCCTTGCCGTCGAACAGGGGACGGGGCTTGCTCCACTTTTTGGGCACAGCGCGATCGAGCGAGGGTGCCTTGACGCCTGCGAGTGCGGGGCCGTCGGTGTCGCCGTGCTTCTCAACGCCGGTGAGTTTGCCGTTGGCTTCGGAGAGTATCCAGCTTACGGCCGGGCCGCGGCCTGCGGGTTCAACCGCTACGACCAGCTTGCCACCGTCGAGGTGCGCGTCGGAGATGGGGTGCCATGCGCCGCCGCGGGGCTGGTAGCGGCCTTCGATTTTGCCGTTGGCTTCGGTCAGTTCGATCCACTGGGGATAGGCTTTGCCGGTGGTCGGGGTGACGGTCATGTCCCAGCGTCCGAGGAAATCTTTGGGTGCTTGCGCGGCGACGGTGGTGGCTAACGCTGTCGCCAGGAGGGCTGCGGAGAAAAACGTGCTCGTGATCTTCATTTTGGCTCTACGAGTGTAACGCCGGAATGTTACAGATGTCGCATAAGGCGTTTGATGGCACGGAAGAGGCAGGTTCAACGCGAGCTGTTAGCCCCTGGCTTTTAGCTTTTAGTTCTTGGATGGACAGTACGCTTTATGGTTGAGAGGCCGTATTTACAGGCATTGGAGAGAGGGATTTTGAGGCAGGCAACGCACAGGCTGGAGGTTTCGACGCGCGGGCAGGGGCTTTACGAATTTACGTCAGCGCTGAGCGAATGGGTCCGTCAGCAGAGGATGGAGACGGGGCTGCTGACGGTGTTCTGTCGGCATACGTCGGCTTCGCTGCTGATCCAGGAGAACGCAGACCCCACGGTGCAGCGCGATATTCGTGCTTATTTCAGCCGCATTGCGCCGGAGGATGGGCCGTACGAACACAACTACGAGGGTGCCGACGATATGCCCGCGCATCTGAAGACGGCGCTGACGCAGGTGCAGCTTTCGATCCCGGTGGTGGGCGGTGCGATGGCGCTGGGAACGTGGCAGGGCGTGTATTTGTTTGAACACCGCGTGCATCCGCACCGACGGTCGATTGTGTTGCATTGGATCGGGGAGTAGGAACGGCATCAAAGACGCTGCTTTTGTTGAGCATCCTGGGCGTCCCACATCTCAAAAGCCGAGATGTGGGGCGCCCCGCTGACTCGTTGAGAGAAACATTCATCAACATAGCTAAGAGCTAATGGCTATAGCATTTCCCGCTATGGTGTAGTCCAAGGCAATACAGTTCGCGCCGTTTTTCTTCAGGAAAAACGGCATTCATAGAGCTTTATCGAAGCCACAGTATTGCGGGAGATGCTCTAAAAGCTCAAAAGGCCCGGCACAAAGCCGAGCCTTTTCGTGTTTTCGGGAGGTAAAGGTTAGCGGGCGGCGGGGCCGTTCAGCTTTTCGTTGGCCAGTTCGGCTGCGGCGCTTTTGGGGTCCTTGTCCTTGATTTCTGCGTAGATTTTCTTGGCTTCGGCGGCGTTGCCGTTGGAGGCGTACATGTCTGCGAGTTGCAGGCGGGCCAGGCCGGAGGGGACGAGGTTCGAGGGGTGATCGATGCTCTTCTTGTACTCGGCGATGGCGTCGGACTGGCGACCGGTGGTGCTGTAGAGGTTGGCCAGGGCCAGGCGCGAGAGGTTGGCGATGTCGTTGTTCCAGCTATCGGCACCCTTCTTCAACCGGGCTTCGGCGGCGCTGTTCTGGCCGAGTTGCAGCGACGTGATACCGGCGAGGTACTGCGCGTTGCGGCCGGCGGGCATCATGCCGTACTTGTCGGCGATGGCGGTGAACTCGGCGTTGGCGGCCTTGGCGCGCTCCTGCTCGGAGCCGAAGCTGCGCACACTGGAGGGCAGTGGGTTTTCCGAGGAACGGATGGGCGCGGCAAAGGTCTGCAATGCGCTGGAGAGCTGCTCGGCGGAGCTATTGGCGCGGCTGTTATAGATGAGTGCGATGGCTCCGATGCCGAGCACGAGCACAACGACGGCGATGCTCAGCTGGATGAGTGCGGAACGGTCGTCGGCCAGGCGGCTGAGGAAGGAGCGGTTGCCGGAGGTGGCGAAAGGGCTGTCCTGGATGGGAAGCGGCGATGTGCGCGTGCGGTTGGATTCCAAGAGCGTGGTTCCTTTAAGGTTGCGCCGGGCCTCTGCCGGGCCGGTGGCGCGAATAGGTTGGCGCGGTCGTGCACCAACGACAAGTCTAAAGCATTCCCCCGGAGACTGCGGTCTGCCGAATCTCTTAGCGTGCCGTTTTTGCAGGAAGATGACGCAGATCCTCGTTTGCTTTTAGTCTGCGGCTTCCGAGAGGATGCCTGTCGGTTCGGCGGTGGATGGTTTGATCGGACTTCCCTCGATTCGGGAGTGTTGAGAGGTTTTCCAATCGAAACGGCGTGCGTGCGCTGATATTCTGAATGCGAAACACTGCCGCTTGAGAGGAAATGGCTGGGCATGTACGAGAATTTCACCGTCAAAGACAAGTGGACCGGAGAAGAGTTGCGCTGCGTATGGAAGGGTACGGTGGTTGCTATCGCCACGCGGCACGCCGACGCCACGGACATTCGCTTTGATGTGAGCGGGCGGCCGGTGTGGATTGCCATGCCGAATGTGGCGTGGGTGCAGATGAAGCGCTCCACCGGCCACGTGATTACGGATTACGCCGCGGCACAGGCTGCGGGCAAGTACCTGAAGACCATCGTGGAAAACGGCTATGACAATGGCCGCGAGATGTACACCATGACGGTGGACGAGGTGCTGAAGTACGTGAAGGACGTGGTGAACGAAGCCGGATCAACCGCGAACCTGCCCGCGTTGCCGGTGATCGACGACGATGTGAAGCCGGAAGAGTATGCCGGGCATCTGCCTGCGGATGGCGGCGCTCTGTAGCTGCTTCGTTTGTGGATGAGTTTTCGAGAGGCTCGGCTTTTGCCGGGCCTTTTTAGTTATTGGCTTTTAGCTCTTAGCTGGGGTGTGGAAAATGCTTTAGCATCACGGCATGTTTGTGCGGCGGCTGGCGTTGGAGGTTGTGCGGGAAGACGGTGGTGTGCTGCCGGTGCCTTTGAAGGGGCTGGACAGTTTTGCCATGCGCAATTTCACCAACGATGCGGTCTTCGACGATACGTTACCGGTGGGGGATGGTGTGCTGGAAGCAGGATTGCGTGTGCCACTGGAGCTGCTGCGCGAACATATGGAAGACTGGCTGCGGCGGAAGGGCTATCTTGAAAGAGGCGAACGGCTGCGTATCTGGACGCTGGAAGCGCTATGAAGCAGCAGGCTTGTACCGAGTTGCGGCTGCATCGATTTCAAGGAGTGAGAGTGCATACACGGCGTGAATTTCTGGCAGGGGCTGCGGCTTTAGGTGCGGCGGCGATGATGGATACGGCAGCGGCGCAGGGCGTGACTCGGGGTGGCGGGCAGAGGCTGTTCATCGGCACGGCGAACACGGCACGCGATGGGTCGGGTGTGGGGCCGGGAATCTTTGCGGCAGAGTTTGTGAACGGACATCTGATGCAGCCGGAGTTGGTGGCGAAGATTGAGAGTCCGGGATTTCTGGCTGCGAACAAAGGTTCGAACCTGTTGTTTGCGCAGGCGCGTGGCAAGAACGGTTCGCTGGCGGCCACCTTTCGCGTGGGTGCAGGGCATGCATTGAAAGAGGTGAGTCGTGCGGCATCGCAGGGTGCGGGCGGCTGCCATATCGGGCTGTCTCGCGATGGGCGTGCGGCGTTTGTAGCGAACTATGGTGGCGGTAGTGTGTCGTCTTTCCGTGTAGGTGCGGATGGCAAGCTGACTGAGGCGAGCTTTATCCAGTTTCCACCGAACGAGCATGGGCCGGATAAAGACAGGCAGGAGAAGGCGCACGCGCATTGCGCAGTGGTCTCGCCGGATGGGGATTTTGTTTTTGTGAACGATCTTGGGTTGGATCGCATTCATGTGTTCCGGCTGGATCATGCGACGGCAAATTTGCTGCCGCACAAGCCCGATCACTGGAGCGGTGCGCCGGGTGCGGGGCCGCGCCATGTGTTGCTGCATCCGAATGGTAAGTGGGTCTACAACATTAACGAAATGGGTTCGACGGTGAACCTGTTGCAGTGGAATGCGACGCATGGCGTGCTGACGACGAAGGGTACGTGGAGCACGCTGCCGGTGGCTTCGCCTGGCAAGGATACGGCGCGCGCGTGCGAGATGTGCTTCTCGAAGGACATGCGGTTTCTGTATGCGTCGAACCGCATTCACAATAGCTTTGCGGTGTTTTCAATTCATGAGGGCACAGGTGAGCTTGCGTTGATCCAGGAGCGGACGAATCCGGGCGACGAGTCGCGCCATATGGCGATCGACGCAACGGGTAAGTGGTTCCTGAGCGCGAACCAGTTCTCGGGCGATATTTCAGTGTTCCCTATCGACACGGCGACAGGGAAGCTGGGCGAACGCAGCAGCAAGGTTTCGATTCAAGGGCCAAGCTGTTTGTTGTTTGCGTAGCTGCGGTGTTGTTCATCGCAGTCGTTGGAATGGTTAGGAAAGTTAACTATCAGAGTCATAGTTAACCAGTTGTTTTGTTGTGCGCGGAGTATGTTTTCTGCGCGCAACGCATAAGCAAAAACAAAAGGATGTAAGGCATGAAGCAGAAAATTTTTCTGGGAACCAGCAGCGGTGGAGAAGGCATTTTTGCTGGCTGGTTCAATGCGGTAACAGGCGAGATCTCGGCGTTGGAGATGGTCTCGGATCTGGCGAAGCCAAGCTGGCTGCGCTTTGCGGACAACGGGCTTTTGCTGGCTTCGTCGCAGCCTGCGGGTGACGATGTTTCCGGCGAAATGTACAGCTTTCATGTGGACACGAATGGGCTGACGGAGGTTGGAAGGGCGAAGTCCGGCGGCAACAATCCTGTGGCCTTTGACGAACGCGACGGCGTGGTAGCGGTGGCGAATTACGTGAGTGGTTCGGCTTCGTCGCAGCGGCTGGCGCAGGATGGTGCGTTGGCGGTGGAGTCGCTGATTGCGTTTGACGCAAGCGAGCATGGCCCGGATGAAAAGCGGCAGACGCAGAGCTATGCGCACGACGCGACCTTCTCGCCCGATGGAAGGTTCGTGCTGTTCAACGATCTGGGTTGCGACTGTATTCGCGTGTACGCGGTGGAGCGTCCGAGCGGAAAACTTACAGCTCACGGCGAGTGGAAGAGCGTGCCGGGAGCGGGGCCTCGGCATATTACGATCCATCCGAATGGCCGTTGGTTTTACAACCTGAACGAGATGGGTTGCACTGTGGACCAGTTGCTGTGGGATGCGAAGGCGGGTTCGTTGCAGACGCTTTCCACGGTGGAGACGCTGCCCGCAGGTGCGTCGAAGGTGGATGTGCGTGCGTGCGAGATTGTGTTTGGCAAGGACGCGCGCTTTGCTTACGTGGCGAATCGTGTGCACGAAGATTTCGTGGTGTACGCGGTGAATGCCGAGACGGGTGCGCTGACCGAGGTGCAGCGTGTGGCGAATCCGGGGAAGGAGTCGCGGCACATAGCGGTGGCCCCGAGCGGAAACTATCTGCTGAGCGCGAACCAGTTCACGCATGAGGTGCTGGTGTTTGCCATTGACGAGAGCACGGGCCACCTGGGAGAGGTGGTTTCGCGTGCCGAGGTGAATGGGCCGAGCTGCATCCTGTTCGGTTAATGGCCAGTATCCGGTGGGATGAATCCGGGTGGGCAATGCCGTTTTCCCTGCATTCTATTTAGGGAAAACGGCATTTTCATCTTCGGTTCAAGGTTAGCGAGTTGGACCTGCGGAGTTGTGGGGCAAGTTGTGTTGGATTGTTGTGCGCTCCGCGAGATAGCATGGCTGCACCAAAAAAGTCGGTAGGAACTCGGTACCTTGCGCATACATCTTTTTATTGCCTGTTATAACGACACGCTGTTTCCCCGGACGGGGATGGCGGTGGTGCAACTGCTGGAACGACTGGGGCACGAAGTGGTCTTCCCGGCGAGCCAGACCTGCTGCGGCCAGATGCACTACAACACCGGCTACCACGCGGAAGCCATGCCGCTGGTGAAGAAGCTGTTGCACGAGTTTCGCGATGCGGAGACGATTATGGCGCCATCGGCTTCATGCGTTGCGATGATGCGCGACCACTATGAGTTGATGGCGCACAATGCGAACGATGCACGCATGATGGACGAGGTGCGCGACTTTCTGCCGCGCATGTTCGAGTTCAGCGAACTGATGGTGGACAAGCTGGGCGTGACGGATGTGGGCGCATATTTTCCGCATCGCGTGACCTACCACCCGAGCTGCCATTCGCTGCGTTTGCTGCATGCGGGTGATCGTCCGGTGCGCTTGTTGCAGGCGGTGGAAGGCCTGGAATACACGCCTCTGGAAGGCGCGGATCAGTGCTGCGGTTTTGGCGGTACGTTCGCGGTGAAGAACGCGGAGGTTTCCGCTGCGATGCTGACGGACAAGATTGGCTGCGTGAAGAAGTCGGACGCGGAGTTTGTTGCCGCGCTGGATAACTCGTGCCTGATGCAGATTGGTGGCGGGTTGCATCGTGAATGCGAGTCGCTGGGGCTGGCCGCGCCGCGTGCGCTGACGGTGCATCTGGCGGAGATTCTGAACAGCACGCGCAAGCATCCGCTGACGGCTGCGTCGCTGGCATGGGAGAAGGCATGAGCATCCGGGTTGGACACACGGCGGAGAAGCCCGCATTTCCTATCCTTGCGCATGAGTTGTTGCAGGACGACCAGACGCGGCGCAATGTTCGCCATGCAACGACGGTGATCCGCAACAAGCGCGCGTTGCGTGTGGAAGAGATGCCGGACTGGCAGGATCTGCGCACGTCGGCGCATGCGATCAAGACGCATACGCTGCTGCATCTGGCGGAGTATCTGGAACAGTTTGAGCGCAACTGCACTGCGGCCGGAGGCAAGGTGCACTGGGCGCGCGATGCCGATGAGGCCAACGCGATTGCGATTCGGCTGATCCAGAATACGGCGAAGCGGTTGGGCATTCAGCATCCCGAAGTCATCAAGGTGAAGACCATGACCTCGGATGAGGTGGGCATGAATGCCGCGCTGGAGAAGCAGGGTATTACGCCGTGGGAGACGGACCTTGCCGACATGATTGTGCAGATGGCGAAGGACGAGCCGTCGCACATCGTGGTGCCTGCGCTGCACAAGAATCGCCACCAGGTGCGCGAGCTGTTTTTACAGAATATGGGCCTGGCAGAGCTTGGCACCGAGGCGGAAGACCTTACCGCTGCTGCTCGAAACTATCTGCGGCAGAAATTTTTAAGCATTCCGATTGGTATTAGCGGAGCGAACTTTGCCATAGCGGAGACGGGCGGCGTCTGCGTGGTGGAGAGCGAAGGCAACGGGCGCATGTGCGTGACGATGCCGAAGACGCTGATCTCGCTGATCGGTATTGAGAAGGTGATTCCGCGCTTCGACGATCTTGAGGTGTTTTTGCAGTTGCTGCCAAGGTCGGCAACGGGCGAGCGCATGAATCCGTACAACAGCATCTGGACGGGCGTGACGCCGGGCGATGGGCCGGAAGAGTTTCACGTGATTTTGCTGGACAACGGACGCACGCAGTTGATGGCGAATCTGCGCGAACGCGAGACGCTGAACTGTATTCGTTGCGGCGCGTGCTTGAATGCTTGCCCGGTGTATCGCGAGACGGGTGGGCATGCATATGGGTCGATCTACTCGGGTCCGATCGGCGCGATTCTTTCGCCGCAGTTGAACGGGTTGAAGTATTCGCGGTCGCTGCCGTATGCGTCGTCGTTGTGCGGTGCTTGCTATGAAGTGTGCCCGGTGAAGATCAATATTCCGGAGACGCTGATTCATCTGCGCGGCAAGATTGTGGCGCAGGATCAGCAGACGCTTTCGGGCAGGCTCTCGCAGGAGAGCATGGGCATGAAGATGGCTGCGCGGATGTTTGAGCATCCGCGTGAATACGAAGCCGCGCAGAGACTGGCGCGCACGGGACAGCGATTGTTTGAGAAGGATGGCGAACTGGTCAATCTGCCGGGCATGGCGGGCGGCTGGACGAAGTTCCGCGATCTGCGCGCGCTGCCGAAACAGAACTTCCGCGAATGGTGGAAGCAGCGGCAGAAAGGTGGTGCGGCATGAGTGAAGCACGGTTTGCCATTCTGGATACGATTCGCCGTCAGCTTGGTGCGGATGCGGATGTGCGTGAGATGGTGCAGGAGGACGCGGCGGTTGGCTATGCACGCATTCCGCGCACCTACCAGCGCACGACGACGCTGGACCACGAGGCCGTGCTGGAGCTGTTCTACGATCGGCTGCGGGACTACGATTCGGAGCTGATGTTTACCGACGAAGCAGGCATTCCGGCTGCGGTAGACAACGCAATGGCTGCTGCGGGAGAGAAGCTGCTGCTGGTGCCGGTGGGTGTGCCGGATGCGTGGCTGCCTCATCAGGTGGAAGTACGGCGTGATGAGGACTTGCCGCTGCAACCGCTGGAAGAGCCGCGCGTGGTGCTGAGTGGATGCACGGTGGGTATTGCGATGAGCGGAACCATTGTGCTGGAGCATGGCGCGGAACAGGGTCGCAGGGCGGCAACGCTGCTGGCTGATCATCACATCTGCGTGATTCATCGCAGCCAGGTAGTGGAGACGATATCGGAAGCACTGGCGCGCATGCAGTATCGCGCCGGGCCGATCACAACCATTGCAGGGCCTTCGGCTACAAGCGATATCGAGATGACCCGTATTCGCGGTGTACATGGGCCTCGTCGTTTAACGGCGGTGATTCTGTAAGTACGCATATTTGTTTTCACTTCCACCTCGCTTTAGCGAGGTAGAAGTGAAAACAAAAAAGAATGAGCACGCAAGGTACGGTCCGGCTAAAGCCGGACCCCTTCAAAACAGAAGAAAAATGACCTTCCTCTCGAACCTATAGGTCGATGTAACCTAGCGAGTGGTATAGCCGCCATTGGCGAAGATGGTTTGTCCGGTGATCCACCATCCATCGGTTACAAGGAATTCCACCAGTGGCGCAATGTCTTTGATGTCGGTCAGCTTGCCGTTCATGGCCGAAGACTTGTGATATGCGATGGAATCCGGTGTTTCCGCAGGATAGAAGAACGGCGTATCCATGGGGCCGGGGCCAACGGAGTTCACCGAGATGCCGCGTGCGCCAAACTCCTTGGCGGCGGCGCGGGTAAAGTGTTCCACCGGCGCTTTACCGCCCGCGTAGGTGGAGTACAGGCCGGTGAACGCGGCCAGCAGTGAGGTCACAATGGTGACGACTCTGCCGTTGTCGTTCAACTGGCGTCCGGCTTCGCGCAGAAAGAAATATGCGGTCTTGGCATTGACGGCCATCATGTTGTCGTACTCGGCTTCCGACGTTTCGATGATGGGCTTCTTCAGCACCTTGCCAATGGTGTTGATGGCAATATCGATGCCGCCGAACTGCTTTTTTGCTTCGGCAAATACTCGTTCCACCTGATCCACGCGGGTGAAGTCGCCCTGTATGGCAAAGGCGGAACCGCCTGCTGCCTGAATGGCGGCAACAGTCTTGTCTGCGTCGGCCTTGCTCGCGTCGCTGTTGTAATGCACCACAACCTTCGCGCCGTTTTTGGCAAGCGCAATGCTGATCAGACCGCCCAGGTTTTTGGCGCCGCCTGCAACCAGGGCCACTTTTCCAGCAAGTTTTTGTTCGGGCATGGATGCCCTCCTTCCTGAGAGGAAATATATGTACCTGATTTCGGGCGATCTTGAAGAAACGTACGACGCCGTAAGAATCTTCCATTTTTTCAAGCTCGAATGAGAGGAAATGCATCTTACTGTCGCATGGCAATGGATACATCCGCAGCACCACGGTCTGCATCGTTGATCAAGCCGCAGCTGCAGAGCTTTTCCGGCAGCGGGCGAAACCTTGCGGGTGTGGTGGTGGAGCGTGACCTGGAGGACGCCACAGCCTACATCGGCGCTACGCCGCGTGCGGGCGCGATGCATGTGCTGGTGGTTCCTTCGCGTGCTTCGGGGAGGCTGGCGTGGACGTCGTCGGGCAGGCGGCGCGAGGCTGTCTATACGCCGCGCGACCTGATTCTCAATCCCACAGGATGCATGAACGCGCCGCAGTGGAAGTCGCCCATGGAACTGCTTCTGCTGGGCATTGATCCGGCGCATCTGGCGCGGGTTGCGGACGATGCGGGTGCGCGTTCTACCTTTGCATTGCCGGAGCGATACCACTTCGAGGATCGCTTACTGGAAGAGTTGATTCGAACGCTGGCGCGGCAGTTTGAACAGAGACATCCGCCCGACCCGCTGTACACCGAGTCGTTGACGCAGACGCTTATGCTGCATCTGCTGCGGCGGTACTCGGAAAAGCCTCTGCATGTCTCGCCGCGTCGCTCGTTTGTCCGCGAGCCGCGCATTCGGCGTGCCGTGGAGTTTATCCAGGCCAACCTTGCGCAACGATTGTCGCTTGCGCAGATTGCTGCTGCAGCGGAGCTGGGAACATCGCAGTTTTCCAGCATCTTTAAAAGTGTGATGAACACCACGCCGCATCAGTATGTGCTGGCGCAGAGGATGGCAAGAGCCCTGGCACTACTGAAAGAAACATCGCTGCCCATTGCAGAGGTGGCGTTGCGTACTGGCTTTGCCGATCAGAGCCATCTGACGCGTGTCTTACAGCAACATCACGGTATGACACCGAAGCATATACGTCGCTAAAAACGCTCAATTTTATAAATTTCGGGTACTCATATCCCGGCTTTTTGAGATGTGGATGTTCGACGCTCGCAATAGCCTTCAATGCCTTACCTGCAAAGGAAGGCAGGTGTTCAGCATTCTCTGCCGTGCGTGACGATCTTCGTATGTTTGCCTAACCTTCTGCCGTGGGAAGCGTTATAAAAACGTATGCGTCTCCAACAGGTAAAGACTGCGGGTTTGAAGCTGGTGTACGAGGATGCGGGGCCGAAGAACGGCATGCCGCTGATGCTGGTGCATGGCTGGCCCGATTCTCCGCGCACGTTTGACAGGCTGCGGCCTGCGTTGCACGCCGCGGGCTATCGCACGATTACACCGTATCTGCGAGGGCTTGCGCCCACGGAGTTTCGTTCGCCATTCTTTGGCCGCAGACCACGACGCACGGCGCAGCCGGTGGCGCTGGCAAGCGACCTGATCGATTTGGCCGATGAGTTAAAGCTGAAGACATTTGACCTTATAGGGCATGATTGGGGTGCGCGTGCGGGCTATGTGCTTTCGGCGTTGCATGGCAAGCGTTTGCGGCGGCTGGTGACGATCTCGGTGCCGTTTGTGCCGGGCGCGGCAAGAGAGATGAAACTGCCGCAGGCACAGGCGTTCTGGTACCAATGGTTTTTGTGCACAAAGCCGGGCGAGAAGGCGTTTCGTGCCGATCCTGCTGCGTTTTGTGCGCGCATGTGGGAGACGTGGGGGCCGCGCGGCTGGTTTACGCAGCAGGAGCTGGCCACGGCGGCGCAGAGCTGGAAGGGCAAGGACTTTGCCGATGTGGTGCTGCACTATTACCGTTCGCGGCACGGTGCGGCGGAGCTTGATCCGCAGTACGCCGTGTTGCAGGCGCGGTACGATGCCGCTGTGTCGCTGGATACGCCCACGCTGCTGATCCAGGGCATGGAGGATCGCTGCACGCTGGCCGAGGCTACGGACGGTGCGGGCCGCTACTTTACCAACGGATACCATCGTGTGTTGATGGATGGCGTGGGGCATTTTCCGCAGAGAGAGAATCCGGCGGCAGTGGCGCAGGCGGTGCTCGATCATCTGACGGAAAAGGCTGCGGTGAAGTCATGAGCGAACAGGGCAAGCAGAAGGAACTATCTGGACAGAAAGAATTGTCTGGGCAGAAGGAACTGATGGTGCGGCACTACCGGGTGGAAGGCCGTGTGCAGGGCGTCGGGTTTCGCTGGTATGTGCAGCGCGAGGCGTATGAACTTGGCCTGCGCGGCTGGGTGAAGAATACGCGCGACGGACATGTGGAGGCCGTGGCTGCGGGCACGCCGGAACAGATTGACGATCTTGAATCGGCCTTGCGCAAGGGCAGCCGTGGATCGCGCGTGGACCGCATTCGCATTCACAACCTTGAAGACTCGGAGGCGGATGGCCTTGCCGAGTTTCACATTGAAGGCGCTGTTTGAACCTGCCCGTCCGGAAACGCCGTTCGGCGCGTGTACTGCTGCTGGATAAGACGGGTCGCGTACTGCTGTTGCGCTTTGTAATTCCGCGCAGTGATGGCAAGTTTGAATTCTGGGCGGCTCCGGGCGGAGCGGTAGAGCCGGGCGAAAGTGATGCTGCTGCGGCTGAACGCGAAGTGCTGGAAGAGTTGGGGCTGCGCATTCGCGTTGGACGGCCGGTGCATCGTTACACCGGTGAGTTTGAATTTGAAGGCTATTGGAACCAGAGCACCGATGTGTTTTTCGCAGCGCGCATGCCGGACGCGCAGCCTGTGCTTGCCGGTATAAACGATGCGGAGCGCAGTACGTTGCGCGAGTGGCGATGGTGGACGGCGGAGGAGATTCGCGGGAGTATTACTCCTTTGTTTCCTCGTGAGTTAGCGGAGGTTGTGGAGGCTACAATAAAAGCTATGTCACACCAGATCAACTGCGAACCTTTGAAGGAACTTGTCCGCACTGTTCCTGACTTTCCCAAGCCCGGCATTCTCTTTTATGACATCACCACGCTGCTGAAGGACAAGGCTGGTTTTGCGCAGATGATCGACGCCTTTGCGGCGTATTACATCGATCAGAAGATTGACCTGGTGCTGGGTATTGAGGCACGCGGATTTATCTTTGGGCCGGCGATGGCGTATCGGCTGAATGCGGGCTTTGTGCCTGTGCGCAAGCCGCACAAGCTGCCCGCGCCGACGGCTCGTGTGACCTACGATCTGGAGTACGGTTCGGACACGCTGGAGATCCATGTGGATGCGATTCAGCCGGGACAGCGTGTTGTGATTGTGGACGACCTGCTGGCCACGGGCGGCACCATGCAGGCTACTGTGCAACTGGTGAAGCAGCTTGGCGGCGAGATTGTGGGTGTGGCCTTTGCAGTGGAACTGGACTTCCTGAAAGGCCGCCAGAAGTTTCCCGGTGTGGATGTGTATTCGCTGCTGCACTACAGCGAGTAACGCGATTGAGTGTAGATAGAAGGCTCGCGGGCGGTGCTGCACTGGATGCACAGCGCAGATAGAGGATTGATTGCATGAGTGAGTTCGCCACGTATCCCAGCCTGCGCGATCGCGTGGTGCTGATCTCCGGCGGCGCTTCGGGCATTGGTGAAGGTATGGTGGAGGCGTTTGCACGGCAGGGTGCGCGGGTGGCGTTTCTCGATCTGCAGGGCGATGCGGCCAGCGCGCTGGTGGAACGTCTGGAGCCTATGGCACGGCATGCGCCCATGTATCTGCACTGCGATGTAACGGATGTTCCGGCATTGCAGGCGGCGGCGCAGAAGGTTCTGGCTGCGCTGGGCACGGTGGATGTGTTGGTGAACAACGCGGGCTACGACCAGCGGCATCGCGTGGCAGACGTAACCGTGGAGCAGTGGGATGCGCTGATGCAGGTGAATCTGCGCCACCAGTTTTTTCTTTCGCAGGCAGTTTTGCCTGCCATGCAGAAGCAGCAGCGCGGATCGATTGTGAATCTGAGTTCGATTTCGTGGCGCATCCCGTCGACGGGACTGCCTGCATACGTTACGGCGAAGGCGGGCATCGTGGGGCTGACGCGCACGCTGGCGCACGAGGTGGGCAAGGACAATATTCGCGTGAACGCCGTGCTGCCCGGCGCGATTCTTACTGAGCGGCAGAAGCGTTTATGGATGACGCCCGAGTACACAGCCGAGGTGATGTCGCGGCAGGCGATCAAGCGGCATCTGTATGCCGACGATGTGGCGCGCATGGTGCTGTTTCTTGCCGCGGATGATAGTGGAGCGGTGACGAATCAAAGCTTCGTTGTGGACGGCGGCTGGGTGTAGGTTGCGTTCGTATTGGACAAGCAGTCTTTTGGCGGTGGATGATCAGGTGTCGCACCTGAGTTCATCTGTTATGAGGAACTGCTGATGTCTGTTGAGCGCTACTCTCGTCGTCGTTTTAATTCGATGCTTGCTTCGGCTTCGTTTGGGGCTTTTGTTGTTAAGGCGTTTGCTGCGCCTGCTCGCGAGTTGTTGGTTACGAAGACCGGCGCGGTAGCCGATGGTGCCACGGTGAACACCAAGGCGATTCAGGCCGCGATTGATCAGCTTGCGGCAAGGGGTGGTGGTGCGGTGGTTGTGCCTCGCGGTGTCTTTGTTTCGGGTGCGTTGTTCTTCAAGCCGAAGGTGCATCTGCGGCTGGTGGAAGGCGCTGTGTTGAGGTGCTCCACTGACCTTTCGAACTTTCCGGCGCAGCGCACGCGCATTGAAGGGCACTTTCTGGAACACTTCACGCCTGCTTTTATCAATGCAAGTCAGTGCGATGGATTTCAGCTCACCGGTGATGGCGTGCTCGATGGTGCGGGCATGCCGGTGTGGGAGCTTTTCTGGAAGAATCGCGCGAAGAACCGGGAATTTGCAAACACCGGTATTCCGCGTGCGCGGCTGGCGTTGATCGAGAATTCGAAGGACGTAAGGATTGAAGGTGTGACCTTCAAGGATTCACAGTTCTGGAACTGCCATCTCTACAAGAACGACGGCGTGCTGGTGCGCAACGTTCACTTCCAGGTGCCGGACGATTACAAGCAGGCACCGAGTACCGACGGCATTGACATTGATAGCTCGCGCGATGTGACGGTGGATGGTTGTGTATTTTCCGTCACCGATGATTGCATTGCGTGCAAGGGTTCGAAGGGGCCGCGCGCCACGGAAGACAGGGACAGCCCGCCGGTGGAGCGCATTCGCGTGCGCAACTGTACGTTCAAGCGTGGCGGCGGTGTTTTGACGTGCGGTAGCGAGGCCACTATTGTTCGCGACGTGATTGCGGAGGATTGCAAGATCACGGGCAGCGTCCGCGTGGCGACGCTGAAGCTGCGACCCGATACGCCTCAGCATTACGAGAACATCATCTTCCGCAACATCGTGTCGGAGGGGCCGTCGAGCGGCATTATTCAAATGGCGCCGTGGACGCAGTATTTCGATCTGCAAGGCATGGAGCCGCCAAAGTCCATCGTTACCAACTTGCAGTTCGTCAACATTCGGGGCACGTTCAATAACTTCGGCACCATCAAGCCCAATCCCGGCCAGACCGATATAAGCAACGTTCTGCTGAAAGACTTCAACGTCACCATCAAGAACGACAAGCTGAATACTTCCGGCGTGACTAACCTCAAACTAGAAAACGTAGTGGTGAACGGAAAGCCTTACTCGGTTTAAGGCCATCGATGACGCTACTGCGTCTGGCTGGATTGGTGTGCGTCATTTGGCTTGCAGGCTCGTGGAATTTTATTGTGGGTCAGAGCACACCCAAAGCCGGGGGATGCAGCAGGTCAGCAGTACACGGTTGACATCGTTGATTTAAGTCCGAAGTTTCTCGATTTTTACAATGCGGCCACTCAGGCTCATGCCGATCCGGATCAGAGCAGATCCTATGCACAGCTTGAAAGCTTATCTCGTTCTGAAGCAGAACAGCCTGTAGTACTTACCGTGGATCAGATGCCTGCATCGGCAACGAATAAAAGCGGCAAATAAAATCTCGTTGCTTTTCTGTTTCAAAGGTAATTGGTTAGTTTTGTTAACTAACCAATTGGAAGGTGTGGACTCCACACTGAGAGTCCACACCTTCTGCGAGGTTTTTGTTTACGCGGTGTAGGCGGTTACTTTTTGGGTTTGGGTGCTTAGGCCTTCTATGCCTAGTTTTACGGTTTGCCCGGGTTTCAGGTAGATCTGGGGTTTTTGGCCCATGCCTACGCCCGGCGGTGTGCCGGTGGAGATGATGTCGCCCGGTTGCAGGCTCATGAAGCGGCTGAGGTAGCTGACGAGGTGGGCCACGCCGTAGACCATCGTTTTAGTAGAGCCGTTCTGGAAGCGGTGGCCGTCGACTTCGAGCCACAGGTGGAGGTTCTGCGGGTCGGGTACTTCGTCCTTGGTGACCAGCCATGGGCCGATGGGACCGAAGGTGTCGGCGCTTTTGCCCTTGGTCCACTGGCCGGTGCCTTCGGTCTGGAAGGCGCGTTCGGAGAGGTCGTTGACGACGCAGTAGCCGGCAACGTGGTCGAATGCGGCCTGCTCGGAGACGTAGCGCGCTTCCTTGCCGATGACGACGCCAAGTTCAACCTCCCAGTCGGTCTTCTGGGAGTCCTTGGGGATGATGATGCCGTCGTTGGGGCCGCAGATGGCGGAGGTGGCCTTCATGAAGACGACCGGTTCGCGGGGGACTTCGGCGCCGGTTTCGGCGGCGTGGTCGGCGTAGTTAAGGCCGATGCAGATGAATTTGCCCACGCGGCCAACACAGGGGCCGATGCGGGTGTCAGCGGGAACGAGGGGCAATTGTTGCGGGTCGAGTGCGGCGAGCTTAGCCAGAACTTCTGGATGCAGGGTGCCGTCGGAGATGTCGGAAACGATGCCGGTCAGGTCGCGCAGGGTTCCATCGGGGGCCACAATGCCGGGGCGCTCCTGGCCCGGGCTGCCATAACGTAGAAGCTTCATTTGGATTACCAACCTCTGCAACACTCTACATTTGTTTGGTTGCAGTTGGCGTGGGAAAGCATGGTTTCTGGCTGGGCTTGGAAAATTGTGGTGGCAACGCGATACACTTTCATCGTTGTTTGCGCTTTGTGCGCGGCTTCGATACGGGCTTTTTATGTGCCGGTTGAGTCGGTTCTTTTAAAACGCACAGCAACTCCCGGCTGGTTCCGGGTTTGATTCTTTAGTTTGGGATTTGGGGTGACACAAAGATGAAGAACGCAAAGCAGGTCCTTCTCACCTTGACGTTTGGTCTTCCGCTGCTGGTGTGGGGCGTTTCGATGGGCAACGCGGTGTCGGCTGCGCCGCAGCAGTCGGACGCGTCGGGCATGCCGGATGGGCCGGGCCGCGATATCACGGTGGCAACCTGCACCAAGTGCCATGCCATTACGAACATCACCACCCAGCACAAGGATGCCGACGGCTGGACCGCCACCATTACCAAGATGGTGGGCTATGGTGCTGCGGCCAGCGATGACGATTTGCAGGCGATTCTTGAGTATCTGACCAAGAACTATGGTCTGGACAGTGCTTCGAATGCGAATGCCCCGGCGGCTTCACACAAGATCAACGTGAATATCGACACGGCGGCGCAGTTGGTGACGGAACTGGGCTTGACCGAGGACGAGTCGAAGGCCGTGGTGGCGTATCGCGATAAGAACGGCAACTTCAAAGCGATTGAGGATTTGAAGAAGGTGCCGAATGTGGACGGCGCGAAGTTCGATGCGCACGCTGCCGATCTTGTGTTCTAACTGCGTTTTTGCGATGTGAGAAAAGGCCCGGTGTTTGCCGGGCCTTTTCTCTTTGTGGATTTATTTGGAAAAACGCAGCAGCAGCATCTGGTGACGTTTCAGCGAGTATTTGTAGTCGTCCTGGATGGGGCCGAGGTCTTTGGCGTTCCAGATGTCGTGGGCTTTCATGCCGGGTTTCACTCCGGCTTCTTTCAGGTGCAGGCCGATGCCGCGCATGAAGTTCTCATCTTCACCGAAGTTGATTACGGCGAGGGCCACGCCGCCGTCGGCCAGCGGGCGCGACCAGATTTCGATGGGGCCTTCCTGGTAGACGCGTTCGGCCTGATGGCCGAGCCTGTCCTGGTCGATGGCGATGACTTCGCGGTTGGTGAGAACGCCGGTGACTTCGGGTGTGAGCTGGGTCAGGTTGTTGCCTGCGAGCAGCGGTGCGGCCAGCATGGCCCACATGCCCATGTGGGCGCGGTTTTCGTCGAGCGTGAGCTTGCCGTTGCCGACTTCAAGCATGTCGGGATCGTTCCAGTGGCCGGGGCCTGCGTATTTGCCGAGGCCGAGCTGTGTCTTCGCGATGAGCGCGATGCTGGCCCAGTTGGCCTGCACGTCGCCGGTGGTGCGCCACAGGTTGCCGCCGACGGAGGGCGCCCACTGCCACACGGCGTCGTAGCCGTACTGGCACAGGCTGTAGACGATGGGGCGGCCGGTTTTGAGCAGCGCCTGGTGCATCTTTTCGTAGGCGTCGCGCATGAGCTTGTCCTGCTTTGCACGGTCGTCGGGTGCGAGTGCGTCCATTTTGGCTGCGCGGAAGCTGCACAGATCGTACTTGAGGTAGTCGATGCCCCACGAGGCGTAGAGGTCGGCATCCTGCTGCTCGTGGTCGAGGCTGCCTTCGTACTTGGCGCAGGTCTGCGGGCCGGGGCTGCTGTAGATGCCGAGCTTCAGTCCCTTGCTGTGAACGTAGTCGGCCAGGCCTTTCATGTCGGGAAATTTTTCGTTGGGGTGGAGAACGCCGTTGGCGTCGCGCTGGCCCTGCCAGGCGTCGTCGATGTTCACGTAGACGTATCCGGCATCACGCATGCCCGAGGAGACAATGAGATCGGCGGCAGCCTTTACGTCGTCCTGCGTGACCTTGGCGTGGAACCAGTTCCACGAATTCCAGCCCATGGGCGGTGTCTGGGCCAGAGTGCTGGCGGCGGGAGCGGGAGCCTCGGCTGCGGCAGTGGACGCAAACGGAGCAAGCAGCGAAACGGCGAGCATGGCGAAAACAAATGGACGCATTGAAATTTCCTGACGAATGAATGAAAGGTTCTGCTGCGGAATGAAGGATACACCTTTGCAACCGCTTACATCGCGCTATGCTTAGGGTGTATGGATTTAACGCTTGCAACACGCAGCACCGCGCCCGGCCGGGTAAACCTGCTCGGAGAGCATACGGACTACACCGGCGGACTGGTGTTGCCCATGGCGATTCCGTTTGCCACCACGGCCGATCTCACGCCCGCCGATGAAGGATATGTCTTTGCCTCGTCCGCATTTCCGGGCGAACACTCCAGCAGCCGCGAGGAAAAACCAGACGGCTCGTGGAGCGATTATCCCGCGGGCGTGCTGCATGAGTTGTGGGCGCTGGGCTTTGAAGTTCCGCCGTTTCGTCTTGCATTGACGGGCAATGTGCCGCTGGGCGCGGGGTTGAGTTCGTCGGCTTCGATTGAAGTGGCCACGGCGGTAGCTCTGCTGCGACATGCGGGAAAGACTCTGCCTGCGGAAGAGATTGCGCTGCTGTGCCAGCGTGCGGAAAACAACTTTGTCGGTTCGCCCTGCGGCATCATGGATCAGTTCGTAGTCACGGCTGCAACCGTTGGCCACGCGCTGTTGTTGGACACTGCATCGCTGCGTTATGAACTGTTGCCCATGAACACGGGCGAGCTTGCTAATGCCAGCATTGTGATTGCGAACAGCATGGTGAAGCACTCCGTGGCTACAGGTGAATATGGTGTGCGCAGGCGCGAACTGGAAGAGGGGCAGGCTGTGATTCGCGAGCAGTTCTCAGGTGTGCGCGATCTGGGACAGGCAACGCTGGAGCAATTGCATGCAGTACAGGACAGGCTTGCGGAAAACGTCTTCAAGCGCTGCCGTCATGTGATTACAGAAAACGTGCGTGTGCGCGAAGCCGAGACGGCCATGAAGGCAGGTGACGCGGTGAAGTTTGGCCAGTTGATGAACGGGTCGCACGCCAGCCAGCGCGACGACTTTGAAGACAGCGTGGATGAGATTAATTTTCTTGCGGCAACCGCTGTCACGTTGCCGGGCTGCTATGGTGCGCGCCTTACCGGCGGCGGCTTCGGCGGATGCACGGTGAACCTTGTGCGTTCCACCGATGCCGATGCGTTTCTGCACTCACTGCACGATGCATATAAGAAAAAGTTTTCCATCGATGCGGAGATGTACATCTGCACACCGGCAGACGGTGCGCTGGCACGGAGCAAGTAATGAATCCACTTTTGTTGACCACACCGCATCGTCGCTGGAATCCGCTGCTGGGCGAATGGGTTCTGGTATCGCCGCATCGCACGCAGCGTCCCTGGCAGGGGCAGACGGAAGACGCAGCAAAGCCCAGCGTGCCTGAGTATGATCCGGCGTGCTACCTGTGTCCGGGCAATCCGCGTGCGGGTGGCGAGCAGACTCCGAAGTACACCGGAACCTACGTTTTCACCAATGATTACGCGGCTCTGAAGCCCGATGCGGAATCCATGGTGGAAGAAGACGGTGACCATCTTCTGCATGCGGAGACAGAGCGCGGTGTATGTCGCGTGATCTGTTTCAGCCCACGCCACGATCTTACGCTGGCCACGATGGACGTGCCTGCAATTCGCAGTGTGGTGGATCTGTGGGCGCAGCAGGAGGCAGAACTGGCTGCGCATCCGGGCATTCAGTATGTGCAGATCTTTGAGAATCGCGGCGCGATGATGGGCGCGAGCAATCCGCATCCGCACGGACAGATCTGGGCAACGGAGCACGTGCCGAACGAGCCAGCCACCGAGCTGCGCACGCAAGGCGAGTATTACGCCAGCCACAAGGAACAGTTGCTGCTGGCCTACCTGCGCAAGGAGCTTGCGGCCAGTGAGCGCGTGGTCGCGCAGAATGCAACGTGGGTGGCACTGGTGCCGTACTGGGCGGTGTGGCCGTTTGAAACTCTGGTGCTGCCGCGCGATCCGGTAGCGAACCTGCGCGATTTGAACGAAGCGCAACGCGAAGGTCTGGCCGATATTCTGAAGACGCTGACTGCGGGCTATAACCGCGTATTCGATGCGCCGTTCCCGTATTCGATGGGTTTTCACCCTGCGCCTGCGGACGGCGTGGAGTATCCGGAATGGCAGTTGCACGCGCACTTTTATCCGCCGCTGCTGCGTTCGGCCACGGTGCGAAAGTTCATGGTGGGCTTCGAGCTGCTGGGTTCTCCGCAGCGCGACATCACACCGGAGAGTGCGGCGGAGACGTTGCGCAAGGCAATCCAGCATCCGGAATAAAACAGCGAAAGTAAAGACGGAATAAATTCGTGCGCGCACAAGACGCGATGCCTCCAGATGGAGCAGAATGGATGCGATGAGTCTTCTTGAGCCATTCAGCCTGCATCCGTCCTTTTCGCACCGCACATGGGGCCGTCGCGATCTGCGCCCCTGGTATCCGGAGTCTGATCTAGACGGTGAAAAACATAAGGAACCCATCGGCGAAGCGTGGCTGACCGGGCCGCAGGCGATTGCGCGCGACGGCATCTACGAAGGGCAGCCGTTGCAGACGGTGGCGGAGAAGTCGTCGTTTCAGCTGCTGGGCAGACTGGCGCACGAGAAAGAGTTTCCGCTGCTGATCAAGCTGCTCTTTCCCGATGAAAAACTCTCGGTACAGGTGCATCCGAATGACGAGCAGGCACACAAGCTGGGTCTTGGTCGCGGCAAAACGGAGTGCTGGTATGTGCTGGAGGCTCAACCCGGCGCCACGGTGGCCTGCGGATTGAAAGACGGCGTTACGCTGGAGCTGCTGCGTGCCGCCATTGCCGATGGCACGGCGGAGACGCTGCTGAACCAGATTCCGGTGACTGCCGGTGACATGGTTTTCGTGGACGCTGGAACGGTGCATGCCATCGGGCCTGGCGTCACGATTCTTGAAACGCAGCAGACCTCTGACACTACCTATCGGCTGTACGACTATGGCCGTCCGCGCGAACTGCATGTGGAGCAGGGGCTGGCTGTGAGCCGTGTGGCAACGCGTGCGGGCAAGGTGGCCGCGAAGCCGACGGTGGTGGACAACTGCCATGGCAAGCGCCTGATCGAAGAGCAATACTTCACCGTGGATTCGTTTCAGCTGAAGCCGGGCGACAACCTGACCCTGGAGAATACCGGCGAGAAACCCTTCGTGATTACGGCCATTCGCGGCGATGCGCAGGTGGATGTGGCAGGGCATTCGCGCTGCCAGTTGCCCGCAAGCAGCTCGGTGATCGTACCGGCCGAGGTAGCGACGGTGACGGTGCGGGCGCGGACCGCTGTGGAGATTGTGCGCGCCACACCGTAGGGCCGCTTGAAAGCAGTCTCGCCGAAGGTGTGTGGCTAATTTCGGAAGGGCAGGGCTTTCAGCCTTGCCGTAAAGCTCCGCGAAGAGAAGGGGCTTTAGCCCCGGAGGGCATGCTACCGCACATCCTCAGTGAAACGAACAACGAATCCGATCCTGCATAGTCTTAAGCAAAGGGAGAATCTCCGCCATTCGCAGACAAACGATAGCCCGCCTGCGATCTGTGGCGTGCATTGTTGCGGTCTTTGCCGCAACAATGCACGCGCAGATGCCTTCGCCCTCGGCCATAGGCTGGCTGCGCTATGCCATTCCGCCCGACCCGCCGCGCTACCACGAGATGCCGCACGTGGTGGTCCTGCTGGGGGAGCCCGGCGGACAGGCCAGAGTGGAAGAAGAGACCGCCTTCGACGAGCTCGATCGCGGCCTGGGCCACATGGTGGCCGGTACCGACATTCTGCTGCGCCGCTTCGACCCCACGGTGGACGCAATTATTCTGGCTACGCCCGAGGCTGTGCATCGCGCGCGGCTGGCGCACTGGGCTCCGGGGTTCGTGGAAAAACCGCTACCGGAGGACGGATTCCGCATCGTGCATCTGCGCCGCGGCATACGCCACTGGTGGCTGCTGGAGGGCGGTTCGCCCCGTGCGGAGATCTATGCGGCGCTGCGTTTTTCCGCGCTGGTGGCCGAGGACCGTCAGCTCCCGGAAGACCTGATGGAGACGCCGCAGATTCCGCTGCGTGCCGCCGTTCTACAGGGCAACATGCCGGAACCGGCGTTGCTGCGGCAATATGCGCGCCTGTTGGCAGCGGCACGGATGAACGGCGTGGTGCTCCAGGCAAAGCCCGAAACTCCAGCCAACGGAGAGAGTGCCGCCGCGCAACCTGCTGCCGGAGCCACTGTGGCCGAGGCGGAGCGCATCTTCCGGCCTTACGGCATTCGCGTGTGGAAGGGGCTTGCGGCGCTGGAAGCCGAACAAAAACAGACGGTAGTCCCCGCAACCTTTGCCGATGCTCCGATGAGCGGCCTGCCCACGCCCGCTGCTCTGACTCCGCAGGCCGTGGTGGAGTTGCCGCTGCTGCCGGGTGGTGTTCGTCAGCCGGTGGTGTCCTTGCAGGCGTGGCAACGGCTTATCGCCAGCGGCATGCACCCGGCAGCACTGTTGGCAACCATTTCCGCCGAGGCTGTGCGTCCTCTGCCGGAACAGCCGCTGCTGCATGCCGCTCTCTATGCTCTGGGGCGAGTGATGTGGACTCCCTCTATCAGCCGCGAGGAGATCGTCGAAGAGTGGGCGCGCCAGACATGGGGCGACGATGCTCGCATCTTCGGCGTAGCGAAGAAGATCGTCCTTGAGAACGAAGACAGCTACACCGCCATCACCTCGCCGCTGGGACTGCCCCGGCTGGGTACGGCGAACGGCCCCGATCCGGCAACGGCAGCGCGAGCCGCTTCACCCTCACACCCCCTGGCCGACCACACGCAGATAGGGGCTGATCGGTTGGCCACAAATCAATGGCCAGCGGAGTTACAGGCAAAGCCGGAGCAGCTTCCTTACAGGTGTACCGGTATAGCGAGTGGAATGCTTTCGGAAGGACAGGACTTTAGTCCTGCTGTAAAAGCTTCGCAAAGAGAAGCGGCTTTAGCCCCGGAGGGAATTTCTCCGCAAATTTCGCGGGAGACCTGTCGAACCGCACAGAACTGCACTGATTGCGCTGCGGACGACCGTTGGCTGCTGTTGCTGCATCGTGTGCCGCTGGGCTTTTCTGTGCAGCCGAAAAAAGAAGATCCGGAAACCGAAGCTGCACCTGCAAACAAGCCTGTAGCGAACATTGCGGATGCGAAGACCGACGCTGATGAAGATGAACCGGGCACGCAGAAAACCACCGTTCTGCAAGCCGTTTACAACGCCGAGTTCACCGGTGCTGTGGCCGCTGTCAACGCCGCCGACGCATGGGACGAGACGCGGGCCCTGGTTGATGCCGAACGCTGGGGCCCCGTGCACGATGCTCTGGAGGAGTCCTCTCGCCGTGCCGATATCTGGCGCGAGGCCACAACGGAATGGCTGCTGCGCACCACCGGCATCCCCGATCCGCTGGGCTTCGCAGGCCACTACACCGGCCGCGTCGAAGCCGAAGCCATGACGCTCAACGGCTACCGCGAAGCCTTTACCGCGGAGAAGGAATCGGCGTCGGGCGGAGCGTATGTGGCCTGCGGCAAATCGCCCTGCACGGCCACCACTGTCTTTCACGGCGAGGCGGATGTCTACCGCGTAGCCGTTGCATATTTCGACAGCGCACAGCCGCATCGCTACCTGTTGCTGATCAACGGCAAAACCCGTGCCGCATGGAACTCCACTCCGCGCCATGGAGAGCCGGGAGGAACCACCGCCGAACGCTTCCTGCTCAACGGTGTTCGCTTCAGCCCCGGCGATCATGTGGAGATTCGCAGCACCGGCCCGCTCGACTTCGTAGAAATCACCCGAGACCCTCGCTGGAATTAGCCTCTTATAGAAAGAAATATCGAAGAGTGACAAAAGTTTGCTGGAGGCCCGGCTTCAGAACCTAAACCTGGCCGTGCAGCGAGAGCTGCGGCTCCTGCTCCGCATTTTGCTGCGGCTGTGCGGCAGTGTGCTTCTGCTGCCGGCAAAGATAGATGAATGCGAATGATTCGTTGAGGGTTTTTCGCAAATGTGTGGAGGCGAACATAGAGGTTCGTGTGGTTTTTCTTATGGATGAAGGCCCTTCATCAAGCTTTCGTGAAACCGCACCATCGCGAGGAATGCTTTTCGCATCCAAATGCTCATGCGGCGGGAGAGTATGCCGATAAACTCTTCAGGGGAAGAGATTCATCCGGGAGTTTTGAAAAGGGGTCTGCGCAGATGGTGATGGAAAAGGCAATTCTTGCGGGAGGTTGTTTCTGGGGTGTGCAGGAGTTGTTGCGGGACCATCCTGGAGTGATCGACACGCGTGTGGGATACAGTGGAGGCGATGTGGACAATGCCACGTATCTAAATCACGGAACGCATGCCGAGGCGGTGGAGATCATCTTCAACCCGGACCAGCTGAGCTATCGCGACCTGCTGGAGTTCTTCTTCCAGCTGCACGACCCCACCACGCTGAACCGCCAGGGCAACGACGTGGGTTCAAGCTATCGCAGTGCGATTTATTACACCAGCGACGAACAGAAGCGCGTGGCTGAACAGACGATTGCCGATGTGAACGCCAGCGGCCGCTGGCCGGGCAAGGTAGTCACAACGGTGGAACCGGCAGGCAGGTTCTGGGAGGCCGAACCGGAACACCAGGACTATCTACAGCGCATTCCCTGGGGATACACCTGCCACCGGGTACGTCCGGAGTGGAAGCTGCGCTAGAACAGGCTCTGGAACATTCCAGGTACAAACCGAGATGTGGGTACCCACATAAGAAAAAGCAGGCGGTTCACTGTAAATGTGAACCGCCTGCTTTTTTAACCTTTGGAGCACCGGGCCGGGGTCGAACCGGCGAATACTGGTTTTGCAGACCAGCGCGTTAGCCACTTCGCCACCGGTGCTCATGTGGAACCGGTTCACTTACTGTAATGCAGCCAGTGAACCGATGAAAACAAACTTTACTTCGGTTGCGCCGTCGTGCGCAGGTATGGCTTCACCGTCTTGTAGCCGGGGAACTTCACTGCGGCGTCGTCGTTGGAAACTGCGCCGGTGATGATCACGTCGCCGCCATTCTGCCAGTCTGCGGGCGTGGCCACAGGGTGCGACGCGGTGAGCTGGATGCTGTCGATCACGCGCAGAATCTCCGCAAAGTTGCGGCCGGTGGTCATGGGATAGATCAGCATCAGCTTGATCTTCTTGTCCGGCCCGATGACGAACACGGTGCGCACGGGCGCGTTATTGGCCGGTGTGCGGCCTTCGCAGCTGTCGCCTTCTTCTGCTGCCAGCATGTCGTACAGCTTGGCAACTTTCAGTTCGGGATCGCCGATGATGGGGAAGTTTACATCCGCACCGCTGACATCCTTGATGTCCTGCGCCCATGCCGAATGGTCCGACACCTTATCCACAGAAAGACCGATTACCTTTACGCCGCGCTTTGCGAACTGGTCTTCCAGCGTTGCCACTGCGCCAAGCTCCGTGGTGCAGACCGGCGTAAAGTCTTTGGGGTGCGAGAACAGAACAGCCCAGTTGTTGCCGATCCAATCATGAAATTGAATGGGGCCTTGCGTGGTTTCCGCGGCGAAGTCGGGCGCGGTGTCGTTGATGCGGAGTGACATTGCCTAATTCCTCTTTTATCTTTCTCTGAAGGCGTTAACAAAACAAAACCCACCAGGCTCGTGGAGTGGTGGGCGGGGTGCTTTCGACTGCTGCTTCCATTTAGCGGCGCGAAGACGACCCTGCCTGCATACAGGAACAGCAGCAGAGGATCGAGTTCGAATGCATGGTCATCACCTGCAACAATAGCGCTGGCGAAGTTGTATGTCAATGCAGCGGGATGAAGATCGCACGTGCACGTGGGGTAGCCATCGCAACTCGACGTGCGCGCCACGCTTTGTGAAAATTCTGTGACGATGTGTACGTTGCAGGGCGCACTAACTTCGTTGCACAAGGATGGTTTACCCACCCGTAATACAACGGCTTTCCACGCGTATTGCACAGGGTAAGTTACAGCGAATACAAGTCTTGGTTGTATCGGTGGAAACCTTGTACGCGCAAAACCCCTTATTTTCGCCTTATTTTTGCTGTTGCGCTGCCGCCTGAAGCTTCGTACTTTGGGAAAGCGCTGAACGATTACTGAATCGTTTGAACGTAAGCGCTGGAGCATTTCCCGCAACCCTGTGGTTTCGATGAGAACCTACGCATGCCGTTTTCCTTGAGAGAAAACGGCGCAAATAGTAGCGACTTGATAGACACCATAGCGGGCAATGCTTTACGCGGATTTCCGCGAGTTCATAACAACATTTGCAGCATCGGCTACAGACTGCCAAACGCAGAGCTGCTGCCCGGCTGTGCGCTTTTTTTCGGCATATTTTTTGCCGATGCCCCCGTGCGCCTTGAAAGCGGTGCACCGCGATACTTTGCTCTGGAGAAGAAGAAACGACATGCGCCCCAAGAAGATCATCCTCTGCGTCGACGACAACGAACAGGCACTTTCCGTTCGCAAGTTTCTGCTGGAAACCAAGGGCTATCGCGTCCTCACGGCCACCAGCGGCCACGAGGCTTTGGAGATTCTGGAGAAGTACGACCAGGGCGAACTGTCGTTGCTGCTGTGCGACCTGCTCATGCCGCAGATGGATGGTGTGGAACTGATTCGGCGCGCCCGCGGTCTGCAACCCGGCCTGCCTACGCTGATGGTGTCGGACACGGTGACCTCTTTTGATCGTGGTGCGGCGGCCGACGTGTTTCTGCCCAAGGGCGCGTGTTCGCCGGTGGAACTGCTGGAACGCGTGCGCGTGCTGGTCATCCGCAAGCGTGGCCCCAAGAAGGGTGCGGTCCGCGTACCGGCCACACTCGTAGCAGAGCAGGTTGCCGCGTAATCGTTGCACGTCCATCGCCTTCGTTACGAGCAGGACTTCAGTCCTGCCGCGAGAATGCCCAGATCTTCGGAACGAAAGCATCTCGGCTTTATCGAGATGTGGGATATTCCTACGAAATCACGAACCGCTTCCTCGCCCTGCCGCAAACTAACCATGAGGCACGAATCGTAAGGGCACGGCTTCAGCCGCGAGGGAACGCTGGCGACTGTGCCAATATTCCCTCGCAAAGCTCACAGCTAAAAGCTCACAACCGATAAGCCTTCCGCGCCAGGTTCACTGTCAAATCCTGCGCCAGCTCAAACGCCTCATCCTCTTCCAGACGATGCTCCGCCACCATCCGCGCCAAAAACGCGCAATCCACCCTGCGAGCCACATCGTGCCGCGCCGGAATGCTCAAAAACGCGCGCGTATCGTCGTTAAAGCCAACCGTGTTGTAGAAGCCTGCCGTTTCTGTGACCTGCTGGCGATACCGCATCATGCCTTCAGGACTATCGTGGAACCACCACGCCGGTCCCAGCCGCAACACCGGATAGTGCCCTGCCAGCGGAGCCAGTTCGCGGCTGTACACCGTCTCATCCAGCGTGAACAGAATCACCGTCAGGTTCGGTTCATTGCCAAACAGGTCCAGCATCGGCTTCAGAGCTTCCACATAGTTCGTCGGCGTGGGAATATCCGCGCCCATATCGCGCCCAAACGTCTCAAACACCTTCTGGTTATGGTTGCGCATGCTGCCCGGATGAATCTGCATTACCAGCCCATCTTCCACGCTCATGCGCGCCATCTCCGTCAGCATCTGCGCGCGGAAGATCTCTTCATCATCCTCATCGCCTTCGCCCGACAGGATCACGTCGAACAACTGCGCGCACTCCTCCGGATCAAGGTCCACCGTCCGTGCCGTCGGGTGTCCATGGTCGGTCGCCGTCGCTCCCAGCCCCTTGAAGAACGCGCGACGATTCCGCAGCGCATTCAGATAGCCGTCCCACGTCTCCGTGTTCTCGCCGGTAATCTCGCCCAGCTTGGCAATGTTTTCGCGGAACCCGGCAAACTCAGGATCAACCACCGAATCCGGACGGAACGTCGGCACAATCCGTCCCTTCCAATCACCCTTGCGCAGCGCCTGAATGTCCGTCAGCGGATCAATCGCCGAATCGGTCGTAGCCAGCACTTCAATGTGGAAGCTCTCAAACAGCGCCCGCGGACGGAACTCCGGCGTCTGCAACTTTTCGGCAATCGTGTCGTAGTACAGGTCGGCGGTATCCGGGCCAAGTCTTTTGGTCAGCCCAAAGTGCTCCTGGAACGCATAGTCCAGCCACAGCCGCGAAGGCGTACCGCGAAACAGGTGGTAGTGGTCGGCAAACAACTTCCAAACCTTGCGCGGATTCTCAATCACCGCCTTGCCAATCTCAAGCTCTTCCAGCCGCACACCCTGGCTGTACAGCATGCGATGCACATAGTGGTCAGGCTGGATAAACAGCTTAGCCGGATCGGGAAACGGATCGTTCGTCGCAAACCATCCCGCCTGTGTATGTCCATGCGGACTCACAATCGGCAGCGCACGCACCGACGCATACAAACGCCGGGCAATCTCGCGAGTTTCCGCGTCCGCCGGAAAAAGACGATCCTCATTCAGCAGTGCCATTGTTCTCTCCAGTTCTCTCCAGCGCGAGCCATCATCTACACCCACGCGCGTCTCTTATCATCCTCCAAAACAGGATCACTCATCCACTACAACGCAACATCCGCGCAGAATTCACTCCGTCGCAATGCCGGGTGCCCCACATCTCGTTTTTTGAGATGTGGGTATTCGCGCAACGCGCGAACCGCCGACTGGCTGATTCCATAATTTCCCTCCAAACAAAACAGTTGCGCACAGAACCCGCTTCGCAAGGCATCATGGTGCATGCACGCACCCGACGACGAAGTCACCATCCGCCGCCAGCTCCAGCAACTTTTCACCACTGCCATCGCTGCCGCAGACTCATTCAAGGTATTGCCCGCATACCTGCCCGCGCCGCCCACCAGCGGACGCTGCATCGTCATCGGAGCAGGCAAAGCCAGCGCCGCCATGGCCGCTGCTCTCGAAGCCGCATGGCCCCAGGTCGCATTGGAGGGAATCGTCGTCACCCGCGATGGCCACGCCGTTCCCACCCGCCACATCCGCATCCTCGAAGCCGCGCACCCCGTACCCGACGAGGCCGGTCTCCATGCCACCGAACAGATTCTTGCCGCCGTCACCGGCCTCACCCCGGAAGATACGGTCATCGCCCTCATCTCCGGCGGTGGATCGGCTCTGCTCACACTTCCCGTCGAAGGTATCTCGCTCGCCGACAAGCAGGCGGTCAATACGGCCCTCCTCGCCTCCGGTGCACCCATCCACGCCATGAACATCGTGCGTAAAGCGCTCTCCCGCATCAAGGGCGGACACCTCGCCCAGGCAGCTGCTCCAGCAAAGGTCATCACCCTCCTCATCAGCGACGTACCCGGCGACGACCCGGCCATCATCGCCTCCGGCCCCACCGTCCCCACTCGCACCACAGCCGCCGACGCCCTGCGCGTCCTCGACCAGTACCAGGTACAAGTACCCGAGAGCGTTCGCCATTACCTCGAAGATCACCAGCACGATCAACCGCAGGACTTCCCCGCCGACATCCGCATGATCGCCTCACCCATGCAGGCCCTCAAGGCCTGCGCAGCCAAAGCCCGCGAGTTCGGTTGGCACCCCATCATCCTCGGCGACGCCATCGAAGGCGAAAGCGCCCAGCTAGGCACCGCACTCGCCACCCTGGCTCAATCCATAGCCCAGCAGCCCACGAACCAGCCGAGCGAAGATCGACAACCCGCAGAACAGCTTCCCGACAGCGATACCGATCGATCCAGAGAAACTCTTTCGGAAGGGCAGGGCTTTAGCCCTGCCGTAAAAGCCCCGCAAAAAGAAGGGGCTTTAGCCCCTGAGGGAATACCAGCAACCCTTCTCCAATCCGTCCCGCCGCACCAACTCGCAGGACTCACCGGCTTCCTCACCCAGCAGGGAACAGGGAACAGGGGAACAGATCTGCATCACACCGGCTTCCACCCCCAACTCTGCCAACCCCTGCAAAAGCCCGTCCTCCTGCTCTCCGGAGGAGAAACCACCGTAACCCTGATACCTAAAACCCTAACCAGCCCCAACTATTCATCGTTAACCGAAGCAAACCATCCCGCCACAGACCAAACCTGTTCCCTGAAAACCGATCCCGGTTCCCTGACTCCCGGCCGAGGAGGCCGCAACACCGAATTCCTCCTCTCCCTTGCCATCGCGCTACAGGGTCACGCGAGCATCTACGCCATCGCCGGTGACACCGACGGCATCGACGGTTCCGACGACGCAGCCGGAGCCATCATCACCCCCTCCACGCTCTCCCGTTCCACCGCCAACCACCTGAACCCGCAGGACTTTCTTCGCCGCCACGACAGCTACACCTTCTTCGCCGCCCTCTCCGACCTTGTCTTCACCGGCCCCACCCTCACCAACGTCAACGACCTCCGAGCCGTCCTCATCCTCTAAACCGAGGCCACAAAAAACAGGAACCACCCAACCCGGGTTCCCACCTTGGCGAAGCCTGAGCCTCTTCGATGAAGGGTGTATATCGGCCGATTCGCCAGCCCTTCGGGGGCTATCGGTACCCCGTCTTCGCTCGCCCAGATCAGCAGCACCTCGATGGATAACCGCAGCCTCCAGTTCGCCATCAAGGGAACCTTCTAAAAGCTGCAAGAACAATACAATCGAAGAGGCCCGGTCAAACAGCCAGACCTCTTCTATTCCTCCACTGAAACCAGCAGCTAAAGGGCTGAAAAATCCCTCCTCGCGTCTCTGATTCGTCTCATAACGTCTTCTCCCAGCCACCCCATACACTCATTTATTTCCAGCGAACCCGCCTGTTTGTAAAAAAACGGTTCTCTTTCGATATTTCGGTGTGTTATAAACCCGCAGTTCGTAAAAAACTCTTAAATTTCACGCTGAATATCTTTGGAACTCCCTGAGGTAGTCTGCAAATTCCACAGAGTTCATACGACAGCAGATGCGGACAATGAATCGTCTCACGCAGGCGACCACTATCCGCAAAGACACCAAGTGCATCACGGAGAGGCCTTATCACCATGCACGCTTCAAAGCAGACCCAGGGATTCCGCCCCGAAGGCCGAAGCCTATCGGACGATATCGGATTGTTTAGCAATCCGGCAGTTACAACCCCGCTTCACCAGCAGGCGGTACTTCGCACATTGCGGCGCGGAGCCTTCGCGCTCATGCTCGCGGCAGTTCCAGCCGCCCTTGCCTTTACCGCGCCAGCGGCCTGGGGCCAGGCATCGGCGTCCTCGGACGCAGCCGGTGTTGTTACCGATGCCAGCGGCGCCGCCATACCCGACGCAACCATCCATCTCATCAACAACGGCACCAAGGCCGAACGTACCACCAAGACCAACGGCTCCGGTGCATGGTCGATCCCGAATCTTCCGCCCGCTAACTACAGCATCCGCGTAGAAAAGGAAGGCTTCAAGACCTCCGTTATTCCTTCTATTGATGTGCAGATCGGCCAGACCGCGAACGGTTCGGTCCAGCTCGCCGTCGGCGGCACCAGCGAAACGATTGAGGTAAATACCCTGCCGCCGCAGCTGCAGACGCAGGAGGCCACCATCGGCCAGGTCATCGACCAGAAGCAGATCAACGACCTGCCTCTGAATGGTCGTAACGTTCTCCAGCTCGCCACACTGGCCCCGGGCGTCTCGCCGCCGCAGACCGGCCAGACCGGTTCGCCCGCCCAGACAGGTACTTCGACACCGGCCCGCCAGCTCTACATCACTGTAGACGGCGCCCGCGGTAACTCGACCAACTACGTGCTCGACGGCACGTACGTGCGTTCGGTCCGTTTCAACAACATGTCACTCTTGCCCAATACGGACACTTTGCAGGAGTTCAACCTGTTGCGTTCCACCTTCTCCACGGAGTACGGCCAGGGCCAGGCAGTTGTCTCCATGGTGACCAAGTCCGGCACCAACACCCTGCATGGATCGGGCTACTTCTTCGTTCGTAACGGTATCTTCGACGCCCGCAGCTACTTCCAGACTGTCGGCCCCAAGCCCGACTTCCATCGCTATCAGTTCGGCGGCACCTTCGGTGGCCCCATCATCAAGGACAAGCTGTTCGTCTTCGGTGGCTATGAAGGGTATCGCTCTTCCAAGGGAAACCAGAGCACCGCCTACTATCCGACCCAGGCCGAGCTTGGTGGCGATGCATCGGGCGCATTAAGCCCTGTGAATCTGCGGAAAGACGGTACGCGCTGCACCGCCGCAACAGCCGCGCCCGGCGAGACCTGTGTCGGCGTGATCAACCCCACTGGCTTCAGTGTGACCAACAAGGTCGCTTTGGCACTGAACCCGACCTATCCGGTGATCACGCAGGATGCAACTCCGATTAACGGAAACTCGAACTACAGCATCACCCAGCCGTTCACCGATAACTACGATTCCTACACCGTGCGTGGTGACTGGACGATCAACTCGAAGAGCTCGCTCTTCGGACGTTACGCCAACTACAATGCCAGCCAGATCACCCCGGCGGCCAGCGGTAGTGCCGCGTCAAACCCGCTGCTCGGACGCAACGCCGTTCTGGGTAATACCTACCTCGTCAACAGCAAGATCGTGAACGAAGTCCGTATCGGCTGGAACGAGTTCTACAACATCGGCCTCGCCGTGTTGCAGAACGCAGGTCCCAACGGCAACTGGGCCGCAGCGGAAGGCCTCACCAACGTGACGGCTCTTACCAGCCCACGCCAGAACGGTCGCGCCAGCTACACCATCACCGGCTATGCCAATGTGGGTGACGGTGCGGGTGACCAGGGCGGCCACGAGAACGTCATCAGCATCGGCGATTCGCTCTCTGATGTTATGGGATCCCATACCCTCAAGGTCGGCTTCCAGTACCAGAACCGTCGCCTCTGGCAGATCGCGGATAACAACTCCCGCGGCTCCGCTACCTTCGATAACTGCACCGCCGCAACCTACAACCCTGGCTACATCCCCTCCAGCCCGAACGACACCGGCGGTGGTGCCAAAGGCGGTAACTGCGCTCCCGGTAGCAAGGCATACCAGTTGAACGGAGTCTGGTACTACTACAACAAGTTCCAGAACTACGCGCGCGGCATGTGTACCTCAAGCTGCAACGGTAACGCCGGTACCAGCCTCGGTCACTACCGCGACAACACCTACGGTGCGTTCTTCAACGATGTATGGCAACTCCATCACGGTCTGACCCTGAACATCGGTCTGCGCTGGGAGTACAACCAGCCCTTCCACGAGCAGAACGGCCTGGAAGGATCGCTTGATCCTGACACCCAGCTGGTCACCTTCGTCAAGCTGCCGGCAAACATTCCGCAGGCATACCTGAATGCCAACATCATTGATACCAAGCGCACCTACCGGCCGGGTATCATCCAGCCCTACAAGAAGGGCTTTATGCCTCGCCTGGGTCTGGCCTATGAGGCTCATCCCGGAACCGTCTTCCGTCTCGGTTACGGCATCTACTTCGACAACCTGAATACGAATGAACTGCAGTTCACTCGTTATGCCGCTCCGCTGTACTTCCAGCAGACATTTACCAACTACTTCGTGAACGGCAATCCTGATTCTAATCCTAAGGTGCCGGGGCTGTATCCGGATCCGCTCAATACCACGCAGATTCCGTCGCCCTTCTCCATCTTCCCGAACAACAAGCAGCCGCTCACGCAGGAATGGAACGTCAGCTTGCAGCAGGATCTGGGCCACGGCCTGATGATGGAAATGGCCTATACCGGCAGCAACTCCCACCATATGTGGAAGCGGTATGACCAGAACATGTGTAAGCAGTATCCGTTCGTTATCCCGGATAATATCTCCGCGTGCGAACGCCCTAACTCCGCATTCGGTGCCGGTATCCTGACCAGCTCCACGCTGGGTGCCGCCAACTTCAACGGTGGTTCCATCAAGATCGAGAAGCGTCAGTCCCATGGACTCTACTACCTGGGTAGCTACCAGTGGTCGAAGAACCTGGACAACATCTCGGGTGAGGCCGGCGCGAACGATTCGTCGTACGCCACCACCACCGCCTTCGATCACTCCTACTCGAACTTCGACGTCCGTAACCGCGCCGTCATCTCGGGTGGATACGAACTTCCCTTCGGCAAGAACAAAGCCTTTGCCCAGGGTAAGGTCGGTAACGCCATCCTCGGCGGATGGAGCTTCCAGCCTGCGGTCCAGCTCCGTACGGGCTACCCGTTCAACGTCCTGGGTTCGGGTTGCAGCTTTGCTTCCTACAACTCCTGCCGTGTATGGCTTGCTCCGGGTCGCACCGTGGCCAGCTCTTACAAGGCAAACCGCAGTATCAGCAACTGGTTCGATGCCACGGCATACTCGCAGGATCCAAACGGTGTCACAGTTACGGGTACTCCCGGAAACTACACCTCCGGCACGCGCGTACAACCCAACCTTCAGGGCTGGGTAACGCGTAACACCGGCCGTGGTCCCGGCACTGTATCGTTCGACCTCTCTGGTATCAAGAACTTCAAGGTGGGCGAGCGTCTCAACATGCAGTTCCGTGCCGAGGCCTACAACATCATCAACCATGGCATCTTCTCCAACCCTGGTGCTAACCTTGGCACCCCGTCGTCGTTGGGCAAGATCAGCGGCACGTCCATGGATAACCGCAGCCTCCAGTTCGCCATCAAGGGAACCTTCTAAAAGCTGCAAGAGCGATACAACCGAAGAGGCCTGGCAGAACAGCCAGGCCTCTTCTCTTCCACCCAATCATCTTCACACAGCCATTACGGAGAACCGCCCATGCGTCTCGCACCCGCACTGCTAGCTCTGTCCTTCATTGTCTCGTCTGCCGCCGCTCAGGCCGTCCCCAGGGAGCTTGAGTCGCCCGCCGCCCGTCCGCCCGTTACCGGCCCTCACGGCGAAACGTTCATCGGCATGCCAAAGTTCCACGAGCCGCTCCCCTACGACATCGACGCCCACACCGGCTATACCGAAATCTTCGACGGAAAATCCCTCGCCGGATGGGACGGCGACACCACCATCTGGCGCGTTGAAGACGGCGTCATGATCGGTGAAACCCTCGCCGAGAAGCCTCGCGGCAACAGCTACATCGTCTACACCGACAAGAAAACAAAAGACTTCGACCTCAAGCTCCAGATGAAGATTGAAAAGGGTGGAGGCGGCGGCATCCAATACCGCTCCCACGCCGGCGAAGCCTGGACACGCCCACAGCATCCCGGCGCCGGTCCTAACGGCACGCCGACCAAGTGGCTGCTCACCGGCCCGCAGGCTGATTTCTGGTATCCGGTCGGCAAGGCCGCGCAGCAGCACACAGGCCAGTGGTACTCCGAAAACACCATGCAGGGCATCCTCGCCTATCGCGGCCAGGTCACGCAGGCGCTCCCCGGCGAGGGCAACCGTCTCGTCGGCAACATCGGCGACCGCCAGGCGCTCGGCGGCTACGTGAAGGTAAACGACTGGAACGACTACGAGATCATCGCGCGCGGCGGTGTCATGATGCACATTATGAACGGCCAGCTGATGGCCATCTTCATCGACGACAACCCCAACGACGCCAACAACCAGATCGGCAACATCGGCTTCGAGATCGAATCGCAGCCCTGCAAGATCAGCGTACGCAACATCTGGCTACGTACCTTCGACAAATAACCAACCACGTAACAACCCAACAAAAAACAGAAGCCGGAAGGGACAACAACTCTCCCTTCCGGCTTTGTGATTCACAAACCAATCGCGAAGTCATCCAGAGCCCCTTTTACGAAGCTAAAGCAAGTTCCCGCGAAGCTAAGATGGGTATCCGCGCTACGCGCGAACCATTTTCCTCTCCTCAAGTTCAAAATAACCATGAGGCAGGAATCGTAAGGGTAAGCGGCTTCAGCCGCTGAGGAAATGCCGAAGGAACCCCAAGAAGCTAAGAGCCAAAAAGCTAAAGGTCAAAGCTCAACGCTTCGCCATCGGATCATAATCTCCCACGCTCCAGATCTGCCCTTCAGGATCGCGCACGGTAAACCCGCTGCCGCCATAACTCTTCTCTTCCAGCGGTAGCAGCACACCTGCGCCTGCAGCCTGCGCGCGTTCAAACGCAGCCCTGCAATCCGCCGTCACCAGGTAAAACGAACTCGTCACCAGATCTTTTGCCTCCCTGGGCGACACATACCAGTGCACCGTCGTTTCCTTCGCCTTTGCCTTCGAAGAACCGATCATAATCATGCCGTTGCCCAGCATCAGCTCGGCATGTTCCACATCGCCCTCCGCATTGCGATACACGGCATGTTCGATAAAACCAAACGCCCGTTTCAACCACTCAATCATGTGGTTCGCATCTTCATAGCGGAGACCTGAAATCACATTCACTGTACTCATAGCGCTTACCTCCTTCATCAGAAGCCGCTCACGGCACACCTACAAAACACCTCGTACAAAATCATTCACAGAGCAGCGTTCGCCGCACGCATGCCAGCCCACACGAACACGCCTGCATCCTACGCGCACCGCACTACATTCTTAAAGCTCAAGACCCGTCTAAAACACGCCGCGGGTCGTATCCACATATAGCTTTCGGAGGACAACGTTTCAGCCGCCGAGGGCATATCCCACCAGCCAAATCCTCACAATGCGACAATGAGGAATAGGGCATTTCTGCGTCTTTTCTACGCGGAAACGCATCGGAAGAGAGACCCTTATGGCAGATCAGAATCGCATAGTCGGCATTGACCTTGGCACCACCAACTCGCTCGTCGCCTTCCTTCAGGACGGCGCGCCCGTAGTCATCCCCGGCGAAGACGGCTCCCGGCTCGTACCCTCCGTCGTCGCCATTCAGGACGGCCAGGTCACCGTCGGCAACGGCGCCCGCGCCACGCTTCTCGCCTCGCCCGCCAACGCCGTATACTCCGCCAAGCGCCTGATGGGCCGCGGCATCGACGACGTCCGCGGCGAACTCGCTCTCTTCCCCTTCCACATCGCCGAAGACCAGCAATCCGACGAAGTCCTCAAGTTAAAAGTAGGTGACCGCACCCTCACGCCTCCGCAGATCTCCGCCCTCGTCCTCGAGCAGCTCAAGCGCAACGCCGAGCGATACTTCGGCCAGCCCGTCACCCGCGCCGTCATCACCGTGCCCGCGTACTTCAACGACGCCCAGCGCCAGGCCACAAAAGACGCAGGCCGCATCGCCGGTCTCGACGTCCTGCGCCTCGTCAACGAGCCCACCGCAGCAGCGCTTGCCTACGGCCTCGACCGCGCCAAAGAAGGCCTCGTCGCCGTCTACGACTTCGGCGGCGGCACCTTCGACGTCTCCATCCTCAAGCTCCACGACGGCATCTTCGAGGTCATCGCCACCAATGGCGACACCCATCTCGGCGGCGACGACATCGACCATCTCCTCCTCCGCATCGCGCTCGACGAGATCCAGAACGAACTCGCCATCGCGCCCAGTCCCGAGGTCATCCAGACCGTGCGCAAGGCCGTCATCGACGTCAAAATCGCCCTCTCCAACGAGCCATCCGCGCAGTTCGACATCGCCCTCGCCAACGGCCAGCGTTACCAGCGCCAGATCACCCGCGAGCAGTTCGAAGGCCTCATCCAGCCCGTCATCGCCCGCACCGCCGCACCCGCACGCCAGGCCATGAAAGACGCCGCCATCACCTGCGACCAGATCGACGAAGTCGTCCTCGTCGGCGGCTCCACCCGCATCCCCGCCGTCGTAAAGCTGGTGGATGAGGTCTTCCAGCTCTCCGCGCGCGGCAAAAAGCCCCACACCGAACTCAACCCTGACGAAGTCGTCGCCATGGGCGCAGCCGTCCAGGCCGACATCCTCGCCGGAGGCTCCGCCGCCACCAGCGAACTTCTCCTGCTCGACGTCACCCCGCTGTCGCTCGGCATCGAAGCCCTCGGCGGTGTCGTAGCCAAGATCATCCAGCGCAACAGTACCATCCCGGCCTCCGCCACCGAGCACTTCACCACCGGTGTCGACGGCCAGACCAACGTCGCCATCCACGTCGTGCAGGGCGAACGCGAACTCGCCAAGGACTGCCGTTCCCTCGCCCGCTTCGACCTCAAGGGCATTCCGCCCATGACCGCCGGCCTCCCGCGCATCGAGGTCAAATTCCTCATCGACGCCAACGGCATCCTGCAAGTCAGTGCAAAAGAGCAGCGCAGCGGCAAGGAAGCCGAAATCGAAGTCAAACCCAGCTACGGACTCACCGACGACCAGGTCGAAGAGATGATCCTCGCCTCCTTCGACCACGCCGAAGAAGACCTCGAACAGCGCCAGCTCATCGAAGCCCGCAACGAAGCCGAAACCATCCTCAGCGCGGTAGAAAAAGGCCGCCACCACGCCGCCTGGCAACAACTCACCCCCGAAGAAGTCGCCACCATAGCCACCGCCCAAACCAAACTCGAAGCCACCATCAAAGCCAGCACCAAGGAAAATGTCCGCAACGAAGCAAAGAACGGCAGCGAAGCGAATGACAGTGGTGAAGCAAAAAATAGCGGTGAAGCCGCCGTTCAAGGTAGCGAAGAAGCGACAGCTCAAGATAACGATAAGGCCAGCAGTGAGACAAATAGTAGTAGTGGTGAAGTAAAAAGCAGCAACGAAAACGCCGCAGGAGCCACCGACCACCGAGCCATCCGAGCCGCCATCGAAACGTTAGACAGGGCCACCCGCCGCTTCGCCGAACTCATGATGGACACCACGCTGCAACAAGCGATGACCGGCAAAACCATGGAAGCCGCAGGCGAAAACATAGGCGAAGGCCCCGCCGCCCCCCACCCCTTCGCCCCAGCCCAAATCGACGAATCAAAATAAAGCCATTCGCTAAAAGCCACAAATTCGGGTGCCCCACCTTCGCGAAGCAAAGATGGGTATTCACGCAAAAGCGCGAACCGCTTTTACCCTCCTATCCTCAAAACAACCAGCTTTGAAGGGGCCCGGCTTCAGCCGGGCCGTAAAACCTTCAACACAGCAAGAGGAATAGCCACCACCTTCACAAAAGCCAAGGGGGACACACTATCAGGGAAACTGCTCTAGAATGAATCTCAGAGTTAAGCCATGTCAGAACATCACGTAGAACTGCCCGAAGTCGATCTCTCCAAGCCGCCCGCCGAAGGTATCGTCCGCGTGACCTTCCAGCCCGAGAACAAAACGGTGGAGTTCCCCTTCGGCACGCTCCCCTACGACGGCCACGGCCAGCCCATGAGCCTGCTCGACGTAGCCGAAAACTACGGCATCTATCTCGACCATGCGTGTGGAGGCGTCTGCGCCTGCACCACCTGCCACGTCTACGTGAAGCAGGGCGAAGCCGGACTTAGTGACCCGGAAGACGACGAACTCGACCGCGTCGACCTCGCCGCCGGTCCCCAGACCAACTCACGCCTCGGCTGCCAGGCCGTTATCACCGGCCCCGGCACCTATGTCGTCGAAATCCCCGCCTGGAATCGCAACTACGTTCAGGAAGGCAAACCCGCCGCGGTCATAGCTTCCAAATAGCCAGAGCTTTGAAGGGGCCTGGCTTTAGCCGGGCCGTCCATGGAATCTTACATATTCTCTTCCGTCTCGCTTCAGCGAAGTGGAAGAGAATGCAAAATGCGGGTGTAAAGAAGTCAAGGAACGAAAACCAGACAAGTTGCACCAGAATCAGGGCAAAAAGATTGATTCGGTCAAAGGCCATTCCAAACCTCTACCAAAACCGCCAAAACAGCCCTTTATCCTCCCGGATTTCGTACATTTCAAGACCAAAACGCACTCAGATTTCAAGGAAGAACACACGCCATGCCCTTTGAATACGGTTGGGAAAATGCCGAAGAGATCGGCATCCAGTTGCAGGAAAAGTTCCCCGAAATCGACCCTTTGTCCGTTCGTTTCACTGACTTGCACAAGATGGTCACAGGTCTCCCCGGCTTCACCGGCGCCCCGGAAAAGTCGAACGAAGGCATCCTCGAAGCCATCCAGATGGCCTGGCTAGAAGAGTTCAA